>Ga0209253_10003170_pt1 | contig 14472 bp, 12 predicted proteins | sample FrelakmetBRP12BR_FD_187145 | JGI IMG/M metagenome (GOLD analysis project Ga0209253, IMG submission 187145) | Freshwater lake sediment microbial communities from the University of Notre Dame, USA, for methane emissions studies - BRP12 BR (SPAdes)... | ecosystem: Environmental > Aquatic >...
GGATCCCACTCTGACCAGTTCACCCGTTGGCAGAACGACCTCCATGCTTGTAATCTCCTGGCTATTCAATCCATACCTTGCATTCATGTGGCCAATTCCATGGCTGATGCAACAAGAAGAGACTGAAGAGGAAGGCGGACCCACAGGCCAACCAAATCTGAGTTTATGTTGGTACAAGGCCTCGGCCAACTGACCATGAGAGACCCCCGGTTCAATCACGGCATATAAGGCCTCGGGGTCGAGCTTTACAATTTTATTCATCTTTTTTAAATCCAGAATGATCCCGCCACGCTCAGGAATACACAATCCCCCGATATTGGTCCCTGACGTATAGGGCACCACTGGGATTTTTTCCTTATTGGCAAATTTCAGTAGCTTTTGTATCTCTTCTACAGTGCGTGCCAGGACCACATAATCAGGCAATTTGGGTGCGACAAAGGACATATCATACGAATAGGCATAGAGGATATGTTGTTCTGCTGTGGCGTTCTTTTCTCCGACAATTGATCTTAATTCCCTTAAGATTCTCTCTTTCTTGTCGGTCTTGACGGCCTTAACCACTTTACCTTTCTTTTCTTTCATTTTAGCTTTCAATTTAGTACCTCCTTTCGCTCAAGGTCTTATTAACTTTAATTCTTTAATAAAATTTAGGCGACCCGTTAAACCTCGCCCATCGTATTCTTTGGTATTTTAAAAGTCAAATTCTTTGTTTCACGTGGTCTTTAGCCAGTCTTGCTATGCTTAATTGAGTTTCCCATATTTTCTGGCCGATACCATCAGTGCCTCCATATTCTCCTTAGGCACCATTGGCCAGATATCGCAGCCGGGCCAGATGGCATTGACACCTCTCTCCACTGCTTCCTTAACCGCCCGATCCACATCATCGGGCTTTCCCTGGGACAGAACCCCATAAGCATCTAATTCTCCAAAGATCAAGACATCCGGGCCAAGTTTCTTCCTGGTTTCGGTCACATTATTCTTTTTTTCCACACTGAGGGCATCCGCTCCGCAGAGGACCATCTGGTCAATAATCGCATTCGTATCCCCGCAGATATGAAGCACCTTGGGGGATTCGATCTCGTCAAATATCCGCCTCAGGGGAGGCCGGATAAGGGATTCAAACATGCGCGGGCTTAATATGTCCGGACCAGCGCCCATCTCACGGACGGTGATATAGTCCGCCCCGGCCCTTCGATAGATCTTTATGATTTGGATGAGCACTCCAGCCAACTGGTCAAGCAATTTGCCTACCAAATCTTTCTTTTTAAAGGCAGCCTTGGCGAGCTGAGAAAGGTCAAGGAGCTGTCCGGCTAAGGTGTAGGGACCCAGAACCCATGAACCGATGGCGACCTGATTGCCTACTTCTTCTTTTAAGATGCGGATTGCCTCCGTGACCAGAGGAATCCTTCCAGCGTTGGCAAGATCCGAGGGTATTTGAAGGTTCAGGTCTTCTACCTTTTCTGCAGGGTGTTGGCTGATGGTAGGGTAAAGGATGTCTGTAGCGTGAGCATAATAATTCACTTTACTGCCCAATGCTTCTGCTTCTACTCCCATATCGAAAGGAACCACTGCAGACTCAAAGCCGAAAAGCTTAAAAGTGGAGGCGGCCATATTCGCCATTTTGCGGGCATCGGTGTGAATTTCTGGAAATTTCCATCCATATTTCTCCAAGCCATGAATGGTGATATTACCATAACCGCTAAAGAGGGGAATATAGTCTAAGCTCTCTCTACGAAAGAGTTTGAGCACTCGCTCCCTTGAATTAAGACTCGTTGCCATATTAGGTTTCTCCTTTTTCTTGCTTGAATTGTTTTACGACCTCGGGGAAAAGAAGGTTTAAAGGATGGTTCCCCGTGGGTAAGAAGGAACTTTCTTCATAGGCCAGGGCGGCCATCATGCTGCTGGTTGAAGCAACGGCTGGAAAGACTCTGCTTGTCCCTGTCAATGGCCCAAAAAAGAGGAAATCGCTGACCAGAGCAGAGATGGCGTGGACCCCTGCGTCGATGGCCGGAAATTTATTCCTGTCTTTATCACTTGCCGTCTTTCTCCACATATAGGTCCCGTTCGAAGGAGCAAATCCCACTGGCAAGCCGAATTCTTTCTTAATCAGATGGTTGGCAAGCAAGGAAAAGGTTGTGGTTGGCAGGTTCATCACTGCTGTGTCAACCAGGATGCTCTCAAAATTGCCTTTTTCCACCAGAGGCAGTAAACTCTTAAGAGACTTCACCCTGCCGGTGGGCCTCTTGTCCTCCATATCGAAGACCTGGATCACTACATGTTTGATGCCAAGTTCCTTCAATTCCGATACCTGAGCAGGGATATCTTCGTCCCAGGGGGTAATGCTGTTATAAAGGACACGGTTCTGGAGGCCTCTTTCTGCGATGTAGCGAGCTGCTGCCAGCCGGATCTTTTGTTGCCAAATGTCGATGGCAAAGGGCATCTTCGTTACGGTGACGAAGAAGTCGATATAAGTTTTCATCTCCTCCGCCGAGTTAGCTACCATGGCGATCATGGCTGGCACACCGGTTTCCCTGGAGGTCTGCTCCAATTCACGGATTTTCTCTTCGGCTACGTCCCTGTTGAATTTCCCTTCTTTCCTGCTTTCTAAGATCAGATCGCCTTTTTGAAACATATTGCCGATGAGAAGGGGAGGGTTCTCTCCTAATGGGCCGCCCACTTTGACGCCGCCGATGTTACATACCTTCTGTTCTAATGCATATCGAAACATTTAAAATCTCCTTTTCCTGACATACCTGGCAAAGCCCATAGCGCCCGCATGCCGAGCGGGCAGGCATTGAGCATAGCGTTTCCTACTTCTAACTCCTATCCTTTTTTTTCCGGAAGGAGATGGGCAAGATGCGTGAACTTATCCTTCATGTGAGGGATCCACATCGCCTCAGCAAAGATTTTGTCAAACCCGGGTTCTAAAGTAAGCTCTAAATAATTTACACGTCGTGCCCAAGTGTCAGCCTCTTTCCTCTTCTCGACATTCAGAAGGGCCATACGGGCTCCATCTCCAGCCGCATTCCCCACGGAATAAATATTCTCAAGTTCACAGTCAGGGAAAAGACCCAATAAAGCAGCGGACACTTTATCGATATAACTTCCAAAGGCGCCCGCTAAAATGACCTTATCCACCTTCTCCACACCAAAGTGACGCATCATGATCTTTGAACCCGCATACATTGCCCCTTTAGCCAGTTGAATTGCCCTGACATCACTCTGGCAGACGACAATATCCTGGCCAATGGATGTTTCGTTAGCCCAGGCAATGACGAATTCTGGTTCGCCATTGTTTTCACGGAGACGGGGAGTCTTTATATCCTTTTTAAAGCGTCCTGTCCGATCGATAATCCCTGCCAGAAAGAGCTGTGGAACCACATCAATAATTCCTGAACCACAGATGCCCTTGGCTCCTACCTCCTCCATCTCCGTATTCCAGCCCTCTTTGTCAATCACCTTGTAGCGTACTTCTTTGGTCTCAGGATCGATGGCGATCTTTTCAATGGCCCCTGGAGCAGCGCGCATACCATATCTCATCTCCGCCCCTTCAAAGGCAGGGCCCGTGGCGCAGGAAGAAGAGATGAGTTTATGTCGATTTCCCAAGATGAGTTCTCCATTCGTGCCAATATCAATGATCAGCTCAATGCTATCTTGGAAATAAGGCGCCTCAGCAATCAGCACCCCCACATTATCTGCTCCGACAAAACCAGCCTCAATGGGAAGGACATGGACATAGGCCCCCGGGGCTATCTTGATCCCGATATCGCGAGATACACCCGTCTCCGGACCCCCTTTTTCAGAATAAATGCTGCAGTTAAGGCAACGTTTTGATTCCTCAATCGCTGTCTCCATTTGATCCGCAAAGCCCAAATCCACCTCGCTAAAGCCAATCCGTTTCTCTAGCTCAAGAAAAGGCAAAACTTTTCTCGTCTCTTTCTCCACCCCCTCCTTGGGAACCTCCTCCACCTTCTTCTTCCGGGCCGGCCTTCCCTTGATCAGATCAATTCCTGCAAGGTAAAGTTCAATGGAGGTGGCCGCCTCTTGCCCGGCACTCATTGCAGAAATGACATCTGCGGCGCCTAAAACCACATCGCCTCCGGCAAAAACGCCTTCCATATTTGTTTTCAAGGTCACTGGATCCACGGAGAGGGTTCTTTTGCCGACATCTTGAAGCTCCTCGATGATTCCTTTTTCATCCGCTCTCTGGCCGATTGCGATGATGAGGTGGTCGGTATTGATTTCAAATTCTGAGCCTTGAACAGGTATGGGCACAGGCCGACCACTCTCATCCGGTTCACCCAACTCCATGCGGAGGCATTGGATGCCAGTGAGCCGATCGTTATTGTTCAGGACTTTAACAGGGGTAGCAAGAAATTGGAATTTTACCCCTTCTTTTTCAGCTTCATCCACTTCTGTCTTGATGGCCGGCATTTCGTTGCGGGAGCGGCGATAAACAATCCACACCTCTTCCGCCCCGAGGCGCCTGGCAACGCGGGCAGCATCGACTGCAGCATTGCCCCCGCCGACTACGACCACCCGTTTCCCCACCTGAACCTTCTCTCCAGAGTTGATCTTTCTTAAGATGTCAAGGGCATGGAAAACCCCGTTCGCATCTTCGTTGGGAACGTTCAGTTTCTCACTCACCCATGCCCCCGTGGCTAAAAAAATGGCTTTATAACCTTGTGCAAAAACATCTTTAAGGCTACTCACCGGATGATGGGTCTTTATCTCTACTCCCAATTCTTGAATGTAGCTAATCTCATCATCGAGAACTTCTTTCGGCAATCGGTAATCAGGGATGCCATAGCGCAACATACCGCCTGCCTTTGGGGCCGCCTCAAAGACCGTCACGGGGTGGCCCCGTCTCACCAGTTCATAAGCGCAGGCCAAACCTGCCGGCCCTGAACCAATAATGGCCACCTTTTCTTCCTTCGTCTTCTCAATCGGAGTGGCCTTTGCCCTGCCTTTCCTCCGTTCATGGTCAGCCACAAAGCGATGAAGAGAGCGGATCGAAAGGGGGTCATCCACCTTACCCCTTTCGCATTCTGGCTCGCAGGGATGAGTGCAGACGCGTCCGCATACTCCTGCAAAAGGCATTGCTCTCCTCACCTCTTCAAGAGCCTCGTCGTATTTGCTCTGGGCAATAAAGTATAAAAAGTCTTGACCGTTGATCCCAACAGGACAGGCAACCTGGCAGGGGGGGCAGCCACCGATTTCAACGGTTTCAGCTTCGGGAGCTATCTTGAGTCCCCAATCACGAGCTTTGATATCCATGGAGTGGTGTAGCGCTGGAGGAAAGGGCGCCCGTCCAATATTCAGGGGGTTAATGTTAAGAAAGAGATGGTGCATACAGGTGTTGCCGACAATGGTCATGTCAAGGATATCGGTGCGTTTAATCCCTGCAATGGCAGAGGCTTCTTCCACGATTCCATTGAGACCATCAATGATGGCCTTATTCATATACTCCAGGCCTTCTGGGTTGGTCATGGTGTAACTGATCCGGGACATGACATCTTCACCATAAATCACCTGGGGATTCATCATGGAAGCCGTGGCGACCAATTTACCATCCGTCAGGTCACAAAGATAACCTGCCACCGTGGTGGTTCCGACATCGACCGCTAACCCGTATACCTTTTTGATAAGCCCTGGTTCTACTTTGATTACTTCTTTGTTGTGCCACACGGAAACAGTGACCTTCCAATTTCCTTCGCGCACCGCTTCCTGTAGGCTCATGAGCGTCTGGTAATCAATGGTCAGATTTTTGAGCCCATGGGATTTTTCAAGCTCTGCTTCAAGACGTTCCCAGTCTCCAAGGGTGTCCTCCAAAGTGGCTTTCGGAATTTCTACATAGTACTTTTTGACCGCCGGTTTCAGCTCGATATTGATTTCCCTGGCAGCCTTCCGTACCACCTGTTTCCCCATTCGGCTCTCTTCGGGGACGAAGACAATAACATCACCCAGTACCTTTGTTTGGCAGGCCAGACGATAACCCCCCCGCTCTTGTTGTAAGCTGAAAAACTTTCTTTCTGTGACGCCCATGGGGGAAAGGTGTTCCCGACTCGATTCAATGCCGTATTTTTCAAAGAACCCCTGGTCAATCCTCACCTTGCACTTTCCACAAATAGCTTTCTCACCACAGATACCCTCAATGTCCACACCCAATGAAACGGAAGCCTCCTTGAGTGTTTTTCCTTTTTGAACATAGCCTCTACGACCCGAAGGTTGGAAAATGACCATGCACTTATCTTCTTCCCTTTTCTTCCCCTGCATTACCATTTTGTCTCCGGCTTACTTTAATTGTTGTTTCAATTTTTCGATTTTGGTCATTTGAATTTGTTTCGAGTTTGGGGTTTACTTTTTAGAAAGCTCCTCTTCCTTCAGCATCTTCAGGAGTTTCATTGCTTCATCCACGGCCGTCCCGGCATCCTTGGCATAGCCATCCGCTCCATATTTTTCAGCTACCTCCGGGTTGACCGGAGCGCCCCCGATCATGATTCGGACTTTGGGATTCTTCGCCCGTAACCTTTTAATCACTTCCGGCATATTGAGCATGCTGGTTGTCATCAGAGCGGAGATGCCAACGACATTAGACTCGGTCCTGATCTGCTCTTCAACAAACTTATCAAGAGGGACATCCTTTCCCAGGTCATAGACCGTCCAGCCAGCCACTTCAAACATCAGTTTAACAAGGTTCTTCCCAATGTCGTGAACATCGCCCTCTACTACGCCGAGGACAATAGATCCTTTCACTTCTGATTTTCTACCCGAAGCCTGAATGGCAGGCTTTAGGATGTCAAGGCCGGCATAGAGGGCATCGGCACACATCAAAAGCTCTGGCACAAAGTACTCCTTCTGATTAAACTTTTCTCCAGCCTCCATCATCCCCTCAGCCAACCCATCCATGGTTGCCACGAAGGGATCTACGCCTTCCTCCAAGGCAATTTTTGCCCACTTCACCACCTCTTCCTCTTCAAATTGAACGACAGTTTCGTGTAGCTTCTTCAATATTTCTTTGGTCCTCTCTTCTTTCACCATAAATGTTTCCTCCTGATCTTAATGAAAAATCGTTATAATGAAAAATGTGATAGGTCATCCAGGGCAATGAAATATAATTCTCCGGTTCCAATTCTTCTAAAAACCACACCCTGTTTGTGGAGCCTGTCCGCCAATTCTTCGCCAAAGATTCGTTGTAAATCTTTCGATACAGGAACTTCATTGAGTGATCTTTCAAGAAGAATGGAAGTTTGTTCAGAACTTATGGGAAGGTTTTCACCCAGGAGTATGCTTGGATCAAAAGGTTGAGTTCCGCTGGCCTTCGCTAAATGGTTACCCACTTCCAGGAGATCATTTATGATTTCTCTCCTCACCCCAACTTCGTCTTTCTGTTTTAAACACTCCAGAATCGCTCGATGCGACTTCATCACTTTATGGTAAAATTCACCCCCAAGGTTTAATTGGGACTTGATGTCATCCAGGATATTATCGATAAAGTCCATCACTAAGATCAGGATAGGATTTTCAGTCATCCTCGCTAAGTAACGATGAAATCCTATTTCTCTGGAAACAATAGTATGGGGAACGACAGGATCCTCCGTAATCATGCTCTCCAATTTAACGATGTCCTCAGGCTGGATGCGAGAAGCGGCGATTTGGGCGACAGGCGGCTCGAGCAAATAGCGGATCATTGTAATATCCTTGATGGAAACCGTCTTGAAATGAAGAAAGTTCATGATGCCGTGGATCGTCGTCTTCATGTCCACTTCCGCAATAAATACACCACCGGCAATCCCCTTCCTGATCTCCACCAACCCCATGCCTTCGAGCACTCTCAACGCCTCTCGTAAGGTAGCTTTGCTGACACCAAACTCAGACATGAGTTCCTTCTCAGAGGCGACTTTATCCCCCGGTTTAAAGTGACCCGAAAGAATGGCATTTCGAATCTGTTCGATGATCTGATCGGATATCTTGTGGGTTCTATTGGCGGTTTCGAACAAGGATATGTCTCACTTATTTTTGTTCTTATAAATTTTGGGAAACGGGGTTATCTTATCGAAAACCAATCGAGAATGTCAAGAAAAATATCATAAATATTATAATAATTATTTAATATCTATATAATATTTAAAAATCAATATGTTATGCTAATTGTTTTGATTTTAAGTTGCCTTTTAGGGAAGTTTTTGGGTTTCAACTTCAGATGATTGGCATCTTAATTTGACCCTGTTAACTACCGCTTATTGGGTTGATAGACAATGCCTGTGATCTTATCTTTTCTGAAATCAAAAAGGACTTTGGACTCTGGTCCATTTTTTAATGTAACCATGGGTTCGTCAGTCACCTTGCCAATGATGGGGGCAGCAATTTCTCTTTCACGACAAAGAGAAATGACTGCTTCAGAATTTTTCGGAGAAACGGAGAGAACAAATCCAAAACTTTGAAAGCAGACCAACCAATCGGACAATTCAATCTCAAGGGGTTTAGGGATGGAAGCAAGCTCAATGATAGCGCCCTTGCCAGAGTTCTCCATCATAATGGAAACAGTTCCTAAGATACCCGAATTGCTCACATCCTTGGCGGCTTGAGACCATTCCCTTTCAGCGATGAGAGGTAAGGCCTCCAGGCGGTAAAGCAATTCTTCTGGGGTCTTTCCGGAATTGGCATCCCAGCTCACCACAGAACGACAACCTTTATCGCCTTTAAGGTCCACTGCAAGAATAATGTCATCTCCTGCCTTTGCCAAATGACCCCTTAGCAACTTATTGGCATAACCCAAGATGGCAACAGCCAAAGAAGGAGAACTCCCGGGAGCATCAGGATGCAGGTGGCCGCCCACCATGGGCACCTGCAGTTTCTCACAGCCCTTCCTAATCCCCTCCACCACTTTTGATCGCTGCTCTTCATCTCCGCTGGCCAAGACATTTACCATGGCCAGTGGTTTACCACCCATGGAATAAATATCATTGACCGTCACCATCACCGACGCTTTTCCTGCGGCATAGGGCTCATTGACCAACAATCTGGTCATGATACCATCGGCAGCCAGAAGCAGAAAGCCTTCTTTCCAAGGGATCACTGCTGCATCATCACCATAATTAGGTAACTGAGGACCCGGTTGGCCATCTAAAACCAATTTTTTAAAAACATCCTCAATGGGCCGCTTCCGCAACAACCCCTCGTAATTGCGAACTCTGTTAATAACGTGATCTAAATTGATGCTCATACTAACTTACCCTCAGCATAGAGCAGAGCGTTAAAACTCTTTTCCCTCTGCCCTTTGCGTTATGTACCATTCGATTCATCTATTTATTTTGGCGGCTACTTCCACCACCCGCTTACCAAGATTTCGAGCAGTCTCCAAACCAAACGCATCCTTTTCAATTCCATCCGGGTAGCCGCTCCATAGGGTGGCTCCATAGTGTGAGGTGGGTTGGCCCTCACTGACCACTACCATATCCTGAACCAGCATCGCGGTATGAACGGCCTGAATTGTCAGTTCTTGCCCGCCATTCCGGACCCCTCCGACGGCTATTATACCCCCCACCTTGTTCCGGAGCAGAAATCCATTTCTTCTAAACATTACACAACGATCCAGAAAGGCCTTACACTGTGAGGTCATGGAGCCGAAATAGACAGGGGTCGCTATGATCATCCCCCCCATCCCTTGATCGGAAAGGACGGGGATGATCTTTTCGAAGCCATCTTCCTGGCTGCACTTCAAAGCTTTTGTGCACTGGCCACAGGCAAGGCAACCGTTGATCTTCAAATCTGAAAGTTCGATCAAAACAGTCTCAATTCCTGGGACAGCCTCCCTTGCGGCCTGGAGACACGTTTCCATTGCAAAAAAGGTTGATTTCCCTTTGCGGGGGCTACAGGCGATCCCAACGATCCTCATCTCCAACCTCCTCCCTTTTCATCTCTTCCTCTAAAATCTTTAGTATCCCTCTCCTGATCTTATTACATGTTTCACTGGTTCGGTCCCTGGGCCTTGGAAGATCCATGTCAATCGATTGAATGAGTCTGGCAGGCCTCTTTGAAAGGATGACGATCTCATCGCTCAGGAAAACGGCTTCTTCGACATTGTGCGTGACGAAGATGATCGTGTCGCCTCTCTTCAGCCAGATCCTGAGGAGAAATTCCTGCATGGCATTCCGGGTCTGGCTATCGAGGGAGCCGAAAGGTTCGTCCATTAAAACGACACGAGGGTTCATGATCAGGGTTCTTGCAATGGCCACCCTCTGCTTCATCCCACCCGAAAGTTCCCGGGGATAACGATGTTCGAACCCATTTAAGTCAAAGGTCTTAATGTATTCCATTGCGGTCAAACGCCTCTTCGGCTTATCCATTCCCCTGATCTCGAGGCCCATCTCAATATTCTGGAGGGTCGTCCTCCAGGGGAAAAGGGCATATTCCTGGAATACCAATCCAACTTCTTCTGTTCCCTGAACCAATTCTTTTCCATCCAAAAGGACCTTGCCTGCCGATGCCTTCTCCAATCCAGCAATGATCCTCAAAAGGGTGGTCTTTCCGCAGCCACTTGGACCGATGATTGAGACAAACCGCCCATTCTCAATCCGGTGCTGGATATTCTCCAGGACGTGGACGCTTTCTCCCAGGCCATTACCCGGAAAGGTTTTACTGAGTTCTAAAAGATCCAAGCCCAAAAGGGTACTCCCTCATTGCCATTTGATGGTCTTTGATTCTATAGCCCTCAAGCCAATATCAATCAATAGACCAATCACACCAATCACCAGCATCCCTGCCAGGATTTCGTCTGGCCTCTGTATGTCCCGTGCGGTCATGATCATATAACCCAGTCCAAAACCTTCCTTCACCCCAGTGAATTCCGCCGCCACAAGGGTCATCCATCCAATGCCGATGCCAATTCGCATTCCCACAAAGATGGAAGGGACTGCTCCAGGAAGCAAAACCTTAAGAAAGATGTCCTTCTCTTTTGCATGTAGGGTTCGGGCAGCCTCGATCAGGATAGGATTGATAGATAGAACTCCAGAGATTGTATTCAACAAGATCGGGGAAAACGCTCCCAGGAAGATGATAAAGGCTGCGGATTTTATACCGATACCGAACCATAAGATAGCAATGGGGATCCAGGCCAGGGGCGGAATAGGTCTTACCAATTCAAAGAGAGGACGAATCATTCTCAGGATCCCGGGTGACCATCCCATCAAGAGCCCCAAAGGGATTGCCAGCAAGGCAGCCACGGCATAGCCCAGGGCAACCCGGTAGAGACTGTAGAGCATATGATTGTGAAGAAGATGCCCGGGCGGAACCCCAACGATTAAAAGATCTCTAAAGCCTAAGACAATCTCAACAGGGGAGGGGAGTTTATAGGAAGGGATCACCTGGACAGAAGATAAGCCCTGCCAGACCAGAATCAGGATCAAAGGAAGCAGATAACGTTCCTTTTTCATCGCCTGATGATCTCCCTGAGGATTTCGGTCCTCATCAACCGATCGAGAAAGGTAGTAGTATCCTCTACCTTGATATATTTTAATTTGGTTAGAAACTCGACATATTCCCTGATCCCGTCCACACTGGGGATGTAGGTATAATGAACATTCTCCATGGCCAATCGGATGGTCCCTTCATCCATTCCTGTGTATTTGATGGCAATCTTAATGGCCTCCTCGCGATGGCGATGGATAAAATCAGTCGCCATCACATGGCTGCGGACGATGGCTTTCAGCTTCTCCGGATGGGTTTCGAGAAATCCTGTATCCGCTACCAGGCCGCAACAGGGATGGTCTTTCCAGATGTCCCGGGAGTGGGCCACCACTCTTCCGACTCCCATGGTTTGGGCTTTGGCAGAGTGGGGTTCCCAGGCAATAAAGGCGTCAATCTGATCGGTTCTCAATGCTCCGATCATCTCCGGAGGCTTCAGGACGATCACCTTAACCTGATCCGCCTGGATGTTGTGTTTGATGAAGGCCTTTCGCAGGAGGAAGTCCTGCACCGTGGAATGGCCTGGAATAGCAACGCCTTTACCTACTAGTTCCGGAAGGGTTTGCAGCCTTCCGTCTTTTTTCACCACAATGGCCGAGCCCTCGGTATTGACCTGAGCCAAAAGAGCTGCTCTAACCGTCCGGTTGGCCAGGGCTGTGATCGTTGGAGCATTTCCAACAAAACCCATGTCAAGGGATCCAGCGGCAAAAGCGCTCATCATCTCTGGTCCCGCCTTGAAGATCCCGGCCACCTCAACACGGACACCCTCTTTTTCGAAAAATCCCTTTTCTATCGCCACCCAGAAGGGAAGGTGATGAATATCGCTTTGGAGATATGCGATTCGGACAGGTTGCCCTTGTGCTATCGCAACAAAGAATAATAAGTTAACCCAAAAAAATAGGATTATCTTTTTCATCTTATCCTTCCCTCCTTTCCTTTTGATTATGGAGTTCATAAAAAATAATTTTTACAGAGAATAAAGGTTTTTTTAGCCTCCCTTTTCGGTCAAAAAGTCGGGGAAGCTGATTATAGGGCGTGATCCCCCTGCCTTCGACCCGCAGGGCGGGGCTTCGCGCAGGCAGGCAATCACGGCTTTAAATGGTGCGTTCGGGGAACGAACTCTACAAAAAATGAAAAAAATATTTATTGGAATTTTATTCGTTCTTCCCTTCAATTCCTATTGAAAGGGCGACTAATTCGCTAAGATCGGTCATCTTAAGCTTTGATTTTAAGGCATTGATCCCTATTTGCAATCCTTGGTAGCAAAACGGACAGCTGGTGACCAAACGTTCCGCACCTGTCTTCTCCGCATCCTTGACTCTTTCCTGGGCCATTCTGTTTTGGATATCAGAAAAGCCTGCCTTAAATCCTCCCCCTGCTCCACAGCAACGGGAGAATTCCCGGATGCGATCCATCTCCACAAATTCCAGACCCGGTATGGCTCGAAGAATCGCCCTGGGAGTATCGTAAACATTACTATGCCTGCCTAAGTGACAGGGGTCATGATAAGTGACCTTGGTGAGGATTTCATGCTTCAGTTCTATCTTTTTCTCCTGGATCAACCTTAGCAGAAGTTGAGAGATGTGCAATACCTCCATATTGAGCGTACCCAACTTCTTGTAATCCACGCTAATTGTACGGTAACAACCTGCACAGGCTGTGATCAACATTTTTACATTCAGGGAATTGAACAGCCTGATGTTATATTCTGCCAATCTCTCAAACTCGTAGTCTCCGATTCGGAGAAATGGGCTTCCACAACATTTTTCCTCCGTGCCCAATATCCCAAATTTAATGCCCAAAGTATCGAGGATGTTGAGGGTGTTGATTCCCACCTCTTTCACATTGATATCGTAAGAGGCTGTACATCCCGCATAATAAAGAACATCGATTGAATCAGCACTCTGAATCTGCTTTTCTTCCATCAATTTGCTTGCTGTCTCTTCTATCTTCTCCGCCCGTTCAGTCGCCTCAACCCCTTTGGTTTCGGATGTCTGATCCAGATCTTTTTCTTTCTCTTCTCCCATGTTGCCTTAACTTCTCTTTCTTTCAAAATTTTCGTTTGATCGGTGGGTTAGGTGGTGCCAGCCCTTGGGGTAGTTTAATCGTTTTGGGAACCTCCCTAATCCTCCCTTCCTTTTTTGCCACCTTTGTCCACCTCGCCCGATTGCTCCTGGGCTGCTGCCAAGGGTCATCATAGGCACGGGAGCTCAAGATTAGAGCCTTATGATTTTCAAGAGGTCCGTATTCTGCATCAACCAGAGATCTCCTGACCCTTTCCCACAATTCAACCGTTTCAATATGGGCCGGGCAGATCATGTGACACTGCCTGCATGTGGTACAGGCATAAATATCGGTCACAAAATGTTCAATATCTTCTTTCGTGATCGTAGGGGTTTTGAAAAGTCGGTTAAAAAAATTATCCTTTTTGCCAAAGAGTATCCTTCTCAGACCATACTGAGCAGTGAGGATCTTTTTGAGCTTTCTGATTTTCGCTGGAGGGGAAATGGATAAGGTGAGTTCTGGAGCTACCTCAATCACCGGACACCACTTAATACACTCCCCACAGTTGGTGCACGCATCCAATTCCAAGATCCTGATCTTATCGAAGTTGTCAATCCTGATTTCTCTCACTTCTTCCTTAATCTCTTTTACTTCTTCTTTAATTTCTTTTGGCTCTTCCTTAGTCTCTTGTATTTCTTCCACTTCTTTTCACTCCTTTACATAATTTATCCTTGAGGATCTGAAGCGGAGGCCAGAATCGAAACCGGACAAGCAATAAAATGAATAAATTTACTAAAAGGGATATAGGCCAAAAATATGAAAACGATGGTCGCATGAACGATCCAGATAAAAAAATGAATATTGGTCCAGGATAGAGGAATCCACCCGAATAAGCTAGCCAGTGCCAATCCCACAAAGGAAAAATAGGATTCAAAGGTTACGGGCAAGACCGCCATCCGAAAGCCCTCAAGGAGAAAGCCGGTGAGGACAATCAAGAATAAA
>Ga0209253_10003171_pt1 | contig 14459 bp, 17 predicted proteins | sample FrelakmetBRP12BR_FD_187145 | JGI IMG/M metagenome (GOLD analysis project Ga0209253, IMG submission 187145) | Freshwater lake sediment microbial communities from the University of Notre Dame, USA, for methane emissions studies - BRP12 BR (SPAdes)... | ecosystem: Environmental > Aquatic >...
TGCGCAGGTGCTAGCGGGCGAGCTCCGACACCGTCTCGGTTGCCGTGAACGCGCCGCTCTCGACGAAGCTCTACGAGGAAGCGTCCAGGATCTTTCCTGGCGGCGTGAACAGCCCGGTTCGTGCCTGGCGCAACGTCGGTGGCACGCCGCGCTTCATCGTGCGGGCGCGCGGCGCCACCATCGTCGACGCCGATGGTCGGAGCTACTGCGACTTCGTGGGATCATGGGGCGCGGCGATCGTCGGCCACGCGCATCCGAAGGTGGTGGCCGCCGTGCAGGCTGCTGCAGCTGCTGGCCTCGGATACGGGGCGCCAACCTGCGCCGAGATCGAGCTCGGTCGGGCGATCACGCAGGCGCTGCCGGCGGTCGAGATGCTCCGCATGGTGAGTTCGGGCACGGAGGCGGTGATGTCCGCGATCCGCCTCGCCCGGGCCTTCACGCGGCGGCCGAAGGTGCTCAAGTTCGCAGGCTGCTACCATGGGCACTCCGATGCCCTTCTCGCGCGTGCCGGCTCGGGCGCCATGACGTTCGGTGTGCCGGACAGCGCGGGGGTGCCGGAGGCCGTCACCGCGCAGACGCTGGTTGCCGGCTACAATGCCATCGACGAGGTGCGCGGATACTTCGCGGCCTACGGGGAGGAGATCGCTGCCGTCATCGTCGAGCCGGTCGCTGCCAACATGGGCGTCGTCCCCCCGCAGGAGGGGTTTCTCCAGGCGTTGCGGGAGCTCACGCTGGCCTCCGGAGCGCTCCTCGTCTTCGACGAGGTCATCACGGGGTTCCGGGTGGCGCGAGGCGGCGCACAGGCACGATTCGGCATCGCGCCCGATCTCACCTGCCTCGGCAAGATCATCGGTGGGGGCCTGCCCGTGGGCGCCTTTGGAGGCCGCGGAGACGTGATGACCCTGCTCGCGCCCCTCGGCCCCGTCTACCAGGCAGGGACGCTCGCGGGAAACCCCGTCACGATGGCCGCCGGCCGCGAGACGCTGGCCCTCCTCGACGACCAGGCCTACGTGCACCTCGAAGATCTGGGGCGGCGGACGGAAGACGGTCTCGATGCCGCACTGCGGGAGGCCGGGGTCGGGGGGTGCGTTCAGCGGGTAGGCTCGATGCTCACGCTGTTCCTGGGCACCGAGCGGGCGCACGGCCTCGTCGACATCGAGCGCACGGACCGTGAGCGCTTCGCACGCTTTTTCCGTGCCATGCTCGAGCGTGGCTTCTACCTGCCACCGTCCCCCTTCGAGGCGCTCTTCCTCTCGCTGGGCCACAGCGAAGCCGACGTGGACGACCTCGTCCAGGCTGCGCACGAGGCCCTGCAGGAGATCGCTTGAGCCGGCAACTCGCCCACCGCCGAGGGTGGCAGCCGGGGTTTCCGGGCTGAGGCGCGACGTGCCGGCTGCAGGCAGGACGCCGCCCGACTCCGCATGGGTGCGGTACGCCAAGTTCGGCTCCCTGGCCTTCGAGTTCGTGGGGACGATCGCCGCTGGAGTTTTCCTGGGTTATCAGCTAGACGCGTGGTTCGGCACCGAACCATGGCTGATCATCACCATGACGATCGCCGGCACGGGCGCGGGGTTCTACCGGATGATCCAGATCCTGCAGCGATTCCAGCGGACGTTGTGACGGACCGGCTGACACGCATCGAGATCCTCGTGCTCACGCTGACGACGCTTGCCGCAGCGTCCGCCCTTGCCCTCGGGGGAGTGCGACCGTTCGGCATCGTCCTCGGAGGAGGTGCGGCGCTGCTCGATCTGATCCTGATCCGGCTGCTCGCGACCGAGGCTCTCCTGCGGCGTCCCGCGCCCTCGCGGATCGTCCCCTTGGCGCTAGCGAAGTCCTTGGTTTTGCTTGCGATTCCAGCACTCGCACTGCTTCTGCCACGCGGCCTCGTGGACGGGCTTTCGTTCGCGGTCGGGGTGAGCGCGTTGCCGCTCGCCGTCGTCGTCGAGGCCTTCCTGCCCGAGCCGGTCCCCGCCGAGAGAGGAGAGGGTTGATGGAACACGGGTTTGCTTGGGTCAGCGTCATCCCCGGCCTTGCTGCGCTGCCGGCCCACACGGCAACGGCGCTGCTCGTGATGGCCGGGTTGCTGGTCTTCGCGCTGCGCGCGCGCGCGCAGATCGCGGCCTCCGACCCCTCGACACCGGATGAGGGCTTCAGCGCCCGCAACGTCGCTGAGGTCGTGACCGAGCTCATGACGAATCTCGCCGAGAGCGTCATCGGGCACGGCGGCGCGCGCTTCGTGCCGCTGTTCGGGAGCTTCTTCCTCTTCATTCTGAGCGCGAACCTCATCGGGCTCCTTCCCGGCTTCACGCCACCGACGGACAACTTCAACATCACCTTCGCTCTCGGCGTCGTCTCGTTCGGAGCATACAACTACTACGGCGTGCGGGAGCACGGCGGCGCGTACTTGAAGCAGTTCATGGGGCCGCTCCTGCTGCTCGCGCCGCTCATGGTGATCGTCGAGCTCTTCAGCCACCTGTTCCGACCGGCCTCACTGGCCATCCGACTTTACGGCAACATGTTCGCCGACCACTTGCTGCTCGGCATCTTCACGGACCTCACGAAGGTTCTCATCCCGGTGGTATTCTACCTGCTCGGAACCTTCGTCTCGCTGGTGCAGGCACTCGTCTTCACCCTGCTGACGATGGTCTACGTCGGCTTGGCCATCAGTCACGAGCATTGAGACGTTGTCACGTTGGTTCACCCGTCCGCAACCGCCGCGCGCGGGAGAGGAGGAGAGATGGGTTGGGAAGCGGGAAGGAGCGGACCTTAACACTGGAGGGAGCACGCATGAGTAGGGTTCTCTGGATGATGATGTTCGTGATCGCGGCGCTCGGCGCGACGCCGAGCCTAGCCCAGGAAGGCGCGGCGGCGAGCGGCAACGTCGGCGGCCTCATCGCGCTGGCTGCGGGCCTGGGAATCGGGATCGCGGCCTTCGGGGTCGCGCTCGGACAGGGGCGTGCGACGGCGGCGGCGATGGAGAGCATCGGGCGCAATCCCAACTCCGCCGATCGCATCTTCGTGCCGATGATCATCGGCCTCGCGCTGATGGAGGCGCTCTGCCTCTACGCGCTCGTCATCGCGTTCTTCTTGCAGGGCAAGATCTGACGCGTAGAGAGGCCGGGAAGAAGGGGGAGCGGGAACGGCCGCCCCCCCTTTTTTTTCGCGCGGCTTGGGTCGTCGCGCGAAGTTGGGTATCATTCGACCGATCGCTCTCCCTCTCGATCCTGGTCCCGGGGCGGTAGAAGGAGGATGTGGTGGAGGCGTTGAAGGGGACGGCACCGCGGAGGCGTCTCGTCGTCGGACAGCTCGTCGGTCGCCAGCGCGTCGTCCTGGCAGCCATCCCGATCGAGCGCATCCATCCCAATCCGGAGCAGCCTCGCCGCTTCATTGATCCCCAGGCCCTCGAGGAGCTGAGCGAGTCGGTGCGAGCGCGCGGTGTCCTCCAGCCCATCATCGTCAAGCGGGACGGAGAGGGCTTCCTGATCATGGCCGGCGAGCGGCGGTACCGCGCGGCGCAGCGAGCGGGGCTCCCGGTCTTGCCCGCGATCGTGCGCGAGGACGACCCGAACGAAATCGCCCTGATCGAGAACCTCCAGCGCCAGGATCTCACCGCCCTCGAGGAGGCCGAGAGTCTCGGTGCCATGGTCGCGCGCTACGGCTACACGCATCAAGCGCTCGCACAGCTGCTCCACAAGAGCCGGCCGTACGTCTCGAACATGCTCGTGCTCACGCGCCTGCCGGCCGAGGTGAAGGCAGAGGTGCATCGCGACCCGACCATCTCGCGGGAGATCCTGATGGCGATCGCGAGACAGGGCAACGAGGAGGAGATGCTGCGCCTGTGGCGACGCGTCAAGCTCGCCAACCTCTCCGTGCACAGGTTCCGCGTCTCGCAGCGCGAGAAGGGTAGCGGGGTCGCGGCCCGCGAGCTCATGGCGGCGGCGCGCCGCCTGAATCGCAAGCTGCGCGTCTTCGACACGACGGCGCTCGACGACATGCAGCGGCGGCGCGTCGGGCGGGTGCTGCGCCGGACGCACAAACGGGTGGAAGGCGCGCTCGCGTCTCTCTGAGCGCGGAGACCCGAGCGCCAGCCCGCAGATCGCGCCGCGCAGGAGCTGGCAGCAGGCCTTTCCGGGCGAGCGAGCGGCAGCGCAATTGCGCGGTGCCTCGCTCCGCCTTCGCGGGGAGCTGCGACCTCCCCCTCCACCAGCTACGCCAGCCCCTCCTCGATCGCGCCCGTCAGGTAGCAGAGAGCGTTGAAGACCAGATCCCAGCGCCCTGCCTCGACGTAGCGGCGCAGGTCGGCTGGCAGACACGAGAAGTCCGCTGCGGGCGTGCTCCAGAGCTCGAGCGGCGCGCCTCGGACGTAGACGGTGGTCCTCTGAAGCTGGGTTCGCATGGGCGTTCGCGTCTCCGTCAATGCTTGGTCAGTTCGCACGGCCTGTGCGTAGAGGTGCAAGCGTCGCGCCAGCACGCCGCGTTCCTGTCCGTGGCTCTGGTCCGATGCCCGGGCAGCGATTCCGGGAGCTTGCCGTGAGATGCCCGCTGCCTGCACGCGCGGCAGTGTGCCACGTCGTGCTTACGGCGTACGCAGAATCGCCTCGAACGGCACAACTGCAGACGATGGAGACGACGCTATTTTTATGTGCAGACAGTACGCCGGCGAGTGGTATAGCCTTCCCGTGGGAGAAACCGAGGAGGTCGACCATGCGACGAGGGATGTGGATGGTGATCACGACGGTGGCGCTGCTGGGAAGCGTGCAGGTCTGCCACGCGATCGCTCCGACGGTGGGGGATCTACGGCCACTCGGGCCACGGGCGCTCGAGATCAGGATGGCTCGTAATCGCGAGCTCGCGGGGTTCATCGCGCTCCGCGGTTATCCCGACTGGGTCGAGGAGATCGAGGTGGACAACGAGCTTCCCCTCGACACGCATGAGGTTCGCCTCTACTACCTCCGCCTCGACCGCGAGATCGCCTTCACGCAGGCGTTCGTGCTGGGCCGCCCGATCATCGGCGTTCGGCTCTACGAGCGGCCCCTCGACCCCGCCATCAGGGAGAGGATCGACCGCGCATACCTGGTCTACGACCCCGTCCGGCGCGCCGAACTCGCCGCGGCGCGGGCCGTGACGGCAGCGGAGCGTAGCGAGCGGGCCGCCGAGTCCGTGGAGGCCGTCGCGGCTCGTGCCGAGCGTTTCGCCGACGCGATGGAGCGCGACTTCCACCGCCGGCTGCGGAAGTAACCGCGGCGAGTCTCCCTAATCCCTGAGCGCCTGTCGGAGAGACGGGCGCCGAAGCGAGAATCGCCAGCCGCCGCGAGCGCACGCAGGCGCCCCCGGCCTGCGGCCGTCCGGCGCCGTACCCCCGAATTCGGGCGCGTGCCCGAGGCTGCCCGAGGCTTGTACGCGCGCAGTGATTTCCCGGATGCGGCACTTCTGCAAGTCCATGGCATCAGCCGGCGGAACGCATCTGTCACGGTCGGCGCGCGATCAGCTGCGCACCATAGAAGGGGCGGCGCACTCCTGACGAGGACGGGCGGGCGGACGACAAGTGTCTGATTCCTCAAGCGATGCACACGGAAGGAACAGCCGCGGCTGGGTGCGTGAGAGGCGCGTCGCACGAACAGCGAAGGCGGCGTGTGCGCGGACGCGGTGCGTGGCACGCAACTTGGTCAGAACCAGCGGTGAATGCTCACGTCTCCACCGAGAGGAGATCTCCGCATGTTCGACCGCTTCAACCCGCGAACCGCGGTGCGCGCCCTCGTCAGCGACATGCATCTGGACCTCGACAACTCGAACGAGACGCTTGTCCTCTTGGCGGAGCTCGCCGACGCGATGAAGCGCGGCGTGCGGCACTACCGGATGGACGGAACCCCCCTCGACCGCGTGAACACGATCGTCGAGGCGTTGATCTTCGATGGTGAGGTCTTCTTCGACGACGGGTGCAGCATGGCTCCGGCCGGACACTGACGACCACACCTGAGGGTCAGCGTCACCTCGCCTCGGAGCTCGCGTCCCTCCCGGACCAGCTGTTGGCTGCGGCCTCAGGCGGACTTGCGGAGGTATTCGCGCGGTCCCGTTATGCTGTGGCGCCTGCCGTTGACGCGCCGGAACGGGAATCGGTAGACCGTGGGCTCGCCCGAGTCCCGTCGGTGGATCTCCGCTTCCTTCCAGCGCGCAAGACCGAGTCGCAGGTAGGCCGGCTCGAGCCGGAGCGCCGTGCAGATGTTCTCGAACGAGAACGGCCAGTCCTGATCGACTGCAGCCGCCCAGGCTTCGAACTCCTGCACGAGCCTTCTGCTCTGGCGGCTCTCCGACAGCAGGTGCCGCTGGAAGGTCGCAATGGCCTCCTCGAGGACGGCGAGCATCAACTTCTTCTCTGGCTGGCTGCTGGCGTCCGCCCCGACGCGCTCGAAGTACTGCGCCGGAACGAGCGCATCCGGCACGAGCTGAGTCGGCATGCGGTCCTCGCTTGCCCCGGTCGTGTTGAGCTGCATGACGATCTCCTTGGAATCGGGCCAACCACGGGTGCTTCGTTACGGTGCCCGTGGTTGACGGCCACTCGATCGAGCAAGGCACGTGCCACCGAACGGGCGCGCCTCGTACCCGGGTCGAGGACGATCAAGTACTCGTCCGGCGGTGGTTGGCGCGCATCGAGTACCCGAGTCAGGGACTTCTTCTCCGCGGCCTTCGGTATGCCTGATTCGAAACACGACCAGGACCATGTCGCGAAACGGGACAAGTCGGCGGTGGCGGCTTTGGTGAAACCCGCCGTTGCGACTACGCGCGGATGTGGGTAGTTTCCGGCCCAGCATGTCGGAATTCCTCGGCTCGGCCGATCCGGGCGCACACGAGCCAATCGAAACCCGCCAGCAGCTCGTCGACTACATCCTCTCGGGAGCGAAGCCACGCGCGGCATGGCGGGTCGGGACCGAGTACGAGAAGGTCGGCGTCTTGCGCGAGACGGGCGCTGCCGCCCCTTTCAGCGGCCCGCGCGGGATCGAGGCCGTTCTACGCGGTCTCGCGGAACGCTTCGGCTGGGAGCCGAGGATGGAGCGCGGGCGTGTGATCGCGATGCAGCGCGGTCAGGCGAACATCACTGTCGAGCCCGGGGGACAGCTCGAGCTCAGCGGGGAGCAGTGCGAGAGCATCCACTGTGCCCACCGAGAGCTCACCGATCACGTTCGCGAGATCGTCACCGTGGGCGCGGATCTCGGGATCGTCTTTCTCGGCCTCGGAATCCAGCCGCTCAGCGGGGCCGACGAGATCGAGTGGGTTCCCAAGCAACGGTACGAGATCATGGGCCCCTACATGAGTCGCGTCGGCGAGCTCGGCCAGTGCATGATGAAGCAGACCGCAACCGTGCAGGCGAACTACGACTTCAGCGACGAGCGCGACGCGATGCGCAAGATGCGCGTGGCGATGGGTCTCGTACCGCTCGTGTCCGCGATGTTCGCGAACTCCTCCATATCGGGTGGAAGGCTCAACGGCTTCATGACGTTCAGGGGGCACATCTGGACCCGCACCGACCCGGCGCGGTGCGGCATGCTGCAGTTCGTCCTCGCGCCCGATGCCGGGATCGAGGACTACGTCGAGTACGCGCTCGACGTACCGATGTACTTCATCCTGCGAGGGGGCGAGTACATCGAGCTCACCGATCGCACATTTCGCGCCTTCCTCGCCTGCGGTCGGGGTGCCGAGCGCGCCACACTCGAGGACTGGGCCCTGCACCTGACGACGCTCTTTCCGGAGGTACGCCTCAAGCGCTACATCGAGGTCAGAAGCGCGGACAGCCAGCCACCCGAGATGATGCTGGCGCTGCCGGCTCTGATGAAGGGTGTCCTCTACGAGAGCGACGCGCTCGAAGCAGCGTGGGATCTCGTCCGCCGCTGGTCGTGGCCAGAACGGGTCGAGGCCTACGATGCCGCGCATCGTCACGGGCTGCGCGCGAGGGTTCGTGGGATCGCCCTCGGCGAGCTGGGACGGGAGCTCACGACGATCGCGAGTGCCGGTCTCAAGCGGCAGGCCCGCATCAACGAGCTCGGAGAGGACGAGGGCGTCTACCTCGAGCGCCTGCACGACCTCGTGCGCCACGGGAAGTCCCTCGGACGTCTGCTCGCAGAGCGCTGGGAAAGCGAGTGGCGCAGGGACATCGCGCAACTCATCGCACACAGCACGTACCAGGTGGCCAGCGCGATCAGATAGACCCGTTCCTCGGCCTTCCTCGGCCCGCTCGGACGGTCTCCACTCGCCCCTGACACGGCGACGGAGCAGGCCCGGCGCTGACGCGTCGCGTTGATAAGTAGGCCTAATCGGACTCTGTAAATTTTTTCATTTCCTCCCCGCCTCGGCACGCGCTACAAGCATTGCCGCAACGCGGCAAACATCCGAGAGGAGAGTCATGCAAGCACGGGCAAGAAAGGCTGAAGCTGGGACGAGTGCGGGCCTGTTTGAGCCGGACATTCTCCTACCAAATCAATACTTTGCAGCGTTCAGGCGCGGTCGTGCCGTAGAGGGCGAGCGGCGCCTGATGCTGGCGGTGCTCGAGGACGCCGTCGACAGCTACCGCAAGTACGCGTTCGCATGCGACCCACGCGAGCAGGCCTGCTTCCTCGAGGCGAAGGAATGGTTCCTCTCGACGGACCGCTCGTGGCTGTTCGCCTTCGAGAACATCTGCGACGTCCTCGAGATGGACGCTGACTACCTGCGGGCCGGCCTGGACCGGTGGCGTCGCGCGCGCGCCGGGCAGGTACCGCGCCGCGGCGACCAGGTACTCCTCTATCAGGGTGACGGCGCGCTGCACGACGCCAGAGCCTGATCCCGGCCTGACCCCGTCGAGCCGGCGCGCGTCCCGGGCCGCACGCGGGTTCGAAGGGCCGAAATGGGGCCACAGCTCGTCGCGTCGCGAGGCGCGTGAGCGCGACCCGGGAAGCTCACCGCCGCAGGTGAGGGATGACCGAGGTTCCCTGGCTCAGGGGACCCCGGTCCGGGAGATCATGACCGGGAGGCCGCTCTGTTCGAGCAGGGCCCTGCGGAGCCGGGCGCGGTCGACGCCATCCGACCACCCGCGTTGCGCAAGCATCTGCTCCGCAAGCTCCTCGAGGTCGCCCCGCAGGCCGTAGATGTCGGGGTGCACCTCGACGTAGACGAGGCCCCCCCTGAGCCCGAGCTTCACCGGCTGGTAGAGAAACTCTCCCGGGGTACCGACCGGCACCTCCCGGAAGAGCTGGGCGATGTCCTCGTTGTAGAGCCGAATGCAGCCGTGGCTCACCTGCATGCCCACGCCCCACGGCATGTTGGAGCCATGCAAGCCGTAGGAGGGCATCGTGAGCTCGAGGCGGTAGGGGCCCAGCGGATTGTCCGGGTCCCCTCCTGGGATCGAGGTCCGGTTGTCGCCGCGCTCCTGGATGTGCTCGGCGCGGATGGAGTCCGGGATCACCCAGGTGGGGTTCTCGGTCTTCCCACGAATCCTGAAGCTGCCCTGCGGAGTGCGCCAGTCGTCGCGCCCGAGGCCGACGGGGTAGGTCGTCACGAGCGTCCCGAGCCCCTCGCTCCGGCCACGCCCATGGAAGTGGTAGAGGCGCATCTCCGGGATGTTCACGACCACGCCCCGGAACGCGGATTCCGGGAGCACGAACTCGGTGGGGATGACGACGACCTCGGTGGGAGGCGGCAGGAAGGCCTCGACCCCCGGGTTGGCCCCCACCATCTCGTTGTAGCCCAGGTCGAAGTGGCGGCCGATGTCGAGCAGGGTGTCACCCTCCTCGACGACGTAGGTGCCGAGGGCGCCGATGACGGTCTCGTCGTCGAGGCCGCCCTGCACCCTGTACGGGTAGCGAACCGGGGTCCGACTCGAGAAGTCCTCTTCGGTCCATCGCGCTGCCCCCGCCGTCCCGGCGAGGAGACACGCCGCCGCCAGGATCAAGAGCAGCGCCAGTGCACTCCGCGTCGTTCGCACGGTTCCAAGGGAAGTCCTCCTCCGCATGATGCCCCTCCTCGTCAGCGCCTCGTCGCAGAGCCGCGCTCGAAGTGTAGACGCCGGCGGCGGCACCGACAATCGGATTGAGCCGGCCACGCGTGGCGCGAATCTCTCGCAGAATGTTCCTTGGCGATTCTGCGGCCTTGTGGAATACTGCGGTCGGTCCGGGTGGCGGGCGAGTCTTCCCTCAGGAGTGGCCGATGGGAACGAGGAGCGGGAGAGCGGTTGTGGGGCTGGCGGTGCTTGCAGCAGTGCTCGTGTCGCGGCTGGTCGCAGCGGGCGCGTGGGAAGAGCCACGTGTGACGGCGAGGGCGGCGCTGGTCATGGATGCCGGCTCCGGGGAGATCCTGTATGCCCGGAACCCGGGCGCCGAGCTGCCCCCCGCGAGCACGACCAAGGTGATGACGGCCATCCTGGCTCTCGAGAGCGGACGGCTGAGCGAGCAGGTGGTCGCGAGCAGCGAGGCATGCAGAGCCGCACCGAGCAAGATCTACTTGCGCCCGGGTCAGCGTCTCGAGCTCGAAGAGCTGCTGTACGCGATCCTGCTCAACTCCGCCAACGACGCGAGCGTCGCGGTCGCGGAGCATCTGGCCGGATCGGTGCCGGCGTTCGGGGCGCGCATGAGCGCACGGGCGCGACAGCTCGGCGCCCTGGACACGCGCTTGGTGAACCCCCACGGCCTCACCGCGGACGGCCATTACACGACCGCACGCGATCTCGCGATCATCTTCCGCCACGCGCTCGGGTTGCCGCGGTTCCGCGAGATCCTCTCCACGAAGTCGACCGTCATCGACGTGGAGAAGAGCTCCCGCAGGATCACCCTGCGTTCGCACAACAAGCTCCTCGATGCCTACCGGATCCCGGTGATCGGCAAGACCGGCTACACGATTCCCGCCAAGAAGTGCTTCGTCGGGGCCGGTGCCTACGGAGACCGCGAGATCATCGTCGCGGTGCTGGGCTCGAGCGACCTCTGGGGAGACACGCGCCGGCTGCTCGAGTTCGGATTTGGCGGCGACCTGCCGGCGGTGCCCGCGGTACGGCACGCGCGCCGCCCGTCGTCGCCAACGGCGCTCGCGCGCGGGCGCGCCGCGACGCGCCAGGCTGCGCGGCGTGGGCCCACGGCCGCAGAGCGTGCGCGTGGGGCTCCGGTCCGTGGCCCGTCCTATGCGGTCACCGTCGGGACCTTCACGGAGAGGGAGAGAGCACAGCGGCTGCAGCGCGCGCTGGGGAGGCGAGGCTACGAGGCCGCCGTCGCTCGCGTCGCGAGTGGGCGCGGCAAGAGCCGCCGAATGGAGTACCGCGTCCAGGTCGGGCCCTACGCCAACCGCGCCCAGGCGCAGTCTGCGGTGCGGAGCATGGCGGGCCAGGTCGACCTCGACGCCCGGATCGTTCGGCGCTAGGGCATCCAGGGGGCGGTGAGACACGTGCGGGGGACGATAAAGAAGATCGCGCGCGACAAGGGCTTCGGGTTCATCATCCCGGACGACGGCGGCGACGACGTGTTCTTCCATCGTTCGCGCCTGGCTCCCAAGGTCAGCTTCGACGACCTGAGGGAGGGGGACGAGGTCGAATTCCAGACTCGCCCGGGAGAAAAGGGCCCGCAGGCGTTCGACGTCAAGGTTCGGTGAGGAGCAGCGCGGGGAGCTCGCGGATCCCCTCGACGACCCAGGACGCGCCGCTCTCGGGGCCCACTCCCACGTACGCCACGCGGGCAGCCCGCGCCGCCTCTCGGTCGATCTCGGCGTCGCCGACGTAGACCGTGGCGTCCGGTCGCACGCCCGCGCGAGCCAGGCAGGCGAGGAGGATGTCGGGCGCGGGCTTGGGCCGGGCCACGTCGAGAACACCGACGCGCATGCCGAAGAACCGCTGCAGCTCGAAGAACTCGACGACCCCGTCCACGGTGCGGCCGCGATTCGTCGCCAGCGCCAGCGGGCAGTGCCGCGCGAGCCGCTCCAGCGTCTCCAGGAGGCCGGGCACGGGGTGCATGAGCGGGTAGAAGGGTCCGTAGTCGACGTGCTGCGCGCTCTGGGATACGCGCCGGAGCAGCGCCGGGTCGGCCCCGAACAGGCGCTCGTACAGCTGCGAGCCGGAGAGGGTGTAGCACAAACGCCGGCCGGTTTCGTCGAGTGGCGGCAGCCCCACGTTTGCGAGGACAGCGTCGTAGAAGGCGACGTTGGCGTCGCGCGAGTCGAAGAGCACCCCGTCGCAGTCGAAGATCAGCAGACGAAGGGCCCGGCCGCGCGGGAGCGCCAAGGTTTCGGCCGCGTCCGTCACGGCACCCGGCGCGCGAGCTCGACGATGGAGCGCCAGCGCGCGGCTCGTTCGCTGCGCTCTTCCGGCGTCGTGTGCGGCTCGAAGAGACGCTCGCGGCGCCAGGTGCGTGCGACGTCGTCGAGATCCGCCCAGAACCCGGTGGCGAGGCCGGCGAGGTAGGCCGCGCCGAGGGAGGCGGCATCCAGGATCGCGGCACGCTCGACCGGGATGCCCGTGACGTCGGCCTGGCACTGCATGAGGAAATCGTTCCGCGCCGCGCCGCCGTCCACCCGCAAGGTGTCGAGCGCGGTCGCGAAGCCATCGGCTTGCAGGGCCGCGAGGATCTCGCCGCATCGGAACGCCACTCCCTCGAGGACCGCGCGCGCGACGTGCGCCCGTCCCGTGCCGCGCGAGAGCCCCCCGATCAGGGCCCGAGCCGACGCGTCGAGGTACGGTGTTCCCAGCCCCTGAAACGCCGGGACGCACCAGACGCCGCCGCTGTCCGCAAGGCCGCTCGCGAGCTCGCCCGACTCCGAGGGGTCACGGATGATGCCGAGGCCCTCGCACAGCCACTGGATCGCGGCGCCCGCGGTGACCACGGTTCCCTCGAGGCAGTAGGTGACGGCGTCGTCCCGCTGCCACAGGACGAGCGGGAAGGCTCCGTGCGCGGACAGACGGAGGGCCGGCCCGACGTTGAGGTCCATCATCGCGGCAGTTCCGTAGGTGATCTTCGCCATTCCTGGCTCGATGCGAAGCTGGCCGAACATTGCCGCCTGCTGATCGCCAGCGCGCGCCGCGAGCGGCAGCGGAGAGCCGACGAGGGCCGCGCGCGTCTCGCCGGCGACGGCGCCCGTCGGGACGATGGCCGGAAGACATCCCGCGGGCAGGTGCAGGAGCTCGAGCAGCGTCTCGTCCCACCCGTTCCCGAAGAAGTCGTAGAGGCCGGTGCAGGAGGCGTTCGAGGCGTCGGTGACGTACACGCTCCCGCCGGAGAGCCGCCACGAGAGCCAGACGTCGACGGTGCCGAACCGCAGGCCTCCCGCGTCGGCACGGGCCCGCGCTCCGGGAACGTTGTCGACGATCCAGGCGAACTTGGTGGCCGACTGGAGCGGGAAGAGAGGATAGCCGCGGCGGTTCAGCTCGGCGCACTGCTCCGTGGTGCGAAGGTCCTGCCAGCCTATGACCGGGTAGATCGCCTCGCCGGTCTCGGCGTCCCAGACGACGGCGGAGGAGCGCTGGTTGGTGATGCCGATGCCGCAGACCTCTCGGGGGCCACCGCGGGCCGCGCGCAGCGCGGCCTCGACCACGGCGAGGGTCCGGCTCCAGAGGACCGCCGCGTCGTGCTCGAGCCAGCCGGGGCGCGGGCAGGCGAAGGCGATCTCCTGGTAGGCCGAGCCCGCGACCCGGCCCTCGTGATCGAAGAGGTACGCCCGCACACCGGTGCCACCCTCGTCGATGGCCAGGACGTACGAGCTCACGTGCATTCGCTCACGCCGTGTCGCTTCCCGGTCCCGCCGGATCCGCCGCCCGGGGAGCGTCCGCCGGAGGAAAGGCGTTTGCCGCGGCCGGCTCACCAGGCGCGGGGAGGAGCGCCCCCGGGTTCATGATGCCGAGAGGGTCGAGAGCGTTCTTGAGCGTCCCGAGCAGGGGATAGGCAGATCCGAGCTCACGCTCGAGCCAGCCGCGCCGGACGCGGCCGATACCGTGGTGATGCGACACCGTGCCGTCGGCCGCCAGCGTCGCCTCCATCGCCGCGTCCCAGATCCGGAAGTAGAGCGCCTCGAGGTCGTCGGGGCGGTCCGGGCGTGCGGCGAACGTGAAGTAGATGTTGGTGCCGGTGGCGTAGCTGTGGGAGCTGTGACCCGAGACGACGATCACGCCGGGCACCTGGCGGACACGCGCCAGGACGCCCTCGTAGAGCTCGTCGATGCGGTTCCACCTGGTGGCGACCTCGATGGTGTCGACGACCATGCCCTGGTTCAGGAAGAACTCGAACTCCGGCACCGTGTTCCGGTGCACGAGCCAGCTCTCGACGGCCTCCGGGCCGATGGCGCGACCGCCGGCCAGGCGGCAGCTCGCCGCGAGCGCGGCGAGCTCCGCCTCGACCAGGGCAGCCGGGCCCTCGGTGAGGGCGAGAAGCAAGCTCTCCTCCGGCTTCGCAGCACCGCTGAACGAGCGGCCCGCCTCGATCGCGTCGTAGAGACGCAGGACGGCCGGCCGCCAGCCGGCCCGG
>Ga0209253_10003172_pt1 | contig 14459 bp, 15 predicted proteins | sample FrelakmetBRP12BR_FD_187145 | JGI IMG/M metagenome (GOLD analysis project Ga0209253, IMG submission 187145) | Freshwater lake sediment microbial communities from the University of Notre Dame, USA, for methane emissions studies - BRP12 BR (SPAdes)... | ecosystem: Environmental > Aquatic >...
GGATGAAGTGATGCCGGCGGGCGTGTCTGGAAGAAGTAACGCCAATTTAACGCCAACTTTGCATAATCTAAGCACGGGCCCCTGTAGCTCAGAGGATAGAGCAGCGGTTTCCTAAACCGCGTGTCGTGCGTTCGACTCGCACCAGGGGTATTTTACAAAGCAGTGCAGGGGTGTAGCTCAGCTGGTAGAGCAGCGGTCTCCAAAACCGCCGGTCGCGGGTTCGAGTCCTGCCGCCCCTGCCAGTATAATGAATGCAATTGCCGAGGTGGTGGAACCTGGTAGACACGCCATCTTGAGGGGGTGGTGAGCATAGCTCGTGGGGGTTCAAATCCCCCCCTCGGCACCAAGGGGCGGCGTAGCCAAGCGGTTAAGGCGAGGGTCTGCAAAACCCTTATACAGCGGTTCGAATCCGCTCGCCGCCTCCATTCAGCTCCATCATCCGGTGCCTTTGGCGGCCCCTTCACTGGGAGACAAGACTTGACCTTTCGCCGTGGGGTGTTTCGAAGCTGCAGGAAGTTCAGAATATCGACGATTTGCCTGTGCTGGAGGCGATGTCCCAATCGCGGTAGCCTTGCCGTATGATGGCCAGATACTCTGGCGAAGGCTTGGTCTCTTCCGCCTGGTCAGTCCTGATGTAGGTCACTGCCTCCACAAAGTCGCCATCTTCGGTCACCACCTTCACCTTCAGATGGTCGTAGGTCATGGGATAGTCCTCATGCTTATCGAGCAGCCTCAGGTCATGCTCGGAGATCTCGTACAGGGCCCCCACGACCACGTTGCCTGTCGCCTGCCTGATGGTGGCATGGCCACCACGCGATTTCCTGGACCAGCCGGCGAAAACGAGTCTGTGGTGAGGCAGCTTGGCTATCAACTTGGGCTTGGCTCCGGGACAGCGCTCCGCCATCTGCTTGCGGCTGAGGTTGGAGGCATAGGCAAAGTAATACATCAGTCTCGGTGCGTACCTCTCATTCGGACCAGAATAGCAGGAGCGCCCGCTAGGTCGTTTCCGACCTGAACAAGTCTATGTTGCCCTTGGACGTCTCGGCGAATATCTTGTTGCCCCCGTCGCCGATAGTCCCTTTCAGATAACCTTTGATGGCGTCATCGCTGGTGGTTATTCCCCCGAAGGAGTGAGTGATTATGTCGCCAGATGAGGTCTTCAGCTCGATGGCGGCATCGATATCGAGCGATAGATAGAGGCTTATGGAACCGGCGTTGACCCTGATTATGGTACCGTTAGCCCCGACGCTGCTGATCTCAGCCACGACATCAGATTTGGATGTCTCTGCAGACTCTACTGCAGTGGCCCCCCTGATATTAATAGGGGCATTGGTGGTCTTTGCCAGCAAGACGCATCCCTGGAGATTCGACACGTGGATCCCGCCACTGGATGTCTCTAAGGTCATGTTACCTTTGCAGTCCTTGATCGTTATCCCGCCGTTGCTGTTGGTGGCCTTGATATCTCCGTCCGCATTGACCACCTTTATAGAACTCTCTGTGGTGGTCAACTTGGCACCGCCCGTTGTCCCTTCGAGACGGATCTCGCCTCTTTCGGCGGTAATGTCCATGTAGCCGGCCGTGTTCTTCACAGAGATGCTACCGAACCTGGCTATGACAATGGTGTTTCCGCTTGTCCCCGCAATGTTGGTCTTGCCGTCGCCGGCAGTCACTTTGGCCAGCAGGGCATTCTTAGGGAGCTTGATGTCATAGTTCACTGAGACCTTGGCATTCCTACTCAGGAGCTTCGTCTCGACGTCCAGCCTGCCCGGAGCCTCGGTTACCTTGACGTCTGCGTTGGCGAGTTCGGACTTGCCCCAGGTGGTACTCTTGGTCCAGGTCAATTCAACGTAGTCCTTGCCCCAAATCTCGACATTAATATCTCCGTTCGAATCGCCGTTAAGTACTGTCACTTGGGCGTTTTCGGAGACAGTATAGTTCTCAGTGTGTGGGGGCTCGGTGTCCTCCAGACCCAGGGCGCCGCATCCGAAGGACAGGGGGATAATCAAGCCGCCAAGGATTGTCAGGAGTGCTGCTACCCTTACAAGCATGAGCTTCATCCTCCTGCCATTGCTCTGATACATTCGCGCATTCTCAATGATGGTGCAAAGTCTAAGACTTTTTGACGGTCAAAGCAAGCTCTGGCTATGCTCAACGACGTGCCATTCGAGTTCCGAGGCTGCACACGTTGCACGGGTGGGGACGATTATGGGCGGTGGGTCGCAGTGAAGTGCGCTTCACTGCCGAGATAGAGCATAGTATAATGGCGCACAGACACATCCAGATCCCATCGACATTGGCAGTGTCGCAGCCAGATATGTTGAGTGCGCCGACGCCGAGGTGGCGGAATTGGCAGACGCAACGGACTTAAAATCCGTTAGACCTCACGGTCTGTGCGGGTTCGACCCCCGCCCTCGGCAGTTGCCAATGGGTGGTGAACAGTCTGCCGGACGCTTCCGACAGTGACAGACCCCCTACCGGCCGGCAGCTTCGTGGAATCCAGGAGGCAGTGAATTCTTGGAGGGCCTCAGGTTTCTGTCATGGCCACCGGGCTAGGGTCGACATAGCCGTGGCTCTCCTCGAAAAGGGCCGACGAATGCGGTTGGCCCATGATCGAAGGGAATAGCATATCGCCGTAGCACGACCTGTGAATCAGCGGCGGGTTCTCCGGGGTCGATTCGGCTACGGATGACGAGTCGCCACCAAATCGGGAACAACTCGCTGCTCAGCACTGAGAACCCTTTGCGCATCCTGGCGTAGCCTCTGGAGTGCCTCCGACAGTTCACCGATGTGGACTATCTGGTCCTTGTTTATGGCCACAAAGGCGAACGTTGATTCGCCGCTGATCAAGGAGGGCGAAATCACCACGTCTGTCATCGGCAAGAACCTGTTGTCGCCGTCAAGGGCCTGGGCCAGTTCCTGCCACGACCCGACATGCATCTTCCCCTCGATGGTGTATGGGGACATGTGCACCTTGACACTCAGTGGCTTCTTGACCTTAGACGGGTAGGCCTTCGCCTCTTTGACGCCGTTTCTGTCAGGTTGACCGGCATTTCTCTCGGCAACAAACAGGATACTCGACTTCCTCACGTGGCTGGATATGGCAACATCCTTTTCTCCACCGGGGTAAAGTATTCTCACTTCTGTAAGTGGCAGTAACTCCTCTCCCAGGTGGTGCAGGTTTGCCACGAAACTCGTGTTCAGGTCATCCAGGAGACGCTGCTGAAGCATGACATGCGCAGTTCCGATGAGTGTGCAACTGGTAGTGCAGACCACTACACTCGTTTGCCTCAATCTGGGGTCACTCGACCAGTTGCCGTCAGTCTGCCCGGAAGATTCGATCTTTATGATGCAAGCCTCCTCGGCGGTCTCTGAAAGCGCAGTTGCTCGTTGTCGCTGACTGAAATAGCAGCTGCGTTGGCATGATCGAATAGCGTCACAGAAACGTCACTATGATAGCTGGATCGCGTCACGACAACGTCTCAGCAACCCTGCATGTTCTCACAAACTCTTCTCTCGCAACTTGGGCTACCCCTGGTTCCCTTGTTATCAGAGGAAAAGGAGAGAGGAGAACCATGCATGGGAACCAGGGGTCCTACTCCGCCAGCGCACTACAGAACCCCAGACCAGGCTCCCTTGATCATGGAAGTTGAGCGGGTTGACGATCAGGTTCTGCCTCTGTTATCGGAGAGTGCTATTGATGTCAGCGCATCTGACTTGGTATAGTGGGGCAGCGTCGATTTGAGGAGGAGAAACATGACGGACGACAAAGCCAAACAGCTTGTAGACCGCAATCGCCTTTTTCTAGAGCTCCAGCAGTTGACTATTGACGAGTACAAGATAAAACAGAGGATTCTGCAAGAAGGGGAACGTGCTGAGGCTCTTGGCGAGGGAGAGGAATTCGCTAAGCTGCGCCGACAGATGGCAACGGAAAAGGACGTTAAGAGAGTCGCTCGTGATCTCCTGGTGTTGCAGGAATCCGGTGCGCACGCTGTTGCCTATCTGCTGGCGAAGAACAATGAACGCCTGATTGCGCTCCTATCAGAGAAACTGGACAAGAGCAAGTAGGCATTCTCAGGGTCAAGCTCCAGCATCGAGGGGATACGGCTGGCCCCAGAGATTCACGCTGCGGTATGCAAAATGATCATGATTCATGAGGGCTGTAGCTTCTAAGATCCGAAATCGTCCCGGGGTCAATTGAGAGATGGTCTAGTAATGATAGTCAGGTGATTGCCTTGGGAAACGAGCGGAGATGCTCGGAATAAGTCTGCCATATTTGGCAGCCTTGATCGTAAACGGCCTCATACTTGCCCTGATCGTATTCGTTCCCCTGGGAGTTCTAGCTTACTTCACTGTCCGTGTCATCCGTACCAGGCGAGCGACAAAGGGATAGACGTCAGAGCCGACTGAGATCTCCACAGGGCGAAGAGAGTTCCACGCTCATTGGCAGAGAGGACTCACAAATCGGTATGTCTGGAAGCCTTTTCCCGGGCAACACGGATGCTTCGTCTGTTTGTTATGGCTGTATGTTCTGTTCCAGTCCAGTGTTGGCGATGACCGACCTGGCTCTCTACTCTCCCTCTTTCGTATGCCGGAGGTAGCGTTTCAAGGCGTCGTTTCTCTTCTTGACTAATCCTTCGGCCTGACGCAGCCTTTCCTTAATCAGGTCGTAGTTCTTATCAGCTTCAACTTCAGTTAGCTTGAGCCCTTCCCGCTCAATGTCCAGAATCATCTCCCAAGACTCCTTGAACTCCGCCCAAGCTGCCTGTGCTTTCCGTCCTGCCTTCGGCATCTGTCTTCTCCTCCCCACACTCACTTCACATTGCTCGCGATACGGGAATCCATTTCGACATTATAACATCCCGAGTGCTCACCCCGATCTCGGCTTGGATACGAGGGAAGGCTCCGCAGATGGTAGCTGAGGGCATGCTCATATGAGCTCGTACAGAAAGGGGCTGAGCACTCATCTTCATGATATGTCTTGTCGCCCGGCGGGTGGCACAAAAGATCGATTGCACCTCGCGGTCAGGGCAGGTTCGTGTCGGACCGCCGCCTATCAGTGCGGAAGTGCCGCAAAATGGAATCGGACTCACCAATGCGTCCCAGCTGATCCGCCCGCCGTCACATTCGGATCACAGTTGCCCCGGCGGCGGTGCCTTGCTTTACTTACTGTGCTATAATGTGGCCACGGTGCTTTCTTAAGCAGATGGGGTGAGCAAATGGAACAGGGGGGGGCCATTTTCAGTCGTATTCCTCGGGCCGTTCTCCACGATTGGAGGTGTGAACATGTTCACAAGTGATGCCCAGTCGACGGGCTCCGTGCCAGGCAGACCGGGGGCCTATCAGGAGAATCGTATTCACGAGCTGATTTCGGCACTGGGGCGCGAGGACATTACGGATTCATTTGTTGAGCTGGGCATACTGGCTGTGGCGCCCCTGGTTCACGCCCTCAAGCACGCGAAGGATGGCTTGGTGAAGTATAACGCAGCGCTCGCCCTGACCAAGATTGGGACGCCGGCGATGGACCCTCTCCTCGAGTCTATGGACTATGATGACGCTGATGTCAGGTTGGAGGCGACTTGGGCTCTTGGCGAGATCGGTGACGAAAGAGCGGTGGAGCCTCTCGTAGAAGCTCTGGGTGATGAGGACTGGTACGTTCGGAAACAAGCTGCGACATCCCTCTGCAATCTGAAGAACCCGGAATCGGTGGGGCTCCTAGTCAGGGCTCTCGGCGATGAAGACTGGTATGTTCGGAAGCAGGCCGCCAGGATTCTCGGAACTTTAGGAGATGCCAGAGCGGCCAAGCCACTTGCCAGAACCCTAAGAGATGAAGACCCTGTTGTCAAACAAGAGGCGGCAGCAGCCTTGGGAAGAATCGGAGACCCGGGGGCAGTAGCAGACGCCATACTGGCTTCGCTGAAGCACGAGGATCCTCTGGTCCGGGATGAGGCGGTGGGCACTCTCCAGGAGAACGGACTCGCGGCGGTGGCACCTCTCATTCATGCGCTCATACACCGGAGGGACGAGAACGTGAAGCGGGAAGCAGCGGATGCTCTGGTTATTGTGGGCCCGCCCGCGGTGGAGGCTCTCTTCCATGTCTTGACACTCAACCACAAGAAATCGCACATAATCTCCAGACAGATTGCCGCCTGGACCCTGGGGACTATTGGCGACGAGAGGGCAGTGGAGCCTCTTGGTGACGCTCTGGCTAATGATAGCAGCCCAAGTGTTCGACATGAGGCAGCTAGGGCTCTGGGCAGAGTGGACGGCGACAGAGCCGTGGAGATCCTCGTTCAGGCCACCAAGGACAGAGACGAAGATGTTCGGAAGGAAGCCAAACGTGCCCTGAAGACACTCAGGGCTAGAGATACCGATCAGGGGCTTGGTACCAGATGACCCAGTGCTCGTCCTATCACGGGTGCGAATGCCGTGTTCACGGTGGCTGTCGTCACATGGGCACCTTCGTCGTTTTGGCCAGGATGACCTTTCCGGGGCAGCTGAAAGGAGGCGCCTGATGTTCAATCACGAGTTCTTTCTCTCTCGCACTTGGCGCACCGGCCTGGTTAACTTCACCAGACAGAGGAAGATTCCATCGCCTGTGGTGGAAATCCACTGTCTGGATGGCTCTTCATTCAAACTGGCCCGGTTGCGACCGAAGAAGACATATGTTGTGGTGGAAGCCTATGGCCATAATGGCAAGACCTCGATCAAGTTCTTGCCATATGAGCAGATAAAGCACATCGAGTTCATGGAGGAGTCCGAAGAAGGCCGCGGGCGCCATACCATCAAGGCTTTGCCGACCTCCGTCACTTACGATGAGGACTTCTTGGGGGTTTAGAGACGACGCTGAGCAAGCTCACGAAAAAGTCTCTCTCTGATCAGTCATAGAAGGGATCCGGCAGCTGCCCCTGCCGGATCCCGGATTTCCCGACAACAGCTTGCCTCCTCGGTCTGGTTTGGAGGCCGGTCTCTCCCTCTTCACAGCGATGGACTATCCTGCCGCGAAGTCTCCAAGACGAGATTACCTGCGGCTCCGTGTCTAGCGGACACAAGGAATCTCTCATGACTGCCTCGATCACGGAACTGACGCTGGTTAAAAGCGGTCCACGTTGCTATAATTATGGGCCTAAGAGCCAGCGTAGCTCAGGGGTAGAGCGGCGGTTTCGTAAACCGCGGGTCGGGGGTTCAAATCCTCTCGCTGGCTCCGTTTTGTAGGAGCGATGCCGACGACAAGCTCCGCGATGCACTCGACATCTCGTTCCAGGGTTCCGTCCCGTTGCCTCCGTAAGAAGACTTGCCAAGACTAAAGGCGCATTCTAGAATCGGACAGCAAGACCAAGTGAACCCAGTCAGCCAAGGAAGTTATCAGTGAAGGGACGAAAGAGGAAAGGCCACGTAGGCGAGAGTCTCTCCTTGGTCGGGAAGGAGGCCGTTGGCACTTTGGTGGCAGCTCTAGGGCTCGTTCCCGGTATCGGGACAGCCCTGGGGATAATGGACACCTCTAGAAGGGCTGCAAAGACAGCCCGGGCCACCACTAGAGCGGGGAGGGCCTTGAAGGCCAAGGTAAGACCTCGGCGCCGAAGGTCGAAACGACGCTAGAGCCGATGCCCCATCGCTGATGCGTACGGCTTCAGGGATTCCCCTTGGACGTCTTCTTAAATATGTAGAACGTTCCCATCGCTTTGGCAACGATATTTCCGCCGCATTCCACGCGGGATTCAAGAACGGCCAGATTCCGGGTCCTATTGACTAACTTCGCTTCAGCAGTGAGAACACCGGACGAGACAGCCGCGACATAGTTGATCTTCATTTCCACAGTGGCTAGCCTTTCATCTTCACGCAGATGGTCAAAAAGGGCATAGCCCATACTGACGTCCGCCAGAGTACTGATGGCTCCTCCATGCACAGTCCCGTACACGTTGAGCACCTTCTCTTCGATCTTCATCTCACACTGGGGTCCGCCAGTTTCCGGAAAATTCAGACCCACCAGCTTAGCGAATGGGCTGATCCTGTCGGGGCGATGTCCTCTTGTTGCCATGTCAACTGCCCTCCCGTGTCTCACTATGAAGGAAATGGTCCCAGAACACAAGGTACGGAAGATGAGCGCGCGAACAGCCAACTGGAGCGAGCGTCAGTCCACCCTCGGCGGCTGATCCTGCGTGTTGAATCGCCGGCAGATGCTGTCGGCCGCCTTGTAGGCCGCCCACCGGACGCCGGAGTTGGCGTCTTTGAAAGCAACGGTCAGGGGGCCGATTGTCTCGAGGTCGCCTATGTCCCCCAAAGCTCTGGCTGCTGCCCATCGCACGCTGGAGCTATCGTCCTTGAGCGTGGCGACAAGCTGGACAGTGGCGCCGTCGTCTCCGATCTTGCCGAGTGCCTCCACGGCGGACTGCCGGACCCCGTTGTTTCCGTCTTTGAGCCTCTCGATCAGCGCTGAAACGCTGCTGTGATCCTTCATTCTGCCCAGCGCCTCCGCCGAGCATCGTCGGGTGTCTGGGTTGTCATCACTGAGCGCCTTGATTAGAGGGGGAATGGCTGGTTTGCCGATCTGAACCGCAGCCGCCACTGCAGTCTGACGGACGTCTGAGTATCCGTCGCGGAGGGCATTGACAACAGCATCCGCGGCCCTTGAGCGCCCCACCTTGCCCAAGGACTCGACTGCTGCCTGGCGCACGCTCCAGTCCTCATCGTCGATGGCAGCGATCAGAGCGACTGTCGCTCTGGCATCGCCTATCTTCCCCAATGCCTCGGCGGCAGTCTTGCGTACTCCGGAATCCTCGTCGCGAAGGGCCTTGATGATCGGCTTGACCGCGCTCGGATCCCCCAGCTTGCCCAGTGCCCTGATCGCCGCCCAGCGGACATCGGGGTTACTGTCTTTGAGCGCATCGATCAGCGGGCTGATGGCGGGCGAGCCTATGTTGACCAGAGCCTCGCTCGCCGCGCGGCGAGCTTCCCAGCGGCTGCTACCAAGACCCTGCATGAGTTTGTCTATTTCGGCCAACCCCTAGCCTCCTTTGGCAACAAACCAACCAGGCGACCTGCCGTTGCCGTGGAACGACGCGCTGTGTTTGACCTAGGCTGCCAACCAGATCGAGTATGGCGATTATAACAGGTCGAAGTGACTGGAATCTAGAAAGGGTGCTTTTGGCTGCCACGTGCGCGTTGTGGGCGGCTTTTCAGCGCGTGGAGTGGCGAGGGGTACCGCCCCCGGACAAAGTGAGGTGCAGGGATCACGCTGCGCGCAGCTTATGGTAGAATTGCTGCCAATTATGACGACGGTTTGGAGCGTGGATGAAATGCTGATAGGCATCCGCTCCGGGCGTTTCTATCCCCCAGACGGAACCAAAGGCAGCCAGGCACCTATCCTATGGCAGCCGGATGGCGTTCAGGCTGAGCCGGGCTGACGGCTAGTGGAGAGGAGAGATTGGCGGGAATAGTCAGGCAGGACGACACCAGCTTCAATCTCATTGAGGCTCCGGCACGAGTCGGGAGAAGCCCGGTTCCATCATCATTGAGGCTCTCTCCCACCGCTGTAGCCTGCTTCCGTCAGTGTCCCCAGCAATACAAGTTCCGTTATATTGACCGCCTTGGTGACGAGTATGGTGGGCCAAGACCCTACTTCACCATGGGAAACCACGTGCACGATACCTTGAAGGAATTCCTGACCAAAGTGCCGCTGGAGCAGCGCAACATGGAGACCATGGTGAAGCTTCTGAGGAAGAACTGGCGCCGCTACCGGGTGGGGTTCAGGGGCCAAGAAGATGAACGGCGTTGGGCGGAGAAGGCTCTCAAACAGTTGAGTTCTTTTGTCACCAGCCATGACACCCGGATCAGGCCGTACCTGGTGGAAGCCTGGTTTGAGACTGAGATCACCCCGGGCCTCGTCTTGCAGGGCAGAATCGACCGAGTTGATCTCCAGGCGGATCGGACCCTTCACATCATCGACTACAAGACCGGGAATACTCCTGAGGCCAGTGACTGGACGCAGCTTCATCTCAATGCCCTGGTTTTGTCTCGGAAGACGCCCTACCCCGTGTCCAAGGCCTCTTTCATTTACTTGTCTTCAAGCTCGGTGGATACTGCCGTGATTGAGCAGGCTGTTCTGGACCGGGCCAGATGGGATTTGCTTCTCACAGCGCGAACCATAGGTGGTGAGAGAAGGTTTCGCCCCCAACCAAGCCTGCTGTGTCGCCGCTGCGACTTCAAGTCCATCTGTCCGGCGCGAGCGAAGCCGGGAAAGAAGGAGACTGCCGAAGCCCAACAAGGCGATCCCCAAGGATGTTGTGGTACCCAGAAGGCGCTGGTGTTCTAGCGGGCGAGGGCGGTGGCGGATTCTGTGGCAAACAGGGACACCATGTCGCCGTTCGGCAATGAGACCGAAGTCGCATACGCGGCTGCTGCGGCAAGGTATATTGTATTTGTTTGCGGGTGGTGTTATATCTTGGTATTATGGGTTCTCAAGCAGGAAGGAGGATGTCAAAGAAATGAAGCTAGTAACACTCTGCAATGCTGGTTCGTGTTGTCCGGTGGTGAAGATAACGGACAATCAGGTGGAAATCGGGGAGGAAGGGAATCTCTGCGTGCTGACGACAGAGCAGTGGGAAACACTAAAGGAGAAGATTCTCAAGGGAGAGGCGTAGTCAGTTCAGATCGAGCTGGGATCATTCGCCACCCGCTAATGGCCCAGCTATGATGAACCTGCTGGTCGGGTCACGTTAGAGCTTACCGGCGAAAGTGAAAGGGGCTGGATCCAAATCCAGCCCCTTTCTGCATTCCGATCAGTGTCTACCGACCGCCCGCCGGTCTCATCTTGTTGTAGCAATCGCTGCAATAGACTGGCCGGTCGCCTCTCGGTTGGAACGGCACCTGAGTTTCCTTGCCGCACTGGGCGCAAATCGTGGGAAACATCTGGCGTCTGGGCCTCATTCCACCGCTATCGCCGGAACTCTCGCGGGATGATCTCTTTGCCTCGCGGCAGGTGAGACATCGCTTGGGCTCATTCGTATAGCCCCTGGATGCGAACATCTCCTGTTCGCTCGCCGTGAAGGTGAAACTGGCCCCGCAGTCGGAGCATGTTAGTTTCTTGTCCGCCGTGCCTATGGATGACCTCCTTTCCTCTTCAGATATAGTTGGCTCAACCTGGGTCACCCATAGCCTTTGGACGTGATTTGGTCGCAGCTTTGGTAACCTAGACTTAGAACCACTGCAGCGAATTATACTGCGGTATCGCAAGTTTTGCCAACGCCAATGGCTTCCGGCGGCGGACTGTCGATGATGGTGGAAGCACATGGAAACGAGATTGGGAATGTTATAATGACGCGGACGACGTCTCGCAACTGGGTTCACCAGACACCCGATGGCAGGCAGTGACCGATCGTCTTCCCTTGGAGAAAACGAGGAGGTGCGCTAGATGGGTTTCAGTGCTATACCGGCTGCAGGGGCACTCTTCTTCTTCAGCGCCTGGCTGACCATGATCTTCTGGGGGATTGTGGCACCCGGACTGGGTGGGCCTACTATCGGCTACCCGATGGCCATGCTCGTCACGATTGCGGTGTGGCTGGTAGTGGCGCCGCTGGCGGCGGCCGCCGCCAGGTTAGGGGGAGCGAGGAGAGGGGGTTGCTTGTGAGTTTCAAGGTGACTTGGACTACGCTGAACAGGGGACGGTCCCGGGGGCAGAGATGAGCAAGTTGGCTAAGAGACTTCGCCAGGTTTCCGAAGGCTTGACCCCGACGATGGGGTTCAAGGCCACTGCAGCCAAGCCGAGCCGGCAGATGGCACTCGTAGCTTCACTGTCTTCGGCCGGGATCGGGGTGATGTCCGAGCTGAAACTGGCCGAGGTGGATGCGGTGCTACTTCCTGCAGAAGATCTGGCAGACGCTGCCTCATTGAAGAAAGTCGCCAGCGGGTTGCGGGATGTTCCCTGGGGCGCGTGGGTTGAAGAAGCCGATGACGACTGGCTCATGGACCTCAAGGGTGTGGGTGGCGACTTCCTGGCCTTTGATTCGCCTGACGCGCCGGCAAGACTGCTCCAGGATGACGGGATTGGCAAAGTGCTGAAGGTGGAATTGTCTTTGGGGAGGAATCTTCTGGGCACCATCGGTGATTTGCCCATAGATGCTGTGGTATTGGACGTGAAGAAGGGGAATGAACTGGCGATCTCCGACATAATGGCCTGCCAATGGCTGAGCAAGTTGACGGAGAAGCCGGTGTTGGTTGTTCCCGGCGGGGAGTTGTCGGAGACCGAAACTCGGTCGCTGTGGGAAGTCGGGGTCATGGGGATAGTCATCGAGGTCTTGGGACGGCAGTCTCTGGACGTACTGACCAGGCAGTCTCAGGCCATTCGCGGCTTGCCGGCCAAGCCAAAGAAGCGGAAGGAAGGCGGCGCGCTTCTGCCCCATCCATCGCCAGGCGCAGGTGACATTGACACGGACTGATGCCAAGGACGAGGATCTCCGACAGGCATTGACCTCAACTTAGTATGCCGTCTGGGAGAATCAGGGGCTCGACTCAGCGGCCAAGTTTTACACAGTCAATTGGAAGCGCTATAATTACCTTTTGTGGGATGGCACCGAGAGACCAGCCAATCCGGGGTGCTTCCACAGCATCCCGCAAGATTTTTGTCCTTTGACGTATTCGCATCTCCTGACTTCGGACTCCAACCTCGGTATCCCGTCAGGCAGTCTCTGCGGGCCACATCCAGCCCAAGCGGCGCCTGGTCCCCATCGCATTCCAACCCTCGGTGCATTTCGTGATGTTGTTGACAAGCATAGATAACGGTACATGCCGGGCATTAATAAACCACGATGCTCTATGGCTGGTAAGACCAACTATGAAGGAGGGAAAATGGTAGGTATCTGTTCCTATGGCGCGTATGTACCCCTTTACAGATTGGCCCGCGAGATGATGGTTCTCGAGGGCAAGGGGGGCGCTGGAGAGCGGTCCGTAGCGGGTGCTGACGAAGACGCTCTGACAATGGCGGTTGATGCCATCCTCGACTGCACGAAGGGAAAGGACCACGAGTCGATCAATGGCTTGATCAACGCCTCGACGTCAGCGCCGTTTGACGAGAAGCAGCTGGCCGCGGCGGCCGCAGCTGCGCTCGACTTTGGTGACAACATCCTTACGGCGGACATCGGCAACTCGCTCAGAGGGGGTCTTACGGCGGTGAGGTTGGCCGCAGACGCCGTGAAGGCCGGCTCAGCCAAGAAGATGCTGGTCTCGGCCTCCGATTGCCGCCTCGGTGCTCCGCTTTCGGCCCTGGAGTCGAATTCAGGCGACGGTGCTGCCGCTCTGCTGGTGGGGGACAAGGATGTCATCGCCACCATCGAGGGTTTCCACTCTTTCTCCACAGATTTCACTGACACGTGGAGACCGAACGGTGACAAGTTCGTCCATGTTTGGAGCGATCGTTTCACCGGTCCGGAAGGCTACACGCCTATGATGCAGTCGGCCATCGCGGCCGCCATGAAGAAGTTTGGAGTTGACGTCGCGGGCATTTCCAAGCTGGTCTACAGCGGGCCGGATGCCAGGACGCATGCGGGCATAGCCGGCGCACTGAAGTTCGACCCCAAGACCCAGGTGCAGGATGGCCTGTTCGGCGTCATGGGCAACACCGGCGCAGCTCAACCGCTGATGCTGCTGGTAGCGGCCCTGCAACAGGCGAAGGCCGGCGACACCATACTGGTGGCGGCCTGGGGCGATGGCGTCGATGTGATGCTGCTCAAGGTCACGGATGCGATTGAGAAGATGAAGGACAGACATGGCGTCCTCGGCTATCTCAAGTCCAAGAAGATGCTGCCTGGCTACTTGAAGTACCTCAGACTGCGCCACCTCTTCTTCATGGAAGTCACCAGGATTACGGGAATCACTCCGGGCCTGGCCCAGATGTGGAGAGAGAGGGATTCTCTGTACAAGCTGCATGCCTCCAAGTGCAAGCAGTGCGGCTGGCTGGACTTCCCGATCCGCAGGATTTGCCCGAAGTGCTACTCCAAGGACAACTACGATCAGGTCAAGCTTCTGCCGGAGAAGGTCAAGCTCTACAGCTTCAGCACGGACACCATCCCCACGATTCCCGAGGTCACGGACCCGCCGCAGGGCAGGGCCATCATTGACTTCGAGAGCGGCGCCAGGTTGGAGCTTGAAATGACGGACTTTGGCGACATCCAAGCCCTGAAGATCGGTCAGCCTATGGAGATGACCTTCAGGAAGCTGGAGAGGCAGGGAGACGTCGCTGCCTACGCCTGGAAGTGCAAGCCAGTTCGGTAGGAAGGAGTGAAGAAATGGGATCGATAAAAGACAAAGTTGCCATCATCGGAATGGGTTGCACACCCTTTGGTGACCTCTGGAAGATGGGTGTGTCCGACTTGATCATCAACTCCGCCTATGAAGCTTACGAGGACGCTAAGGTAGGACCAAAGGACATCGAGGCGGTGTTTGTAGGGAACGTTTCGTCCAGCATGTGG
>Ga0209253_10003173_pt1 | contig 14458 bp, 14 predicted proteins | sample FrelakmetBRP12BR_FD_187145 | JGI IMG/M metagenome (GOLD analysis project Ga0209253, IMG submission 187145) | Freshwater lake sediment microbial communities from the University of Notre Dame, USA, for methane emissions studies - BRP12 BR (SPAdes)... | ecosystem: Environmental > Aquatic >...
ACGTTTGAGATTGAATTGTTTATAAGGTATAGCATTGTTTTCAGTAATTTCCCAGGGCCACTTTTTGCCGCCATCGTCACTGGCATAGTCGAAATTACCAAGCGAAGAAAAATTAGTGTTTTTAGTCTTTTGAAAGCCGGGGTTCTCTGGACCCAAGCGTTGCTTTTCGGGGTCCCAGGTTAGTTTCCCGCCCAGGAACATCAGTTTGAAAATCTCCATATGATCTACGCCAAAAAATGGCGTGGTATATATATTAATAAAGTTCTGCTGCTTCAATTCCTTCCACTGCAATATAGAGGGGCTGACCATCTCGGTACTTATCCGAGCTAGTTCCAACACGTCTTTTGCTACGATGTTGAGAGACCCAAATCCCGCGGCATTGGAGGGCTCTACCGAAACAATGTATCCCTCAAAAAGTGGAAACATCCAATTGGTATATAGTCTACCTCTGGCCCACACACTCATCCGCACCATGGGTGTAAAGAGTTGACGCAGTATTGAGAAAGTCTCGTCGAAGAAAAGCCGCAGCGTTTTACCGAGTCTATACCCAGCATTGTCCGTAAGAGTTACTGAGCACGTGCCGATATCATTGAGGTTCTGATCCACAGCAACACTAGATAGGTAGAAATTGATGACATAATTCACAAAGAGATTGGCGTCCTCTTCAGTGTTTATTTGCACGTCACCAATATTTTTGCGCAATTCATTCAGCGGGTCACGCTTGTTATAGTATCCGAGGATGTAGTCGTAGTAATATTTGAAAAACCGCTGCAACTGAGCCGATACCCGAAGTAACGTAGCCTCAGATACTGGGCGTTGTGACTCTACACCGGTCGGTGAAACGAAACCATCACCTACGAATTTGTAGGTAAAATCGAAGCAACATGTAATCCTGGGGTGGAAGAAATTTGATGGTACAGCCGCAGTGTACCCATCCACATGCGGAATTCTGTCTTTCAGATAAACCATTCGCTCAACAAATTCAGGTAATTCAGTAGGTCCTCCAGTTATAAAATTGGAGTAAAATCGTGACATCAATAAATTAAATATCTGAGTCTGACCGGACATTCATTCGTCCGCAACTAACAGCGTGTAAGTTGGGAAGTCTTCGTCGTCTTTTTGAAACGGGTCTACGATGTTGCTCATTACGACAAAACCTATATTGTAATTCCAATTCCAAGGGCTGTCTTTAGTAACTTCGAACGTGAACTCAGTGAAATATCCGCGGTATACGCTCTTTCCGAGTTCCAAAGTTAGTATATCTCGATCGGCATCAAACCGGTTATACATCTCTTGCAGATGTACAAACGCCCGATATTTGGGGGATAATTCCAACAGTTCAAAATACCCAAGACCGCGCATTAGTATATCTTGCCCAAAAGCCGCCACATCTGCCAGACCGCCCTTGTAAGTTCCGACCTGAGTAGCTACGGCGTTTTCCGGGTCAAGTTGGTTCACTATGCCGTCGATGATACTTTTGCCTGGATCGAACCCAGAAGATATGATGTTAGCCAACAGCATACCGGTTTGGCCACTGATGGTGAGGACTGTGAGATCATTGCCCCAGTCCCACACCACAAACCGTCCCGGAGCATTGGTGGGCACCTTATTAATGATCTTCTGGCTATTTGATGATATTGAGGCAGGGTTAACCTGCAGCACCACCGTCTGTATGTCTGAGGACTTTGGGGGCGTTCCATCTTCGGCGTAGCGGGAAAGCGCCTTGCCACCAAAGCGCCGAAAAATCAGTCTTTCCGTATCGCTCTCTGGGAGTAGCATATCGACAGCAAAATTAGCTATTCCAGACATTGCCATATTTACCGACCCTCAAGCTTCCGCATGGTACCCCCGGGTGCACCATATGCGCTCTGGGGGTTTTTCGCTATTCTAGTTGCTCTCTCTCCCTGCTTTTCTAGCTGAGAACGTTCATGGAGTTGTGCCCGCAATATCCGTATCACTTTGTTCATATTCTTGGTGGCCAAGGCCTCAGCCAGCTCCACTATCTCGTCCTGAACCCCTGCCTCTATATTTGGCTCATGTTTCACTTGCGAAAGCGCCAAGCTGAGAGCTGTAGCGCGCTGGGAATAGCCACCCGATGGTCCTTGTGCTGCAATAGTTTGTGCATAAGCTGGAGACAGTTGCTTTATCTCTTCCACAAGCGGGTCCAGCGCTTTTTCACCAAAGAGACGTTCAGGCAGCTCTTTAGCTACACTAGGCGGCATAGCTTTCTCTATTTCAGGTATCGCAGCATAGCCGGCTTTGAGTATTGGTTCAACTTCCTTATAAGCTCTAGCTTCCTCTTCCGCTTTTGCAAACGTCTCCGCACCCGCCATTATCTGCAGGTACTTTGTCGCTGCAGTCAATAGGCTAATCATCCCAGTAGCTAACTTAGGCAGGTTTTCTTGCATCCATGCTAATATGGCGTCTATGGACTCCTTTAGTTTACCGAAGTCTGCACTCCCAAAGAAGGCCTTTCTCACAGCCTGTTCAAGCCTAGCCTCCCAACCAGCTAGCCCTGCGGCTATACCCTGCGCCTCCGCCAACAGCTTGGCGCGGTTTACGGCATCGTTTTCCCCGGCCTTGACCAGTATATCACGCTGCTTACCGACCTCTTTCAGCACACCTTCTAGGCCTTCCGCACTGAAACCGCTGGTTGTAAATGCTTTCTTCAGCGTCTCTATAATGTCGGAACTCGTGAAGCCAAATTCCTTCAGCCATTGACTGACTGCGAATTCTTGCCGCGCTCCTGTAAACTGCGCAACGTTCTTGGTGATGAACTGAGCCATTTTCACAAATTTCTTGGCCGGGTCCATCTTCTCAAAGTTCATGAGAGCTTCAGCTAGATCCATGCCTTCTTCTTGCCCAAGCGCTGCTTTCAGACCGTCTGACAGCTTGTCGCTGAAACCGGCCACAGTCATAGCCAGTTCTTTGCGTGCAGCCTTAGGTAGATCACCTAAACCCAGCTTTTTTGCCACGTCTTTACTTATTAGAGTATTATACATCGCCGCCACACCGAGCAAGTCCACATTATAGGCCCGAGTAGCGCGCACTAGTTCCAGCATATCAGAAGTGGCTTCGGTCATAGACAAACCGGGCACAGTTTTAGTAGCTTCCCGCACTGACCGCAAAAATATTGAGGCTTGATCGGCCGTCATTTGGTAGCTATCAGCCACATCCATCACAGCCTGTGCAGTCTCTTGTGCCCCTAAGCCGTGCACTTTTTCGATAGCTACGACTTCTTCCGACAGCCGCTTGACATTCTCCTCTTCCACGCCTACCCGCGCCAAGGACACTACCAAAGAGCCAGCTTCATCCACTGACATCTGGTAACTGTTCATGAGTTTCTTCATGGCAGCACTGGCGGTCTTCATTTTGGAATTCGTATCGCCCCATTGTGCCGCAGCTTGCTTCTGCATAGCCCCAAGCTTATTGTACTCATTGGTCATCTTCAGCAGAAGTGCCACAATACCCATCAAAGATAATTCAATACCGCCCATGGAGGTGGCATAACGCACTGCCCCCATAGCAGTATTTTTCATGCTGTTGAAGCCCTGCTTGGAGAGATTGAGAGCAGACTGTTGTAATGAAAGCTGCTTGGCCTCCAGTGTAACCATCTGGCCGTCATAGAGCACCAAGCGTTTTTTCTGTTCTTGCTGCTGCGTCATCATACGCACACGCATTTTATCTAGGAGACTAAGCTTGCTGTACGCTGTAACTTCCTTACCAGCAGCCTGCGCAATTACGCCTTTAGTGACGCCTATTTTCTCTAGCTCTTTCTCTAGGCCTTTCAGCGCTTCTTTGGCTTTGGGGTCTACTATTGGTGCGTGTTTGATGCGTTCAGACAGTTCGGAGTAAGCCTGCAGAGCGCGCACGCTGCTGGACAGCTCTTCGCGCACTTGCCGGGAGTTGTTCTGCATATTCTGCAGAGCAGTGTTAGCTCGCTCAAAAGCGGCTGGATCTATAGTCAGAGTATCAGCCAACTATTTCCTCATTTGTTTTCGGCTTGCGCAATTTTTCAGGATTGCGTTTGTAGAAATGTTCTATGGCCGCTTGCATTTCAGGAGATAACTGTGGTCGCCCAGTATGTTTAGCACTTTCTGAATGCTGCTTGAACTCGCAGTTGTAGCGCCCTTTAATGGATGCACGCTCAAATGTCGCTTGCGGGTTTATATTCATTCCCTCAAGCACTCCTTGCAAGGACCTTGCTTCTGCTTTGGTATCATAGTAGTTCACCATCGATAACAACACCATCTTTTGTAATAAGTTTAAGTTGCGGTATCTAGAGTCTGTGGGGAGTACCCGGAAATGGTGGATCAGGGTGAGGTCGATTCGGAAGTACGGGTCTGATTCAATTTTTTTTTAAGTTCTTCGAAGTGCTTGGTGATTCCTTCAACGAATTCCACATACGCATCGAACATGGCATCTAGGATGTGCTTGGAACGGATCTTTTTGGTCATCACATAGCGAGCCTGATCCAAGGGCGTTGGCTCTCTGCGGTGTTCTGACTGGAAACTCTTCTTGTCGTCCAGGTTGAGCTGAAGCGGCATAGAGTTTATAGTGACCACGGCACGGGCTAGGGTCTCGATTTGTTCGGTGATGTACTGTGCCACAGGAGATGTAAAGCTGGATACAGCCTGCGCTATCTCTCGGTGTTCATAGGGCAGTAGGGTGCGGTATTGAACTCGTATCTCCGTCTTCTCATCTTTATATATGGCAATGGGCTCTGAAGTAGTGTACCCCAATAGGAACAAATCTTCCAGCACAGCGGTGTCGCGGTCGGTAGCAACAGTAGTATATGGGGTGGATTCAGTAGGTTCGGCTGTCATGGGTTACTCTTTTCGTTTCGTTATTTTGGCACTCGCGCACTCGTTATGGCACCAGCGTCTGCCAACAACCGCTGTACTTTATCCTTCAAATCGGCCGGTATCTCCTTTATAAATCGCCAAATGTTGCTCTTATTCTTATCATACTCCTGCATGTGTTTATTAATGGTCTCCGTGTCCTTATTCTTCAAGGAGTCCAGCAGCTCCACTAAAGGGCGAAGGATGGCCACCCCGTTTGCCAACTTTTCAAGGAAAACACGCAGTGTTTCTCGGTCCGCATCCGATAGCCTTTGTGGAGTTTGCTGTGAGAAGATATCAATAGATCGAACGCGCATCAGCTCTCTCGGCGACCTTGCACCTTGCGCACCTTGATGGTAATGGTTTCCACGACCTTGGTTCCGCCGACGTCCAAGTCCTTACCCCAATCGGACGCCACACAGTCCATGTACTCTATGATGCGCTTGCCACCCGTACTGGTTGGGAGCGTCATGATCTCCGTGATGTTGAAATAGAAATTCATGTCCTCGAGGGCGTACACATTGTAGCCGATTGCCTCAAAGCACTGCCTTTGATACAGCTCGGTGAAAGACAGGTCAATGGAGGTGGAAGTACCGCCCCACACAAGCTCCGTTACCTCTGGACCGCTACGGAAGAGGATTTCCCTGATCTCCTCGACAGTACGGGTACTCCTGACACCGAACCGCTCGAAGCTGCCTATAGCAGCACCGTTCACGTGCATGCTATACGAGTACCATACTGAGTGTGCCGAAGGCGGTACCGCGGTTTGTGGGTAGCCCATATTTCACCTCTATGCAGCGAAGCTTAGTACAAAGGTGAACGTAACGTCCACCCAGGTTGTACAGAAGATAGGTTTTATCTGTCCGGATACCTTCAACTTGCGCGGCTCAGTTCCGTCCTGCCGCGTGGAAATGCGCCTATAATCTGTAATGACCTTATCCTCAATCAGTTTGTTCAACATGTTGATTGAAGAGCCATTCATTTGACTCGGCAGGTCTGCGGTGATAGGCTTGTTTTTATAAACTGCCCACAGGCCTTCGCGCCAATATTTCTTTACGTAGTCCTTGATATCCTGCACTCCCATATCTTCTGTCAGTGCAGATGTGGTGTCGGTGGTAATAGCCATAACGTTGCGTACGACCCCACCTTGCGACTTAGCCGGCGAGACGCCATTTTGCACCAAGAAATTTAGCGTGTTCACGGTGAAGTTGTCTGTGAATGTGACTCCCGAAATTATTTCGTCGCAGATAGTGACACCGATGGGCGTGGAGCACAGCTTGCCTGCTAGACCTGCATTATAAAACCGGTTGTCATACGTCCCTGTGAACCCAGTCATTTGTAGGCTGGATGGAATGGCTGGGACGCACATGCGCTCATGCGCATACGTTTGAGCAGTTGCAGCGTATTGAGTAAAAGTAGTGCCTGCTGGCATAGCCATTAGGACTGAACGCTCTTGTTTGTTCTCCGGTTGCGATGCCACCACAGCATGGCTGAAGAGAATGTTGGCTGCAGTAGTGGTAAGCAACGTCCCGGACGAAAGTCCTACCAGCAGAAGTTTGTAATCGGTGATGAGTTCAAGTTCAGTGACAGCAGCCAAAAAGGCCGTCTCCAATTCGGCGTTTGTGGGGCTGTACGGATCTGTGAAATTGCGGTCGTCTAACTGCAGCACCATCAAGCCCTTAGCGCCATTGTCGAATCCGAGTCTAGCCGCTTGGGTGAGATGGTTGAGTGTGCCGTTGGTGCGGGTAGTCCCTCCATGGTCTTCGTATACCAGGTTCTCATCGAAGTATAGAGTGGCTTGGTAGGCAGATGCGGCTCTGGACTCTGTGTAGGTAATGTAGTAGGTATCGCCCAAAGTTGGCTTGGAGCCACCAGGCTGCCAGGCTATTTGGTTTGAGCCGGCCATCAAGTAGTAATCAGTAGACTCCACATACTTGGAGATTCCCGGGAGATCGCCAACAGAGACTATGTCATTGATGGTGGTGAGTGCCGGGATATCATCTACCGACCCCGAAGAGCGAACAATTTTGACGTCGTCTACTTGCCGGTATGGATCACCGCAACCAATGTAAATTGGGTAGCGCTGAAAAACGGGTGGCGGGATTATACCAGTATCGTCAACAACACGTACGATGATTCCAGGGATTCTTTCGGCCATTTTGTGACTCCTCGTAAGTCTCCCCCATTTTATCTGTTGATAGGGAGACGAACTTTAATTCACGTCGTGACATCCATCCACAGATCAACGTCAGTGTAAATGTCGATAAGACGCTCTTCGAGAGGAGTCTTTTCGACCCAGCCACAACGCACAGGCATACCGAGACGTATTTCGTAAATCGGATGGTCCGTTAGGTGCTCAATAGCAGACTCACTGCTAATTGATGGCGGCTCAGGCAACTTTATATCGTGTCGCAGGAAGAAATCCTTGGTCTCGCCACGCGAAAGAAAAACACAAGCGATATCTGCAATATTGTCGCATTCGGGGACGGTCCTGGCACGTATGGCAAAATCGACGTTCAGGTCTATGTCCCCGCCGTGATAGTAATACTGCCCGGAGTCTTCAACAGCCTCGTTGTCTAATAAGTTTTTAGCGAAGGTACGCTCTACGAACTTTCCCCCAGAGATACCTACCAGGATGGCCGGTAGTATTTCAGAGGTCCAACTAAACGTACGGACAGCCTGCGGTGTCCGCGAAAACTTTATCTCCACTGTACCATCTGTGAATTGTAGAGAACCCTTCTCGTTTGCCATAAATATCACATTCAGGAATTTTACAAAGTAGTCCTTCACAAACTGTATAGCCCGATACTGCATAGTAATTGCCAAGATTTACCTCAACATTTCTATGGCCCGTGCTAAATAGCCTTTTTCGGAGGAGGTGAATCTTCCTGCTCTATTTTCTCCCAGCATTTCTCGCATAGACCATGGCTAACATAAGAACTATCAGCCGGTCCTTTGAGATGTTTATGGCAGATCATACAGACAGTTTTTATTTCTTGTTCGGTAGGCATTTATGTGTCGATTCCTATTAGATAGATGCTGCTTTTTGGATCTAGCTCACTCATATCGAAATGCTGACTAACTAGGATGTCTTCTATATAAATAGGGGTATAGTTAGTTACTTGATAGCGTTCTCCAGAGGGGCGCACCACCACATCATGCTCCACTACAGCCGGCGAATATGGTGGTGGCGTAGTCCAGTAATCTGATTTTGACTGGCGCAAGAAACCGGCCTCATTCAGCATAATGTCAGTCAGAACTCCCGGGAACGCTAGCAAGAAACTATTTGCAGAGTGTCTAGTTCTCACAAAAATGTCGTGTTGGTACCACTGTTTGAACGAAAATAAAGACTCAGTAAAGCCGTCGTAATTATCGACGTCTGGCTGCATCTGGTTGAAGTTGACCGATGGATTAATGGAGCCATATTTTAGATAGACGTTGTTGGAAACAGTGAATGGCGGGGTGTTAAAGACTAAATAGATAGCATCTGCGACCGGGCTACCGCTCGTATCCAGTTGGTTGCGATAGATGTCAAAAGCATACTCGTTGCGGCTGCTAATGAAGCTATATTTGTCTACTGCTGGCTCCCAAACGGAGGACCCACCAGATGCAGCCACTGTGCAGGTGAACGCACCAATATCCGGATACTCAATGACTTGATCGACTCCATCTTCCCAAAGACGGTAGCGGTAGCAACCCGTATCTGCGTCCAAAGAGTATGTACCAGATGCGCTGGCAGTGATGGTTTTCTCTATATAGTCGATCCGGCGTGTTTGCACCTGAAATACTTCATTCGCCCGGCGCATCCGTTTCAGCAAATATACTGGCTGCCCACCAGTTTCCAGCAAGGTATAGTTTTGTCGAACCGCATAGCTCAGCAAATGCGTAGACCGACGTATTTTATATGGTGGCTTCCAGTGTGGCACTTATATGACTCCGCGCGTCAACGCATACCAACACTCTGGTGCCTTGAAAACCTTTCCAGCGAAGTAAGTCTGAAACATGCGCAAGTTGTCTTCCTCGTCGTCCACAAAGATGAATTCTGGCCGATGGAAGAGTGGTCGGATGTACTTCGCCATCGTCAAAAATTTGAAGGATACCCGCCCGAGGGCAGACGAGGTATGTCCGTGATGCGCAGTACGCATCCAAAGGCTGTCAGTGGCTAGGCGGATGCCGAAGTACCTTTCGAGCCACTCCGTGGTCACTCCGCGGGTGGTCTCCGGGCGGCCTGTCAAGAACACCAATTCATCGCATTCCGCAGCCAATAGGTTGACACCCTCTTTAGCTAGCGGTACTAAAGTATCTTGTAATACTAAACTGTCATCGAAGAAAGCATCCCAATCAGGGCTCAACCCTTCCACCAGGTATTCGCGATGGGTGTTGTCAGCCAAGGTCCCATCTATGTCCAGTACCGCTACTTTCATTTGAACTGGTCCAAGACCTCGATTTGAGTAGTTTCGCCGTATAACACTCGGTCTGAGAAAGTAAGCTTTGCTTGAATCAGGTACACTCCTATTTGTGCCCAGTCTCCCACTTGAATGGTATAACGTATCTTAGTCAGCCCTTCGGCCACACATGTCCAAACTGCCGTGGAGTCGTCAGGTAATTTCACGATCAATTCTAAGTCAGTGGCACCGGCTGTGTCCACCAGTGTGTCTACAATCACCGATACCCCAACGCTGTTTCTATAGAGTTTACTCATTTTTGAATTCCAATATCCCAGAGACCAACTCTACAGTCTGTGTACAATCGGAGCTTAATGCTAACTGTATGTGGTTAGAACTCAACACTATCAACTCAGTGACCGCACTGGTATCCTCTACACTTGTAAGTATCATTGACAAGAACGCCACCTCCTCCACACACACTGAACCTGGATAAATGGTATCAGTAACTCTGCTGCGTCTATTAACTGGCGCTTTGGCAACTGTTACGTAGGCCCAAGAAAACCCGAATCCCCGTGTAATCGGGGTGGAGTAATATCCCAAACCCCTAGTTACTATACTGTTCACGCAGGGGTTCTCTCGTATACCTGCCCCATGGTTGGAGTACCGGATTGGTCCAGAAGATTGAAAGTCAGTATGGTGTTACCGTCAGTATCGTAGAACGTCATTTGATTGTTGGCTATGCGCCACCGGCCACTCTCTATTTGTTTAATCAAATTGAGATCGACTTGCTTGGCGACGTCGAAGACATCAACGTTTTCGACCCCTACGAATTGAATCCCGTCTGTATCAGTCAAATCGTACTCTGCAAAATAATTCCCTGCTGGCAAAGAACCCGGAGACCATATGTACCTCCAGGTATTGCTAGAGCCGACTTGTGCCAATGGTACGGATGTCAAGTCTTCAACTTCCGCCGCACCATCTAAATGGTACACACGTACAGCAGCACTTAGCAAAGATAGTTTAGGTGCACCATCCGGGTTTTGCGCTTGTACTTGCAAAATGACTTTAGATGGATTAGGATTTACAAAGTTCACTGTACCCCTCTCTATGTGAATGATCTAGTCCTCATCGTCATCTTCATCATCTTCATTTGGACAGTTGGTCCAGTTACGATAAATGGTGATACCCAATATAGTTGGTGGTTCTTCGGCAAGAACATCCACAATTCCGGATCCTGAGTATACCACACGCTCTCGTTCGTTAAGTGCCTCAACCATGACCTTGCGGTCAAAACCAAGAGGTATGTCCTTTATGTTCCCTGCAATAAATGCAAAATCAGTAATATTCAGGTTACTTGGTCCAACTGGAGCCATACCGGGCGCAGTCACTGTTACACGAGCCTTATCCACTCTACAGTGGTCCCCAGTCAGCGGGACAGTGACTGACAAGACCGCGCCATCACCACATGAGGTAAGTATAGACAAAAACAGAGCGATGGGACAACTCTTCATGGTTCCGGTTCCTTAACAGGTCCATACACCTGCCATGCCACTTTGCAACCTAAGTGCTCCGTCATCTCCAACCCACGTACAAGCACCAGTTGCCGTACTAATTTCTAACCATGCATAGTAATGTCTTCCAATAGTAGGCATGTGAGCAATACTGGCTTGTTGAGAGGCTTCAATACTTGCTACGGTATTAGCAGTAGCACTTGTTATCCCAGTAAATGCTGTAGTGCTATCATAACCAATTCCTACTTGTCTAGGAACACTGATTGTGCTATTGCGTGAGGTGGCGTGTAAATCAGCTTTAAAACCTTCTTCTTGCAAACCAACCATGATATCAACTTGCATGGTAGTCAACGCTTGGCACTGTCTCCAAGTAGCTATAGTATACGCCCAAGTATTGGTCGAAGTACGGAGACTAAAAGGTATAGTTACACGGTTGTTGGCATTAAATAAATCAAGTTTTACAGATACATCTAAGGCAGTCTTCACCCAACCATACGTAGTAGCTGAGCGTGCGCGGCATGTACCTACATACCTACGCGTTAAACTACCACTTCTACACCAAACCCCATCTTGTCTAACAAGAGCAGTAGCACGTGCTGTTGCCGTGGACCAGTTAGTAAACTCAAGTGTAACTGTCCCTGCATTATTATAAGCGAAAATATCAAATGGTAAATCTGTAGTACGCCCTGTCACTGCCAGCGATACCTCAGCTGATGTTAATAAGTCCCAGTTAGAACCATTATAAAGAGCTATCTGCGCCCCATTGAATGGTGTAAGATAAATTGTGCCCAACGAAGCATTGTCTGCAGTCATAACAGGTGTACCAGAAACTCCCGTTAGACGGAAGTTATTCTGACTGGGATTGAATAGTTGTGTTGCAGTAATATATTTCTTGACTCCTGCGGCAGCAGAGTCTTCAATTAATAGAACGTCTGCACCAAGAGGTACACTCTTTACCGTAAAAGACGAAAAATCGTTCGCGTCACGAGTCAACCCAGAGTGAACATGGTTTGACCTAGCAAAAGTAGTGGCATCCCCGTCAGCGTTTGCAGTTCCAACGCTAACAGGAGAACCACCAGTTACAGTATGTAAATGATCTGACCTGGCCAAACTAGTAGCCGATCCCTCTGTAGCTGAACCACCAATCTGAACGGCCCCGGCCGCAGGAGCAGCCGTAGTTATATCGTGCTTGTGATCTTGCCTTGCCACGTCTGTCGCAGTTCCCGCAGCAGCCGTATCTTTGGTTACATTGACAGGTGCGGTACTAGAAAGTATTATACCTAATAGGTTAGTTACCGTTACTTTTTTCTTAACTCCTGCTGCTGCCGAGTCTTCTATCAGCAACAAATCCGCCGCTACGGGAGTGGCCTTAGCTGAGAAGACGGAGAAATCGTTTGCGTCACGAGTCAACCCAGAGTGAACATGGTTTGACCTAGCAAAAGTAGTGGCATCCCCATCAGCATTCGCTGTCCCTACACTAACAGGAGAGCCTCCTGTAACTGTATGCAGGTGGTCTGATCTAGATAAACTCGTAGCGGATCCTTCTGTTGCTGAACCACCAATCTGTACTGCACCTACTGCTGGGGCAGCAGTAGTAACATCATGCTTGTGGTCTTGTCTAGAAACAGTAGTTGCTACACCAGCAGAAGCGGCTGCCTTGGTTACATTAACAGGAACAGTATCGGAGATAACAGTTTTTACTACGTTCTCTATCGTAGCTTGCTTCTTAACGCCTGCCGCAGCTGAATCCTCTATCAATAAGAGATCTGCCGCTACTGGAGTGGCCTTAGCTGAGAAGACAGAGAAGTCATTAGCACCACGAGTAAGACCAGAATGCTCATGATCGGATCGTGCAAACGTCGCTGCTGATCCTGTAGCATTGGCAGTGGTTACACTAACAGGAGTACCAGCAGATACCGCATGCTGATGATCCGAACGAGCTAGACTCGTAGCTGCTCCTTCTGCAGCTGTATTTCCGACTTGTACTGCACTAACCGCAGGAGTAGCTGTCGATATGTCGTGCTTGTGATCCTGTCGAGAGGCTGCTGCTGCCACACCAGCAGAAGATGCAGCTTTAGTCACATCCACAGGGACAGTATCAGACAGCGGGGTAGCGGTAGCCCCGGATGCAATTCCATCGAGTTTCGTCTTGTCCGTGCTACTCATAAACCCATTTGTGTCTGTAGTTGCTGCAGAATGAGTCGAACCCCCTGCTTGGCTACCATGAGCATGAACGTGATCCAACCTTGCGGTACTGGATGAGGCACCCTCAGTATTCGATGCGCCGATGGTTGATGGAGTGCCTGTCGCGATGCCATGTTGATGATCGCTGCGGGCTAGGGATGCAGCAGAGCCTTCCGCCGCTGCTGCGTTGACTAAAACAGCTGTCGGAGTACCAAGACTGATTGCGTCTGAACCACCAGGTTGGTGCCTGCTCGCGTGCGCCGCTATACTCACAGAGTTTATGGTACCCGCATTAGTAATGGTGTTTGTGCCCATATTCAAAGAGCCGGACATGGCCCTGCCACCATTTACTAGCATATATTGGGTGTGATCGTCTGCGCCCAAACCAGATAGGGCGCTGTGGATGCTTACTCCGCCTCCACCACCTCCAGCTCCTGTCCCCGGAACAGCCCTTATATCGATGATGGATTGAACGCCATTAGCCTTTTTGGTGATTATTTGCGCAAGGGGAAAACTGGTTGGTTCCATAAACGTCGGAGTAGTTCCTGCAGCCGCTGCTTCTGCTTTATCTACTGTATCATATTCAGCGGTACCATATACAACACTGACCCGGCCATCGCTCGTTAGAATTACTGTATCGGACTTGAAGTAATCAAGAGTCATCTCCGTAAGAGAGCCTGCGTTGTCATAATAGACGTCATCTAGATCATTTAGGCCCGCTACCTCGGTTGCCCCATTTGTGCCGTAGAAGTAGCTGAAAGCGGTATCTGTACTGCCAGCATATGAGAGCAAATCAAGTACGATATAATACGAACCCACGTCAACATTGAACCGCACTATTGAAGAAGCTTCAACTGTACCTGCCCCAGTACCCAGTGTAATGGAGAGAGTTTGACCAACAGCAAAAACGTCACTGGGGGCATCTGGCGTAATAATCCATTTACGGGTCACGTTGTTGTAGGACACCAGTATGCCGGAATCCCCAGACGGTGCCGCTACAACTGCTTTGCCTACATCAGAAGGATCGCACGATGTATACCCCGCAGCCGCACACACAACAGTAACATTCGCAGATGCTGTGACGGTCAGTCCAGAGTTCAAAGCTCTTTTGCGCGTGCTCATCAAATACGTTCGCAATATCTCATCTGGCCCTGTAACATAGTTCCTGGTTTTGTGCAGGAATCTTATCCCGGAACCATCGGTGACAACCGTCGCCAACAGAACTTGCTCACCGTACCCGGGAGGGGAAAGTGTAGCTTGAATTGTATCTGTAACTGCATTATATATGATATGGTTGGTGTTGCTGGCAGTCAGATCCAGATCCGTGACTGTGGACCAGTCATGAAATGAAGCGTCGTCTGTGGGTGTGCCCCTGCGCACAAAAGCTTCTCCCGCAGCGACGTTTACGTGCAACCCAGTTGCCGCTGTAACTTCTCCTCCGCTGGCTACCCCTGTTGAGGTATAACTAGCAAAAAAGTGACCAAGTTCCACTGCATTTCCAGACACCAAATACTGGTATAAAACATCGCCAAGT
>Ga0209253_10003174_pt1 | contig 14457 bp, 13 predicted proteins | sample FrelakmetBRP12BR_FD_187145 | JGI IMG/M metagenome (GOLD analysis project Ga0209253, IMG submission 187145) | Freshwater lake sediment microbial communities from the University of Notre Dame, USA, for methane emissions studies - BRP12 BR (SPAdes)... | ecosystem: Environmental > Aquatic >...
TGCGCCACCTCGACCGGCGGCGCCGCGGGTGCCGAGGCGACCGCCTCGGGCGCGGCGGTGGGCTCACCGCCCACCCGCAGCAGCGCTCCCTGCGTGGTCGAGTCAACGCGATAGGGCATCTGCTGGTCGAGGTCGACAACCACCCTCACCACGGGCTCGGGTGAGGTCGCGAACTGCGCCACCCTCACCTGCTTGACGCCCGCGGTGCCCACCGGCTGCACGCGCCGGCTCACCCGGTTGACGACACCCTTGAGGTCCAGGACCACGCGGGGCGGGTTCTCGAGCGTGAACGCCTTGACGTCCAGGGGTCCCTGGCCGTTCAGTTGCACCGAAACGCCAGTGCTGTCCGCCACCGCGATCACGTCGGTCAGCTCGGTGGCCCTGGGCGCGGCCTCGGCCTGGAGCGGGTTCTCGACCCGCACCTCGACGCCGGACGGAAGCCCGGCCACGGTGACACGGGCTGACGGGTCGGTCTCGACCCGCAGGCGGGCCCACTGCCTGCCCCCCTCGTCTACGGTCGAGAGCGTCGCGTTCCGCAAACCCGCGGTGGGCTCATCGACCGCCGGCAGGGGCTTCGCCAGGATCGCCTCGGGGAACTCCAGCAGCAGAAGGCCCGGCTCGGGCTGCGCCTTGGTGAACGTCAGCGGCCCAGAGGCGCTGATGACCAGCGCCGGCGCAGGCGCGGTTGTCCACGCCATCCCGAGTATCGAGACTGCCGCCTGTCCCGTGGCCACCACCGGGACCAGGAGGGCAGCGAGCACCCCCACAGCCACCACCGCTATGAACGAGCGAGTACCTGTCGCCATCATCGCAACCCCCAAAGGATCATTGAAGCGTACGCACCACTTCGCGATAGGGCTTGAGGCTCTTCGGATCGGCCACCTGCATTCGGAACACGACCTTTCCCATCTCAATGGACTCGACGGTCCCGTCGTAGAGGACCGTACCCGGCCGTATCAGGTAGCTCATGTTGTCGGTCCCTTGGACCATCGCCACGAAACCCTCGGGAATCTTCAAGACGCCCTGCAGCTTGATCTCCTCGATGCCCATCCCGCGCAAACCGGGGGGGCGCTGGCCCAGCTCCTCCTTGGCCTGCCGCGCGAGGAGCGAGCGGAACGGGTCGCGCCTCCCGGCCGGGTCGTAGGTGAAACCCTGGCCGGCCTCCACGGCCTCGTCGCCGCGCAGGATGCGCTCGACAGTGGACGTGTCGATCGGGCTCTCGGCCGGCGTCGGGGCCGGCTTTGGCGGCGCCTGCGCAAAAGTCACGAGCGCCACCAGCAGAAGAACGAACGCCAGCGCTCCCCTGCTCATCACCGCACTCCTTCCTTTGCCACTTCCCCGTAGATGAACGTCTTCATGGTGAAAGCCGCGTTGATCGTGTACGTGGAGCCCTTCTTGCTGCCGGCAGAGGCCGACAGCGATTCCACGTTGATGATCCGCGAGAACCTCGAGAGGCGGTCGAAGAACAGCGCCAGCTCGTGGTAGCTCGCCTCGAGCTGCACGCCGATCGGCCACTCGGAGTAGAAGTCCTTCTTGACGAACGCCTGCGGCTGGAACGACACGAGCCGGAAGTTGCCCCTCTCGGTGAGCGACTTGATCTTCTTGATCAGCTCGTCGGTCTGCTTGACGGTGGGGAGGATGCGGAGCAGGCGGTTCAGCTCGGTCTCGAGCCGCTCCGCCTCTTCACGGAACTGCGGCAGCCGGGCCTCGGCGGCCTTGCCTTCACGGACCTTCCCCTGCAGCACCTGGAGGTCGTTGGTGCGCCCCTTGATGTCCTTCTGGATGTCGCTGAACAGGTAGTTCTCGAAGGCCCAGATGAGCACACCCGCGATCACCACACCAAGGATCAGCGCGACGTACCACGGTCGGTTTTCGAGGTCGAGGCCTGCCATGTCGCAAAGCCCCCCTAACTCCGCTGGCCGGAGGCGGCCGGCGCCGCCTCCCGCGGGGTCTGCGTGAAAGTGCAGGACAGGTCAAAGGTGAAGACTCCGCGATCGTCCTGCGACATGATCTTCAAGCTCGGCTCGGCGAAGAACGGGCTCGCCGCCAGGTTGGAGATGAAGTTGGCGACGGCGTTCTCGTTCAGCGCCTGCCCCTGCAGCGTGAGCACGTTGCCCCCCGCGTAGCTCATGTTGGTGAGCCAGAGCAGGTCCGGCAGCGCCTTGCTCACCTCGTCCATGACTCGCACCGGCCCGTACTGTTTCTGCTTGAGCTCCTCGATGACCTCGATCTTGTGCTTGAGCTCGGCGTTCTTCTTCTTGAAGGCCTCGACCTCGGCGATGATCGGCTTGAGCCGCTCGTACTCACGCTGGTTCACGACGATCTCGGCCTTGATCGAAGCCAGCGTGGAGGAGAGCTTCCAGTACCTCAGCCCCACGAAGGCGAGGCCCAAGATGATCAGCCCGAGGAGGATGTAGTTGTTGAGGTTAGCGGCGCCCAGCGAGATCCACGACGCACGCGCGACTCTCGCCGCACGCGCTTCGACCAGGAGGTTGATCTTTATCATGGCCATCAGTCTCCGGCGGTCCGCAGAGCCATGCCAACCGCGACGGCCATCGCCGGCGCATGGCGGTTGAGCCACTCAGGCGGGAACTGGCTCTCGGAGTACGTAACCTCGCGGAAGGGGTTCATGACTTCCACGCGGGCCCCGAGACGCTCCCGCAGCACACCGTCAAGGTTGAGCACCTGGCACGCACCGCCGGCGAGGGCGATCTCCTCCACGTGATCGTGGCTGGAGGTCGTGTAGAAGAACTCGAAGGTCTTCTGCAGCTCGGCGGCGAGGTCTTCGCTGACGCCGTTGAGGACTCCGAGAATCGTCTGCGGGGTGTGGTCGCCGAGCTGCTCGCCGGTCTTGACCGCCTCCGCCTGCTCGCGCGTCAGGTTGAGCTCGCGCTGGATCGCCTCGGTGTACGCGTTTCCGCCGAAGACGATGTCGCGCCAGAACACCGACTGCCCGCGCGCCAGGATGTTCACGTTCATGATGTGCGCCCCGATGTTGACGAGCGCGAGCACCTTGTCCTGCGGCAGCCCGTAGTTGTACTCGTAGGCGTTTTGCAGAGCGAACACGTCCACGTCGACGAGCGCCGGGACCTTTCCCAGCTGCGAGATGATCCCGGTGTAGTCGGCGATGCGGTCCTTCTTCGCCGCGACCAGGAGCACGTCAACGGTGTCCGAGTCGCCGCCCAGGACCACGTAGTCGAGCTTCACCTCGTTGACGTCGAAGGGAAGGTACTGCTCGGCCTCCCAGTGGATCGACTCGGCGAGCTCCGCGTCCGACATCGCCGGAACCTGGATCTTGCGGATCGCCACCGAGATCCCTGAAAGAGAAATCCCGAAACCGGCGTTCTTCACGCTCTGCTCCTGGATGAGTCGCTGGGCCACCTCGACGACCAGCGAGGAGTCCATCACCGTGCCTTCGACGATCGCCTCGGGGGAGAGGGTTGCGTGTCCGGCGTGCAAAAGCGAGAATCTGCCGCCTTTCGCGCCCTTCAATTCCACCAATTTGACCGCAGAGGAGCCTATGTCCAGCCCCACGATCCCTTTTTTCTTTCGTAGAAGCACGGTTTCTCGCCCCCTCTGTTCGTTTCTGCTCAGCCGCGCTAAGGAGGATTTGTTCCTCTCATCCTTTTGTGACTAATGTATCCACGATAAACCCTATTGTCAAGAACACTCTAGAAGCCTCCGGCCTTGGCAATCCGGGTATCGAGTGTTAGAATATGCCGCCCTGACGCGAGGGAGGGAGGATCGATGGCCCGAGTTTGTGAGATCTGCGGCAAAGGAAGGCTGAATGGAAACCGGATAAGCCACGCCCACAACGTGTCGAAGCGCGAGTGGAGACCCAATCTGCACGTTGTGCACGCGGTCGTCGGCGGACAGAACAAGCGCATCAAGGTGTGCACACGCTGTCTCCGCTCGGGGAAAGTGGTGAAGCCCAGCCGCTGAGCGTCGAGGCCTCCTCTTCCGGCTCGCTAAAGATTAGCCACTCTCAAACCGCGCCGCCTGCGTCAGAGCACCCGCAGGTGGCGCGTTTGCGTCGTGACGCTGGTCTCCACCGTGGTGACACCGGGAAGGCGGCGCAGCACCACGAGCAGCTTCTCCAGGTGGTCGCGGCCGTTCACGTCCACGACCAGGTCCGCGGTGCCCAGCTGGCCCTCGTGCGTCGCGAGGTGGCAGCTGCGGATGTTGGCGTTCTCCCCATTGGCTTCCTGGGAGATCGCCGCCAGCATCCCCGGCCGGTCCTCGAAGCTGACGTGCAGGGGCACGGAGAACGCGCCGGTCACGCCGCCCCACTCCACCTCGACCTCGCGCTCCGCCGTGAAGAGCAGCTTGCGCACGTTCGGGCAGTTCGCCGCGTGGACCGCCACACCCTTCCCGCGTGTGATGTAGCCCACAATTTCGTCGCCTGGGAGGGGGTTGCAGCACTGCGCCCGGTAGGTGAGGAGGTCCCGCTGGCCCTTCACCGTAATGACCGACCCCTCCGGCACGGCCGCCGCCCGGTCCTTCGGTGAGGGCACCGGCGTCACCGGGCGCGTCCGCACCAGGGGGGCCAGCAGGTCGCGCAGGGAGATGCGTCCGAACCCGACGGCCGCGAGCAGGTCCTCTTCCTTGCCGTAGCCGTGCTCTGCCGCGATCTGCGCCAGCCGCTCCTCCTCGCGCAGCTGCTTGAGGGAGACACCGATCTTGCGGCACTCGCGCTCGAGCAGCTTCCTGCCGGCCTCGACCGCCTGCTCCTTCTCGCCCCGGTTCAGCCAGGCGCGGATCTTGTTCTGGGCGCGGGCGGTGACCGCGATCTCGAGCCAGTCGCGGCTCGGAACCTGGTTGGGCGAGGTGAGGATCTCGACGATGTCGCCGTTTGCGAGCGCCGTGCGCAGCGGCATCAGCTTGCCGTTGATGCGCGCCCCGACGCAGTGTTGTCCGACCTCGGTGTGGACCCGGTAGGCGAAGTCTATCGGCGTCGCCCCGCGAGCGAACGCGAACACCTCCCCCTTCGGCGTGAACGTGTAGACCTCCTCGGGGTAGAGGTTCAGCTTGAGCGAGTTGAGGAAGTCCCTCGGGTTCTCTTGGTGTCCCTCGACGAGCCCGCGCAGCCACGACACGCGTTCCGCGTCCTGGCCGGGCTCCTTCCCCTCCTTGTAGAGCCAGTGGGCGGCGATCCCGCGCTCGGCGATCTCGTCCATGTCCTTCGTCCGGATCTGCACCTCGAACGGCTGCCCCTCCGGACCGATCACCGAGGTGTGCAGCGACTGGTACGCGTTCGGCTTGGGCATCGCGATGTAGTCCTTGATTCGGCCCGGCACCGGGCGCCAGAGCTGGTGGATGAGGCCGAGAGCCCCGTAGCAGTGCGGCACCGTGCCCACGATCAGCCGGAATGCGAGGAAGTCGTACACGCGCTCGAGGCCGATCCCCTGTCGCCGGAGCTTCGTCCAGATGGAGTGCAGGTGCTTGATCCTCCCGCGCACCTCGGCGGAGATCGAGTTCTCCTCGAGCAGCTTCGTGATCATCGAGCGGATCTCGGCGATCAGGGCCGCCGCCATCGCCTCGCGCTGGCGCATCTGCTCGGTGAGGCGCCGGTACTCCTCGGGGTGCTGATGCAGGAGAGCCAGGTCCTCGAGCTCCGCCTTCACGCGCCCCATGCCGAGGCGGTGGGCGATGGGCGCGTAGATCTCCATGGTCTCGGCGGCGATGCGGCGGCGGGCCTCCTCGTGCAGGTACCCGAGGGTGCGCATGTTGTGGAGGCGGTCGGCGAGCTTGACCAGGATCACGCGCACGTCCGCGATGGAGGCCAGGAGCATCCTGCGGACGTTCTCGGCCTGCGCCGCCGCGCGGGCCGCGTACGACTGCTCCATGGTCGTGATCTTCGTGAGCGCCTTGACGAGCCCGGTGATGTGCTCCCCGAACTGCTCCTCGAGCTCCTCCTCGCTCACCCAGGTGTCCTCGAGCAGGTCGTGCAAGAGCCCGGTCGCAATCGCCACGTCGTCGAGGTGCATCTCGGCGAGGATTCGGGCCACCTCGAGCGGGTGCACGAGGTAGGGCTCGCCCGACACCCGGACCTGGCCGCGGTGGGCCATCGCGGAGTAGACGTAGGCACGCCGCAGCAGATCCTCGTCGCACTCGGGGTTGTAGCCCGAGACGATCTCGAGGATGTCCTCGAACCGGGGGAGCGTCTCCGTCACCAAACTATTGTAAAGCCTAGGGAAAGCGTCAGGAGGCCAGAAGGTGCGAGGGAAAAGGGAAGAGGGAAGAGGAGAAACCCCCCAAGGAAGACACGAAAGCGATGGCAGGGGAACGACTTCCGAGTTGCAGACCTCCCTCTGGTCTTCCCCTTACCGTCTACCGTTTCCCCTTTCCCTGCCTCTACCGGCGGCGGCGGGACTGCTTGCGCTTCTCCAGCCAGTTCGACACGCCAAGGGTGATCGGCGAGGCGATGTAAATCGACGAGTAGGTGCCGACCACGATGCCGAACAGAAGCACGAAAGAGAAGGTGTTGATGACGTCGCCGCCGAACAGGAAGAGCGCTATCACCACCAGCTCGGTGAGGCCTGAGGTGATGACGGTCCGCGAGAGCGTCTGGTTGATTGCTGAGTTCATCACGTCGATCAGCGGCTTGCCACGTTCGAGCTTGATGCGCTCGCGGATGCGGTCGAAGATGATGACAGTGTCGTTCACGGAGTAACCGACCAGGGTGAGCAGAGCCGCAATCGTCGGGATGTCGATCTCGCGACCGGTCAGCGACAGCACGCCGAGGGCAATGAGCGTGTCGTGCACCAGGGCGACGATTGCGCCGACACCGTACTGGAACTTGAAGCGGACCCAGATGTAGACGAGCATGCCGAGGAGCGAGAAGCCCACGGCGTAGGATGCCTTCGTGCGCAGGTCCTTGCCGACCGCAGGGCCAACGCTGTCTGCGGCCAGGATTGAGAACTCGCCGAAGCGCGCGTTGTCGGCCAGGTAGCGCTTGGCGTTCGACGACAGCTCCTTGACCCTGTCGAGGTCTGCGGGGCCGTTCAGGATTCCCATCTCCTTCCGGAGCTTGAGTAACCCGGATGCCATCGGCTCGTAGTGGGCGCGCCGGTCTTCGACCGTGCCGCCAACGCTGTCGGGGTCGGCCTGGACGAGCTCGTCGCGCACCGCCTGCACGCCCTGCAGGTTGAGGCGCGTCGACGCGGTTTGAGCGTTGAACTCCTTGTCGAGCGCTGTGATCATCCGCGCCGAGAAATCACCCTCCTGGCCAGCGCTCTGCAGCCGAATGAGAAGCTCGTGCCTCTCGGGCTCATCGAAGCGCTGGATGGTCACCGCGCCGAGGTTGAGGTTCTCGAGCGACCTGCGTAAGCGGGCCGCATCGGGATCCGACTTGAACTTCACGGTGAGTTGGGAGCCGCCTGCGAAGTCGACGCCGTACTTGAAGCCGGGCCCAAAGAAGATGAGGCCGAGGGCGATCAGGTTGAGCGCCGTGGAGATGGCGATCCAGTGCCAGCGGTACTTCATGAACTGGATGTGGGTGTTGTGGAAGAAACGCATGCTCGCCCCCTAGATCGAAAGCGTGGTGGCTTTGGCGCGGCGCGAGAGCAGGGCCTCGAAGATCGACCGCGACACGAACACCGCCGTGAACATCGAGATGGTGAGACCGATCGCGAGCGTCACCGCGAAGCCCTTGATCGGTCCGGTCCCGAACTGGAAGAGGAAGAGGGCCGAGATGATCGTGGTCAGGTTGGAGTCGATGATCGCGGAGAGCGCCCGCTGGAAGCCGAGGTCAATGGCGTTGCGGACCGTCTTGCCGAGCTCGAGCTCCTCGCGGATGCGCTCGAAGATCAGCACGTTGGAGTCCACGGCCATGCCGATGGTGAGGATGATGCCGGCGATTCCAGGAAGCGTCAGTGTGGCCTTGAACATGCCGATTGCGCCCAGCAGAAGGACCGCGTTGAGGATCAGGGCGACGTTCGCGTTGATGCCCGCGCCCTTGTAGTAGAAGAGCATGAACCCAACCACCAGGGCCAGGCCGACAAGGCCGGCGCGCAAACCGCGGATGACCGAGTCGCGACCCAGGCTCGGCCCCACGGTCCGCTCCTCGAGGTAGGTGATCGAAGCGGGCAGCGCGCCGGCGCGCAGCACCAGCGCCAGGTCCTCGGCGCCCTGGACCGTGAAGTTCCCCTCGATGATGCCTGAGTCCGAGATATGACCGCGAATCACCGGGGCGGATCGCACCTTGTTGTCGAGGACGATCGCCATGCGGTCGCCGATGTGCGCGCCGGTGTAAGCGCTGAATTTGGTGGCGCCCTCGGGGTTGAGCGTGAAGCTGACGGCCGGCTGGCCGAACTGGTCCTGGGAGCGCCGCGCGTTACGCAGATCCCGTCCGGTTACGACGGAGACCTTCTTGAGGAGGTAGTACTCCTTGCCGGTGATGCGGCCCTCGAGGTCCTCGATGTCTCCGGTGACGACCTCGGAGTCCTCGGGCAACTGGTTGTTCGGGGCGGCGAGCAGCGACTCCTCCGTAGGCGCGGCGCGAACAACGGGCTTGATCTCGAGGAAAGCGGTGGCCCGGATCAGGTCCTTGACGCGGGCCGGATCGTCAACACCGGGGAGTTGCACGACGATCCGGTCGCCTTCGATCCCCTGACGCTGAATCACCGGCTCGGCCACGCCAAACTGGTCGATGCGGTTGCGGATCGTCTCCAGGCCCTGGCGGACCGCGATGTCCCTGATGGCCCGCGCCACCTCCGGCTTGAGCGTCGCGGTGATCTGCACACCCCGCGACAGGCTGAACTCGCCCAGACGGTCGTCGATGACCTTGTCCAGGGTCTTGGCCGGGGTGTTGGGGGCAGGCCTGAACGTGAAACCGTTGCCTTCGGGCAGCCGCTGCAGCGAGGCCGGCGGGGCGCCCTTCTCGGTGAGGTCCACTCGCACCCGCTCCATGGCATCGTCCACCTCGGCGCGGACGGCGTCCTGGGTGTTGACCTTCAGCACGAGGTGGATGCCGCCCCTGAGGTCGAGCCCGAGGTGGATCTTCTTGTCCGGCGGCCACATGAAGAACACCGCCGCGGCGGTGACGACGCCGATCAGCACCCAACGCCACATCAGCTTGCGGTGCATGAACCCTCCCTACTTGGGCTCGCTGGCGCTGAGGTCGACGCTCCCAGCATCCTTGGCGAGACCGGCGACGGCGGATCGTGCAACCTGGATGTCTACCTTCGGTTCCGCGATGCGGAGCGTGAGCTTGTCGTCCTCGACCTCCACCACGGTGCCGAAGATTCCCCCGTTGGTGATCACACGATCGCCCTTCGTGAGCTTGGAGAGCAGCTCCTTGTGCTTCTTCTGCCGGCGGCGCATCGGCATGATGAGCAGCAGATAGAAGATCCCGAAGATGAGGATAAAGGGCAGAAACTGCACGAGCGGATTTTTCGGGTCCATGTCGTTCCCTCTTCTTCAGCCGCCTGCGACTCCCACCGCGAGTACCTCCTCGCGGATCTCGGCAAAGCGGCCGGACATGATAGCCCAACGGACCCGTCTCATCAAGGACAGGAAGAAGTGCAGGTTGTGGACGGTTGCCAGCACCACCACCGCAGCCTCGTGCGCCAGGTAGAGGTGGCGCAGGTAGGCGACCGAGCAGCGCCGGCAGGTCGGGCAGTCGCAGTCAGGGTCGGCGGGCTCCTCGGAGCGCTTCCAACGGGCGTTCTTCAGCACCACCGGCCCGCGCGAGGTGTGCAGCAGCCCGTTGCGGGCGTTCCGCGTCGGCATCACGCAGTCGAACAGGTCGCACCCGGCCGCCACGGCCTCGACCAGGTCACGGGGGGTGCCCACGCCCATCAGGTAGCGCGGGCGGTCGGCCGGGAGGAGGGGCGCCGCCCAGCTCACCGCCTCCCACATCGCCGCCGGCGGCTCGCCCACCGAGAAGCCGCCGAGCGCATGGCCGTCGAAGCCAAGCGGAGCAAGCTCCTCGGCGGACCGCCGCCGCAGGTCGGACTCCAGCCCTCCCTGGACGATGCCAAACAGCAGCGTCTCGCCGCCCGCGGGCAGGGCGGCCCTGCACCGGGACGCCCAGCGGGAGGTCGTGGCCACCGCCTCCTCCAGCTCGGCCCGGCTGGCCGGGAGCGCGGGGCAGACGTCGAGCGCCATGGCCACGTCGGTGCCGAGGCGCCGCTGGGCGTCCACGCACCCTTCCGGGGTGAGGCGCAGCTCGTCGCCGTCGATGTGCGACCGGAACACCACGCCGCCGTCGTCGTAGCGGCGCCGCTCGGCGAGGGAGAAGATCTGGAACCCGCCCGAGTCGGTGAGGATCGGGCCATCCCACGCCATGAAGCGGTGCAACCCGCCCAGGTGCTCGATCAGCTCGACGCCGGGGCGGAGGAGCAGGTGGTAGGTGTTGGCCAGCACCATCTCGGGCGCCAGCCTCTCGAGCTCCCAGGGCGCCAGGCCCTTCACGCTCCCCGCCGTCCCGACCGGCATGAACGCCGGGCAACGCACCACGCCGTGCGCCGTGACGAGCTCGCTGGCGCGCGCCTGCGTGGCGCGGTCGCGGCCGACTATGGTGAAAGTGCCGATCACGTTGCCGTGCCTAGTCTCTCTGCCTCGGTGCCAGGCATGCCGTTTTGCTCTCGCACGCCGGGCGGCAGTGCGTGATGCCGTCGGATTCGAGGCCACGACCGAGCCCTGCGCACCAGAATGTCATCGCTGGACCGACCCGTCCGCCGACTACTCTCCGCTCCCCAGCTTGATCTGGACCACCTGCACGTCCGGCGGCATGGTGAGGGTGAACAGGTCGGGGGGCTGCGGCTGGTTGAGGCGGACATTGGAGAAGGAGTACGCGGTGCTGTCCCCGTCGGCCTCCGTGTAGGAGACCTTGATGGGCAGGTACGTCGCCCGTTCGATCTCGATCGTCACGGAGCGCAGGCGTTTCTTCATCATGAGCGCCGCCGGCCTGAGCTCGAGAAGGTAGTTTCCGTCCCCGAGAGGGTCGTGAAACACGAACGTGAAGTGCTGCATGAGCTTGTCCAGCGGCTCGGCGGCAGAGATGAAGCGGAAAACGCGGCGCTGCGCCCTGCCGACCTCGATGCGCTCGGCACGCTTCTCGGCCGGACGGTACGTGATCGCCACCCCGCCCGTGATCAGGACGGTCATCTCCCGGGGCGCGTCGTACTCCCAGCGGACCGAGTCGGGCGCCCGGAAGTAGAAGCGGCCATGCGAGACGCTGGGGGCGGCGAGGAGGTGGCTGGTGCGCGTCTGGTCGAAGTCGGCGTTGAGCGTGGCCAGGCTTGCCTGCACCTGACTGACCCGCTGGACGAGGGCGGCAAGCTTCTCGACGCCGCGCAGCCCTGGCGGCAGCGGCTCCTGCGCGAGCGCTTGCGAGCAAACAAGCATCGACAGGGCCAGCAGCGCTCGCCGGGTCATGGGCGGCAACCGTAACAGATGCCGTCGAGCAGGGTCAACGGGATCCCTCGGGCGGTCGGGCAGAGATCTCGTAGCCCAACTGGTCGCGGGAGAGAGTCACGCGGGAGCCCGGCGGCACCGATGTGGTGAGCCAGATGTTGCCGCCGATCACCGAGCCCCTCCCCACGACGGTGTCGCCTCCGAGGATGGTCGCCCCCGCGTAGACCACCACGTCGTCCTCGAGGGTCGGGTGGCGCTTGGTGCCGCGCACCAGGGTGCCCCTCTGGTCGCGCGGGAAAGAGAGGGCGCCGAGCGTGACGCCCTGATAGAGCTTGACCCGGTCGCCGATGACCGTGGTCTCGCCGATCACGACGCCAGTGCCGTGGTCGATGAAGAAGTCCCGCCCGATGGTGGCCCCCGGGTGGATATCGACCCCGGTCTCGTTGTGCGCGAACTCGGTCATGATGCGCGGGATCAGCGGCACCCCGAGTCCGTGCAGCAGGTGTGCGATGCGGTACGTGAAGACCGCCTTGACACCGGGGTACGCGAGGATGATCTCCTCCAGGCAGGTGGCTGCCGGATCGCCCTCGTAGGCGGCCTCGACGTCGGCGCCGATGAGCGCCATCACCTCCGGAAGGCGCTCGAAGAACGCCGTCACCACCTCGCGCGCCTCCACGTCCGCCTGCGGCACGTCCCCACCCCCCAGCTTGCGGCACGGTGCCGCCAGCGCACGGCACACCTCGCCCTCGAGGCGCTTGGAGAGCATGAAGAGCTGGTCGCCCAGGTGACCGTGGAGGTACTCACGGTAGAGCGACTGGTCCCCGAAGTATCCGGGGTAGATGACCTCCTGCAGCCCGCGCACGATCGCGATCACCTCACTCTTCTGAGGCAGGGGCGCCTCGCCGCTGTGGAAGAGCGGCTCGCCCCGCTCCTCCACGCGCCTGGTGATGGCCTCGATCGCGCGGACGATCCTCTCCGAAAAGGCGTTTCTTGCCACGTCCACTCCCCGCCGACGGTTGCCCGAGGTCGGGCACCGCGGACCAGGTTGGAATTCTACTTCCATCCGGCGGCGGCGCTACTTGCCCTACAATCGAATGACGGAGGTGTGGGTGCCCCACGGAACTGTCGTGGTCAGCTTCGCCGGCGAGCGGCGCCAGGTGAACAGCGGCACCACTGTGGAGAACTTCCTCGCCAGCCAGTTCGGCGAGGTGCCCCAGGACATCCTCGCGGCGCTGGTCAACCGCCGCCTCGTGATGCTGGACTTCCCGCTGCGCGGGTTCCAGGTGGAGCTGGAGGCGGTGAGGGTTTCCTCGCGCGAGGGCGAGGAGGTGGCGCGGCGCAGCGCCTCGCTGATCCTGCTGGCCACCGCACGCGAGCTCTACCCCGAAGCCCGCCTCGTGGTAGGGCAGTCGCTCGGCGGGGGCTACTTCTTCTCCTGGCACGGGCCCTCCCCGCTCACGCCTTCCACCGTGGCCTCGCTCGCACGCCGGATGGAGGAGATCTGCGCGGAGGACCGGCCGCTCCTGCGCCGTTCGGTTACGCTCGAGGAGGCGGAGAGCGTGTTCCGGGCGGCCGGCGAGCACAGCAAGCTCGCGCTGCTCGCCACCCACCGCTCCTCCACGGTTCCCGTCGTCGAGTGCGGCACGTTCGTCGACCTGGCGCACGGCCCGGTCGCACCCTCGGCCGGCCGGGTGCGCGGCTTTGCCGTGGTTCCCTACGAAGACGGAATGCTGCTGCGCTTCCCGCGAAACGGCGATCCAACGCACCTGCCGCCCCTCCAGCCCCAGCCCAAGCTGTTTGCGTGCTACCGCGAGACCAGGCAGTGGAACGAGTTGCTGGGCGTCGCCAACGTCGGCTCGCTGAACCGGCTGTGCCTGTCGCGCGACATCTCCGACGTGATCCGCATCGCCGAGGGGTTCCACGAGAAGAAGATCGCCCAGATCGCCGATGCCATCGCCGACCAGTGCCACCGCGTCCGCCTGGTGCTGGTGGCCGGGCCCTCCTCCTCGGGCAAGACCACCTTCATCCGGCGCCTCGCCATCCAGCTTCGCGTCAACGGCATCCAGCCGGTGGGGCTTTCGCTCGACAACTACTTCCTCGACCGCGAGCGCACCCCCCTGGGGCCCGACGGGAAGCCCGACTATGAGGCGGTGGAGTCGCTCGACCTCGAGCTCTTCAACGCCCAGTTGGTCGCCCTGCTGCGCGGGGACGAGGTGGCGGTCCCCCGCTACGACTTCCTGCGCGGCCGGAGGGCCGAGCCGGACCGCTGGCCACGCCAGCAGCTCGCGCCCAACCAGGTGCTGCTGGTCGAGGGCATCCACGCCCTCAACCACCGCCTCACCGCCGCCGTGCCCGAGGAGGCCAAGTTCCGGGTCTTCATCTCCGCGCTCACCCAGCTCACGTTGGACGACCACAACCGGATCTTCACCTCCGACACCAGGCTGCTCCGGCGGATCGTGCGTGACCGGCTCTTCCGCGGCCATCCCACGACCCGCACCCTCGAGATGTGGAACGACGTGCGCCGGGGCGAGGCGCGCGGCATCTTCCCGTTCCAGGAAGAGGCCGACATGATCTTCAACTCCGCGCTCATCTACGAGCCGGCGGTGATGCGCGTCTACGCGGAGCGCTTCCTGCTCGAGGTCCCGCGCGAGCACCCCGCCTACACCGAGGCCTACCGCCTGCTGAAGTTCCTCGCCTGGTTCGTGCCGGTCTTCCAGGACGACGTGCCGCAGACGTCGATCCTACGGGAGTTCATCGGCGGCAGCGCCTTCGAAGACTAGTGAAGAGTGAAGAGTTGAGAGTGAAGAATTAGCAACTTCGAGTCGAAGTCTTTCAACTCTTCACTCCTAACTCTCAATTCTTAGCTTGCGCCGCGCGCGGCCGTGCTGCGAGCTTTGGCGCTGTCTACGCGGGGATGTTGTCGCGCAGGATGACGCCGAGCTCGCGCAGCCCAGCGAGCGTGCGCTCGGTGTGGCCGGGAGGGGCTCCCACCGGGCGGGTGGCGGGGAGCAGGATTTCGGCCGAAAAACCGAGTTCGATGGCGTCCCGTGCCGAGGTGGCGGCGCAGTAGTCGGTGGTCAGGCCGACAATCACGAC
>Ga0209253_10003175_pt1 | contig 14456 bp, 14 predicted proteins | sample FrelakmetBRP12BR_FD_187145 | JGI IMG/M metagenome (GOLD analysis project Ga0209253, IMG submission 187145) | Freshwater lake sediment microbial communities from the University of Notre Dame, USA, for methane emissions studies - BRP12 BR (SPAdes)... | ecosystem: Environmental > Aquatic >...
GCATCCTTGTCGGCCTCCGAATAGACGGCGACGGTCTTGATGCCCATCCGGCGCGCTGTCTTGATGACGCGGCACGCGATCTCTCCCCTATTCGCAATCAGTATCTTCTTGAACATGTCGAAAACCTTTCAACGTAACGATGCGGAGAACGCCAGGGATTTCCGTTGATGCCAACCCCCGCCGCAACTTCCCGCGTACCCTGCATCTGCGTGTCCGAACCCTTTTCTCGTCAAAGCGGAATGTTCCCGTGCTTGCGCCATGGATTCTCCAGCGCCTTGTCCTTGAGCATCGCGAGCGAGCGGCAGATTCGCCGTCGCGTCTCGTGGGGCATGATGACGTCGTCGATGAAGCCGCGGTGGCCGGCGATGAACGGATTGGCGAATTTCAAGCGGTATTCCTCTGTTCGTTCGGCGATCTTCTGCGGGTCGCCGATGTCCTTGCGGAAGATGATCTCCACCGCGCCCTTGGGCCCCATCACGGCGATCTCGGCCGAGGGCCAGGCGAAATTGACGTCGCCGCGCAGGTGCTTGGACGCCATGACGTCGTAGGCGCCGCCGTACGCCTTGCGCGTGATCAAGGTCACCTTCGGCACCGTGCACTCGGCATAGGCGTAAAGCAGTTTCGCGCCGTGCTTGATGATTCCACCGTACTCCTGCGCCGTGCCGGGCATGAAACCGGGTACGTCAACGAAGGTGATGACGGGGATGTTGAAGGCGTCGCAGAAGCGCACGAAGCGGGCGCCCTTGATCGAGCTCTTGATGTCGAGACAACCCGCCAGCACCAGCGGCTGGTTGGCGACGATGCCCACCGCCGAGCCATCCATGCGGGCAAAACCGATGATGATGTTCTTGGCCGAATCGGGCTGCAGCTCGAAGAAATCGCCGTCGTCGACAATCTTGTAGATCAGCTCCTTCATGTCGTAGGGCTTGTTCGGGTTGTCCGGCACCAGGGTGTCGAGGGACTCGTCGATTCGTTCGGTCGGATCGAAGGGCGGCATCACCGGCGGCTTGTCGCGGTTGTTCGACGGCAGGAAGCCGATGAGTCGCCGCACCATCATCAGCGCCTCGACGTCGTTCTCGAAGGCGAGATCCGCCACGCCGGATTTCGTCGTGTGGGTGATGGCGCCGCCCAGCTGTTCGGCGGTGACTTCCTCGTGGGTCACGGTTTTCACGACGTCGGGACCCGTGACGAACATGTAGGAAGAATCCTTTACCATGAAAATGAAGTCGGTTATGGCCGGCGAATACACCGCGCCCCCCGCGCAGGGGCCCATGATCAGCGAAATCTGCGGGATGACGCCGGACGCCATGACGTTGCGCTGGAACACGTTGGCGTAGCCCGCGAGCGACGCCACGCCTTCCTGAATGCGCGCGCCGCCCGAATCGTTCAGTCCGACCACGGGGGCGCCCACTTTCATGGCGTGCTCCATGATCTTGCAGATCTTTTCCGCGTGAGCCTCGGAGAGCGAACCGCCGAAGACGGTGAAATCCTGGCTGAAGACGAATACCACCCGGCCGTTGACCGTCCCATAGCCGGTCACGACGCCATCGCCCGGGATCTTCTGGTCCGCCATGCCGAAATCGCCACAGCGGTGCTCCATGAACATGTCCCACTCTTCGAAGCTGTCGGGATCGAGCAGCAGTTCGATGCGCTCGCGCGCGGTGAGCTTGCCTTTGACGTGCTGGGCGTCGATGCGGTTTTGCCCGCCGCCCAGCCGCGCCGCGGCGCGCTTTTCGTCAAGCTGACGGATGATGTCGTGCATAGCGTGGTTCTCCCCTTATTTGAATTGCGTTACCACTGTTGCGGCGCAACAATAATAGACCAAAAAAAGACAAGCCACTCCGCCAAGCGCACGCCTTGCGCCTGGCTGCGCGGAAAGGAAAACGATTCAATTTTAGTTTATTCCGCAGCGCGGCGAAACTCGGCGCAAGGGATTCGGGCGTTTTTTTTTGCATTGCGGGAAAGGCAGGACAGGCCCCCGTGGCGCGGCCATCGCAGCCGCCGGCATAGCAGCGGCTTTCGCCGGGGTGACACGCGGCACAAGACGGCGAGCTTGGCCCGGTCGGGCGGATTAGCCGGTCAGGTGCAATTCGCCGTTTCCCGGTGGCTTGCTTCGCCAACCCACCCTGCGGGCGCTACGCCGGCTCGCGTTTCCGGGCAAACGCGAGCCGTCAGGCCGCCGAGCGGCGGCTTAGCGCAGCACTGCCACGTAGATCCCTGTCAGGATGGCCGTCGTGATGACGCCGCTGATGTTCGCTCCAAGGGCATGGGGCATGATCATCACGCCTGGAGCGACCTCGGTGGCGATTTTTTGGACGATTTTCGCCGTCGTCGGCACGCAGCTCACGCCGGCTACCCCGATCATGGGGTTGTAATTGCCTTTGTACCAGAAGTACAAAACGTACCCGCCGATGATGCCACCGATCGCCGCGATGGTAAGGGCGAGGATTCCGAGCAGCAGGAGCTTCAGCACCACAGGATCGAGAATGGTGTTGGCTTCGCACAGGACGCCCAGTGTCAGCCCGAGGAAGAATGTGGCGCCATAAAGAATGGTTTCGCCGAGCAGGTTCTGGAAATTGAGCAACCCGCTCTCGCGCACGGCGACGCCGATGAAAAGCGAGAGGAACAGCGGCGCCGCGACCGGAAAGAGCAGGCTGAGCAGCGTGCAGGCCACGACGGCGAACACCAGCTTCTGTCCGGACGTGATCTTCTTGAGGTCGCCCATCGGCATGGGAATGGCGCGCAGCCGCTCGGGTATCAGCATCTTGATCAGATACGGATAGCCGCCGTAGGTCAGCCCCAGGTACAGATAACCGACGACCGTGATCGGAACGAACAGATCCTTGGCCAGAATCAGCGAAGTGAACAACACCATCGGGCCGTCGGCGCCGCCGATCATGGCGACCGAAGCGGCCTCCTTCTCGGTCATTCCCATCCACACGGCGATTGGAAACGTCAATATCGTTCCCAACTCGGCAAACAGCGCCAGGATCATGCTCTGGAACGGCCGGGCCATGACGAAGCCGACATCGAGCAGAACGCCGATGCCCATGAAAACGAGACAGGCGATCAGACCGTTGCTGAACATGAAAGTGTAAATGGGCTGCAGCCAGTCGATCTGCAGAATGTTCATCGTCGCGTCGGTTCCCTGAACCAGCGGATCGACGAACAGCGTACCCATTCGCCCCGCCTCGAAGAACATCACGCCGGCGTTGACAGCCACCATCCCGAGCCCCATCGGAATCATGAGCAGCGCTTCCAGCACGCCTTTCTTGCCCAGATAGATGAGGAGAAAGCCGAGCAGGATCAGCCCGATGCGGCCGAACAGGATCTTCGGCTCGGAGGCGAGCAGCGTCTGGATTCCCTGGAAAATATCGAGCAGGTGGATGCCTTCCATGGCGGCGGCCTTGATCAGGAGATCGTCAACAGTGTTTGGCCGGCGTCGACGGCGTCGCCGACCTTCACGGCGATGCTCGCGACCTTCCCGGCGCGGTGGGCGATCATCGGCGTCTTCATCTTCATCGCCTCGATCACGACCACCTTGTCGCCCTGGTTGACCTGTTGTCCGACTGAAACCGCGATGGATTCGACCACGCCGCCAAGCGTGCTGACCACGTCACCCGCCCCAGCGGGTCCTTTCGCCGCCGCGGGTGGGGCCGCCGCGGGCGCCGGAGCGGCCGGCCGTGGCGTCGGGATCGTCATGCTTCCCGGTCCCGGATAAATCGTTGCCTCCCCTTCACTCAGATCCTCGACGGTAACGCTGTATTCCCTCCCATCGACCGTGATCCTGAACTTTCTCTCCATGGTTCTTTGCTCCTGTTCTTTGTCGTCGAATTTCTAGTGCTTGGGATGATGCGGTATCGCGTGCGAGGTATGGTGGGCCAACCGCCCCTCCACGACCCACTCGCCACGACGGCGCGTGTCCTCGATGTGGAGGATGCGGTGGGCGCCTATCATCTGATAAACCGCCGCGGCGATGGCCGCGACGTGGTCCGCCATGACGTCAACAGCCAAGTCGGGCGCTGGCGCGGCGGCGGGTTGCGGGGCAGCCGCAGGTTTGCGTTCGAAGGCGTGAAGCACAACGGCGATCACCTTGATCACCACCGCCACCGCCAGCGATACAACGATCGCCAGGCCGTAGATCCAAAAAGCTTTCATCCAAACATCGGCCATAATGTCTTGCCTCCTCTCCGGAATTCGATTTCTACAGTTCTACAGCGGGATGTTGCCGTGCTTCTTGGCCGGCCGCAGCTCGCGCTTGTTCAGCACCTTGCGCAACGCCAGCGCGACGACCGAGCGCGTTTCAGCCGGTTCGATCACGTCGGTGATATAACCGTGCGACGCCGATAGATAGGGCGAAGCAAACTCGGCGCGGTACCCGGCGGCGAGTTCGGCAGCTTTCGCCTTGCGATCGGCGGCCTCGGACAGCTCCTTGCGGTAGAGGATATTCACCGCGCCTTCCGCGCCCATGACGGCGATCTCGGCGCACGGCCAGGCATAGACGAAATCCGCCCCGAGCTCCTGGCTGCACATGGCGAGATAGGATCCGCCATAGGCCTTGCGCAGGATGATGGTGACCTTGGGCGTGGTGCATGAGGCGTAGGAGAAAAGCATTTTCGCGCCGTGGCGAATGATGCCGCCGCGCTCCTGTTCGATGCCGGGCAGGAAACCGGGCACGTCGACCAGGGTCACCAGCGGAACGTTGAACACGTTGCAGAAGCGGATGAAGCGCGAGCCCTTGTCGGAGGCGTCGATGGTGAGCGCGCCGGCCAGCTCCGTGGGCTGGTTGGCGACGATGCCGACCACGATACCCTCGATCCGCGCAAAGCCGATGATGATATTGCGGGCGAAGCCCTCGTGTATCTCGAGCAGTTCGCCTCCATCGACCAGATGGCTGATGATGTTGCGCACATCCATCGGCTCGGTCGGGTCGTCCGGAATGAAGCTGTTCATGGCCTCATCGCGGCCAAGGACGATATCCGACGTCAGGTGGTGCGGCGGATCCTCGGTGTTGTTGGACGGCAGGTAGGAGAGCAGCTTCTGCACGAGCGCGACAGCTTGGTGGTCGTCGTCCACGACGAAATGCACATTGCCGCTCACGGTGGCGTGCATGTCCGCCCCGCCGACCTCCGCCATGGTCGTCGCCCGGCCCGTCACCGCCTTGATGACTTCGGGGCCGGTGATGAACATGTGGGCGTTGTTGCGCGTCATGATGATGAAGTCCATCAACGCCGGGGAGTAGGATGCCCCGCCGGCGCACGGTCCGCACACCACCGCGATCTGGGGCACCACCCCGGAGCACAGGACGTTATGGTAGAAAACGTGGCCGTAGCCCGACAGTGCATCGACGGCTTCCTGGATGCGCGCGCCGCCCGAGTCCTTGAACGCCACGACCGGAATGCCGGTCTTGATCGCGAACTTCATCAGCTCGACCATCTTGTGCGCGTGCATCTTGCCGAGCGTGCCGGCGGCCACGGTGAAGTCCTGACTGATGGCCGCGACCAATTGGCCGTTGACGTAGCCCGTGCCGGTCACCACGCCGTCAGCGGGCATTTCCTTCTTTTCCATGCCGAAATGGGTCCCGCTGTGGCGGATATGCATCCCGATCTCCTGGAACGTATCCGGCTGGAACAACGCGCTGATGCGGTCGCGCGCCGATAGCAGCCCCTTGTCGTGGCGCTCCTTGATCTTGTCGGCGCCGCCTCCGGCCAGGATGGTCCGGCGGCGTTTGCGCAAATCCTCCAACTGCTTGACCGATAGGGTCATTGTCTACTCCTCCTCATAACTTCGCGCAGGACGGCGACGAAGCCGCCACGGACCTGCACGAGCAAGATTGTTGATGGCATTGGTTCCGCACATACCTCCTCGGCGGCAGGAGGATTGAAACGGGTGCTTACTATCCTTTCATGTAGGTGAGCAGCCGGTTCGCGGCGGCCGCCGGGGTGAGCGTCTCGGCGACGACCGCAGCGAGCACCGCGTCGAGCTCCGACTTTACGCGAACGTGATTACGGAACCGCGCGCGCAGGCCGGCGTCGATGAGCGTCCACGTCCAGTCCAGCGCCTGGCGACGGCGCTTGCTGGCAAGCTCGCCGCTTGCGGTCATTGTCTGGCGATAACGCTCGATTTCGCCCCAGAAGTTATCGATTCCCTTGCCGTCGCGAGCGCTCACGGTCAGCACCGGCGGTTTCCAATTGGGCGACAGGGGCCGCAGCATAGTCAATGCGTTGTTGATGTGCGCGCGGGCGAGGTGGGCCGCCTTGGGATCCAGATCCGCCTTGTTGATGACGATGAGGTCGGCCAGTTCGACGATGCCCTTCTTGATCGCCTGCAACTCGTCGCCGGCGTTCGGGAGCTGCAACAGGACGAAGACATCGGTCATGCCGGCGACGGTGGTCTCCGATTGGCCGACCCCGACGGTCTCGACGATGATCACGTCGAATCCGGCGGCTTCGCACACCAGCATCGCTTCCCGCGTCTTCTCGGCCACGCCGCCCAGCGAGCCGGCGTTGGGGCTGGGCCGTATGAAGGCGTTCGGCTCCTGCGCCAGGCGGTCCATGCGCGTCTTGTCGCCGAGAATCGAACCGCCGGATATCGAGCTCGACGGATCGACCGCCAGGACAGCGACCCGATGCCCTGTCCCGATCAGGTAGATGCCAAGTGCTTCGATGAAGGTCGACTTGCCGACTCCCGGAGATCCGCTGATGCCGACGCGGATCGCATCGCCCGAATGGGGCAACAAAGCTTCGAGCACACGCTGCGCCCGTTGCTGGTGATCGTGCCGCCTTGACTCGATCAGCGTGATGGTCTTCGCCAGCGGGCGTGTCTTGCGCGCCAGCACACCCTCGACCAGCGCGCTGTCGGCATGGTCGAGCTGCGCTCGAATGTCGTGCGGATTCATCGGGGCAATCGCCGCCTCACCCGGCCGACGCGGCGGCGTCGGACCAGGATCGGCCGCCGTATCCTGGGTATCCGGTTCAAGCGGTTGCTCGCGCCCCCCGTATCGCGGACAGCACTTCCCGCGCCGCGGCGGGAATCGGTGTGCCGGGTCCGAAAATGCCCTTGGCGCCGGCGTTGCGCAGGAACTCGTAATCCTGCGCCGGGATCACGCCGCCGGCGAAGACGACAATGTCTTCAGCCCCCTGGTCCTTGAGGGCCTGAACGAGCTGCGGCACCAGCGTCTTGTGGCCAGCCGCCAGCGTCGAAACGCCGACCGCATGCACGTCGTTCTCGATCGCCTGGCGCGCGACCTCCTCGGGCGTCTGGAACAGCGGACCGATGTCGATATCGAAACCCAAGTCGGCGAAGGCGCTCGCCACCACCTTGGCGCCGCGGTCGTGACCGTCCTGCCCGAGCTTGGCGATCATGACACGGGGGCGGCGGCCTTCCTCGGCCACGAAATTTTCCACCTCCTGCTTGAGCTTCTGCCAGCCCTCGTCCTTTTCCAGAACGGAGCCATAAACGCCGGACACGCTCTGGGTGGTGGCGCGGAAACGGCTCCACGCCTTCTCCAGGGTGTCCGAAACCTCGCCCAGCGTGGCGCGCAGGCGCATCGCCTTGATGGTTAGGTCGAGCAGGTTGCCCTGGCCGGTTCGGGCGCATTCACCGATTGCGTACAACGCGTGTTCGACCGCCGCCGTGTCGCGCTTGGCCTTGATGTCCTTCAGCCGCGCGATCTGTGACTCGCGCACCGCCGTGTTGTCGATCTCGCGGATGTCGAGCTTGTCTTCCTGCTTGGGTTTGTACTTGTTGACTCCGACGATCACGTCCCTGCCCGAGTCGATGCACGCCTGCTTGTCCGCGGCGCTCGCTTCGATCCTGAGCTTGGCCCAGCCCGATTCCACCGCCTTGGTCATACCGCCCATCTTCTCGACTTCCTCGATGATCTCCCACGCCTTGTCGGCCATTTCCTGGGTCAGCTTTTCCATCGCGTAGGAACCTGCCCACGGGTCGATCACGTTGCAGATGTGGGTCTCTTCCTGAATGATGAGCTGGGTATTGCGCGCGATGCGAGCCGAAAAATCGGTCGGCAGCGCGATCGCCTCGTCGAGCGAGTTGGTGTGCAGCGACTGGGTGCCGCCGAAGACCGCCGCCATGGCCTCGATCGTGGTCCGCACCACATTGTTGTAGGGATCCTGTTCGGTGAGCGACCACCCGGAGGTCTGGCAGTGGGTGCGCAGCATCATCGATTTCGGGCTCTTGGCGCCGAAGTCCTTCATGATCTGCCACCACAGGAGCCGCGCCGCGCGCATCTTGGCGATTTCCAGGTAGAAGTTCATCCCGATCCCCCAGAAGAACGAGAGCCTTCCGGCGAATTCGTCGACGTCCAGACCCTTGGCCAGCGCGGTCTTCACGTACTCCTTGCCGTCGGCCAGCGTGAAGGCGAGCTCCAGCGTCTGGTTGGCGCCCGCCTCCTGCATGTGGTAGCCCGAGATCGAGATCGAGTTGAACTTCGGCATATTCTTCGCCGTGTACTCGATGATGTCGCCGACGATGCGCATCGACGGCTCGGGCGGGTAGATATAGGTGTTGCGCACCATGAACTCTTTGAGGATGTCGTTCTGAATGGTGCCCGACAGCTTGTCCTGGGGGACGCCCTGTTCTTCCGCGGCGACGATGTAACCGGCAAGAACCGGCAGCACGGCCCCGTTCATGGTCATCGACACGGATATCTTGTCGAGCGGGATGCCGTCGAACAGGATCTTCATGTCCTCGACGGAATCCACGGCTACGCCGGCCTTGCCGACGTCGCCTACCACGCGCGGGTGATCGGAATCGTAGCCGCGGTGGGTGGCCAGATCGAAGGCCACCGAGACGCCCTGGCCGCCGCCGGCCAGGGTGCGTCGATAGAAGGCGTTCGAGTCCGCGGCGGTGGAAAAGCCGGCGTACTGGCGAATTGTCCACGGCCGGACCGCGTACATCGTGGCCTGAGGCCCGCGCACGAAGGGCGCGAAGCCCGGCAGGCTATCGGTGAAGGGCAGGTTCTTGATATCCGCCGCGGTGTACAGCGGTTTGACCTCGATGCCTTCCGGCGTGACCCATTTCAGATTGGCGACATCGCCGCCGGGCGCGGACTTGGCGGCCGATTTGGCCCATTGTTCCAACGAAACGACAGGCGCGGCAGGACTTGCCATGATTTTTCCTCCAAATTGCAGCGGCACGTGGGCCGCGGACGCTACGGGCAGGCCGCCCGGAACCGTGCATCATGCACGGTTCCGGGCGGGCCCGAAAGGCTTGACATCACCGGGGTCGAATAATAGTTTATTCACAATTATCGATGCAACAATTACCGGAATCGTTTTCGTCTGAAATGTTCGCCGGCACGACTGCGCCGCCCGCCCTGCACCAGGAAACTAGCTGGTGTTTGCGGTCGTTTGACTACTGCGAAAACCCCGTTGTGGCTGCCGCTGCGCACGGCGCGTGAGGGCATGGCAGGCGAGATCCTTTGTGAGCGTGACGGGTCCGTCGCTTCGGTCACGCTCTCCAACCCGGACAAACTGAACGCCGTCGACGCCGGCATGTGGCGTGCGCTGAAGCGCGTCATCGACGAACTGTCGGCGGATGACGACCTGCGCTGCGTCGTGCTCCAGGGCGCCGGGGACAAGGCGTTCGCGGCGGGCGGTGACATCGAGGAATTCTTGACGCTGCGCGACACGCTCGATCAGGCGCTCGTCTATCACGGCGAATGGGTCGCCGGCGCCTTGAATGCCGTAGCGGAATGCCGCCATCCGACGCTGGCGATGATCCGCGGCGCCTGCATCGGCGGCGGACTGGAGATCGCCGGAGCGTGCGACCTGCGGCTCGCCAGCGAATCGGCGACGTTCGGCGCACCGATCAACCGGCTCGGGTTCTCGATGTACCACGGCGAGTTGGCGGGACTCCTGGCGTTATCGGGTCCGGCCGTCGCGCTGGAGATACTGCTCGAAGGGCGCATCCTGCGGGCGCGGGAGGCTTACGAAAAGGGTCTTGTCACCCGCGTGGTCGCCGACGATCGGCTGGCGGCGGAAACGGGGGCGACCGTCGATCGCATCCGCGCGGGTGCACCGCTTGTCGCTCGCGCCCACAAGAAGCTGGTGCGTCGGCTCGGTACGCGATCCGCGCCCCTTACCGCTGACGAGATCCGGGAGAGTCTCGCTTATCTCGAAACCGAGGACTACCGAACCGGCATGCGAGCATTTCTCGAAAAGAAACCTCCCCGGTTCACGGGTCGGTGATCTGCAACCAGCCGCGGGAACCTCGCAGCGTCGCCGCGGCGCCTTCGCCAGCTCGCCCATCGTGATCGTGCTGAACTGAAGCGCGCGACCGGTGTCGCGAGTCAAGCGGTGCAGGACGGTTGTATTGGGAAGCCGGGCGGTCTGGCTTGTCGGGCGATGTTCCTTACGCTATAGTAAGGAATTGCGGAGTTCCGCTCATGACCACTGCAACTCTTACCAGCAAAGGCCAGATCACCGTCCCCGCCGCCGTGCGCGAGGCGCTGCACGTCGGCGCGGGCGACCGTGTCGAGTTCGTCGAGATCGCACCGGGGCGGTACGAGTTCATCGCCGCGACGCGCCCTGTGAGCGCGCTCAAGGGCATGTTCGGCAAGCCGCGCAAGGCGGTCTCGATCGAGGAGATGAATGCCGCAATCGCCCGGCGTGGTGCGTCAGCGAAATGATCGGAATCGACACTAACGTCCTGGTGCGCTACATCATGCAAGACGATGCCCGGCAGTCCCCATTGGCGACGCGGCTCCTCGAGTCGCTGTCCGCCGAGGCGCGCGGCTTCGTGCCCTTGGTTGTAGTCGTGGAGCTGGTCTGGGTGCTGGACTCGGCCTACGAGCTGGGCCGCGATCAGATCGTCGATGCGCTGGATGGTCTGTTGCGCACAAAGGAGATCGCCGTCGAACGGGCGGAAACTGTGTGGAAGGCGCTGCGCGTCTTTCGGAGCGGCACGGCGGAGTTCGCCGACTGCCTCATCGAGCGCTCCGCCGTGTCGGCGGGTTGCGAGCGAACCATGACCTTCGACCGCGGAGCCGTCAAGGGCTGCGGCATGACGTTGGTGAATTGATCGCGGCCAACGTGACAAAGCGGCAGCGACGCGTAACACCAGATCCGCGTCTGGGAGAACTTGCTGGCGGCGCGCAGCACGGCGGATATCGCCTTCCGCCAGATCACGAGCGGCGTCATGCCGTTCATCGTGATCATGGCGTTTTACATCGTGCTGCTTGCGCTGTTTCCCGAAATCGTGACGTGGCTTCCCGGCTATGCCCAATGAATCGAGCTTGATTTATGAACGAAAACGTTTATGCGATCTTCGCCAACCGGTTCCTGGCGGATCCCGCGACGGTTTTCCTGCGTCTGGACGACGGGCGGTCCTGCAGCTTCGGCGACCTCGACAGGGAGACAGCCCGTTACGCCAATTTGCTGGCGTCCCTCGGGCTCCAACCGGGCGACCGGGTGGCCGCGCAGGTCGAGAAATCGGCTGAAGCCGTCTTTCTCTACCTCGGCGCCTTGCGCGCCGGATTGGTCTTTTTGCCCATGAATCCCGCCTACCAGCGCAGCGAAGTGAGCTACTTCCTGGGCGACGCCCAGCCCGGCGTCTTCGTGTGCAGACCACAGAACCGCCAACTGGCGGCGGAAATGGCGCGCAACGCCGGCGTTGCGCATGTAATGGAATTGGCCGATGACGGCCAAGGCGAGCTCTCGGAGTCTGCGGCCAGACAGTCCGGCGCCTTCGAAACCGTCCGGCGCGGCGGAAATGACCTTGCCTCGATTCTGTACACGTCGGGAACGACGGGCCGGTCGAAGGGCGCCATGTTGTCCCATCGCAACCTCGCTTCGAACGCGCTCGTTCTGCACGAATACTGGAAGTTCCGCCGCGGCGACGTGCTCCTGCATGTGTTACCGATCTTCCATGTGCACGGGCTATTCACTGCCCTGCACTCGGCGCTCGCCAACGGCAACACCGTGCTGTTCGAGCCGAAGTTCGACGCTCGCCGGGTCCTGGCGCTGTTGCCGCACGCCACTGTTTTCATGGGTGTGCCGACCTATTACACGCGGCTTCTCACGGAGGATGGATTCAGCGCGGCGCTCTGCCGCCACATGCGACTGTTCATCTCCGGCTCCGCTCCGCTGCTGCCCGATACGTTCGACGAATTCAAGGCACGGATCGGCCACACCATCCTCGAGCGCTATGGCATGACGGAGACCGGCATGTTGTGCTCCAATCCGTATGATGGGGAACGGCGCGGAGGCACGGTCGGCTTTCCCCTGCCGGGTACGAGTCTGCGCATTGTCGATGACGCCGACCAGCCCTGCGCCACTGGCGCGATCGGCAACATCCAGGTCAGGGGCGAAAACGTCTTCTCCGGTTATTGGCGGATGCCCGAGCGGAACAAGGAGGAATTCACCCCGGACGGCTGGTTCAGGACCGGCGACATGGGAAAGCTGGATGTTGACGGCTACGTCTGCCTCATTGGCCGCTCCAAGGACCTCATCATCACGGGCGGCTTGAACGTCTATCCGAAGGAGATCGAAGCGATCATCGACGCAATGCCCGGCGTGGTCGAGTCGGCGGTGATCGGTGTGCCTCATCCCGACCTCGGCGAGCAGGTGACCGCAGTCGTGGTGCGCGCCAAGGGTGCGGCCGAGCCCAGCGCCGATGAGATCATCGCCGCGCTGAAGTCCCAGGTGGCCGGTTTCAAGGTGCCCAAACAGGTTCATATCGTGGACGAACTGCCCCGCAACACGATGGGCAAGGTGCAGAAAAACCTGTTGCGGTCATCCTGCTCGCGCTGACCGTAGCCGAAGCGGGTTTTTTTGCCTGTTCCGCCGGCAGTCCGGTCGTCGCTTCCAGCTTATGCCGTGGATCGCGCGCAGCGAATGATTCGACCGGTCAGCCTATGAGGCTCCATAGCATCCGGGTCGCGAGCAGGGCAAGGAATCCGCCGAAAGCGCGTTTGAGCTGCTTGACTGGCAGTTTGTGGGCGGTTTTCGCGCCCAGGGGAGCGACCAGCATGGTCATCGCCACCACGCCGACGAACGCTGGCAGATAGACGTAACCGACCGAGTAGGGTGGCAGGTTGGCGGCATCCCAGCCGGACGCCACGTAGCCGATCAGCCCGGCTACAGCGATGGGGAAGCCGAGCGCAGCCGAAGTCCCCACTGCGTGGTGGATGACTACGTTGCAGAACACCATGAACGGAATTGACAGGAACCCGCCGCCCGCTGCCACGAGACTCGATACCACGCCTATGGTCAGACCGGCGATGAACATCCCTGGCGCGCCTGGCAGCTGGCGGTGCGGCTTCGGTTTGAAGTCGAGGATCATCTGCACCGACGCGTAATAGACGATCGCGGTGAACACCATCGCCAGGGGGCGCGTCGGCACCATGGCGGCGAAGAGCGAGCCCCCCAGCGTTCCAGCGACGAGGCCGGGCGCCATGTATCGCACGATCTCCCAGCGAACGGCGCCATGGCTGTGGTGAGCCCGCGTACTCGCAATCGAGGTGAACACGATGGTGGCCATCGACGTACCCAGTGCGAGATGCATCAGATGTTCGGTCGGAAAAGCCTGCGCTTCATACAGCATGAAGAGGATGGGGACAATGGTCAGGCCGCCGCCCACGCCGAACAGCCCGGCGATGAAGCCGGAAAAAACGCCCAGCAGAGGATAGGCAAGCCACCAGCCGCTCATGCCTTGGCGCCCAGGAGGTCACAGATGAAGCGCCACGCTTGCGGATCGACGGGTGTGATCGAGAGCCGGTTACCGCGTTGGAGCACTCGCATGTTCGCCAGTTGCGGGTGGGCGCGCAGCTCCGCGAGGCCGAGCAGGCGCGTCCTTTTCACCAGCTTGACATCGACATGGACCCAGCGGGGGTTCTCGCGCGTCGCCTTGGGATCGAAATACTTGCTCTTGGGATCGAACTGCGTCTCGTCGGGGTAAGCGGGCTTGGCGACCTCGCAGATGCCCGCGATGCCGGGCTCATCGCAGCTTGAGTGGTAGAAGAATGCTCGGTCTCCCACCTGCATCTGGTCACGCATGAAATTTCGGGCCTGGTAGTTGCGCACGCCGAACCATGCCGTGGAGCGCCGGGGAGCCCTTGCCAGATCGTCGATGCCGAACTCCGAGGGTTCGGATTTCATCAGCCAGTAACGCACATCACATCTTTCTGCATTCAATGAACACTTTCAAACATTGTTTTTAATGGTTTTTTCGATTCTACACCGTCTTGCAACTTCCGCCCAGCGCCGCTAGAATCCCACCCAGATTCCCACCCAAAACCCCACCCAAGGAGTGCGCCATGGGCAAGCTGTCGGCGGTGACCTGCGAAGCCGCAAAGCCGGACAAGAGTCGTGACCGCTTGCTGGGCGACGGCGACGGGTTGTTTCTTCGCGTGCGTCCGCACGGCACAAAAACCTGGCTAATCGAATACGAGCTCAACGGCAGCCGCACAAAATACACCATCGGGGTGCATGACC
>Ga0209253_10003176_pt1 | contig 14454 bp, 9 predicted proteins | sample FrelakmetBRP12BR_FD_187145 | JGI IMG/M metagenome (GOLD analysis project Ga0209253, IMG submission 187145) | Freshwater lake sediment microbial communities from the University of Notre Dame, USA, for methane emissions studies - BRP12 BR (SPAdes)... | ecosystem: Environmental > Aquatic >...
GGGCGGGATGGACCGGGCGTCGGCGATCCTCCAGGGGAACCGGGACCGGCTTCGGCCGATCCTCATGACGACGCTCACGTTCGTGGCCGGCATGCTCCCCCTGGCCATCGGATCCGGGCCTGGCGCCGAGGAGCGCCGGGTGATCGCCATCGTCGTCATCGGCGGCCAGACGCTCTCCCTCCTGCTCACGCTTCTCGCGACACCGGTAGTCTATTCGCTCCTCGACGACCTGACCGTCGCTTTCGGGACGGGAGGAGCGGTGGGCAGGTTGCGATCCTTCGGGTATTTTGGTGGAATGAAGCGACGTTCGCCGGATTCGGACGGGGTGGGGAAGGGTGGATGAGATGGAGCCGTCGAAGATCGTCGTGCGGTACAGCAGCGGAAAGATCCTGAAGGGGTACACGCAGAATTTTTTCCCCAACAAGCCGGTGTTCCACGTGCGGCGTCACGACTCCGGCAGTGCCGGGGATCTGGTCCAGATCGCCGTCGGTGAACTGAAAGCGGTCTTCTTCGTCCGGGATTTCGGCGGAAACCCGAAATACGACGAGAAAAAGCGTTTGCGGGACGGGGAGAGGTCCCAGGGGCGGATGATCGAGGTCACGTTCCTGGACGGGGAACTCCTCACGGGGACGACGACCGGGTACGATCCGAAGCGTCCCGGCTTCTTCCTGTTCCCGATCGATCCCGCGTCCAACAACATCAAGGCCTACGTGGTTTCCGGCGCCGTCGGGAAAGCCCGCTTCCTATGAACGGTTTCCCCGCATCGACGGGAAGAGCCCCTGTCCGGGGCGGAAAGGGAAGGGATCGACAGATGGGGCGTTCCGCGGCGGTGGTGGTCGTCTGCCTCGCTCTTCTCGGCTTTACCACGGCCATCGAAGGGGGCAGGAAGGCGATGAGCGTTCAGGTGAAACAGGGACAGGTGAGGGCGTCCCCCTCGTTCCTCGGGAAAGTGGTGGTCACCCTGGACTACGGCGACCGCGTGGAAACCCTCGAGGAGAAGGACGGCTGGATCCGGGTCGTCCCCCCGGCGAAAAAGGCGCCGGGATGGATGCACTCCTCCGCGTTGTCGGAAAAGAGGATCGTCCTGAAGGCGGGGAAGAAGGAGGCGGAGCTCGCGGCCTCGAGCGGCGAGCTGGCGCTCGCCGGCAAGGGATTCAACGCCGACGTGGAAGCCGAATTCAAGGCCAGGAACAAGGGGATCAATTTTGCCTGGATCGACAGGATGCAGGACATGACCGTGCCGCCGGACGAGGTTCAAGCCTTCCTCCGGGAAGGGGACCTGACCCCCGGGAAAGGGGATGGGCAATGACCCTCCTTCGGCGCAACGCGGTTCCCGCGTTCCTTCTCCTGTCGGTTCTCGCCGGCGCGGGTTGCGCGACCCTCGATGACGCGACGAAACTGGGAGCTTCCCTCGGGGTGTCGAAGGGGGTCGTCACGCAGGAACAGGCGACATCGATCACCAAGGTCACGAAGGCCGTGGCGAAGACGTTCGAGGACATCACTCCCGAGCAGGAGTATTACATCGGACGGACGGTGGGAGCGGTCATCGTGAACCGTTACAAGCCGTACCCGGACCCCGGCGCGAACGGGTACCTGAACCTCGTCGGGCAGACGTTAGCCCAGGCATCCGACCGTCCGGAGACCTTCGGGGGGTACCATTTCCTGATCCTCGACTCGCCGGAGATCAACGCCTTCGCGGCGCCGGGGGGCCTGATCTTCGTCTCGCGCGGCATGCTGCGGTGCTGCACGACCGAGGACGCCGTCGCGGCGGTCCTGGCCCACGAAATCGCACACGTCCAGTTGCGCCACGGGCTGCAGGCGATCGACAGCAGCCGGCTGACCCATGCGTTGACGACCCTCGGAGCGGAAGGGGCGAAAAGCTACGGCGACAAAAGACTCGCGGACCTCACGAAGGATTTCGAGGGATCGGTCCGCGACGTCACGTCGACCCTGATCAACAACGGATATTCGCGGAGCTTCGAGCGGGAAGCGGACGCCGCCGCGGTTACGATCCTCGCGCGCGTCGGCTACGATCCGGCCGGCCTCGTCGCCATGCTGGGGGAGATGGAGAAGAACCTCAAGCCGGGTGGGCCGGATTTCGCGAAGACCCACCCTTCGCCGAAAAGCCGCGTCGAGGAGATCGAACGCCGGGCCGGCGCGGCGAAGACCCTCGCGGTGGTCCCATCCCGTCAAGCGCGGTTCCAGGCGGGGCTGGGGAAGCTCTGAACGGGGTGGCCCTCCCTCCCGCCGGGAAGAAGATCGTCGAGGGTGCGCTGGTCGCGCTTGCCGCCGCCGCCATCGCACTGCTCCTGTGGGCGGTCGGCGCCCTGGATCGCTGGGAGTACCGCACGTGGGATTGGCGGGCAAGCGTCATGGCGCGCCCGGCCCCCTCCACCGGCAAGGTCCGACTCGTCCTCCTGGACCAGAACAGCCTCGACTGGGGACAGAAGGAGAACGGCCTGTCGTGGCCGTGGCCGCGGGAGGTCTACGGTGCCGTCATCGCCTACCTGAAGCGTTCCGGCGCGAAGAGCGTCGCCTTCGACGTCCTCTTCACGGAGCCTTCGAAGTACGGTGTCGGGGACGACCAGGCGCTGGGAAACGCCGCATCGGGTCACGGCGGGTTCGTCGGCGCCCTCTTCCTCGGCGACCGGACCGGCGACGCGACCCGTTGGCCACAAGGCCTCCCCTCGTTTCCCCTCGCGATCGACGGGCTCGATCCGCCGCACACCCGGGTCCCCGCCGGCGTCACGATGTCCCGGGCTTCGTTCCCCGTGCCGGAGATCGCGTCGAACGCGGCGATCCTGGCCGATGTCCGGCAGGATCCCGATCCCGACGGAGTCTATCGACGGGTGCGCCTCTTCCGGATCTTCGACGGCAGGGCGGTCCCGTCGCTCGCCCTGGCGAGCCTTCTGGCGGCCTCACCCCGGGCCGGTGTCGCGATGCGGCCCGGAGGAATGACGATCGCGGGGAAGGCGGTCCCTCTGGACGGAAAGGGGTACGCCGTTCTTCGCTTCCGGGGCCCCTCGGGAACGTACCGCGCCTACAGCGCCGCCTCGGTGATCCAGTCCGAACTTCGCCTGCGGGCCGGGGAGGAACCGGTCATCCGTGATCCGGAGGCGTTCCGCGACTGCCACGTGATCTTCGGTTTCAGCGCGCCGGGGCTCTTCGACCTGCGCCCCGCTCCGGTGGGCGGCGTCTTCTCCGGTCCGGAGATCCAGGCGACGGTGCTGGACAACCTGCTGGGGGGAGATTTCCTCACCGAGGCGACGGCGCCGGCGACGGTCGCCCTCACGTTCCTCCTGGCGCTGGTCGGAGCGGTCCCGATGATCTTTTCCCGGAGCGCGGGGAGAAGCGTCCTCGTTTTCGCCCTCTTTCTCCCCCTCCCTGCGGCCTTGTCGCTCGCGGCCTACGCGAAGGGATACGGGATCCCGCTGGTCGTCCTCGAAGCGGCGGTTCTCCTCTCGCTGCTCGGCGCCCTGGTCGTCAACTACGCGACGGAGGGGAGACAGAAGCGGTTCATCAAGAACGCCTTCCGCCAGTACCTGAGCCCGAAAGTCATCGAGCAGCTCATCGCCCATCCGGAGCGGCTGAAGCTGGGAGGCGAACGTCGGACCCTCTCGATCTTCTTCTCCGACCTCCAGGGGTTCACCTCGATCGCGGAGGGTCTGGATCCGGAAGAGCTCACCTCCCTCCTGAACGACTATCTTTCGGCGATGACGGAGATCATCCACGAGGAAGGGGGAACCCTCGACAAGTACGTCGGCGACGCGATCATCGCCTTCTGGAACGCGCCGCTGGAACAGCCCGACCACGCCTCGCGGTGCGCGCGAGCGGCTCTGCGGTGCCAGGCGAAACTGGCGGAACTCCGCCCGGCCTTTCGCGGCCGGATCGGCAGGGATCTGGCGATGCGCATCGGGCTGAACACGGGGATGGCGATCGTCGGGAACATGGGATCCCACAGCCGCTTCGACTACACGGTCCTCGGGGACGCCGTCAACCTCGCGTCCCGGCTGGAAGGGGTGAACAAGCAGTTCGGCACCTGGATATTGGCCTCGGAGGCGTTTCGGAAGGAGTTGGGCGAAGCCTTCGCCGCCCGCGAGATCTCCCGCGTGGCCGTCGTGGGGAGGAGGGAAGCCGTGCGGATCTTCGAACTCTTCCCCCGGGAGGAGTCGTCCCCACGGGCGGCCGCGGATCGGGCATTCGCGGAAGGGCTCGAGGCGTTCTACGCAGGGCGATTCGGGGAGGCGGTGGAACGATTTCTGCCGATGGCGGACGTCGACCCCCCCAGCGCCGCCTATGCGCGGAGATGCCGCGAATGGTCGGACCGTCCCCCGGAGGCCTGGGAAGGCGTCTGGACGGCGACCGGGAAATGAGGTCCGGCCGAACGGCGTAACGCGCGCGATTGACCTTTTCATCCCCTGCCGATAAGGTAACCGGTTGCAGGGATTACCATGTTTCTCGAGGAGAGGAAAACGCCGTGATCTCCCGGATCTTCCGCGACCTCCCTTCCCTGGTGGACGCCGGCAATCTCCTCGCTTCGAAGGCGGTCGTCCTCTCCGCCGTCCTGCTCTTTTTCCTCGCCGTCTTCTGCGCGAACAAGTTCTTCGGGCGGAAGATGTCGGTTTCCAAGGTTACCGCCACCGTCAAGATCGCCCTGCTCGGGTTCCTCTTCCTTCTCCTCGAGTCGCAGGCCGCCGCCATCCCGATGTTCGGAACCGTCATCGGCAACCTGCAGAGCCTTCTCGTGATGCTGTGTCTGGCGAACCTCGTGACGTACCTCCTCGTCGATCTCTATTTCTATTACAGGATGCAGCGCGAGGTCCCCTCCTTCCTCCGCGACCTGGCCACTTCGCTCGTCTACATCCTCTTCTCGATGATCTCCCTGCGCGTCATCTTCCATCTCGACATCTCCTCCATCCTGACCACCACTACCGTCCTGACCGCGGCCGTCGCCTTCGCCATGCAGACGACGATCGCCAATATCATCTCCGGCTTCTACGTCCAGAACGACAGGAATCTCCGGCTGAAGACGTGGATCGCCCTGAAGGACCAGGGGATCGTCGGGGAGGTCGTCAACGTCGGATTCCGGTATACGACCCTGAAATCCCTCGACAACGCGCGGGTGATGGTTCCGAACAATTACATCATGCAGAACGTCGTGACGAACCTGGGCTACGGGGATGCGTCGGATCGGACGAGGATCGTGTTGAAGGTGGGGCTCGGTTACGATCTGCCGCCCGAGAAGGCGATCGCGATCCTCACGCGCATCCTGAAGCAGGACAAGGACATCGTGAAAGAGCCGCCGCCTTCGGTGCGGCTCGGGAACTTCGCGGACAGCTGCATCGAATACGAGCTGGTCTACATGCTGAAGGATTATCACACCTGCTACGTCACGAAGGGGAACGTCCTGGCCAGGGTCTGGTACGCCGTCACGAGGGAAGGGCACAGTATCCCGTTCCCCCACCGCGAGGTGATCTCCAAGGTTTCCCGGGAGCCGTTCGTCTTCGACGGCGAGAGGATCCGGGTCCTGCTCCGGCGGACGGAGATCCTGCAATCACTCAGCGAGGAGGAGCTGCTCGGGCTGTCGGAACAGGTTCACATACGGGTGTTCGCGACCGGCGAAGAGGTGGTCCGCCAGAACGAGCAGGGAGATTCCCTCTTCATCGTCCTGCACGGCGAGTTGAAGGTTATCCTCGACGAGGCGCAGGTCGGGACCCTCTCGACGGGGGAGATCTTCGGCGAGATGTCGCTGCTGACGGGTGAAAACCGGAAGGCCACGGTCGCCGCCTCGACCGAGGTGCATCTGGTCGAGATCCGGAAAGAGGAGATCGAGCCGCTGATCCGCTCCAACGCGGCGCTCCTGGATCGGCTCAGCGCCATCCTCGCCGCAAGGGAAGAGGCGAATATCGGACACCGGAAGCGGATGGAGCTTGCGAACGCCGACCCCGGGAGGAAGGAATCGTTCCGGAAGAGGCTCATGGAGTTTTTCAACCTTTGATGTCGCACGGAACCTGGACGGGGCGGAAGGGGATCTGGCGCGCCTGGCACGACTCGAACGTGCGGCCAGCTGCTTAGAAGGCAGCTGCTCTATCCACCTGAGCTACAGGCGCGTTGGGTCAGTATATACCAGGAGTTTAAGAGGAGGGAGTCGCCCCTTCCCGCCCCGCCGCGTGCCGCCGTCGGGATTGGCACCCTTCCTCGCCTCCGCTCATCCTACTATTATCTATGGACGAAAACCGTCGATCGGATCCGCCGGGGGCGTTGCCCGATTCCCGCGCCATGACGACGCCGTCGGAAAGCCCGGGAGGGACCGTCGCACGCCTTGCCCGGTGGACTCTCCCCGTCGCCGGGATGACGTGCGCCTCCTGCGTGGCGCGCGTGGAGAAGGCCCTGTCCCGGGTCGAGGGGGTCTCCGCGGCGTCGGCGAACCTGGCGGCCGGAAGCGCAACGGTCTCGGCGGACCCGTCGAAGGCCGGCCCCTGGCGGCTCGTCGCGGCGATCCGGGACGCGGGGTACGAGGTGCCCGTGGAGCGCACCACCTTTCCCGTCCGGGGGATGACGTGCGCCTCGTGCGTGGCGCGGGTCGAGCGGGCGCTTCGGATCCTTCCGGGAGTGCTCACGGCGTCCGTCAACCTGGCGGCGCAGACGGGGAATGTGGACTACCTGCCCGGAGTCGCCTCCGTGGACGACCTGCGGGCCGCCGTCGAAGGCGCCGGCTACTCCGTTCCCGAAGCGACTCCCGGGGAGGACCCGCTCGCCCGGCAGGAGCGGATGCAGCGGGAGGAGGAGCGGTCGCTCCTGTCGCGACTGCGCGTCGGGATCGCCCTCGGCGTTCCGCTCCTCGCGCTCTCCCACTGGGAGATGATCCTCGGCCACGGCACGCTCCGGTTTTCGCACTCGACGGCCGCGATCCTCCAGTTCTTCCTGGCCACGCCGATCCAGTTCTACGTCGGCGCTCGTTTCTATCGCAGCGCCTGGGTCGTCGCCCGGCACGGTTCCACCGACATGAACACCTTGGTCGCGCTGGGCACCTCGGTGGCGTACCTCTACAGCGGGGTGGCGGCCTTCTTCCCATCGCTGGTCTCCGCCGAGGGGCTCGTCGTCCACCTCTACTTCGAGACGTCCGCGGCGATCATCGTCCTGGTCCTGCTCGGCCGCTTCTTCGAGTCCCGGGCGAGGGGGAAGACATCCGTGGCGGTGAAGAAGCTGATCGGCCTCGCCCCGAAGACCGCCCGGGTGCAGCGCGACGGGGCCGAGGTGGACGTCCCGCTCGAATCGGTCGCCGTCGGCGAGCGCGTGGTGGTCCGGCCGGGGGAAAAGGTTCCGGTGGACGGGACGGTCGCGGAGGGCCGGTCCGCGGTCGACGAGTCGATGCTCACCGGGGAGCCGATCCCCGTGGAGAAGGGATCGGGGGACGCCGTGACCGGCGGGACGATGAACCTCGACGGGCGGCTGCTCTTCGTGGCGACACGCGTCGGCAAGGAGACCGTTCTCTCCCGGATCGTCGCGATGGTGCGGGAGGCGCAGGGGAGCAAGCCGCCGATCGGGCGGCTGGCGGACGTGATCGCCTCGTACTTCGTCCCCGCGGTGATGGCGGCGGCGGCCCTTACCTTCGTAGCGTGGTACTTCCTCGGCCCCGAGCCGCGGGGGACGTACGCGATGGTCAACATGATCTCCGTGCTGATCATCGCATGCCCGTGCGCGATGGGGCTGGCCACGCCGACCTCGATCATGGTCGCCACCGGGAGAGGGGCGGAACTGGGGATCCTCGTGCGCGACGGCGCCGCGCTGGAGACCGCGCAGAAGGTGGACACCGTCGTCCTCGACAAGACCGGCACGGTGACGACGGGGAAGCCGGAGCTGGGCGAGGTGCGGCTCGCCCCGGACGGTGCGTTCCGGGGGGAGGAGGGAGCGCGGGAGCTTCTCCGCCTCGCCGCCTCCGCGGAGAGCGGCTCCGGGCACCCGCTGGCCGACGCGGTGGTGCGCGGGGCGAAGGGGAGGGGGATCGATGTCGCGGCGCCGGAAACGTTCACCTCCGTTCCGGGTCAGGGGATCCGGGCCACGGTTTCCGGCCGCGCGGTCCGCGTGGGGAACCTCGCCTGGCTGGAAGGGGAGGGGATCGACGCGGCGACGCTCGAACCCGACCTGCGGGAGGTCGCCGCTGCCGGCGGCAGCCCGGTCTGCGTGGCGGTGGACGGCAGGGCGGCGGGCGTCCTCCCGGTGGCCGACGAGGTAAAGGTCGGCGCGGCGGAGGCGATCCGGCGGCTCCGGGAGATGGGACTCGACGTCGTGATGCTCACGGGGGACAACCGTCGCACCGCGAAGTCGGTCGCCGAAAAGGTCGGGATCTCCCGGGTGATCGCGGAGGTCCTTCCGGATCGGAAGGCCCACGAGATCCGGGCGCTCCAGGCGGAGGGGAAAGTCATCGCGATGGCGGGGGACGGGATCAACGACGCCCCGGCGCTCGCGCAGGCCGATGTCGGGATCGCGATGGGGACCGGCGCCGACATCGCCGTGGAGTCGGGGGACCTGGTGCTGATGGGGGGGGAGCTGCGCGGGGTGGCCACCGCCATCGCATTGAGCCGCGCCACCCTGCGGAACGTCCGGCAGAACCTGTTCTGGGCGTTCGCCTACAACGTGGTGCTCATCCCGGTCGCCGCGGGAGTCCTCTATCCGTCGTTCCGGCTGCTGCTGAACCCGGTGTTCGCGGCCGCCGCGATGGGGCTCTCCTCGGTCACGGTCGTGACGAACGCCTTGCGGCTGCGGCGCTTCCGCCCGCCGGTCTGACGCGGGAGCACCTTCGCCCCGTGACGCACCCGCCAGGGGGAAGAAAGGGAGAAAGAGGGGAGATGGAGAAGGAACCGAAGGGGCGGGTCGTGACGGACCCGTCGGAGTTTCGCGACCTGGTCGCCGCGATGCGGACGTCCGGGAAGGTCGGATTCGACACCGAGTTCGTGGGGGAGCGGACCTACTTCCCGCGGCTCTGCCTGATCCAGCTCGGCACGGAAACGACGGTCGTCGCGGTGGACCCCCTCGCCGTCGGCGATCTTTCCCCCCTCGACGAACTGCTCTTCGACGCCTCGATCCTCAAACTGGTGCACGCCGGATGGCAGGATCTGAAGATCATCCACCAGCGGACCGGCCGGGTCCCTTCGCCGGTCTTCGACACCCAGATCGCCGCGGCGCTCCTCGGGATGCCCGCCCAGGCGGCGTACGCCTCGGTCGTCCGGGAGATCCTCGGGGTCGAGGTGAAGAAGGGACACTCCTACTCCGACTGGAGCGCCCGGCCCCTCTCCCCGTCCCAGCTCGCCTACGCCCTGGACGACGTCCGGTACCTCCCCGCGCTGCACGACCGGATGGTCGAACGGCTGGGGCGGGAAGGGCGCCTCTCCTGGATCGAGCCGGAAATCGCGGCCCTCTCCTCCCCAGGGTCGTACGAATCGGATCCCGAACAGGAGTACCGTCGCGTCAAGGGGTGGGCGTCCCTGGACCGTCGCCGCCTGGCGGTGCTCCGGGCCCTGATCGCGTGGCGGGAGGGAGAGGCGAAGCGAAGGGACGTCCCGCGCCGCCGGGTCCTGGCGGACGAAAGCGCGCTGGCGATCGCCCGCAGCCGGCCCGAGGACGAGGAGGCGCTGCGTCGCGTACGCGGGCTGGAGTGGAAGACCGGGGGCGCGTCGGCGAACGCCGTCCTCGCCGCGGTGCGGGGCGCCCTCGCCCTGCCGGAGGACCAGCTTCCCGAGGCCCCCCCTTCCCGGCCCCGCGGCAACGGGGACCGCGGCTCCGTCGTGGGACTTCTGGGCGCGCTCGTCCGGTCCCGGTCGCGCGTGCACCGGGTCGCGCCGGAGGTGCTGACGAATTCCGACGAACTGGAGCGGCTTGCGGACGGGGAGCGGGCAGGTCTCGCAGTGTTGTCGGGGTGGCGGCTCGAACTCCTGGGGAGGGAGCTGCTGGCCCTGCTCGACGGGCGGCTCTCCCTCGTCATCCATAAAGGAGAGGTGGTCGTCGAGGAGAGGAACGTCACGGAAACGCGCTGAAGGGGTCCAGACGCTCCAGGGCGCCCGCCTCGCGTCGTATTTCGCGTTGACCGCGCCGGGCGCGGTACGTATAATCTCCTTTCGCCTTGCGGGGCGCGGGCGGTGAGTGTAGCTCAGTTGGCAGAGCACCAGACTGTGGCTCTGGCTGTCGCGGGTTCAATCCCCGTCACTCACCCCACTATCTTCAGGCGCCTGTAGCTCAGGGGATAGAGCACCGGCCTCCGGAGCCGGGTGCGGAGGTTCGATTCCTCCCAGGCGCGCCAGTTCTTCGTTCTTTCCCAGCGTGGGCCATTAGCTCAACCCGGCAGAGCAGCTGACTCTTAATCAGGAGGTTGAAGGTTCGAATCCTTCATGGCCCACCAGCGAAACCAAGGGGTTACGGCGCACGCCGTAGCCCCTTTTTGCTTCTGGTTGCGCGGGAGTTTCGAATTTTTCCGAATTCCTTTCCCTTCGCCTAAAGAAGATCGATTCGAGTTCAGGATATTGGTCCTCCCACATTTCCCGATCGCCATTATTGTCCGTACACGGCAAAAGATTGAAGTTGCAGAGATTTATCTCCGATAAATAGAAATAGCCTGTCAATTTGCCCCCGAGGTGTCGGGTTGGGCGCGTTTGCGAAAATCTTTGGCGATGTCCGCGCGAGAATCCGCAATCTGCGCCCCCGGAACACCATCGCCATCCCGATCGTGCTTCTCCTCATCATCATCGGCGCAGGGATTCTCACTGCCGGCTACTACATCAATAAATCCGTTTTCCATGCGGTGTTCGAGGAGCGGGAGAGCAACAAGGCCAGGAACATCAATCTGACGATCGAATCGATCGTCTCCACGGAGGTGAACAGGATCTCGAGCCTCGCGAAGATCCTGAAAAACGATACGGACATCGTGTACGGACTTTTCCATTACAGCGGAACGCATGGCGACATCCGGCCGCTGAAGTCGGCGATGAATCAACTCCATCCAAAGATGAATCTGCGGGTCTTCGTCATGTCCGATACCAACGGGAACGTCCTGTACCGCGCGGGAAAAGAGAAGATGCCGGGAGAGGGAAAACCTGAAAGGATGCCGGCATTTAAAAAAGCGTTGAAAGGCGATCAGGTCGTAACGGCAATCCACACCCCGGAAGGATTCGGGATCTGGGCGATCGTCCCCGTCTACGTTTTCGGAAAAGCGAAGCCCTCGGGGATGCTGTTCCTCGGCACCCGCATCGACAACGACTTCGCGAAGAAGATCGCCCGAGAAACGGGCAGCCAAGTGTTCCTGGCAACCACCGACGGGGTGTTTGCGGGGTCCTACGACATCGGTATCGCCGAGGCATTCAATCCCCTGTCGGCCAAGAGCAGCATAGAGGGGAATCGGCCTATCTTCCACATGGACAGAAAAAACTACCGCTCCTATACGTACGTGCCGATCCAGATCATCGACGAACGGTTTTGCCTCGTGATCGAGACGGATACCAGCGTCATCAAGGATCTGCTGGCGATGAACAGGACCAGGATGACCCAATGGGGCTTCATCCTCCTGCTCGGCATCGCGATCGTCGGAGGCGGGCTCACCCTCCTGCTCATCTGGCCGTTGAACCGCCTGAGAGGGAAAGCGTTGCAGACCATCCGGGAGTATTCCGGAGCGGGGCTCGATGCTGTTCCCCAGGGGAACGAGCTCTCGATGCTGGTGCGGGCGAACGACATCATGCTGGATACCATCAAGAACCATCTCGAGGAGCGGACACGCGCGGAAGAGGCGTCCCGGGAAACCAGCCGCACACTTCACGCCCTGATCGAGGCATCCCCCCTGGCGGTGATCGTCAGCGACGCCTCCGGCACGGTCCAAGTATGGAATCCTGCTGCCGTCCGGATGTTTGGATGGACGGAGGCGGAAACGATCGGCCACCCGAACCCCCTTCTTGCCTCCGAAAGGAACCTGGAGCTGCGGGCGACCTGCAACCTCGTCCTTCGTGGGGAGAGATTTTCCAATACGGAGATCTGCGCCCAGGCGCGTGCCGGTTCGGAGATCTTCCTCGTCTTCTCGGGCGCCCCCCTGCTTAACGCGCAGGGAGAGATCGTCTCCATGATGGCGATCATGACCGATATCACCGACGCCAAGGCGGCGGAGGAAGCGTTGCACCGGAGCGAGGAGCAACTCCGCCAATCCATGAAGATGGAGGCCGTGGGGAAGCTGGCCGGGGGCGTCGCCCACGACTTCAACAACCTCTTGTCGGTGATCACGGGATACAGCGAACTACTGCTGACCCGCATCGACGGTCGGAATCCCGCGCGGCGGGAGATCGAGGAGATCCACAAGGCGGGCGAACGGGCGGCGACCCTCACACAGCAGCTCCTCGCCTACAGCCGGCGGCAGGTTCTGAAGCCGAAAATGCTACGCATGGATGAAGTGGTGGAGAACCTGGGAAAGATGCTTCGGCGGTTGATCGGAGAAGACATCGATTTCGTCACGGAATCGCAGGAAGATCTGTGGGCGACCCGCGCGGATCCAAGCCAGATCGAGCAGATCTTGATGAATCTTTGCATCAATGCCCGGGACGCCATGCCCGCGGGAGGGAAGCTGGTCGTTTCCACAGCGAACGTCACGCTTGAAGCGCCCCTTGTGGAACGGGAGCTGACCATCCCTCCGGGCCGCTACGCGATTCTCCGGGTCGCCGACAACGGTAGCGGTATGGGCGAGGAGATTCTCTCCCGGATCTTCGAGCCGTTCTTCACCACGAAAGATCAGGGGAAAGGGACGGGCTTGGGGCTGGCGACGGTGTATGGGATCGTGAAACAGAGCGAGGGGTACATCCGCGTCGTCAGCACCCCCGGGGAAGGAACGACCTTCTCCGTCTACCTTCCGGCCGCCGAGCGGGAAGAACCCGAAACGGAAGGGGACCGGCCGGAGACCGAGTGCGAGGGTCCTGCAGGGAAGTGGACCATCCTCTTGGCCGAAGATGAAGAGATGGTGCGGGAGCTGGCCATTGAAATCTTCCAGGAGGACGGGTACAAAGTCCTCGACGCCCAGAACGGCGCCGCCGCCCTCGCGATCTGCGAACGCCATGAAGGCTGCATCGACCTGCTGGTCACCGACCTGGTCATGCCCGGCATGAACGGGATCGAACTGGCCCGGAGAGTGTGCGATTCGAGGCCCGGAATCCAGGTCCTCTTCATGTCGGGGTACGCGGAAGACGCCAAGGAACGCCTTGGGGACCTGGACGAGAGGCAAGCCTTCCTCCAGAAGCCGATCACACCGACAAAGCTCTCCCGGAAAGTGAGGGAAATCTTCTCCGAACGGGCAGCGGGGGTCGTGGTGTAACGTCTTCCGACCATCGCGGGTTCCCGCTCCGGAAGTGGTCGCGGGGTTACGGCTGAACCAGCAGGTGCTCCTGGCGCGTAGGTCCCACCACCACCGTGACCCGCGACCCGATCTTCAGCTTCCCCTCCCGGTTCCGGAACATCATATTATGGACGTCCTTTTCTCCCGGGACTTTGAACTCCGCGATCCGGCCGATGCGTTGCAGGCGAACGACGGAGAATCTTTCTCCGGTAGACTCGTCGACCAGGTAGATTTCCGTCGCCTCTGGATCGAACCGGTCGCCTCCGATCATCCGGAACTGGACACCCACGAACTCCCGGTTTTCCGCGAGCTGCAACTGGGTGACTTCTATCCGTGGCGAAGAGGGGGGAGGGACCAGCGCCTCTTTTTTCGCGGAACACGACGCAATGAGGCACAGGGTTGCTGCCAGCAGGACGCGACTGCCGATCCACTTCATTCCTCCCCTAATATCACGTTCCATGGTCCGCATTGTACCACCCGTGGAGCGGGGTAAGAATTCAACGAAACTATCGATCACAAGACGATCTGTTCTTCATTAAAAACCAAGGAGTTACGGCAACCGCCGTAACCCCTTTTTCTGTTTGCGAGGGGGTTGCGGGTTTCCCCGAATTCCTGGTACTACCGGTGGTCGAAGGTGTTCGCGGACAACGATATGACGGTGAGACAGCCGCACGGCGGAGCCGTAACGGTCGTATAATTCCCGGACGGAGGCAACAGGAGACGATGAAGGGGACCCTCGTGATGATGGTCGGGGCGGTGTGGATCCTGACCGGATCGATCGCGTCCGCCCAGACACGGGGCGGCCCGCCGGGAGGCCCGCCGGGGGGGACCGCGGCCGTTGCGGCCGGATACCTCCACGAGTTCGGGACAGCGATCTCGGGGGGCGGTGATTTCAAGGTATCCCGCTTCTTTGTCAGCGCCGACGTAATGGGCGCGACCGGTTCGAAGACCGCGCTCGGGGTGGCCCTTACCTACGATCTCGAGGAGTTCACCTTCTCCGGACCGTCCGGCCTCGCGGCTCCCGCCCCCTGGGGTACGATCCACCGGTTCGGTTTCAGCCCTTCTCTGCTCCACTCCATCTCCCCCGACTGGCGGAT
>Ga0209253_10003177_pt1 | contig 14452 bp, 13 predicted proteins | sample FrelakmetBRP12BR_FD_187145 | JGI IMG/M metagenome (GOLD analysis project Ga0209253, IMG submission 187145) | Freshwater lake sediment microbial communities from the University of Notre Dame, USA, for methane emissions studies - BRP12 BR (SPAdes)... | ecosystem: Environmental > Aquatic >...
AGAAGGTTTTGATCACTTATTTCGATGACCGAACCACTCAGGGCGAAGAGGTGTTCGGAGACTGGGTGGCTGAAAAGCTGACGAAAGAGGTAAACCGGAGGACGCTACAGGTCCTGTTTGCCGACTACCAAATGGTCAAAGAGTTTTATGAAAAAAATGGAGTCGATCCAAAGAATCTTGAGACGTCTAGGGGTCTCCAATACCTGAACGAAGTCTTTGGGGTTCATGCCCTCGTCGCTGGGGAGCTCTCCGGCCCCTATGTCTTCACCACCAAGACAACGAAAGATCAAGAAGCAACGGCCTCGGCTATTATCAAGATAGACATGAGGTTAGTGGACGCCTTCACCGGTAAAACCCTTAAGAACTTATCGGCTATTAATCCCATCATTGCAGCCAAGGAGAAAGGATCCTTTTCCGAAGAGAAGGCCAAAGTCAAGGCCATCGATCTCACCATTGCTAACTTAGGACGCTTACTTGCCAAGGAATTAGATGGCATGGATTGGTTTTGTCGGATCGCCAAGGTAGAAGGTGAAGAGGTCTACATGAATGCTGGGAGATTAACTGGTCTTCAGGTGGGAGATATGATGGAAGTGTCTCGCCCTAGCGGATCCGGCGAACAAGGAGAGGTGAAGGGCAAGGTTCGAATTTCTGCTTTCTTTGGGATCGATGCCTCCATGGGCAGACTGATCCAAGGGAAAAACCCCGATGTGAATGACATTTTGAAATTGGCTAAAAGGGACGGGATCTGAATCTCTTACATGGCTTTCCTCCTTGCTCAATGAAAAGCCGGGTTAGCCGTCTTAAAAACTGTCCCTATCGGGAGGTTTTTCCCTTTGTCTTGATATCGTTCATCTCCAAAATGAAATTGCTTTTTTCTTACTGCCAGGAAGGAGGTTTTAATATTATGTTCCAGATCGGGGATAAAGCGGTTTACCCGGGGCATGGCGTTGGAATCATTGAATCCATTGAGACCAAGCGAATCTCCGGAAAAGAGCAGATCTTTTTCATCCTCAAAATTTTAGAAAACGGAATGACCATTATGATTCCCCAGGATAACGTCGAGGCGGCCAAGTTGAGGGGGGTCATCCGGAAGATTGACGTCCGAAAGGTCATCGGGATCCTGAAGGACCGGGATGTCACCATCGACAATCAGACCTGGAATCGGAGATACCGCGAGTATATGGAAAAAATCAACACGGGGTCGATCTACGGCATTGCGGAAGTGCTTCGAGACCTCCATCTTCTCAAAGAAGAGAAAGAACTCTCCTTCGGTGAGAGGAAAATTATGGATACGGCCAAAAATCTTCTGGTCAAGGAGCTGGCCATCGCCCGGGATGTAAAAGAGACGGATATCTTGAGGGAGATCAACTCGATCTTTGGATGATGACCTCTCCAGAATCACTCCCATCAGTTTTAATTGGAATGTCTTCTCATACCATTCAACCATGGAAAGGAGGTGAACGCGTTGGGCTCATGGATTCTACGTATCTTATTATTCGCCATCTGCGGAATCGGCGGGTATACCCTAACCCAGGAACTCTCTCTCTCCCCCCAGATACCTCTTCTGGGACTGATCGGCGGACTTCTCCTTGCAGGCTTGACCCTTCTGGTCGAGAAAGGGTTAAAACAAATCCCTTTAAAGAACCTTTTAGGAAGTTTTATCGGATTGATCCTCGGCATCCTGGTGGCCAATCTCTTATCTGACGTTCTTTTCTCCAATCTATTTAACCATCAACAAATTTTTCTTCCTCTTTTCAGTGTCCTTTACGGGGTTTGTGGATATATGGGTCTCAGCATCGGTTTTAAGAAGGGAGAAGAAATTCACCTGTCCGGCTGGAAACTCTTCTCAAAAAACGTTCCTCAAAGTGAGAATAAGAAGATTTTGGACACGAGTGTGATCATTGACGGCCGCATTGCCGATATCACCGAAACGGGTTTTGTGGAGGGAACGCTCATCATTCCACAATTCGTCCTGAATGAACTCCAACACATCGCTGACTCCTCGGACTCCATCAAACGGACCAGGGGCAAAAGGGGATTAGAAGTTCTTCATCACATCCAAAAACAGGCCATTGTCGATGTTCAAATTGTAGACAGAGACTATCCTGCGATCAAGGAGGTCGATTCAAAATTGATTGAATTGGCCAAAGAGGTTCGCGGAAAGATCGTCACCAATGACTCTAACCTTAATAAGGTAGCTGAACTCCAGGGAATCCAGGTGTTGAACATCAATGAGTTAGCCAATTCTATAAAACCTGTCGTCCTTCCCGGAGAGGAGATTAATGTCAAAATCCTTAAGGAAGGAAAGGAAATGGGACAAGGGGTGGCCTATCTGGATGACGGGACGATGATCGTGGTCGATAATGGAAGGAGACTTATGGGCAAGACGATTGATGTCGTCGTGACCAGCGTCCTCCAAACTCCTGCGGGGAGAATGATCTTTGCTCGTCTCAAAGAAGAGGCCAGTCGGGAAAACAAGGGAAAAGATTACTATTACCCCCTGGACAGTGAATTCTAAAACTTGGAAGGTTGGAATAATGGAAAATTGGAACGATGCGTGATACTAAAATCATCAATTCAAAATGGTCAATGTTCACTGCAAGCATCTCTTTTTCAAAAACGACGGATCATTAAAAAGTGACGATTGCTCAATTTTCAAAAACTTTTTTAAACCCACTATTCCATTATTCCACTACTCCATCGTTCCATATTTGATCTGTTGAATGATGAAGGCTGACGCAGTGATCGTCTCCGCGGGGAAGGGACTTCGCTTTATGGAAGGGAAGAAGAAACAATTCTACTTCCTGGAAGGAAAACCTGTTCTCGCTCATACCCTGGATAAGTTCGAAACTTGTTCCCTGATCCGTTCCGTTCGCCTGGTGGTTGGCCAGGAAGACATGGATTACTGCTTGAAAGAAATCGTCGAAAAATATCGATTCCAAAAGGTGTCCAAGATCGTCCCGGGTGGAAAGCGGAGGCAGGAGTCTGTAAAAAATGGAATTGATGCACTTCCAAAGGATACGGACATTGTGGCGATTCACGACGGAGTCCGACCTCTCGTCACCCAAACCATGATCGAGGATTCGATTCACTCTGCTGCACGATATGGAGCTGTGGTATTCGCGATGCCGGTGAAAGAAACCATTAAGATGTCCAATCCGGACGGAACGGTTCTCAAAACATTGGATCGGGAATCCCTTTGGCACATCCAGACCCCGCAGACCTTTCAGGTCAATGTGATCAGAGAAGCTCACTCTCGGGCAGAAGAGGATGGGTTTGTTGGAACGGATGATGCCTCTCTCGTCGAACGGTTGGGAGGGAAGGTCCATATCCTTCCGGGATCCTATGCGAACATTAAAATCACCACCCCTGAAGACTTAGTGCTAGCCAATCTTTTTCTCAAGATGAACACCCTTTCAGAGGAAGGGCTGCGACGAGGAACAAAAGACAGATGAGAGTGGGTTTTGGATATGATGTTCATCCGTTTGTTTCAGGCCGACCGTTGGTCCTGGGAGGGATAAAGATCCCTTACCTATTTGGGTTGAAGGGGCATTCGGACGCGGATGTCCTCATCCATGCGATCTGTGACGCCTTGCTGGGGGCGATTGCAGAGGGAGATATTGGAAGACATTTTCCGGACACCGATCCTCAATACAGAGAGATCAAGAGTACGATTCTCTTAAAGAAGGTGATGGACAAGGTAAAAGGAAAGGGATTTCATCCTCTCAATGTGGATGCCACGATTGTCGCCCAGAAGCCGAAACTCTCTGAGATCATCCCCAGAATGGTGAAAGAGATTGCAGAGGTCCTCGAGATCGAGACGGGAAGAGTCAATGTAAAAGCCACCACGACAGAGGGATTGGGATTTACCGGGAGAGAAGAGGGGATCGCCGCCTATGCCGTGGCCCTGGTAGAGGAAAACTGAAAGATATTTGGCAAATCCAAATGTCAAATGAATGTCAAAGTCCAAAATCGCTGCCTGCGACAGGCAGGGTAAACATTTTTGAAATTTGAGCTTTGGATTTGATTTGATATTTGAACTTTGGCATTTGACATTCTTCAAGGACTTGTATGAGCGCAAAGGTTCGAGTTCGCTTTGCCCCTGCCCCTACCGGGCTTCTCCATATCGGAAATTCCAGGACGGCCCTCTTCAATTTTCTCTTTGCAAAACGGCATCAAGGAACATTTGTTCTCCGCATTGAAGATACGGATGTAGAGAGATCGACCGAACCCTCCATAGATCGGATCGTAGAAGATCTCCAATGGTTGGGGATCTCCTGGGAAGAAGGTCCTGACCGAGAGGGACCCTTGGGTCCTTATCGTCAATCCCAACGGATATCCATTTATCGTGAATTCGCCGATAGGCTATCTCAAGAAGGAAAAAGTTATAAGTGTTTTTGCTCTGAAGAGAGGCTCGAAAAACTTAGAAAAGAACAACTCTCCAAAGGAAAGATGCCCCGCTATGACGGACGATGCCGTTCCCTCTCTGCAGCAGAGATCACCGGGATGGAATCTTCTGGACTCCACCCGGTCATCCGATTTCACGTGGGAAGAGGGTCGATCCTTTTCGAAGATCTCATCCATGGAAAGATGAATTTCGATTCTGCTGGGATCGGCGATTTTATCATTGTCCGTTCAGATGGAATGGCCGCTTATAATTTTGCCTGTGTCGTTGATGACCATTTGATGGACATCACGCATGTCATCCGAGGGGAAGACCATCTCTCCAACACGCCCCGACAGATCCTCCTTTATCAGGCGCTGAGCTGGCAACCTCCTATCTTTGCTCACCACCCTCTGATCCTTGGACCGGACCGCTCTCCATTGAGCAAACGCCATGGCGCTACAGCGGTTTCCCAATACCGAGAAGAAGGCTTTTTGCCAGAGGCCATCGAGAACTATCTCGTTCTTTTGGGCTGGACGCCTCCTTCTGGCCAAGAAACCCTTTCTCTGAAAAAAATGGTAGAGGAATTTTCCATTCAAGATGTTTCAAGAAGTGCGCCTGTTTACAACCGCAAAAAATTGGAGTGGCTGAACAGTTACTACATTCGGGCGAAAGACGAAGGACAGCTTTCCAAGGTCCTGATTCCTTATCTCCAAAAGTCTGGTATACGGATCGATCAAACCAATCCTCAATGGCTAAACCAAATATTAGAGCTCTTAAAAGAGAACTTGGTCGTCCTTTCACAGGTGGAACAATATCTGGGTATCTTCTTCGATGAAAAATTCTTCTTCGAGAATGGAGCCAAAGCCATCCTCCAAGATCCCAGAAATCGAGAGACCCTGGGTTCCGTGCTCAGCTTTTTGGAAGACTCCTCAGACATCCGATCGGAGGAACAGGACCCTCTGCTGTCTCAATTGGAAAAAAAGACAGGGCGGAAGGGAAAAGACCTTTATGCTCCCCTCCGGGCGGCGGTGACTGGAAAAACCAAGGGACCCGAGTTGGTTAAAACACTCCCTCTCCTCGGAAAGGAAAGGATCATCCGACGCATCAGAATGGCTCTGGAACTTTCTTAAAGGAAAGAATATCGAAAATCGAACCAGACTTATTATGAGGAATACATCGCCTTTGAGCCATGAAAACAGAACCACTCCCCTCCCCCTTGACGGGGGAGGGCGTGGGTGGGGGTGTCATTACCTTAAATCCACCCCCCACCTGAATCCTCCCCCACAAGGGGGGAGGAGGTCTTTCCTAAATTTTTCATTCCACAATCCGCAATTTGTGAGGACGAATCTATGACCATTCGCATCCATAATACTCTGACCGGAAAAAAAGAAGAATTTGTTCCCCTCCAAGAAAAAAAGGTGGGGATGTACGTCTGCGGGGTGACGGTCTATGACCTCTGTCACATCGGTCATGCCCGCTCTGCGATCGTCTTTGATACGATCTATCGCTATTTTCGATATCGCCAATATGACGTGACCTTCGTTCGAAACTTTACCGATATTGATGATAAGATCATCAAAAAGGCGAATGAGGAGGGTGTGGATTGTAAAGCCATTGCAGAGAAATATATCGGTGAATTTAATATGGACATGGGAAGGCTGGGTTTAGAAAAACCTTCGGTTGAACCAAAGGCCACAGAGCACATCCCGGACATGATCCAGCTCATCTCCACCCTCGTTGAAAAAGGATTTGCCTACCCGGGCGGAGGGGATGTCTTCTTCTCTGTGCAGAAATTTAAGGATTATGGGAAACTCTCCAACAGGAACCTGGAGGATATGCAAGCGGGTGCCCGGGTGGATATTGATGAAAAAAAGGAAAACCCCCTTGACTTCGCCCTCTGGAAAGGCAGCAAGCGCGGGGAACCTTTCTGGGAAAGCCCCTGGGGAAAAGGAAGACCGGGCTGGCATATCGAATGCTCTGTGATGAGCCAGAAATATCTGGGAGAAACCTTTGATATCCATGGGGGTGGAAGAGACCTCACCTTCCCTCACCATGAAAATGAAATTGCTCAATCCGAAGGGGCGACCGGAAAACCCTTTGTCCGGTATTGGATTCATAATGGCTTTGTCAACATCAATAAGGAGAAGATGTCCAAATCCCTCGGGAACATTCTAACCATCAAAGAAATCCTTAAGGATTGGCATCCAGAGGTTCTTCGCCTCTTCTTTCTCTCTCACCATTACCGAAGCCCTGTGGATTATTCAGAGGATAGCTTCAACGATGCCCAAGCGGGCTTAGATCGATTCTATTCAACTCTGAAAGCGATTAAAGACGAAGTCGGAAGAGGCCCTTCCCCCTCAGGTGCAGGTGGAGGGTCTTCCATCCTAAAAGAAGCCCGTCAAAACATCGAATCCTTCCGCACCCGATTTGAAGAAGCCATGGATGATGACTTTAATACCGCCCAGGCCTTGGGATATTTCTATGACCTCCAAAAAAATCTGAACAGTCTTTTAGATATTTCAAGAGGCCAGCCTACACAAGAAATCATCTCAATGCTAAACCAAGGCCTCGACCATTTTTTGAAAACAGCATGGGTTTTCGGTTTATTCAGAGAGAATCCTGAGCAGTATTTAGCCCAGCAGAGAAAAGAAGGGTTAAAAAAGTTGAATCTTAACGAGGAGGAAATTCTTCGATCCATTGGGGAGAGGAATCTGGCCAGAAAAGAGAAAAATTATAAAAAGGCAGATGAGATTCGAAAAGACCTTCTTTCAAAAGGAATTGTTTTAGAAGACACCCCTTCTGGCACAACCTGGAAAATCAAGTAATCTATCGGATGACCTACAGCATTCTATCTGAAACAACCCGCCCCCCAAATTTCAAATCCCAAACTCCAAATCCCAAATAAATTTCAAATGTCAAATCGAAGTGGCCAAAACGATTTAACACAAGATTTCTAATTCCGCATTCCGCATTCCGAAATCCGCAATTAGAATTTTATTCCCTTTTTAGCCACCGAATCAACATATTCACCTGAGCTGTAAGATACGAAACCATGATGATGAGAAACACCAGAAGAAAAGTATTCGTATTGACGATCCACAAAACATCCATCTTCCCCCTCCTTTTATCAATTGACCATTGCCTATTGTCCATTGCTCATAATTTGTTGCTTTATTTATTGTGCCTACCTTCAACCACCTTCACCCTTCTGTTTCATTGCCAGTATGAATGTGACTTTCATCCTTGTCAAGGATAAAAGAAACAGGATAAAAGAAGCATCCATAAATTGGTATGAAATACAAATTGTTTCTCCCTCTCTCTAAATGGGAGAGGATCCGGGTGAGTGGGCTCTGTCTCAGAGAAGTAAGATGCCCAGAGAGTGCAGAGGGGTCAAATGAACGACAGATGATGAAGTCTAAAAAGATTTTCCGTTAACTTTTCTCAATTCTTAAGAATGCAGCGAACAGAATGCCAGTAAGACTGATAACCGCACAGAGTAGAAAGGCCATCTGATAACTATTGGTAACATCGAATAGATAGCCAGTCAGTAATGGACCCATAGCGCCCCCCCAGCTAACGCTGATGCCAAAAACTCCAAAAATCAAACCGTGTGATCTTAATCCAAACAGCTCTGCCAAGAGTGGCGAATGGGATACAGTAATGCTCCCATAAGCAAATCCAAAGACACCCGCGATCAAGAAGAGCCTCCATGCTATCTTGGCTGGCACCAAGCAGATCAAGGCTACCGACATAAGAATAAAGCCAAGAATCAAGGTGTGCCTATTCCCAACGATATCACCCACTCTTCCTAGCAAAACTTTTCCGAGAATACCTAAACCCCCAATCGTCGCTAAAATGTTGGCAGCACGAACGGCTGAAATCCCCGACTCAATGGCATGAGGTATAATATGGACCACGATAGCAAAAACGCAATATCCATAACAGAAACCCGTAGTGAAAAATACCCAGAATTGCGGGGAATAAACCGCTTCTCTTAGGGAAAGCCCTTCAACGTTTAGATTCAACCCCACTTGCTCTATTTGATTTTCACCATAGGGCACTTGGCCAACCTCTGTGGGATCTCTCTTAATGAGCTGGGCAGATAGAACAACCGTTAACAAAGTTATGCCGCCCAGTATGGCGTAGGACATACGCCAACCATAGATAGGAATAAGTCGACTGGCCAGCGGTGGGCCTATCAGGGCGCCTATCCCGCTACCCGCCACAACAATGCCCGTCATCAAACCTCTTCTCTTGAAAAACCATCTTGCTACGGTTGATGTAAGCGGTATAAAGGAACCGCTCATTCCAGCACCGACGAATATCCCATAGAATAGATAAAGATGGAAAACATCACTAATCTGTGACATCAGCATAAAACCTAACCCTAAAAATAAGCCACAGACTGTCATAACCATCCGAGGACCAAACTTATCTGTAAGTTCCCCCACTGCAACGGTCAGTAAGCCATTCATAATTGAGGCAAGTGAGAAGGCTCCTGATGTCATTGCCTTCGTCCACCCAAACTCATTGAGCACCGGTTTAAAAAAGACCCCGAAGGCATAATATACAGCCCACATGATCGACATGATCAATAACGATGCCCCCACTACGAAATATCCATAAAAAAATCCTGATCCACTCTCAAGAGGTGGGTTGATTTTTTGGCTAGTCACTGTAAACCTCTTCATTCTCGTTTGACTTATCTCATAAATCATAACAATTTTCAATCAGGTTTAAGATAAGGCCGATATTGATTCCATTATTTCATCCGCTTATCTCGCCCCCCATGGGTATATCTTTTATCTCTAGCAGTTTGCTGAAAAAGCCATTTTTCTAAGGCTGCTCAAAAAAGTCCAGATGCAAGGCGCCCGAAATCCTGAGGAGTGAGGCGTACTTGGATGTACGCTGCAACGACTTGCCCTGTTAGATAACACCCTGGTTGAGTTTCGCATTTATCGAGGCCCATAATACGTGGCGCTTCTTTTTAAGAGCCAGCCCTCCTCAATCTAACAGGGCGAGGATGAGGGGTGGCGTCGCGACGAATAAGGAGCGACTTTTTGCCACGCCGCCGAGATGGTGAGGCGGCCGGATAACGCCGCAGATGGGCGTTTTTCAGCAGCCTGCTAGCTTAAGGGATAGAATGGTGCATTCACTTTTTAACTGAGATTTTAACTTGTCGGACCTTCTCCTTTTTGATATAAGTATTTCTATGTTGGCAAGGGTCTTGAGCAGTGCAGTTTTTGGAATCGATGCTTATGTGGTCGAGGTGGAGGTGGACATTGCTCAGGGCCTCCCCGCCTTTGCCACCGTCGGCCTTCCCGAAGGTGCCGTCAAGGAATCCAAGGACAGGGTCAAGGCAGCTGTCAAGAACTGCGGCTATGACTTTCCCTCTCGCCGAATCACCGTTAATCTTGCCCCGGCGGATATCAAGAAGGAAGGGGCAGCCTTCGATCTCCCCATGGCCATCGGCATCCTCGCGGCGACCGAGGTCGTGCAAAAGAGTAAATTAGCCCATTATTTCATTTTAGGTGAGCTCTCCCTGGATGGACAGGTTAAACCCATCAGGGGGACGCTGCCTATTGCAGTGGCAGCAAGAGATGCAGGGTATCGAGGCCTCCTGCTCCCCAGGGACAATTCAAAGGAAGCCGCGGTGGTCAAGGGAATTGAGATCCTTCCTGTCGATACTCTTTCAGACTGCGTTCAATTTTTGGATGGAAGCCTTCATATTGACCCCGTCGAGGTGGACCTTGACAAAATGTTTAAGACCGAAATGAATTATCCGGTTGATTTCAATGATGTGAAGGGCCAGGAGCATGTAAAGCGGTGCCTGGAAGTCGCTGCAGCAGGGGGCCACAATGTGATTATGGTCGGTCCTCCCGGCTCCGGAAAAACCATGCTGGCTAAACGCATTCCAACAATACTCCCGGATATGAATTTTGAGGAGAGCCTTGAAACAACAAAAATCCATAGTGTGATGGGATTGATCCCGCCCGATAGCGCCCTCATCGTCACCCGACCATTTCGAAGTCCTCACCACACGATCTCCGATGCAGGTCTTATTGGAGGAGGGCAGATCCCAAAACCCGGAGAAGTCAGTCTCTCCCATAATGGGGTTCTTTTCCTGGATGAATTGCCCGAATTCAAGAAGAATGTTCTCGAGGTGATGCGTCAACCTTTAGAGGAAGAAAGGGTGACGATCGCCCGGGCAGCTACCTCCCTCACCTATCCTTCTCGCTTTATGCTGGTCGCGGCCATGAATCCCTGTCCGTGTGGGTATTACAGTGACCTCAACCATGAATGCACCTGCACCATTCCTCAGATTCGACGCTATCGGTCCAAGATCTCCGGGCCCTTAATGGATCGAATCGATATCCATATTGAAGTTCCCGCAGTCAAGTATCGGGACTTGGCGAGTCATGAAGCCGCGGAGTCTTCCAGGGAGATTAAGAAACGAATCGATTCGGCCCGGAGGATTCAGATCGAACGGTTCAAAGGGATGAAAATATACAGCAATGCCCAGATGACCAACCGCCATATCAAAAGGTTTTGCCAGATTGACGAGGCGAGCCAGAGATTATTAGAATTGGCCATCGATAAGTTTGGATTAAGCGCCAGGGCCTATACAAGAATCTTGAAGGTAGCTCGAACGATTGCTGACCTCGAAGGCCAAGAAAATATCCAGCCGGCTCACCTCTCCGAAGCCATTCAGTACCGAACGCTGGATCGAAATTTGATCGCATAAAAGAATACGCATCGATTTGATTAGGGTGCAAATTATTAATCAATCCATAATTGTATGGACGCCGATAACAAAATCCCTCCTTCCCTCCCCAAAGGGAGGAATTACCCCTCTTTGGCAAAGAGGGGTGAGGGGAGATTTTCTGAACAATATGTCTTCTCAATTATGGACTCCTCATTATAACGAGTGAAAAGATGAAAATTGAGTATGACCCCACACATGACTTGCTCAATATTGAATTTGTTTCAGACGTGTCTATTGATGAGTCAGTAGAATTAGATGGAATCATCATCGACTATTCAAAAGATAAAAGAATAGTTGGGATAGAAATTCTTGATGCTGGAAAACGAACTACAAGAAATCCGCTTGACTTACTCGATCTTACAATAGTCAGAGAAAAATCCGCAGTATAACCCGTAATACCATACCGTTGACAGACAATTAAGAAGCTGTCCCTCAGACCGATTCCGGTTTGATAATCCGGTCCACTGACCATCCTCCAAACTCTTTCTTTTCCAAACATACGATGGCGCTGTATCGAAACACCACTGCCTTTGCCCCTTCGTCGCCGCAAACAAGAAAGGAGGCAAGTTTTTCCAGAAACGGCAGGTGGCCGACAATCATAAGATCCTCCGGCTCTCCGGATATCCGCTCTACCCACGGACGGACGTCGTCGTTCGGATTGAGCCCTTGGCCAAGCTGAACAGACAGACCGAAGGCCCCCGCAATGATCCCGGCGGTTTGCTCGGCCCTCTTCTTTCCGCTGTGATAGATTCTTGAAGGACGAATGCCCAGCCTTTTTGCGGCGCCGGAGATTTTCCTGGTCTCCTCTTCTCCCCTAATGGTCAGTGAGCGTTCCAGATCTTCCGTCTCAGACTTGGCTTCTCCGTGCTGCACGAGATAGAGTCTCACACACATCACCTCCCCTGTAAGATAGGATATCACAACCCGTCACAAATCTTAACCTTTTAAAGTCCCCTGCTCTAGGGAGTTTTGCAACGGCAGAAAGAATTGTTAGGCGCCCGTAAACCGAAGACGAGCAGATCAAAATACTCTGTCTCTATAAATTGTTGCTAATGAATACGAGAGCCGTCCCTGAACCGCCCCGTGATTTTTGTTTTCCATTCTATTATGAATAAATTGCTTATCAGACAATTTCCTAACAATACATTAAATTGTTCTTGACATTTGACGTCTGGACGTCTATACTTTCCATGTGAGTGAAAATGAACCAAGATACGCGCCGGGGCGCGTCCGCGATGCCATCCTTCAGGTTCTCACGCTGACTTCGGAGGCGCTTTCTGTCAAGCAGATCGAAGACAGGGTAAATAAGGTCATGGGGCCAACTCCTGCCTCATCGATTCGATCTTACTTGCTCCTCAATACGCCTGCGCTATTTGTGCGAGAGGACCGCGGCATTTATCGTGTCAGGTCCGAATATTCCGGAGGAATGCAGCGCGAGATCTCCAGACTGTCAAGATGGGCACAACCATTCGCTATCGGGAACGCCACCCTATTCCACGCCGACTGTTTCGATTGGATCGAAAAACAAGAGGACAACAGCATACACGCCGTAGTAACCGATCCGCCTTACGGTCTTCATGAGTATGCGCCTGAACAACAACTGAAACTTCGCAATGGAAAAGGAGGGGTTTGGCGCATCCCCCCGGCATTTGATGGCCATGTAAGATCACCGCTTCCCAGATTCACTACGCTGACGGATGAACAACGTGAGCAGTTACGGACCTTCTTCTTCATCTGGGCACGACTCCTGCTCCCAAAACTTGTGCCGGGAGCAAACGTTGTCGTAGCATCGAACCCCCTGCTATCCTATATCCTGTCAGGTGCTCTGGCGGATGCCGGGCTCGAACGACGAGGGGAGATCATACGCCTTGTCATGACAATGCGAGGAGGAGATCGCCCGAAAGCAGCCCATGAAGAATTCGAGGATGTCAGCGTGATGCCCCGGTCGATGTGGGAACCATGGGTCATTTTCAGGAAGCCGATTGAGGGACGGGTGCAGGACAACCTGCGGAAATGGAAAACTGGAGGATTTCGCCGTCAGTCCCCGGACAAACCCTTCGGCGACGTAATTTCCTCGGCTCCAACGAGGAAGAACGAACGCACTCTTGCACCCCATCCGAGTCTTAAGCCTCAGGCATTCCTGCGCCGGGTGGTGCGCGGTGTTCTACCCCTTGGTGAGGGGACAATACTGGACCCTTTCGCAGGCACCGGTTCAACGTTGGCTGCAGCCGAGGCGGTCGGGTATCGAAGTATCGGCATTGAAAAAGATCGACGGTACTTTGAATTGGCGTCCGAGGCCATTCCGAAACTCATTAGATTTCGACCTTCAGGACCAAGTTAAACCCTGTATATCCAGTTCTCACGCAACTTTTTAATGCCATCACGGTGGAGAGTGGCCGTCCGTGTGCCGAGCTCGCCCCTGGGATTGCGCCTGAAGTCTTCTACAGTGACCTGCCCCAGATAGATTTCAGTAAAACGCATTGGATTTCTCTCTCGGGCCGGTTCGGTTTCCGTGTCTAAGTCGTAGACAAAGACACACATCCACTGGTTTCTAGCGCCGTGCGTATCTACCGCACCCCCTGTCTTTCGGGTGGTTTTTATCTCGATTCCCTCAGTTCCGGCTTTAACTGCATTGTCGGAGTAAATCCCCTGCACGATCAAGTCTGGGTGGCCATTGAAGTATTGGTTCTCTATGAGAACTCGCGAGTGCTTTGCCAAGCTTGCAGTTAGCATATCCGACAAAACCCCCGACATGATGGCCGGGCGAAGCATTTCATCCAATCTCTGAAGGCCCTTCTTGGAAAGGTATGAGTTCACGTCAAAGAAAAAGTCATATACATCCTGCATGGCCATCTCGAAATCTCGGAGCCTCAATTCATATGGTAGTTGGGCCAGCTTATTGAATTTTGTGCGCTCCACAATGTTTCGTTTTATTGGCACAGCGTTGTTACCTTATCCTCTCTCGGATACGAAATGCCACCTGAGGAAGTAGTTTACCCAATATCGAGAGGACATGTCAAATCCGTAACTTCTCTGCCCTGAAGGCCAGTGGTTGCCTTCGACCCGATCTCACGCCAAAGGGCTCAAGGTTGAAAATCCTGCTGTGATAGATCCTTGAGGGAAGAATGCCCAGCCTTTTTGCCGCGTCGGAGACTTTCCTGGTCTCCTTTTCTCCCCTAATGGTCAGTGAGCGTTCCTGATCTTCCGCTTCAGACTTGGCCTCTCCGTGCTGCACGAGATAGAGTCTCATCGGAATCACCTCCCCTGTGGAGCCCCACGGGCAAAGCCCGTAGCACCTG
>Ga0209253_10003178_pt1 | contig 14452 bp, 15 predicted proteins | sample FrelakmetBRP12BR_FD_187145 | JGI IMG/M metagenome (GOLD analysis project Ga0209253, IMG submission 187145) | Freshwater lake sediment microbial communities from the University of Notre Dame, USA, for methane emissions studies - BRP12 BR (SPAdes)... | ecosystem: Environmental > Aquatic >...
TCCCAGCCATATTTCGGGTCCGAGACCGTCATGCCCACCTGAGGCGATGCTCCATATTCGGCACTGAATCTCGAGGAATTCATGTTAATGTAGACAGGCATCGTTTCTAGCAATGGCATGTAAACGAGCTTGCTCTCATTCATTAGCCCATATCCAAGAGAGGGCGGGACCTCTATGACCTTTGTTTGGCCCACCTGCATTCCGATGACCCCTCTATCAAAGCCAGTGATCAACTGCCCCGATCCGACCGTGAACTGCAATGGCGTATACGAAGATTCCGGCCTCATGGTGAACATGAGCGATTTTGGATACATGGCGTCGTTGACTGCCACAGAATAGAGCGAAGTATCGAACACCCTACCATCGACCAGTCGACCGATATAGTCGACCCTTATCGTGTCACCGACTTGAACCGTGGTGCCGCTGATTCCCTCGTTGCTCTGGGTTCCAGTGTATAAGAGAACCACCACACTGCTCGCGCTCAGCATCAAGATGGCGATCAGCACGATAATGACGGTGTTGGTAGCCGCTCGAAAATCCTTCTTCAGCTTGCGATTGTTCATTTGGGTACTGCCCTGCGAATCTCTTTGCTTCTTATAAATGTTGCCCAGTTTATCAAGCTTAAATCGACAAGGCCACCAACTCGCCTACCTTATATATCCGACAAACCTTACTTCTGGACTCGATGAAGACCCTTTACATTCACGCTGATTTCATGGAGTACGAGGTCAAGAAGCCCACTCCCGTCGCCGAGAAGATCGATGACGAACATCAAAAGATGCGAATTGAGGAGGTGCTCGTTGCTTTCATCACCATCGAGAAGAGGGATGAGGGCAGGATAGAGCAGGTGGCGGAGGAGGCTGCAAACGATCTAGTGCAAACAGCCAAGAGCGTCGGCGCTGAATCGATAATGCTCTACCCATACGCTCACCTCAGTCCAGATCTCTCAGACCCCCAGACGGGCAAGGATCTATTGAAAGCGCTTGAAGAACGATTGAAAGAAATGGATGTCGACGTTCACAGGGCTCCGTTCGGTTGGTACAAAGCGTTCACCATCAGTTGCAAGGGTCACCCATTGTCCGAACTTTCTAGGGAGATCGTGGGCAAGGAGGTCAAGAACGCCCCGAAGGGTGAGGAGAGTTTCATCGTCCTCACACCAGATGGAAATGAGTATTCGCCCACCGAGTTCCTAGGAGGTTCGGAATGCTTCCGCATTATGATGGAGAAGGAGGCTTTGAAGAAGGAACATCCGCTGTCCGGAGAGGTCAAGTATCTCCGCCTGTGCCGCAAGTTCGGCATCCAGTGGGAATCGATGAGCGATGTCGGTCACATGTGTTTCACGCCCCAGGGGGCATTGATCATGGACCTGGTCGGCGATTACTCTTTCAAGATAGTCAACGACCTGGATCTGCCAGTTTATACCGTCAAAGGTACGAACATGTTCTCCTTAGAGGAAGGACCGGTCAAGGAGCATGCTGCCCTGTTTGGGGACCGGCTTTACATGATACCTGGAGAGAAACGCGATTTTGTGATGAGATATGCGGCCTGCCATCAGCAATTCGCCATGATGCGGAACTGGAACATCTCATACAAACAGCTTCCGTACGGCGCCTTCGAGGTGGCTGATGCCTATCGCTTGGAGCAATCCGGAGAGACCATGCTCTGCTTCAGGACCAGGCGCATGAATATGCCCGACTTGCACGTGATTTGCAGGGACATACGACAATCAGAGGAATGGTTCGAGAGGCTGGACGAAAGGATCTATCAAGAAGCAGAGAAACTGGGCCGAGATTATGAGATGCTGGTCAATTTCTCCTCGAAGGAAGCCTATGCCAAGCACAAGGAAATGATGCTGTCCATCATCAAGAAGCACAACAAACCTGCATTGTTGCATTTCTATCCGGAAGGAATCAACTATTATTGGACCGTCAACATCGAATACCATATCCTGGACGATATGAAGCGTGCTCGGGAGATTGGCACGGTCCAGATCGATATTGGTAACGCGAAGCGCTTCGGCATCACTTACACGGACGAGAAGGGACAGAAGGTGTATCCGATAATCCTTCATACAGCGATCATCGGCACCATTGAGAGGTACATCTACACTCTATTGGACACCGCCGTACAGATGGAGAACAGTGGCAGAGTGGGATTCCTACCCTTGTGGGTGGCGCCGGAACAGGTAAGGCTCCTTACAGTTACGGATAACCATATATTGAGGGCAAAGGCGTTTGCAGATAAGCTGCAGAAGGCTAAGATAAGGGTCGGCGTCGACGATCGGGGAGAGACCGTGGGAAAGAAAGTACGCGAGGCAAAGCAGGATTGGGTATCATTCGTTATTGTGATCGGCGATAAGGAAATGTCATCAGAGGTCTTAAGCATCTATGACCGCTCGATCAATAAGAACGTTGAAATGATGATAGATAAACTCGTAGAGCGAATAAATCATGAGGTGGGGGACATGCCAAATCGCCCCATGTACCTTCCAAGAGAACTGAGTCTGCGTGTAGATTTCTCTTGAATCAAGATGAAAGAATTGGATGTAAGTTTTTCTTAGGAATCGGGTATCTTAAGACCGTTTAACAAATGTTAATTATTTCTTCTTGAAATGCAGTTTGCAGTGCTATTAATATCAAAAAAGATGAGATTTTGGTGACCTTATCTTTCTTTTCCTTCCAATTTAAGAAGATTTAACGTGTTTTAAGGAAGTAAAAACCGATATGAGATAATGCTGACTAATTAGATATCTGACTATTTTTTTCAAAAATTTTATGCATATGTTATAAGAATTGAAGTATGTGGATTATATCATGGGGCTAGGGGTCGATGCCATCTCGCTATGCGACCCCACTGCTTCTGGATCTTTGATCTCAAAAGAATATTTCGAACGTTTCTCACTACCCTACATCAAGGATTGCGATAAAATCATCAAGAAGCATGGTGGAGTGGATATCCTTCATATCTGCGGTGATACTTCAGATCGCCTTGACATGATCGCTTCAGTGAAAGCGCAGATCTTTTCTGTCGACTATCAGGTGGACCTGAAAACGGCGTTCGAGAATATTGGAAAAGTCCAGGCCATCCTCGGCAACGTTAGGCCTGCTCATGCGCTGTATTCCGGAACGCCAGAGATGTGCCTTGAGGAATCGCTTGCGTGCATCGACAAGGGGAAGGGGCATCGCTTCTTCCTCGGCGCGGGCTGCGATATCCCTCCTGGCTCGCCTGAGGAGAACGTCATGATGATGCGAAGGGCGGTTGAAACGAGAAAGGGTTAGGCCTGCGAATTAGGCCAATTCCCTTCATCTTTCCCCAGTTCTTATGCGCCTCTTATGTAGCTAGCGACAGTGTCCCCGACCTCATGGGTCTTGGCGGTACCACCTAGGTCCTGCGTATAGATGCCCCTATCGAAAGTCAATCTTACCGCATGCTCCACTAGCTTCCCGAGGTCCCGTCTCCCCAGATTGTCGAGCATCATCTTGGCCGCTAGAATCGTTGCCACAGGATTGATCCTATCCAAGCCTCGATACTTAGGAGCACTACCGTGCACAGGTTCGAACATCGACAGCCCGACCGGGTTGATGTTTCCTCCTGGGGCTAGCCCCAACCCGCCGGTCACCTCAGCCAACAGATCCGTGAGGATGTCCCCGAACATATTCGGCGTCGCGACCACCCTGAACTTGTCCGGGTTCTTGACCAAGGCCATTGACATGGCATCCACGAGCATGTAGCTAACCTCCATGTTGGATTGCTTTCCCTTCTCGTTCCAGACCTCTCGCCACAAGTGGTAGATGTTGCTCAGGACGTTGGCCTTATCCACGACGGTAATCCTTCTCTCGCCAATCATCTTGGCCTGGTCGATGACATAGTCCGCGAACCTCTCGATGTTCTTCTTGGACATGATGCCAATCTCGAACGCGTAATCGTCCGTGTTGCTGGCAGATGCCTCGATGTCGATACTGAGGTCGTAAAGCTCCCTCTCGATGTCCAAGGTCATCTCGCCCGCGCCCTCTCTGAACCTTCCCCCGGCCCCGATGTAGAAGTCCTCGGTGTTCTCCCTATAGACGTCGATCATGAAATCGACGTCCCTTTTCAATCTCCCAAAAGGTCTCCAAAGCTGAGCAGGGCGATGGTTCACATACTCATCGAAGGTGAACCTAAGGGCCAACAATATCCCTTTCTCCAGCACGCCGGGTGGGATGCGGTCGTCGCCGATGGCTCCCAGATAGATGGCTTGATGTTTCCTCAGTTCTTCGAAGTCCTCATCCGTGAGCAACTTGCCATTGCGAAGGTATCTTTCGGAGTTGATCTCCAGGACATTGAAATCGAACTGGATCGTGTGATTCTCGGCCAACGCATTCAGGACTTTCAATCCTTCGTTGATAACCTCGGGTCCAATGCCATCGCCCGGCAATACCGCTATTTTGTGCATTTCCTAGCCTCCTTGATCTTCGCCATCAATCCGCCTTTTTCGATGAGCTCTTGGACGAACGCTGGGAATATAGCGAACTGCCATTCTTTCCCATTCGTCTCATTGGCAATCTTGCCTCGGATGAAATCGATGCTGAGCTTGTCTCCTTCATCCGCAACTATCTCGCACTCCACAGGAAGCAGACCTACATTAATAGAATTGCGGTAGAAGATTCTCGCATAGCTCTCAGCCACGATGCAGCCCACTCCCGCCTGAAGAAGTGCCCTTGGGGCGTGTTCTCTGCTCGACCCACAACCGAAATTGCGCCCCGCTACGATGATATCCCCTTTCCCTATAGAACTGGCCATCCCTGGACGGATTTTTTCGAAAACGAATGTTCCTAATCGGTCGTTGTTGTCGCTGGTAAGCCTTTCCGCGGGTATGATTTGGTCTGTGTCGACATGGTTCCCGAAGCGCCAGACCATTCCATGGATGATGGTGAGCTTGCTCATGTTCCTGCCTCCGGTGGTGCCACGATCCTGCCGGCTATGGCGCTCGCTGCCACGACAGCTGGAGAGGCTAAATAAACCTCAGATTCCTTGTGACCCATCCTACCTATGAAGTTGCGGTTGGTCGTGGACACGCACTTCTCCCCTTTGGCAAGTACGCCCATGTGACCGCCCAAGCATGCCGCACATGTCGGGCCAGAGACGAAGGCACCCGCTTTGACGAATTCCACAATAAGGCCTTCCTCATCCGCTTGCCTGAATACTTTGGTGCTGGCCGGGACGATAATCATCCTTACGTCTTTTGCGACCTTCTTACCTTTCATTATCTCGGCCGCAATTCTCAGGTCCTCGATTCTGCCATTTGTACAGGAACCGAGGAAGGCCTGATCGATTGGCACGTCAACCTCACTGACTGGTTTTCCGTTCTCTGGTAAGTATGGAAGGGCAACCATGGGATCCAGCTGACCCAGGTCATATTCCAAACTCGAGATGTAGGAAGCGTTCCTATCAGCATCCACCCTTTCGAATTTTCCTTTTGTCATCCCTTGCAGGAAATGCATCGTGTCTGAGTCTGCTGGGAAGATACCTGCTTTTGCCCCAGCTTCGATGGCCATATTGGAAACGGTTAACCGGTCCGCAACGGGGAAAAACGCAAGGCCCCTTCCAGTGAATTCAAGCGTTTTGTAATTCGCTCCCTCCACTCCAATCTCGGTGATGAGCTTGATGACCAGGTCCTTCCCGGACACATATTTCCTTAGGTGACCAGTTAGCCTGACCTTTATTGATTCGGGCACTTTGAACCATAACTTGCCCTCGGCGAAACAAGCGGCTGCCTCCGTGCTTCCTATCCCGGTGGCGAACGCGTTCAACGCTCCATATGTGCAAGTATGAGAGTCCGCGCCCACGATCAATCGACCGGGTGCGACGAAACCCTCATCTATCATTACCTGATGGCATACGCCTCCCCTACCCACTTCGAAATACTGGGAAATATTCCACTTCTTGGCGAAGCGCCTCATCTCCGCCGCTTGCTCCGCGGAGGCGATGTCCTTGTTCGGCACGAAGTGATCTGGTACCAGGACGATCTTATCTTTCACTGGTTTGCAGCCTAATGACTCGAACTCCTGGAAGGCCAATGGTCCGGTGACATCGTTCACCATCACGTAATCTATCTCGGCCTCAACGATTTCCCCCGCATGGGCATCTGTGGCAGATTTCCTAGACAATATCTTTTCTGAGATGGTCTTGCCCTTAGTGCTTGCCATGCGAACTCACCCTTTTCCCAGATTCTCTTTCCCCAGGTTCTTCTTCCGTAGATAGAGGCGATCGATAGCCTCTATGGTGGCATCGACCGAGGTGTTGACGATGTCCGATCCCACGCTCTTGCCCACGGACATGACCTTCCCGTTACCGTCCAACTTCATCCGGACGCTCACCTCGCACAGGGCATCGCTTCCGCCTGTAATGGCATTGAGGCGATACTCCTCAAGGGAGACCTTGTCCTTCAATACGGATTTGATGGCATTCAGAGCTGCGTCAACCGGCCCTATTCCGATCTCGGAGCCGCGACGAACCTCCCCTTCCATCTCGATGGCCACCACGGCTGTGGGCGTGATATTGATGCCGGTGAAGACGGCGAACTCCTTCAGTACTATCCTGTGCTGTTCAGTTATGTCATGTCCGGCAAAGTGCGCTGCTAAGGCCACGAGCTCAGCATCATCCACGTGCTTTCCGCTCTCCGCGAGTTTCTTGATATGTTCGACAAGCGTTACGAGCTGATCCTCGGTCACTTCAATACCATACCCAATCAGCTTCTCCTTCACGGAGTGGGCGCCAGTGTGCTTTCCTATCACAATTGAGCGCTGCATTCCCACCAGTTCCGGGGAGAAGGCCTCGTATGTGCTGGGATCGCGCAGCACTCCATGAACATGGATACCGGACTCGTGCGCGAAGGCGTTGTTTCCGACTATCGCCTTGTTGTCGGGGATGGGGAAGCCAGTGATAAATGATACCGTCCTAGAGACATGACCGATCTTTCCAGGATCCACATTGGTCTTGATCCCATAGAAGGCAATGAGACCGAGAATGACTTCCTCAAGAGCGGCATTTCCGGCTCTTTCGCCTAGGCCATTCACGCACACATGTACCTGCCTCGCCCCGTATCTCACCCCGGCGAGCGAATTGGCCACGGCCAGTCCGAAATCGTTATGGCAGTGCAGGCTGAGGGGTACCTTGGTCACAGGCATGACCTCTCTGACAAGATATTCCATAGCAGGCGGGGATATTGTGCCCACGGTATCGGGCATATTGATCTTGTCCACTTTGGCCTCCTGTACAGCGATGTGCATCTCCTTTAGGAAGGAAAGGTCGGTCCTCGTGGCATCCTCGCAGGAGAACTCGACGGTTAGGCCGTGTGCCTTGGCATATTCGATGGTCTCCACCGCTTTGGACTTGACCTGTTCAGGAGTCATTTTGAGCTTGTTTTTCATGTGGATCTCGGATGTGGCGATGAAGGTGTGAATATAATCGACCCCGCAATCAATGACCGCATCGACATCCTCCTTCCGACATCTAGCCAGACTGCAGACGCGAGCGTTTAACCCCAGGGAGGCGATCTTTTTCACCGCATCTCTCTCACCGACTGAGGTGATGGCGAAGCCAGCTTCTATCACATCCACACCAAGATCGCTCAACGCCTCGGCTATTCGGACCTTTTCCTCCACGGACAATGCGATACCTGGAGTCTGTTCGCCGTCTCTTAGAGTGGTATCAAGGATCTCCACCTTCTTGGGTAGAGAGTCAAGGCTGACTATCGAGTTGAAATGGCTCGTGTAAATGCCTTTTCGCTTAGGGCTTTCACTTTCGGTTTTTTTTGACATTCAATCACCTTCGGTCCGACACGGATCCGAAGACCTTGTCGTACCAAGTGAGTTTAGAGCAATGAGATTAGGATGGTGCGCAAAAGCAAGATTAACTCGATGTTGTTGGCACTCATTGCTAAGCCTCAATTGGCTTTTCTGGATAGTGGATTAAGTATATTTAACGGTTACTAGTGGGAGAAAATTCTTTGTCAGAAACCATCAAAGGTCATTTCTTTCTACGTGATATGACCAAAAGCAGTAAGAATACAACTATGACTGCGACTATGCCAATAATCAACGACGTAAATAAAATGAAGGATTCTTGCGCCCCGATGGCGTACAAGCCTTTATTCAAGACACTGAGGTAGATCGTTCCATCTGGACCGATAATGGGCCCAAATACTTTCGCAGGGAGCTGGACATTCCATTTTTCATTACCATTGGAATCTAAGCAATACAATCTATCTAAAGCGCCAACGAAGATCAACCCATCCGCGCTCAAGGCAGGGCTATACTCCACTGGCCCTCCTATGCTTCTACTCCAGATCATTGAACCATTAGGTCGCAGGAGATAGACTTGGCCATCCAAACCACCTAACACTATTGTGCCATTGGCAGCGATGGAAGGAGCGGCCATTCTTAATGGACTGTTTACAAGCGGTTGACCGGTAACGAAACTCCAATCCGTACGACCATCTTTGCTCACGGCAAAAAGAGATCGTTGGGAAGCTGACACTAGTATGCTACCATCGCTCATGATTGCAGGGTTAAGGCTCGGATCCTCTCCGAGAAAAAGCTTCCAGTATAAAGAGCCATTAGATAGAATGGTGTTCAAATAACCATCATTGGAACAGATATAGACCCTTCCTTCTGAGTCCAATGCCGGTGAGGTGTGATCGATAGTGACCCCAATGTTGATTTTCCAGTTAAGTGAGCCGTTGCGGAGGATGGAATATAGGTAACCATCTTGGGATCCGAAATAGGCTGTGCCATTCCGATCCACGACGGGAGAGGATGTTATTCCCGCACCATAAATGAAAATCCATTCTTCAGTTCCATTGGGCAAGATGGAAAAGAACCGACCATCCGAGGCACAACCTATACAAATCGAACCATCGGTTCGAAGCGCCGGTGTAGATTCCACATTAAAAGTTGTAGCATTGGGCCCCCAAGGATCCACCTAGGGAATGAACTGCCATTTCATCTTTAAATCCGGATTAATAGCGACCAGATATTTACTCCAGCCAGCATAGAATGTCCTGTTGGCATCGATTATCGCAGTTGGATTGGGCACGGCATCAGTCAATACCCAAAGTGTTTTTCCATGATTAGAGCTGGCATTAACTTGAGAGAGGCCAGAGCGCTGTGTATCGCCTTGAAGCATACGCCAGCCACTTTCTCCGTTGACATCATCGTTGGCAACGACATCGGAACCAATCAAGGGTATGAATAGAGAAGCAAACATGATGAGCCAACATATAATCACCCCAGCTCTCAATCTATCCATATTTTTTCCTTCTTCGACCGTACTGCATTTTCATTTATAAAGGGTTACACAACCTCATCAGAGAATGGAGGCGATTGATCGACATGCGAAGCCAGGGTTCTAAATGGTTTTCTTGTCTCCCCATATCAGCTTATGCAGCTGAGGCAACACACGGACATTGATCTTTTTACTCAAGACCCATCGCGCCACGGGTTCAAGCTCCATGCCACCGACCGGGGTGAAAATGATACTGCTTTTAATTTCATATTTTTTAATAATATTATCAGCATATTTAAGGTCCTCCTTATCGGCGACTATGAACTTCAATTGATCTGCTGGAGAAAGAAGCTCGATGTTGCTGAACAGCATTCTATCTTCCATTCCGGAGGAGGGGCATTTGATGTCCATGCTGATCAGCATATTCTCTGCACATGGAACCTCTTCCAATGAAAGTGAACCATTCGTTTCCAGAGTGACATGGTAGTTTTTCTCGAGCAACTTGTTCATTAGACGAATGGAGTCCTTTTGTAGGAGAGGCTCTCCCCCGGTCAAACAGATGAAAGGGGTATCTAACTCCTCGATCCTGCTCAATATCTGTTCCACGGAGAGATTCTCGCCTCCCTCTTTGGCATAACTGGTGTCACACCATTCACAATCAAGATTGCATCCAACGGTCCTAACGAATACGGTTGGAGTGCCGATGAGAACCCCCTCACCCTGGATCGATCTGAAAATCTCCGCCACCTTCATTCTCTCACCTCGTAAAGGATTTCGTCTACAAATCCTGCCTCGTGGAATCCTTTTAATCTCAGAAGGCAGGAGTCACATCTTCCGCACGCCTTTTCCCTTCCCTGGTAGCAGGACCAAGTGAGATGCAAAGGAGCTCCCAAGCTCTTGCCCAAACGGACGATGTCCGCTTTTGTCAATGTAAGGAGGGGATGCTCGATCTTGATCGACTTTCCCTCCACCCCGCTCCTCGTTCCCACCTCCAATACTCTTTCAAAGGCCTCGAAGAACTCCTGCCGACAGTCTGGATATCCTGAATAGTCCACAGAGTTCGCTCCGATGAAAATCCAGTCAGCACCTATCGTTTCGCAAACACCTGATGCTATGCTCAGGAAGATGATGTTCCTAGCTGGAACGTAGGTAATCGGAATGTGTCCCCTGATCGATTTGGCTGTTGAATGTTCTGGTACCTTTAATTCTTTGGAAGTCAGAGCACTTTTTTCGAAGGCGCTGAGATCTATGTCGACGATGATATGCTTCTTCAATTGGAAATGGTGGACCACATTCTTGGCGGCTTCTAGCTCCCTTGAATGCCTTTGGCCATACCTGAAGCTCAATGGCACGACCTCAAACCCCTTGGAAATAGCCCACGCCAAAGTGACGGTGGAGTCTAGACCGCCAGACAGCAATACCACCGCTTTGGTCATCGACTCACCTTAGTTCCCTTGTGGCCCAAGCGCTTTGCCCCAATTCCTCATAGACGCCGACCTCGACGCGGGTGACGTTCTTTGGGAATCTAATTTCTTTGAGAAGGATTTCTAGTATGACCCGGGCGATCTCCTCTGCGCTTGATTCCTCAGCATCCAGAATCACGACGTCCTCCGCTGGAAAGACGTACCGCTTGCCTTGGACCTTGACGACGATCTCCTTGCCCAGTTTTAGGTCGATGAGGGGACAATTACCTGGAATTAGGACCCGATGGTCGAACTGATCGGCAATGGACCTCAGCACCTTTTTCAAAACGACGAAGTCCATGATCATGCTCCTCTCTCCCTTTTCCCCTTCTAATATTAGCCGAATAATATAGGCGTGACCATGGAGCCGACCACATTTCTCATGGCCTGGGATGAAATGGGATGCGGAGAACTTGATGCCGGCATCGCGGCCATCGATTTCGAGCCTCATTATTTCGAGGCAGAGCATTGAGCATATTAGGCTTTTCTGCTTCCCACCAGGGCTGAGGCCAATGCGATCGAGTCGATGTAGCTCGCCTTAACCCGAGAGGTGTCCACGAACACCTTATCGATGTTCAAGACGACCGCTCCTAGGGCTTTCCCCTCGCCCAGGAAGTGCAGGGTCCTGAAGATGAGATTACCTGAAATGCCATCTGGCCCGATGATCAGATTGCAATCCTTTACCGCGTCCTCGATAAGTATCTCGCAATTCCTGGCGTTGATGTTGAGGGACTTCGCTTTGGCGACCACTTCTTCCGCATCGTCCAAGGTCTTGTCCACGATGGCATTCCTTCCCTTATCACCCCGTCTTCCTCCGGAAAGGACGCCTACCACTGGCTCCACGCCCATTTGGTCCATGAGCTTTGCGCCCAATAGGATGAGCTCAAGCTTCTGCTCCACTGTCCAGCCTTCGTCCACTCCGACAGGGGCGAAGAAGAATGGTTTGCAGTTGCGCGGTTGAAGAATGGCCATTCGGAGCACATGGTCCACACCGAATCCTTTCTTTATCGCTTTCAGAGTGAGGTTAGCATCCATGCTTCCTCTGAGCCCTGCGTCCAGCTCCCCATTCTTCAAGGCCGTAATGAGTTCCTCTGGGTCCTTGAAGACCCGAGTCTTGCCATATCCAGAAGAGTTGGCGATGGAGACGCTAGCCTCCACCTTATCGAGGTCGTTAGTCGCCCCTATGCCGATGCGCCTATCGGCGTTCTTCGCCTTTGCGAGGATCAGGTCCAGACTTAGCATCGGGATTGAATACATCACTGGATTATTCTAACTTTCCCAGCACCTAGCCTATTATGGAGTCGAAGGCATAGTCACTCCAATCCCTCAAACCTAGCACTATCTCCAATTCCAAAGCAGTAAGGATCGGTTTCTTGAAACGGAGGTAGTCATCGATCGCCAGTCGCGGGCAAGCTGTGGACACGAAAGCGTCCACTTTGAACGCTAGGAGCTGATCCGGATCAATATTATCTAAAATGATAATGTTCGCTTTCCTCCCTTTTTTCACTATCAGAGCCTTCATTCTTAGAGCCAGGTCCATTCTCTTCTGTCCGACCTTTGATGAAACCAATATGCCAAAATTTTGTGCTTCTCTAGAGCGCGCAATCGCACCATGCCTCTGCCTGAGAATCTTGTCTTTGAGCTCCTCCATCACCCGGACCTCGCGCATCAGGGGGTCAACGACGATGACGCCCTTCCCAGTGTCCAGGCTCACTGCCAACGGATGAAAGTCCCCCGACCCTATGTAGAGGAACTGCTCCACTTGATCGGCTATCGACCGTGCTGAAGACACGTTGCAACCAAGCACCTGACCTGGATGCCTAACCCTTCTGTCGCCGCTGCCGATTAGGACGGTCTTACCCTGTGCCTCCAGCCAATCCTTTGCCTTAGCAAGGAGAGGAAGGTGCTGGGCCGTCGTTACTAGTCCAATCCTATGTCTCAAAGAGGGCATGGCTTCTGACAATATGTCACATATATCATAATCGATGAAGACTTCCACGAACATCACGTTCTCGCTCTCATAGATCGACGGCATCTCTGAATGGCCGAAATGGATGAGGACGTCGGCGAAATCAAGATACGATGTGTTGACATCGCAAGCCCCATAGCATGGATCCCCCAGTATTATGCAATTGCAGCCGGATCTGCGCTCCAGCTCCTCCGCTATCTCGATGCCATGCAATTTGAGACCTTCTGGCAGCTGCAACGCTACGAGTTGCGCCTTACTCTTCTCGATGAAAGCTACCACTTCAGATAGACGGAAATCAAGCATTGAACCCGTTAGAACAAGAGGAATTAAGGAAAAAGGTTTTTCGCTCAGATCATAAGTTCTTTGCCCTTCTCCACGACGATGTAGCAGGTCGTAGGGAGTTTCAAGGAGGCGCTCCAAAGGGCTTCCTTGGCGGCTGCGACCGCACTGAGTGGGACTCGGATGGTTATGACCGGTTGTCCGGGGTGCACCCGGGCCGCGGTCCCTACCGCTTTGCCGAACGCCGCCCTCATCCCACTGGAAACACGGTCCGCTCCAGCCCCAGTGGCGAGCTTGTTCTCTCTTAGCACTTGGTGAGGATAGGTCCTGATCTTCAGGTAATAGTTGTTCGCCCCCGCCTTCTTGGTTAATAGCCGATTGGCAGAGATACGCGCTGCCTCGAGAGCGGTGTGACGGATTTGGCAAAGCTCCTTGACCCTTAAAGAGAACTCGACCGGGAAGTCCCCGTTGGGATTGCCTAGGTCGAACTGAGTGATGCGCGGAGCGGGCACTCCACCCATGTATTCCTTCCGGGTGTATGCCTGTCCCCTGATCTGGGTGTACATTCTGGCCGGTTTCCTCGTCATTTTTTATCACCGACATATCCATTCTGAGAGAGTGCCTAGATTAGGATTGGGGTATATAACCGTGATGGCCGTAAATCCAACCCATTATTGCTATTCGAGCCCACAGATTGGGAATGGAGATATGAAGGTTACGTTGCAGAACGGATCGCACTTAATCTGTTTGATATTACGAAGTCGCATCAAAAGATATTTCCCTTCCCATTGCCCATTTAATTATGGGGATATTGGAGATGCCTGCCTGCTGGAATTGTGGAAGACCGGTACAGCCAGATGACCGGTTCTGCAATAATTGCGGAGCTGCTATGACCTATCGGGCACCTACACAACCCTATCAGACATCAAAGTCCTCAGACAACGGCATGAAGATACTGGTAATCGTAATAATTGTAGTGTTAATCTTACCGATCATCTTAGCTGGAGTTCTTTACATAATGGTAATGGGATTCGGAGGAAGCCCGACACTAACTCCATCCAACGGTTCTGGTTATGTAATGATGATGGACTCAGAAACCATCAGGATGGAGGTGTTAACCATGAATAACCCGCCCACCTGCGTCGACTGTGAATTCGAAATGAGCGTTAATGGCTTTTCAGCTGAGCCTCAACAGATCTTGGGCCAGAGTATAAACACCTACTACATTCAAGGTGTTTTTTACGATGTATTTTTCTCAGACATGAATGATAATTACAAAATCGATGAAGGGGATTTTTTCATCATCACATCTCTTTTGGACATAGGCCATCATGACGTATTTGAGCTCGAAATAATATTCAGCCCCACCGGCGACGTCATACTTTCTACGCTTTGGGAGAGTGGGCAATGAGTAAAAATTTTCATATAAGTTCATAGGCTAGACAAGCAACAAGACTCAGAAACCAACTCGCCCTCA
>Ga0209253_10003179_pt1 | contig 14450 bp, 11 predicted proteins | sample FrelakmetBRP12BR_FD_187145 | JGI IMG/M metagenome (GOLD analysis project Ga0209253, IMG submission 187145) | Freshwater lake sediment microbial communities from the University of Notre Dame, USA, for methane emissions studies - BRP12 BR (SPAdes)... | ecosystem: Environmental > Aquatic >...
GCCTTGGGCAGCTGGACTTTCACGCTTGACTGGTAAATAAAAGGCGTTGCGATCATGAAGATGATCAATAGCACCAACACCACGTCCGTAAAGGGGGTGATATTAATTTCTGCCATGAGTTTGGAACTTCTTCTTTCTCTCTTCATGCTATTTCCTTCCCCCGATCAGATCACTTAACTCGGAGGCACAAAGTTCCATATCATTGATAAAACGGTCAACCCTTTTCATGAAATAATTGTAGGCAATCACTGCCGGGATGGCCACCAATAGCCCCATGGCAGTGCAGACCAGTGCCTCGGCCACGCCTCCGATGACAATGCTCATGCCGCCGGCTCCGGCGGCGGCAATGTCATGAAATGCCCTGATGATCCCCAGGACTGTCCCAAAGAGCCCGATATAGACAGCCGTGTTTCCGATGGTTCCCACAATACTGGTAAAGCGTTCCAGTCTTATTGTTTCGATCGTGATCTCGCGATCCATCGCATTGGATATCTCTGCTTCAAAGCGACCATGGAGCCCCAGTCCGGAAAAGACCACCCTGGAGAAGGGAGCATTCGATGTCCTGCAGATTTCCTTGGCCATTTCAACATTGCCGCCATTCAATGACCTTTTGATCCTTGTCATAAATTCCGTCCTTTTTGTTTTGGAGCGTTTTCTGTAATAAAGGATCCGTTCCAAAAGAATGGTGATGGACAAGAAAGAGCAGAAGAGTAAGATATACATCGTAAAACCGCCTAAGTGAATTATTTCCCAGATTGTTTTTCCTGCAAACATCTCGTTCCTCCCTTAGAAATTCTGCATTTCTCCGATCGAGGGTATAAAAGGTCCTTCGTCATTCAATATTACTGATCTATTGGGATTTGGCAAGGACTATTGTTCCGTCCAGCCCCAGGAAATTCAGGATGGTATCATCAATTGTTGAGCCTTTTCCAAAGTCGGAATCCCTCTTCTTCCGCCGAGGTCAAGACATTTGAGGGCCGCCACGGCATTGGCAAACCTCAATATTTTTTCGACCTCCCAATTCTGGAGGAGGCCGTAAATGAATCCTCCATGGAAGACATCGCCTGCGCCGGTGGTATCTAAGGCCTTTACGTTGAACCCTTCAGCGGAAAAGAATTCTCCGTTGACCCAGACCATGGCGCCCGAATGACCCAACGTGGTGCAGAGAAATCCAAGGGTCTGTTTTTGAAGTTCGAGAAAAGCCTTCTTCTGGTTTGAAATTCCGGTATAGAGCGTTGGAAAGCGGGAAGAGGTGATCAAGAAATCAATCTCTTTTATCAACTCAGAAGTGAGAGGTTCTACTTTATCGAGGTCAACAACGGTTGGAATGCTTTCCTCTTTTGCCCACCTCGCACATTGGATGGCAGCACGGATATCGTGCCCATCCAGATGGAGGAGTCTTCCGCAGCAGACCTCTTCCTTCCGAAGTTCTCCTTCGCGGTACATCAATCGGTCATCCCGATTCCAGAGGATGGTGCGTTCTCCGGTTGAGCTGTCCACAATGATCGTGGCAAACTGGTTTGTAGCATTGGGCTCGATCATTACGAAGGAGACATCGACTCCTTCCCGGCGAATGGATTGGAGAGAGAATTGTCCCAATTCATCGGCACCCACTTTTCCAATGTATTTTGTTTTTGCGCCCCATCGACTTAAAGCCACCAGGGCTGTGGCCACCTGCCCCCCTCCTTGTTTGGAAAACTGAAGCATCTTCATTTTTGAATTCGGAGCGGGGAATTCCGGAACCACGGTGAGGAAATCCACAGAGTTGAGGCCCATCCCCACCACATCAAAAGGTTTGTCCTTCGGAAAAGAAAGATTAAATCGCATGTCCTTTTTTACAAAGTTTTCAGTGATTTTTCAAGATTTTCAAAAAAAGAGTTCAGAGGTGAAAGGAGGAACTCTATTTTAAGGAAGGCATTGGAACAGGATCATTAGATATTTCAGCCAGATGTTTTGGCCATCGTAGGTTATCGAAGTGTCGGCTGCCTTGTTAGAGGTGTCATCGCTTATTCGAACTCCTCTGATTCCTCTGCAGGAAAGAAGAAATAGAGGTCTTCTCGGTTGATTATTTTTGCATCGTTTTGGACTAGAAATTCTTCTTCCTGCTTCCGGAATGCTATTGCCGCCTCATGCAACCCATCCAGCTTCTCTAGGACTCCATTGTCCTCTAATAACTTAATCACTTCATGATAAAGTCTATCACTCCCCCCAATGAGCTTACCTTCCTGGAGGATTTTGCATGCAACCATGTTTTTGAACGTATCAAAACGCACCTGCTCTCGAACCCGTTCCAATCTTTTTACCACATAATCAATCTCTTCATGGATAGAAGGTGATTTGAGGAACTTATATTTCTCCTGATAGATGGTGCTATCCAGTCTCTTGATAAAATCGTCGGGCACTTTGTCGTTCAGAATCACGACGAGATCGATATCGGATCCCCGAACAAGCCTTCCCGTGCTTCGTTCCGGTCGGGGGACATCATGGGCCATATCGTATACAATGTCACCAGCCAAAATGAAAGAGACTTGCTTATGTGGCCAGGTATCTCCAAACTGCGCTTTCACGACCTCTACAAGGTTACGAGCGAGATCCATTTTCGATCGACTCACTTGCACGATATGAGAAAATATTTCCTCGCCCCTTTTTTCAATGAGTATTGGTTTATCAGCCAATCCGACCACGGAGTAAGTAAGGAACTCCCTGAGGATAGATGGAGAAAGACGTGCAAAGCCGTTGACCTGCCGATCGAACCTGAGATATCTAACCCCGACCGACTTCACTTGCAGGCGGCTCGAGGTTTTGCATGTTTGCCACAGGAGAAGGTTATCGCCACTTATGAATTTTTTTATCTCTGATCCTGTGAGTGGCCCACGGGTGCTGACGAGGTTTATAATCTCTTCTTTCATAGGACCTTTGAATCAAAAAGGCTCTACGAACAATCTCGATTATATTACTTTGATTTCTATCTTCTTCTCCTTAAGTACATCTTTACGTGTTAACAGCTCCCTTGCGGCGATCCTATCTAAGACATAGACAAGATTACCGCCCCTTTTGGCATACACCTGCCCGTATGAGATGGGAACATCCGGAGTGACTGCTCCCAGAAGGGATTCAGCGACGGGTCCGACTTTTCGCTCACCGCTTGCCAGCAATATAACTGTTCCCGCCTGGTACACAAGTTCTGCCCCCATACTGACCGCATAATGGGGAGCTTCTTTTTTTGACGTGAAATGACCATCGGCAACGGCATTTGCGATCGTGTTATCATCAAGTTTTACGAGCAGTACCTGGCTATTTTTGAAAGGAATGCCTGATTCGTGAAATGCCACATGGCCTCTCCCGCCTACACCGATAACCTGGAGATCAATCCCTCCGGCTCTCCTGATCTTGCGCTCGTATCCGTCGAGTATACTCGTTTTAATCCAGGTGAGGTACTTGGAAGCCGGTTTTGCTTTAATAAGGATTGATTTTCCAGCCTCCTTGCCCAGCTCCTCCCAGTCCTCAGGATAAGCTTTGAGTTCTTTTATCAACTGCTTCTGATCAATCAAGGTTCCGTAAGGTACGCTTGTTTCAATGAACTTCTTTTGGAGAAGACCGAAAAATTCTTGAATCATAAAGTAACAGTAGCTTTCCGGGTGCATCACCCGCTGTTGTATGTTCTCTGCCGGGAGGCCAACATATTCATCGAGATTGAAACTCCTGATCCGTCCACTGTCAAACGCTCCCTCGTTTGCCGCCTTTGCCAAGCGCTTATAGAGACCGGTAGGCGAGTTGCCCGTGGCCAACCCCAGAACAGGTTCCCTCTTTTTGCGAATAATCCGGACAATATTTTTTTTGACAATATCTGCAGCCACATCACTCATATGCTCGAAATCATCAGTGACAAATACAGTAATTGGCATAAGCCAGCCCCTTTCTATTGTATTTCATATTCAAATCAAATCACCTGCTATCCTTTGCTACAAATCGACACTAGGCCAGAGGATGTCGGTGATATTTTTACCGTATAATAGTACTGTCAACCAATGGTATTCTTTATAACCATAGCAATCTGCTGGCAGTACTTCTCCGTGAGTTCGTGGGTCGGCCCCTCTACCATGACGCGGCACATATTTTGAGTACCCGAATAACGCACGAGAACCCGGCCATTGTCGCCGAGTTCAGACTCTACCTGTTTGATAACTTCCATGACTTTTGGCAATGAGGAAATTTCTGGTTTGCTCTTTACATCGACGTTGATCAGTTTCTGCGGGTAGATCTCCATCATTTTCGAAAGTTCTGATAAAGGTTTACCAATCTCGACCATCGCCGCTATCAGTTGTATCGCGGTAATGATCCCATCTCCTGTTGTATGGTGTTCAAGGAAAATCATATGACCGGCTTCCTCTCCACCTATGATTGCTCCCAAACGGACCATATCTTCCAGCACATAACGATCCCCCACTTTCGAGGCATGGTGTTTAATGCCATACTTCTTGCAAGCCACCTTAAGCCCAAGATTGCTCATCACTGTGCTGACGAGTAGATCGTTCTTTAGCTTCCCCTTTCCCTTGAGCTTCTGGGCACAGATGATCAGGACCTGATCACCGGAGATTTCGTGTCCTTTCTCATCCACAGCAATCAGCCTGTCACCGTCACCGTCAAAAGCGAGTCCAATATCCGCTCTCGCTTCCACCACCCGTTTCCTAAGATCCTGGGTATGCTGAGATCCACAATGGTCGTTGATATTGAGACCATTGGGGGTATTGTGGATGACCTCCACGTTGGCACCTAGCTCAAAGAATGTGTCCGGAGCAATTTTGTAAGTGGCTCCATTCGCTGTATCGATGATAATCTTCATCCCCTCCATCGTTAGATCCCGGGGGAAACTATTCTTCAGGAACACGATGTAACGACCATGCACATCCTCCAACCGGAAAGCCTGCCCCATCTCCCTAACGGGTGGAACCATCTCAGGCAATTTATTTGCGAGAATGAGCTGCTCGATCTTCTCTTCCTCTTCATCAGAAAGTTTAAAACCGTTGCCAGAAAAAATCTTGATTCCATTATCCTGATAGGGGTTGTGGGATGCAGAGATCACGATACCCGCATCCGCTCGCATGCTCTGTGTCACAAAGGCGATGCCCGGTGTGGGAAGCACCCCCACCAGGTAAGGGTATCCTCCCATCGAAGTAATACCAGACTCCAGAGAACTTTCAAGCATATAACCTGATATGCGGGTGTCCTTACCAATAATGATCCTGGTCCTATGATTTGGTTTTTTCAACAGGTAAGCAATCGCTTGACCCGCGGAAAAGGCGATCCCAGCATCCATAGGATATCGATTTGCCTCTCCTCTTATCCCATCTGTTCCGAACAGCTTCCCCATACATTTTCCTCCTCACGTAAGATTTGAACGATTTTTCTTAAACATATCCAAAGCAGGCAGAACCTTTCCTGCTTGACCACATATAACATTAACGATGGCATCGAGCCATTGCGTACCCCCCGTAGAGACATCAGGGGATAAACTCTGGATTACCTCGATATAGTTACCACCATGTTCCTCCCTGTGCTTCACGAATGCGTTGAGGAATTGGTTCCGCTTTTCCTCACCGGCAGTTTTCCCTGCGTCACTGGCCAACAGTTCTTCAAACAATTTACCTTTTTCATAAAACTCCTGTTTCGCTCTTATGATTTTAGCTCTGCCTTTTTCTTTATCAGAGGATACAAGCATTTTGGCTGCCATATCCTTGAGCCGCTTAAGCCTCTCCTCTTTGGCTATCTGAAGATTTTCAAGTATGGCTGTAAAAATCAGATGACCAAATTCCTGATGTTCAAAGAACATCTTTCGTATATGAAGATACCACTGCTCCAAAGCTATCAAATTTGCAATATAAATGATGTTGTTTTCAACCACGCGGGAGAGGTTTGGATATGCCCTGGGAATGAGGTCAACAACCTTGCCCGAGTTACTCTTACTTACAATCAGTTGTTTCTCCATGTCCACATCCTCACGGAGGACGGATCCAGCGGCGACTACGTTGCCGTAACTCATCCGGAGAGGCCCAACCATGCCACCTTGTCCCCCCAGGAAAATTGGCGGTTTGTTGAGCATGACACCGCGAGGGACATCACCGATTAAGGAAGCAGTGGTTTTGTCCCCTTCCGGGGTAAAGTTGAAGTGAATATAGGAGCTCCCTACTTCGCTATGGTCCTTACGGGTGGTGCCTCCTGCCATGAGACAGTCACAAAAATTGATAAGACTCCCAAGAGTAACGAAAGGGAACAGAATGGTATGTTTCAAGCCAACACAGTGTGCGCCGTTCGCCTGTTCTTCCAGCAAGCACGCCTCACGAACGTGTCCACCGAGTCCCATGTTCGCCTTTTCAAGAAAAACGGATTTCTTAAAATATCCCCCCTTCAATTCTACCTTAGGCCCAAGCTGGCAGTCTTCCACTGTGACAGGGGCCTCATAACCAAGCTGGACCCCTGCAGAGATGACCGTCTTTTCCCCGTAAATCCGGCAACCAGGGTAGATCTTGACACCCTTGCCCGAAATTTGATCTATATTGACTTCGTCGCCCACATCGATGGTGAGTGGGGTGGGTATATTCACCCCTTTTCTGATGAGTTGCTCAATTTTGTCATAAGAAATAGGTTTTAGGTCCACCTTTTCCTCCTCAAAAACGTCGGAAAGGATTTTACATACCGATTCTATTTTTAAACCAACATTGAACAAATTTCAATAACTTATTAAAATTAAATTGTCTTCTTATCTTCTACCTTCTAAAGGCAACTGATCCTTAATGGCAAATGCTTACCATAAGCAAAAAAATGGAATGAAAGGGGTCGGTTCAGCAAATGAAGAGACTTTTTACTTTCCTATTTTAGAGGAGCCGTTAAACAATGGCTCGCAAGCCTGAATATAATCTGCCCAGTTGGTCTATCATGTTATAACTTGTGGTGGGTTGAGGATACTGTTTGCAAAAATAACAAGAACCACACCGAGAGGGGTTTTGGGTTGTATGGCGCGTGGTTATCAAAGCTAAATTATACATTCTACAAAAAGATAGAGAAGGATGCCCGCGCTGGCAGACAACACGGGCTAAAAAATCTCCATGCAAATGTTTTCGGGTTCCTCTCTTTTCGACCTTGTAAAAACAAAGACAGGGAATTTGAAGGGGTTTAAAGGGATATACGTTAGTACGTCTCTTTCGCCTCCGTAATGTCATTCCGAGCGAAGCGAAGCAAGCACATGAGATTGCCACGTCGTCCCGCCAAAGCCGGACTCCTCGCAATAACCCCCCTTTGGTCTTTTGAAGTAAACTATTTCATGCTCCCGTCAGTAATTTTTGAAGATGAAATCTCCTGGATGAAGCTGTCAGGATAGTTTTTGAGAATCTTTTTGTCTTTCTGAAACTGGGCCGCTTCATTTCTATCCATAAATTGTCCTACAAAGACCTTGTATAAGGCCCCTCTCTTCTTGCTTTTCGTCGTTGTCCAATAGGCATCCAACCCTTCCTTCTTAAGGACTCCTACAAGGTCGCGAACGTTTTCCATTTCGCGAAATGACCCAACCTGTATGGCAAAATATTTTCCTTGAAGAACAGGTTTATCGGGTTTCACAATTTCTTGAGGTATGGGTTTTGCTTTTTCTGCTTCTTCCCGAGGGCTCTTCGCGGCTTCCTGTTTCGTCTGAGCGGGAGCTGATTCAGAGGGGGGTTTGGGGGCCGCTGGGGAGGTGGCGACCGCGGGAGGGGTTGGGAGGGCTGGAGGAGTGACGGCAGAAGGGGGTTTCGGGGGTTCTGGGGAGGTGGCAACTGTCGGAGGGGCTGGGGAGGGTTTAGGAGTGACGACAGCAGGGGGTTTTCGAAGTGCAGGGCGAGGAGGAACAGTTGGCTGCTGTACGTCACCTATTTTCAAAAGCTGGAGGATGGCCATTGGCTTCCAGAAAGTAATCCCCAAGATCAAGGCAAATAGGATAGCGATTGTCCCTAGGATCATAGGGCGGTAGGATCGCTTTTTATTCCGCCCTGATTTTTTCCTTAATGGCTTTTCAGGGACCACTCGGGTTCCATGCGTGGAGGATGAAGCGTCTTCTTCGTGAGTTAAGATTTCTGTTGCCTCCTCTTTTTCGATATCGGCGACGCGCTGATACATCGCATCGAGTTCATCGAATAGTTCTTCTTCCGGTATCTGCTTGTCTTTCTTTTTTTTATCCTCTTCATTTTCCATTGGATGGCTCCGCGCTTTCTTCTCTGTTTTTTAGTTGTTGATTCTTTTTAGATAACGACTTGCCACTATGTCCGCATCCAATCCTATGTATTGTGCATAAGCCCTCACGAAACCCTTGAGGAATATCCTGGAAGGCGCTTTTTCAAACTGGTCTTCTTCGATAGCACGTAAATAGGCCATCCGGACCTTCACCGTTTCTGCGATCTCCTCAAGAGAAACTCCCAACTCATCCCTGATCTTTTTCAAATCGCTTCCTGATAAGACATCGTGGGCGAGAATCTCCTGGATCATAGCGTTTGAGGACACCATTATTTTCAATCGGTCTCTTATCCGTAATGCCGTATCGGCGCTGGGACGTTTAGAATGAGGCAAGAGACTCAACTTTTTCCGGTCCCTCTGGTATTGCATCTCCTCCTCAAGGACACCCTGTTCGATGAGTATTTGATCATACTGGGATCTTTTCTTTTCATCCATCAGGGTGGAATACGCCTCATTCAGTTTTGCCAGTATTTCCTCTCGTTCTCCTCTGGAAAAAAAAGAATAGCTTGCCAGAGAATCCTCATGGTAGAGTTGAAACATCTCTTTATAGGCGTGATGGATCTCGAAAGGGGAGGCGTCGAATGCTACCTCCAAAAGTTCATAGAAGTTCAGGGCGTCGAGTTTCTTCATACGGTTTTATGCGAACGCCGGAATTTATAAAGCTATCGCTTGCTCGTCTGTCATCCCCGTGATGCCCTTGAGGACGAGTCTAAGATCCAGAGTGGCCTGGGAGTAGGAGTATTTGTCGACAAAGGACTCTCTCCGACATACCGCCTCGTGGACGCGGTCATCAAAACTGACATTGCCTAAGAATTGAATTTTCATGCCGAGGTGTTTCTCCACAATCTTACAGATCAGCGCCCCGATCTTTGGATTGTCCTGCCTTCTCACCTGATTCAGAACCAGCTTAAATTGGAAAGCCTTCAAAATCTTTTCGACGGCGCTGCCTTCCTCCGGATCCATCTCTTTCAACATATCGAGAAGGTATTCCGGATGGTTGATGACGGCATCTTCGTGCTGCGCTTCCGCTTTCTCAGCTAAGCTCCTGAAACGATCAATCTTAAGGACCTGACGAATCTTACGAACATAAACGGAGCGAACGAGCCTATAGATATTTTCGATCGATGTGGGTTCTGGAATGCAAATAAAAATTCCGGAGTTCGATAAGGTGAAAAAATCGATGGTATTGAAAGAGGTGCCTGAGCCAAGATCGAGCAGAATATAGTCATAAGCCAGTCTCGATATAGCACGCAGCGTTTTCGTCTTCTGTTCGTGAGCGAGATTGGCGATGTCCAGCTTATTTTTGGCTCCGCTGATCAGAAAGAGATTATGGATCGGCATTTCGAGGACGGTTTCCTGAAGCGTCGCCACTTTTTTATTGAGAAAATCGGAAAGGCTGATCGCCGGATTGGGCAGACCGACGATCGTGTGAAGGTTGGGTCCGCCGAGGTCGGCATCGATAAGAAGGGTCTTGAATCCTTGCCTGGCTAATAGAATCCCGATATTACCGGTGAAAAAACTCTTACCGGTTCCTCCCTTTCCTCCACCGATGGGCCATATATGTGGCATAAAGTCTGCACTATCCCAATTTACATTATTTATTATTCAAGCCTCTGTAATTATAGCACAATCAAGAGGTATTTGCGGTACGGGCACGTTTAATATAAGGATGGGGACATCCTATATGGCTCCTGGCCCTCTCGTGCTAAAATGAAAACAATGACCATGATGTTGTCCTTCAGATCTTACCTCCCCAATATGATTTCCGTGTTGTTGCTATGAATCGTAACCCATAAGCGTGACTAAGCCTGATGGCTTGGTTCAATGGTCCATAAATCCCCTATTTCGTAAATTAATCTACACTCCTGAAGGGTTCTTGTCAATTATTCTCCAGAAAAAACTTCATACCGTACTTGGCATGTCTGTCAGGTAAAGCTTTAATGACCACAAATTATACCATTGATATTCGGTCTTTGCCGGAGCCCACTTGCCCTCCCCCAGTTTTTCGTCATTGCTGAGGATCTGGGCAAGTCCCTCTCCAGGCTTCATAAGGCCAGATGTTGGATGGGTGAGGTTACCGGCCTCCAACAGTTAGGCATCCCCCTCATCCCATTGGAAACCATTGCCTCAACCCAAAAGGTACTGGCCGATGAAGCCTTTCCGAGGGACCCGCCCAGATCCTCTCGGAGGCGTCCCCATTATCAGATCCCCGAGACCGCCTGCGCCATAGCAGGCCTGTCTGTGTTTCAGCGGTGTCCACAGGTATTTCCTCCTGGAGGCTCGACAGAAAAACTGGGGGTGGGCAAGCGGGGCCCAGGGTTGACGAAAAGGTCCATCCGTAGTATAAGGAAGGTTATATTCACCTAAGAAGGATAGAGGATTGGAAGGGATTGCCGCCATCATTCTTGCCGCAGGAAAAGGGACCCGGATGAAGTCAGAAGTGGTAAAAGTCCTTCATCCCATCCTGGGACTTCCGATGCTCTCTTATCCCATTGCCCTCTCCTTAAACGGGATCAAGGCCGAGAAGACGATCGTGGTGGTAGGCTACCAGGCGGACCGAATCGAAGAGAGGTTTAAAAACCCTCAGATTCAGTTCGTCCTCCAAGAAAAGCAGCTGGGCACAGGTCATGCGGCCTTGCAAGCCATTCCATTTCTAAGGACATTCACCGGTACGGTTCTCATTCTCTGCGGAGATGTTCCGTTGGTGAAAGCAGATACCCTTCACACGTTTATCGGTGCTTTTGGGGAAAGTCATTCCATCCTTTCTGTGTTAACCACCGTTGTCGAGGATCCGTTCGGGTATGGTCGGATCCTCCGAAGTCCGGAGGGCTGGCTTGAAAAGATAGTGGAGGAGAAGGATGCCTCTGAGAAGGAAAGATCCATCCGAGAGATTAATACAGGGATCTATTGTGTGAAGGCTTCCTTTTTGATTGAAGGGTTGGGAGAGATTGGAAAGGATAACGCTCAAGGCGAATATTATCTGACGGACCTGGTAGAGATTGCAAAGAAGAAAGGTTTGAGATGTTCTGCTCATATTGTTTCCGATCCGGTGGAGGTGATGGGGATCAATACACGGGTCGATCTTGCCGTGGCCAATGAAGTTCTCCGGCAGGCCAAGTTAAAAGATCTGATGCTTTCTGGTGTAACGATGGTGGACCCCAAAACCACTTATGTCGATCAAACCGTTGAAGTGGGAAAAGACACGGTTCTCTATCCAAATTGTCATCTGCAAGGAAGGACGAAAATTGGAGAACGGTGTATCATCGAACCCAACTCAAAGGTTTCAGATTCTATCGTCGGCAATGAGGTGACCATCCGCTCAAATTCCGTGATCACGGAGAGCAAAATTGAAGAGGGGGCTTCCATTGGCCCTTTTTCCCATCTGCGACCCTTGAGTGAGGTGAAAACCAAGGCGAAGATCGGAAATTTCGTGGAGGTAAAGAAGTCGGTCATCGGCAAAGGTTCGAAAGCGAACCATCTTACCTATATCGGAGATTCCATAGTTGGAGAAGATGTCAATATTGGTGCTGGGACGATCACCTGTAACGATGATGGGTTCGAGAAGCATCAGACGATCATCGGTGATCGGGTCTTTGTGGGATCGAACGTGGAACTCGTGGCGCCGGTCAAGGTGGGAAATGGTTCCACGATTGGTGCGGGTTCCACCGTCACGAAAGATGTTCCGGGAGGGGCCTTGGCGATCAGCCGGACGAAGCAGAAGAACATCAGGGGTTGGAGCAAGAAGATAGAGCATCGTCGAAAAAAAATGAAAAACAAGAAGGGTTGAGACATGTGCGGCATTGTCGGATATATCGGTTCCAGGGAGACGGCAAAGGTTCTCATTGAGGGGCTCAGACGGCTCGAATATCGAGGATATGACTCTGCAGGCATCGCGGTCTTCCATCGAGGCAAGGTCGAGATCCGCAGGAAAGAGGGGAAATTAACGAAGTTAGAGGAGTTGATCGGAAAAGAGACCTTTGATGGAAAGGTGGGGATAGGTCATACGCGATGGGCGACCCATGGAAGGCCATCCGACGAGAATGCCCATCCCCATAAAGCAGGCAAGGTCGCTGTGGTCCACAATGGTATCATTGAAAACTATCTTCCCCTCAAAGATATCCTTAAAAGCAAGGGGCATGTTTTTATCTCGGAAACAGATACGGAGATCATTTCCCATCTGATCGACGAATTCCTTCAGGAAGGATATTCATCCTTGGAAGCAGTGAAGATCGCATTAGATAAGATCAAAGGCTCCTATGCATTGGGGATACTCATTGAAGGGGACGAACGATCCCTGATTGCAGCCAAAAAGGAGAGTCCCCTGGTGGTCGGCATTGGAGAAGAGGAGTATTTCATCGCCTCTGATGTTCCAGCCATTCTTCCATATACCAGGAACGTTATTTTTATGGAAGACGGGGAGGTGGTCCTTCTCTCCCCCCAAGGAGTGAAAGTCTTCGATGCCAAGGGAAACCAGGTTTCGAAAGAACCGAAGCGAATCAACTGGAACCCCTTGATGGCTGAAAAGGCTGGGTATAAGCATTTTATGCTCAAGGAGATCTTCGAGCAGCCTAGGGCGGCGATCGATACCATCCGGGGCCGGATTTCAGAGGAGAAGGGCGATGCCGTTCTCGAAAATGTCCACTTTGCCCCAAACTTTCTGAAGAAGATGCGGCAGGTCCATCTGATTGCTTGCGGCACTTCCTACCATGCTGCACTCGTAGGGAAGTTCCTCATCGAAGGATTCTGTCGAATACCAGTGGAAGCAGATATCGGCTCGGAGTTTCGATACCGGAACCCGATTGTTGAAGAGAATCATCTCCTGGTCGCCATCTCTCAATCCGGAGAGACGGCCGATACCTTGGCTGGTTTGAGAGAAGCCAAGCGAAAAGGGGCGATGACGTTAGCCGTCTGCAATGTCGTGGAGTCGAGCCTGGCAAGAGAGGCGGATCATGTCATTTACACCCATGCAGGCCCTGAGATTGGCGTGGCGTCTACCAAGACCTTTACCACCCAATTGGTGATCCTCTTCCTTCTCGCCCTTCGAATTGGGAGAGAATTAGGTGTCCTCTCCAACGAAGAAGGGAAGACCTTGATTGAAGAATTGATCAGAGTTCCACACCTGATGGAAGAAATGCTGAAGGCATCGCATGAAGTGGCGAAAATTGCCAGAAAGTACCTGCATGCGAGGGATTTTCTCTATCTTGGCAGAGGGATCAACTACCCCATTGCATTGGAAGGGGCGTTAAAATTGAAGGAGATCTCTTATGTCCATGCAGAAGGCTATCCTGCTGGCGAGATGAAACATGGGCCCATCGCCTTGATCGACCGGGATATGCCGGTCGTCGTCCTCGCCACCAAGAACGAGGTCTATGAGAAAGTGATCTCCAATATCGAAGAGGTCAGGGCAAGAGAAGGAAAGATTATTGCCCTTGCTTCTCCCTCCGATCGAGAGATCGTCAAAAAGGTGGACGATGTGATCTTCATCCCCGAGACACTTCCTTCTCTCACTCCCATTCTTCTCACCCTTCCTCTTCAACTCCTGGCCTACTATATGGCTGACTTCAAAGGCACGGACGTGGATCAGCCGCGAAACCTGGCCAAGAGTGTGACCGTGGAATAATTCAAAAAATCATTGCAAATTATAAATTGTAAAATGCAAAGTTAACATTTAGAATAAAAAAGTTCCTAAGATTTTGTACTTTGCATTGCTAATTTTCCATTTTGCAATCATATTTAGACGAATGTCTCTGCTCAATGATCTCAACCCTGTTCAACAGAAGGCGGTCTTAGAAACCGAGGGGCCGCTGCTGGTCTTTGCAGGTGCGGGGAGTGGAAAAACCAGAGTTCTGACCTACCGGATTGCTTATCTCATTCAAGAAAAAAGAGTCCAGCCTTGGAATATCTTTGCAGTCACCTTCACCAACAAAGCGGCCGATGAGATGCGGGAAAGGGTGGAGAGGCTCCTTGGAGGATCGGCCCAAGGGACCTGGATCTCCACATTTCATTCCGCCTGTGCCCGCATTTTGAGACAGCATATTGAGCGTCTCGGCTTTAAAAGAAATTTTGCCATTTATGATGGCCAGGATCAGGAACGGCACCTCAAAACGATCATGAAGGAATTGAACCTCGACTTCAAGATGTTTCCTCCCCGGGCCATTCAATCCGGCCTGGATCAATTGAAAAACGAGGGG
>Ga0209253_10003180_pt1 | contig 14449 bp, 12 predicted proteins | sample FrelakmetBRP12BR_FD_187145 | JGI IMG/M metagenome (GOLD analysis project Ga0209253, IMG submission 187145) | Freshwater lake sediment microbial communities from the University of Notre Dame, USA, for methane emissions studies - BRP12 BR (SPAdes)... | ecosystem: Environmental > Aquatic >...
TACGGGCAATGCTGCATACGCGCCGGGAACGTATACAATCTGGGCAGAATCGAACGCAAACCACATGAAGGACAATTACAACCAGGAGGGAAAAACGGTCTCGGCAACACCGAACCTTCAGGTGCAGGCGGAAAACCCCATCATCAGTGCCACGGTCCCGTCAACGACCACGCCGATGCAGGTCACAACCCCTCAAATAACAATGTCTGCGACGACCGTGATTACGACGGTTCCCACGACAATCCCGACAAGTACTGCTGCGATCCCCCCCCCGACAATATCGCAGGAGACACCTGAAATAACCCTGTCCCCCCCTCCCTCTCCAATCCCCACGAAAGCAGCGCTGGGGGGATGGTGTACCATTCTTGCCGGCATCATCGCCTGTTCACTGTATGCCCGGTGGCGGCGATAAAAAAAACGTTGCATCGACCAATACCGAACTTTTTTATGACGGAGGTGCAAATCCTGCAGTATGAATGTCGTAACCACCGTCATCAAGGCAAGGCACAGTATCCGCCAGTTCAAACCCGAGCCGGTCGATGAAAATGCGATCAGGGATGCGATCGAGTGCGCCCGCCATTCCCCCACCGCGATGAACCTCCAGCCATGGCTCTTTGGTGTTGTTCAGGATAAAAAAACGCTGGAAAATATCGCAGCGCTCACCGAATACGGAAAATTCATTGCCGAGGCGCCTGTCTGTTTTGCGGTCTTTGGTGAAAAAAAAGCGACATATTATCTTGAGGACTGCTGTGCAGCAACAGAGAACCTGATCATCGCGTTGCAGGCCTATGGCATTGGCTCCTGCTGGGTTGCAGGTGATAAAAAGGGGTATGCCGAACCTGTCAGAAAGCTCCTCAACGTCCCGGATGAATACACCCTCGTCTCGCTTGTGCCGGCAGGATTTGCCGCAGATATTTCGATTGTGAAGAAAAAGGACCTGAAATTTGTAGTGTTCAAAGAATCGTTCAAACGCGACGGGTCGTGACAGGCATCTTCTGAAGATATCCTATTTTTTCACGATTCTTTTCTTTAAAGAACCATATCATTCAGGTCCTTTCCTTCCTGCGGCCGGTTCTGCATCGTTCATAGTATCTTTGCCTGACCTGTGCAATGGCGTGTTGCCGGAAGCGGGACGAAAGAACGGAAAAAGACGGATGTTCTCCCGGTAAGCAACCCTTATCCGCTGGTATTTCATAATCTCAGGATATGAAACGACCGGTCCTGCAGGTGGCGCTCGATGTAACTGAGCTGAACCGGGCCCTTCAGATTGCCAGGGAATCGTTAGTGGGCGGGGCAGACTGGATCGAGGCAGGTACTCCTCTCATCAAAAGTGAGGGCATGGAGGCAGTCCGTGCACTGAAGGCTCAATTCCCGGATCACATGATCGTTGCCGACATGAAGACCGCTGACACCGGGACCCTCGAAGTCGAGATGGCGGCAAAAGCCGGTGCCGGCATTGTTTGTCTTCTTGCCGAGGCTGATGACTCGGTTATTGCAGAAGCGGTTCGCGCCGCACGCCTTTACGGTGTCAGGCTGATGGCCGACCTGATCAACACGCCCGACCCGGTGACGCGGGCAAAACAGCTGGAGGCGATGGGTGTCGACATCATAGCAGCCCACGTCGGCATTGACCAGCAGATGACCGGCAAGAGCTCGATCGACCTCCTCGCCACAATCACCGGTGAAGTCACCGTCCCGGTCGCTGTGGCTGGCGGGCTCGATGCGGCGATGGCAGCCCAGGCAGTGCAGTACGGGGCTGCCATGGTCATCGTGGGAGGGGCAATCGTCCGTTCAGCGGACGTGACCGCATCCACCGCTGCGATCCGGATGGCGATTGATAACCCCTCAATCCAACCGGCGCCGAAAGGTTCCCCGGATGAACGTATCCGTGAACTGTTGGTAAAGGTTTCGTCACCAAATATTTCCGATGCGATGCACAGGAAAGGAGCGATGGAGGGTATACTTTCCATCTGCGGTGATGTGAAAATGGTAGGGCGGGCGGTGACGGTCCAGACGTTTGCAGGTGACTGGGCAAAACCCGTGGAAGCCATCGATGTGGCTGGGCCAGGGGATGTCATCGTCATCTATAATGATGGCGGGACCCATATAGCGCCGTGGGGCGAACTGGCAACGGCGAGCTGCATGAGAAAAGGGATCGAGGGGGTGGTCATCGATGGCGCGGTGCGGGATGCGGATGACATCCGCAGGATGAAGTTTCCGCTCTTTGCAAAGGCAGTCGTTCCGAATGCAGGTGAGCCTAAGGGTTTTGGCGAGATCAATGCGGAAATACGCTGTGCAGGACAATATGTAAAACCCGGCGACTGGATCGTGGGAGATGAAAGCGGAGTAGTCGTTATTCCCAGAGAACGTGCCTACGAGGTCGCCCGCCGCGCACTCGATGTCCGGAGGAATGAAGACCGGATCCGGGAGGAGATCCGGCGTGGGAGTACGCTCTCCCAGGTTGCAGAGCTGATAAAATGGGAAAAAAAATGAGATTGTGTTAATGAAATACTGAACTTTCTATCAGGGTCGCTCCGGATTTCGATATTTTCTCTATTGCGTCAACAACCTGGTCGACACGCAGGATGAGGACTGCACCGTCTTTGCCGGAATAGGCATATGAGTATTCGATATTGATATTGGCATCTCCGAGCATTTTTGCGATCTCATAGAGCCCCCCGGGCCTGTCCTGCATATGGACTGCAATGACCTCGGTAAAGGCGACGTTAAACCCGATCGATGATAATTTTTTATATGCTTTCTCCGGCTGGTCAACCAGCGCCCGGACGACACCGAACCCGTTTGCTTCCGCGATAGAAAACGCAAGAATATTGACCTTCTCCTCGCCAAGGGCATGGGCGATTGCGGCAAGGCGGCCCGGGCGATTTTCGGAAAAGACCGATATCTGTTTGATCACATACTTTCTCACATCCATTATAACGACCTCCTGTCAACTACTTTCTTTGATTTTCCTTCGTATCGTGGCAATGAACCCGGTTCCACGAGCTCCACGTTTGCGTTTACATTCAGGACATTTCGTAATTTATGTTCCACCTTTTGCCGGATCAGCATCAGGTCTGTGATCTTATCAGAGAACGATTCCTTGTTCAGTTCGACCCGGACAAGCATATCATCGAGCGCCCCTTTCCTGTCGACGACAATCTGGAAGTGCTGCCCGACCTCAGGGATGGTCATGAGTGTATATTCGACCTGCGACGGGAACACGTTGATACCCCTGATGATCAGCATATCATCGACCCGTCCCTGGATCCGGTCAACTCTCGGGTGGGTCCTGCCACAGGCACAGACCTCTTCATTGACCCGGGTGATATCCCCGATCCGGAACCTGATCATCGGCAGGGCTTCTTTTTGCAGGATCGTCATGGTGAGTTCACCCCGTTCTCCCGGTGCGACCTGTTCGCCGGTCTTCGGATCGATGATCTCCACAAGCGCGATATCGGACCATACGTGGAACCCGTCCTGTTCGGTGCATTCGGTGAACATCGGGCCGGAAAGTTCGCTGGTGCCGTAGATGTCGTATGCCTTTATGCCCAGCCACTCCTCCATCCGGACTCTCATCTGTTCCGTCCAGGGTTCGGCGCCAAGGATACCGGTCCGCAGGTTTGTGTCCTTGTGTAGGTCAACACCCATTTTTTCGGCGACTTCACCGATATGCAGGAGGTATGAAGGGGTGCAGGCGATTGCAGTTGCCCCGAGATCCTGCATCAGTTCGATCTGCCGTTCGGTGTTGCCGACACTGGTCGGAAGCACGGTCGCGCCAATCCGCTCGGCCCCGTAGTGCAGGCCCAGCCCCCCGGTAAACAGCCCGTACCCGTAACTGACCTGTATGACATCCCCCCGGCCAAGGCCCAGTGACGTGAGGGCGCGGGCGAGCGAGGTCGTCCAGGTATCCAGATCATTCTGGGTATACCCCACAACGGTGGGCTTTCCGGTCGTGCCTGACGAAACGTGATAGCGTACCAGATCATCTTTGGTCGCGGTAAAAATTTTGTCCGGGTAATTATCCCTTAAGTCCCGTTTGAACATGAAGGGCAGTTTTTCAACATCCGAAAGGGCATGGATGTCATCGGGATGGACATTCTGTTCCTTCATCCTGTCATGATAGAACGGCGAGAAACTATACAGGCGGTACACGAGGCTTTTTAAGAGCTTGTACTGCATCTGCCGGAGTTCTGCCTGGGGCATCTCCTCGACACGCGGGTCCCAGCAATTCATATTTCATCACCCCTCTGGTCAACCACTCTATTTGCCTTTCCCTCGAACCGCGGGAGCGACCCCGGTTCGACAAGTTTCACGGTGGTGCGGAGCTCGAGTGCATCATGCAGCTCTTTTACGATCTTCTTTTGGATCCGGGCAAGATCCGCAAGCTCCCCGCTGAAATAGTCCCGATTTATCTCTACGTCAACAGTCATCTCATCCAAATGATTCACTTTGTCTACATAAACCATAAATTGATTGCCTACTTCGGGGATTTTCAGGAGCACATGCTCGATCTGGGAGGGGAAGACATTGATCCCGCGGATGACCAGCATGTCATCACTGCGACCTGTGATCCGGCCAATTTTCTGCCCGCGCCTGCAGAGGCATCCGTCCTCCATTTTCATCGTGATATCCCCGGTCCGGTACCGCAGGAGGGGCATCGCTTCTTTTAATAAGGGTGTAACAACAAGTTCCCCGCGTTCGCCATCACCGAGCTGCTCCCCGGTCTTCGGGTTGATGATTTCAACAAGATATACATCATGCCAGATGTGCAACCCGTCGCGTTCGGGGCATTCGAATGCGACTCCCGGCCCGAAGAGCTCGGAAAGACCGTACGAATCAAATGCCGTCACTCCAAGACGCTCCTCGAGGGAACTCCTCATCGTTTCTGACCATGGCTCAGCACCGAAGATACCGGTTTTCAGGCTGTCAAGCGACGCATGCAGGTCTTCGGCTACTTCGGAGAGGTGCATGGCATAGGAAGGGGTACAGTGGATTGTCGTGACCCCGAAATCCCTGATCATCTCGATCTGGCGTTTTGTATTTCCGGTTGCACCGGGGATGACGGTCATGCCGATCTTTTCCGCACCGTAATGGAACCCGAGCCCTCCGGTGAACATGCCGTAATTGACCATGTTCTGGAAGATATCATTTTTTGTGACGCCGACCATCGTCATATTTCGTGCGATCAGGTCAGCCCAGGTATCAAGATCTTTTTTTGTATACCCGACAACCGTCGGTTTTCCCGTGGTACCTGATGTCGTGTGGATCCGGATGACTTTGTTAAGTGGCACGGCAAAGAACCCGAAAGGATACCCGTTTCTGAGGTCCTGTTTTTTTGTAAAGGGGATCCTGGTGATATCACCGACAGTCCGTATGTCCTCCGGGCGGACATGCGCGTCGGTTAAACGTTTTTTGTAAAAACCAACCTTTTGTGACTGGTGGATGGTTTGTTTCAGGCGCCTGATCTGGAGCGCATTCAGCTTCTCCCCTTTGAGGGTCTCTGTCGTCTTATCCCAGAACATCTGTCACCTCTGCCGTTTTTTCGTTTTGCGTATCCGGCATGGAATCTGCTGCTCTTCGTATCCCCCTTTCAGGAGGATAGTCTGACGAAGGCAGCCAGTCACAGGCCGGAAATCTCATCGCTTGAAGCATCAGTACATATTTGTGCAGCACAAAAAAAGCATTGTCATGCGATAGCATAGCATGGAATGGAGCAGAAGGGGAGACAAAACCCCCGGTGATTCCTGTATAAAAAATTGGGTGGAAACTCCGGGGTCCCTGTTGGCAGGAATAATGGGGATTATCAGGTCAGTAACCTTCCCTGCTGCTTTTGGATATCACATAATATGGTTTACGGGCATACAATCCTCCGTTTAATTCCCGGAGAAATGGCGGGGATTTTTAAAAAAACTGCGGTATTTTGTGGTTTTTACCGATGACTTTTTGATCCGTGGAATTGCCCTCGCGCAAACGATGCCTTAATCAGTCAGAAAGATGGTAGTAATTAGATAGTAAATTGCGTGTTTTTTGAGAACGATGGCATCTAAAATTCCCTGGTTTCTGGTCAGCGGTTTTGGCGCACATATAAAATCAAGTCGGGATCGGTTGATCGTACTGCAGAATAATGAAACACGAGAATTCCCCATCGATATGATTCATCATCTCCTTCTCATCGGGGGCCATACCATCCATACGTCCACGATCACACGCCTTGTGAAAAAGGGAATTTACGTCTCTTTTTTTGAAGCCGATGGCACGCCTGTTGGAATCCTCCGCCCGTACGGGGACACCACACCTGATGCCGCCCGGGCACTTCAGCAGAATGCACCACGCCACCGGTATGCAGTCGGGCTTGTCGAAGGTGCAATCAAATCGCGGTTGCTTTTTATCCAAAAACTCGAAGAATCCATGGAAAAACCGCTGCTCTACGAAGGCGAGCACGAGGTCATCCACAAGGCGCTCGATGAACTTCAGTACCTTATCAAGCTGGACGAAATCCGTCGGCTTCAGCGGCTGACCGCTGATATGTATTATGAGATACTGTCCAGGGTGCTCCCCATGGACCTGGGATTCAGGCGCAGGGTGGTACGCCCCCAGCGTGATGTCGTGAATGCCATGTTTTCGGTGGGATATGCGATGCTGTACGGGAACTGCATGGTCTCAATTCTCGCAGCCCACCTTGATCCGGATATCGGAATCGTGCACGAAGGACAGGGTGGACTTGTGTATGACCTGATTGACCCGCTGAAAGCCGGGATGATCGATGAACCATTGATCAGGATCGCAGCAGGAAATATCGGCCAGGATGACTTTGAACTGAGTGCCGACCGTTGCATCCTCTCGGATGACCTGGTGAAAAGGTTGATCAAACTGTTCAAATCATCAATCCGGGTTGACCGCATCAATGAACAGGTGAACCGGATGTCAGAATCTCTTAACAACCATGAAGTTTTCAAAGTATTGTATTGACCCTCCCCTCTCCCTTGATGATGAAAAAACCATCGAACTGCTGGAAATTGATCTCATTTGCCTGAATATCCCGGATCAGGGCACGGGGGCAGCCATAGAGCATGGATAAAAATTTTTCAAGGATCATGGGTTCCCCGGATGCAATGATCTGGACTCTCCCGTCAGGCAGGTTCATAACCGTACCGTTGATATTCATATCGAGCGCAATTCTCCTGACGCACGCCCTGAACCCCACCCCCTGAACCCTGCCAGAAACGATCAGCTGGATTGTCTTCAAGGTTATGCCTGCCGGATAAATTTCATCGCAAATCCAAGATTATCAAACACACGTTCCCTTTCCTGAAATTGACGTATTTTTGTTGCTGCATCGAAAGATTCGTCCAGGATACTCAGGCCTTTTTTTTCACACCCTGCAAAAAACAGTATCATGGCGATATCGCAGAGTACATACGCACGCTCTGAGAGCGGCCGGATGATTTTTGCCTCTTCCATCGCCAGGTCCAGCAACCGTGCAGCGATCTTTGGTTTGCCCCGGTTGTTGAATAAAACTGAGATGTTGCAGAAATATTGTACCCTTCTCTGGCGGTCAGGGTTTGATTGGATCAGTTTCTCGATTGATGTGATATTTCCTGCCCCTTCGCCATCATCGATCATCTTTTGAGCGGCGTTTTTTATTTTATTATAGTGTGGTTCGTAGTGTTGGGTGTATCTGCGCTCCATCTGGTCGAGGCAATTTTTTTTGGTCTCTTCATTCTCTATCTCATGCAAAATACGGGCAGCTTTTTTTACCAGAGTCGAATAGTTCTTTGTATTCGATATCACCATGTATGCTTTCGCGATCTTCTCTCTGATAATATCGGCGACCGTGGAAATTTTGATCGATCCGATGAGGATTTCAGCATCCCTGATCATGGAACTGGAAAAAGTATCGTGAGGGTCATTGATGGTCAGTGCAATATCCAAAAACATCGAGGCTTTCTGACCGGGTGAAATGATCACTTTGCATTTTTTTGATATCTCCCTCATGATCGCTGTACGCTGGATTGGATCATCCCTGGCCATCCGGTACAGGTAAATCATCGCATTGATGGATTCGATGGGATCCTGAATCCGGGATATAATCTGCTTCGCATCAGCGACAAGGGTTTTCTCATGTGTTCTGTCATACAACCCGGCAATCGCACCAACAACCTGTTTCCGTGCAAAGGACTCACGGTCGGGTTCTATAACAGTCAGCAGGTTTACTGCCTTTAACAGACTTCCTTTTGCTTTATCCACGGAGATTTCAAAGAAAAGATAGGTGATATCGGAAAGGAGCAGCACCTGCTGGAAAATAAAAGGCAGGCTTTCAAGAGATGAGAGAATATCCTGCAGGATCTCAGCAGATCGTTCTTTTTTGTCAAGGGAGATAAACGATGCTGCCAGACCTGATAATTTCAATGACCGGGTGAACGGATCTTTCATCTGTTTCACAGAACCAAAAACGAGGTCGAGCAACGCGGGCTCGGTCTGGATAAATTCCATTCTCATGAGATGGGAGACAAAAATTTCGTACGGATCAGTTGAATCAGAATACGTTGTTTTTGAGTTGATAGTTGTGACAATCCGTGAAACCATCGCGTCCCTTTCATCAGCATTCTCAATCTGAAGAGAAAATAATGTAAGGGGGATATAAAAATTTTCACTGAACTTCTGACTGCTTGCCTTGAGGACAATATCAATCAGATTTGCGATTTTTAATGACCTCTCCTCTTTTTTCCAGTGGAGGTACAATAATTCCAGGCTGCGTTCAAAGGAATGGAGTGCATGGATGATGTGATCCGGCTGATTTGAATCATGGTGTTCTTGGATCTCAAGGCACCCGATTTGTACAAAGCATTCAACAATACGCTCTACCAGATTCTTTTTTAATGAAGGATCATCGATGTCCTGTGTGATAGTGTATGCTTCTTCAAGCGCATCCGGATATTGTTTATCGATGGCATATTTTATCATACCATTAATAATATTAGATGTTGCATAAATCTCACTGTCTTTTGACAGGAGGGACGCGCTCCAATCTCTCATTCTCCGCAGGAGATCCAGATCCCCTTCAAGGACTGCAAGCATCGTTGCGTCATCAATGATTGTGGTTAAGGTTGCCGACCTGGTTTTTTCCTCTTCGATCAGGCAGGTGAGTCCAACGGATCGCTGAAGGAAATCCCGGTTTTTGTTTTTCACGCCGATTTTGGCAATTTTTGTCACAATTTTCGAAAGTGCCTGTTCTTTTATTGACTGTATGCCGATCGAATCGCTTAATTTTATGAGTATGCTGGGATCCATTTCATCAAGAAAACCACGATTGATAAGAATTGAAATGCTATCCAACAATAACTGGTCCTTTTGCGGGTACAAAAGAATGAGGGAATTGATAGAATCACTATGGTCGATAATGTCGATATATGGTAAATTTTTGCAAATATCCAGTGTGGCCCGACATATATTGTTGAAATAACTTTTCGTTTCAATCCTGTGGGACAAAACCGTCCGGATGAGGGCTATGTTGTCAGAAACGATGCCTTTTTTAAAAATCAGCATGCAGCATGCATCAAATGACGGATAGTGCTCTGGCTCTTCACCAATTCTGGAAAATAACATCAGCGCTTCTTGAAAATAATCCTTTGAGGCTATTATCTGGGCTAACTGGATAAAAATCCGTGAGGCTTCCGGTACAGTGCACGATTTTTCAATGAAAGGGATAATGCCTGTAAGTGCGGTAATGTTCCCGGAAATCTCTGCGACAGAAATGCCGGCTTTTACTATTTCCTTTAATGGGGCGGAATACGCGTGGCCGAAATGATCCTGAAATTCGATCGCGGTTGACAGGAAGAAAAATTCCCCGCCATTTTGTGCTTTTTTCAGTAAATTAAGGATAATGCTCTTTTTTGCAAAGGGTATTTTTTCAGAAATTTCAAAGAGGGCTGCAGTCAGGTGCACCCTGTCTTTTTCCTGATCCAGGAACTGCATTAGGATCGCATCGATAATTTCAAGCTGCAGGTCCTCGGGCAAATCCCTGAAGGGTACAATAAAAGAAGGAATGTTGAACAGTGTTTTTTTCAAAGGTGTTCTTGCTGCGGAACCGATTATTGACCTGATTGTAGTTTGGCGGCGGTTTTTCTGCTTAATGCTACCGGCAATATGCAGGCTCCGGTGGAGTGTGGCAATCTCCTTTTTTTCAACTGCCACTGATCCAATGGCATTTGCACACATGGCCTGTAGTATAGACCGTTTCGATGCATCACCGATTTCAGGAATAAGTGAATATACGTTCTCAAGGAAATTGATGTTCTTGATTTTAATTCCCCAGGTGATAAGCGAGGGAATTATATCAACCAGTATTTTCGATCGATATTTCCTGAAACTGATGAGATCGAGTGTTTCCATCCCTATGACGATCAAAACGGGATTTGACCTCTCGATCCCCGCTTCAATGAGCATCCGTGTAACAATTGCGAGAATTCTGGATTGATTGCTTTTTCTTTCCTGCAGTTGTGCCAGTTTTAAAATTGCCTGGAACCATGCCTGGTCCTGTGTTTTGATATAATACTGAATTATTGGAGAAAAAAGCCCGGCAATATTCTCATTTGAAACACTTTTGAGGCAAAAAAGCAGCGTGGGATTATTTTTTTCAAATGCAATATCCAGGATCACCCTGTTAATGGCATTAATTACATTCCTGCGTTCTTTGCGTCCCGATTGATGAAAAGCTTCAAAAATATTTTTCTTTAATGCTGGCTGGTCATTCATTGATGCCGCGTGCCGTATTTCCGTAATTTGTTGAGAAAGGGATACGACCATATTTTCACAACATTGTGACGTACCTGATAAAGTTAATCTGGTGAAATCTTTTATAAACCTTTTTATTTTTATCATGTACTCTTGTTCATAATATCAAAAAATTTCTTTTTATTTTCAAAATAATGCCATTTTTCTGAGTTTTTTTGAAAATAAATTGAGTAAAAATGAAAATAAGCAATAATAACGAATAATACATCGCTTTTTGAATGTGACAAAAAAGTGGGTGGATACTTTGTATCCTATGCTTTGTTGTTAATCGGGAAGGTTTTTTGAAACCACATCCATCAGTTCATGGTACAATGAATCGGCAGTTTTCCTTGTGTCAGATTCAACAATTATCCGGATTAAGGGCTCTGTCCCGGATGCCCGTATCAGTGCCCAGGTTGTACCGCGCGAAATCCTCAATCCATCGGTATGCCCGATCGATTCATGAAAAAAGGCATGCTCCAGGGTATCAAGTACTTTCTGTGCCGTTGTACACCTGACTTTGTCCTTTATCATGTATCTTTTAGGGAGGCGGGCGACCATTTCAGACAGTTTCTTGTGTCGTGATGCAAGCATGGACACCATCGCAGCTGCGGTCATCCCGCCATCACGGCAGAACTGGTGAGCGGGGAAGATGAGCCCGCCATTTCCCTCCCCGCCAAATATTACTTTCTCTCCTTTTTTCTTCAGAGAATGCATGGTTCTTGCAACATAGATGCTGCCTACCTTTGTATACGTCACGCTGCAGCCTTCTTTTGATGCAACAGCTTCGATGAGCTGTGAAGTGCTCACCGGCGTGACAATGATTCCTTTTTGTTGTTCACATATGTGTTGCACGAAAAGGGCGAACTCCTGGTTCTCCTCGATGTAGTTGCCTTTCTCATCAACAAAAACCGCACGGTCGGCATCACCGTCATGAGCAACGCCAAAGGAGGCTTTACAGCTGACCACAAGTTCTGAAAGTGCTGCAAGGCCTTCCGGGGTTGGTTCGGGCATCCGTCCCGGGAAATGTCCATCCGGGCTGCTATGTACGGTAAGTACCCGGCACCCGAGCATTTTGAGTATTTCCGGAGTTGTTGTACAGGCTGGACCGGAACCCGCGTCGATGATAACAAGCATCCCGTTTCCAATTCCGGAGGGGAACTGTCGGACAATGCCCATGATGTACTGTTCGATGAGGTGGGGGGCACTGATCTCAAACCCGACCTTATTCCAGGGTTGGAATTTGAAATTGCGGCTGAAAATACGCCGTTCCAGTTTCAGGATCTTCTCATCAGCCATTTCTGTGCCATCAGCCTCAATAATTTTAATGCCATTATATTCTGGAGGGTTGTGGGAAGCGGTAATCATTGCCCCGCCAACGAAATCATCTCTGACAATATACTGGAGTGCAGGGGTGGGCAAAATACCGCAGTCAACAATATCGCAGCCGGTTGCCATCAGACCTGCCTTCAGTGCACGGAGCAATGACTCTCCTGACGTCCTCGTGTCCATTCCGACCGCAATACGCCCCTTGCACATCGATCCAAAGGCTGCACCTATGGTAAAACCGAGTCCGGGCACCATGTCTCTCCCAATAACTCCGCGTATCCCGTTCGTCCCGAACAGCTGTTTTGCAGGGTTTTTTTTCCTCATCGGCTTGTACTCCTTTTTACACCAAAGGAACCATCCGACAATCCCGGGGGATAATCCTCAAACTTATCGAGCGACAAAAGCACTTCCTGTACCGTTGGGTTTGATGCGATAGAGTTTTCGACAGGGAGATCCCCAATAACGATCTTTGGAAATGCAAGCGTCTTGAATCCCTCGATGATCGCGTAGTCAATTCCCTGGTTACTGAGCAATGATACGATGTCTTCCAACCTGCCGGACCGGATCATGGCGACCGATTTTTGATTGTCAATCCCGACCGAGATCGTTGCACCTGCATCAAAAAAGAGTGTTGTATCCTTCCCTTTTTCGAGGTTGAACTGATGGTCACCGAGATGCTTTATGACGGCTACCCGCCCCACTTTTTCAAGTTCAGGTACCAGTTTTTGGATAAACGATGTTTTGCCCGAACCCGACCTTCCGACGACCTGGATTATCTTCATTGCGGATCGGCTCCGTGATCAGGTTCGGGCTCTCCATTTTCAGGACGCGGAGTGGCATCCCGACGTGAACGCCCCCCGTCTGCGTCCTGTGGTGTTAAACTTTCGGGCATCCCGTGTACTGCACCAGGCAGTGTTTGAGCATCGGCGCCTGTGCCTGTTGAGGAAAATTCCGAAAGAGAGGCGTCCTGATCAGTTTTTCCATCGGTTTCTTGTGGTACTGCTGTCATTATGTTCTTCCCTGTCCGCCTTTTTCTTTTTCCTGCCTTGATTGGCGGCAGGGTATCGAGCGCACCGGTGTTTTCCGGAGGAGTGGTATCAGGTTGTTTCTGCTGCGCGTCCATAACACGGGTCTGAAGGATCGTTTTTGCTGCTTCTCCCACACTTCTCATGACTTTGGTGATACGATCTTCGATATCTATCTCTTCATCGATGTCGAGGGTTGTCCCCTCCACTTCGAGCAGGAACCGTGCAACTTCGCTTGCTTCAAAAAGCAGGTCGTCCAGTTCATCGGTGGTGAAAAAACCGCACATTGCCCCGTAAAAAAACGTGGCGCTTGCCTTTCGCACTTTCTTCTTGAACGAATTCCGTGCCTGGTTCACTGCCTGTGGTGTGTAGGTATCCTCCATGAATGGCACAAGCTCAGGGAGATGTTGACCGATAAATGTCATCTCTGCACCGCCCGTAGTCCTGAAATCAGTGCACAGGCGGGCGAGTGCCCATTCGCGTGCTGTTATGTATGTCCGTTTCCTGAGAAACTGGTTGACCTTCCGGTAAGTCGCACCATCAACTTTTTTGAATTTTTTATATTTGTTGATCTCTTCCTGAATCCGTGTCTCCTCCATGCGATGATCCTCCTGTCTGGGCATGCCCTGGTTGTTGAAATCCGGGAAACCGGTGATCAAAAACCTCTTTTCATATAGCATTATTTGGTTTATCTTTTAAAAAACCACCGTCTTAATTACCAAAATAGATACGTATTATGGCAATTTGAATCGTCCTGCAGGGGATCTCTTCCCTGATTTGTACCTGACAGACGATGCCTTTTCAAAGGATACGAATTTTTTTCAAAGGATTTGAACCACCAACAGATAATAAAAAATCCTGCAAAGGGAATAGATGCAAATCCCATTGGTGTTGCATCCATACCGGTTACGGAAAAAACAATAGATTGCCCTTAAGAAAATCCTCCCTCTATCTCTCCTTTTGATTTGTTCATGGGTATTGCAACCTGGCTTGTATACCCCATTTGGGAAGGGAAGGTGAACTTAAAAACTCGGTCGACAGATTTTTTTTGAGTGTGCCAGTACGGTGAGGGCGAAGGGTCAAAACTATCGCCTCGTAATAGTTTCACCATACAGCCATTCTTGACGGAACCGTAGTAAAATCCGATATTAAAAAAATTCTTCTCAAGAGTAGTATCCCTTCGGAATATCATACGTATGGATCCATTCATTCTACGTTGCTCCAATCAATTGCCCCTTCCATCGATGTTGGTTCTCCGATGAATGAATGTATACGATATTTTTTTGCATTTCTCGAGTGTCCGTTTGAATATACTGTCA
>Ga0209253_10003181_pt1 | contig 14445 bp, 15 predicted proteins | sample FrelakmetBRP12BR_FD_187145 | JGI IMG/M metagenome (GOLD analysis project Ga0209253, IMG submission 187145) | Freshwater lake sediment microbial communities from the University of Notre Dame, USA, for methane emissions studies - BRP12 BR (SPAdes)... | ecosystem: Environmental > Aquatic >...
CCATATCCTTTATCAGTCAAATGCAAAAAGAAACGTATTTTCAGCCCTACATGCGTGCCTAGACGAATAATAGGAACGCTTAAACACGCTCCCCAATCGCCGCTTTCCACCTTCGGTTGATCCAATTCCTGCTGTGCTGATTCTTTGAAGACTTCTTCGACCTTCTTCAACTTAGCGCGAAGTAGCTCTATTATTTTTGTTGTTTCATCTTTGTATTTCTCTCGTAAGTGCTGTTCTGCATAGCGACTTTCTCGAATTTCTTTCTCTGTCTCTTCTTTCATTTTCCTGAGTTGCGCGACCCATTCATCTTCAGTCAGTTCAGTTCCCCCTTTTATCTTTCTAACTAATTCGTCTGATTCGGCTATAAGTTTTCTGCATTCTCTAGATTTTCCAAGATAAAAATGTGTGTTTGAGGCGAAATTTGCGCGTGTCTCTGCTTATATATGGCTAAGACTTTGTCTTTTATTATGGATAGGTTTGTCGATGAACTGTTTAGCCGTTTAAGAGAGCTTGGTTATCAGGCACGAATGATTTCCATCGACCGTCTGCATTTGCTAAAGAAACAAATAGATGAGCAACGTAATCGGGGATTATTAGACAACCAGTTTTATCAGGAGCGACTTGCCTGGTTTCGCTTCCAAATTCCTGAAGGCTTGCCAAGAGCACGATCCATGATTGTTGTCGCTGTCCCCAGACCCCAGACTCGAGCGATTTTCACGTGGAATCGACAGCGTCGCCCACTTATCCTTCCTCCCACTTACACAGCATACAAAGGCATAACAGAACAAATCGAGAACCTTCTTGCAAAAGTACTCGACGAAAAAGGTTACCGGTCAACAGGAACAGCATTGCCCCTCAAACTACCGGCAGTGCGAAGCGGTCTTGGCCAATACGGCAGGAACAACCTCTGCTACGTCTCTGGCATGGGAAGTTTTCTCCAACTTGTAGCCGTTTACTCCGACATGCCTTGCCAAGAAGATAGTTGGCAAGAAGCAACAATGCTACAGAGTTGCGAGAAATGCGAACTGTGTCGCCGAGCTTGCCCAACCGGAGCCATTTCTTCCGACCGCTTCCTTTTGCTGGCTGAGCGCTGCATTACTTATCATAACGAAAAGAAAGGCGATATCCCATTCCCCAAATGGATGGATGCTTCTTGGCACAACTGCCTCGAAGGATGCATGCGCTGCCAACTAGCCTGTCCGCTAAACAAGCAATTCATAGGATGGATTGGAGAAGAAGAGGAATTCTCCGAAGAAGAAACCGCCTTACTATTGGATGGTGCACCGCGCGATAGGCTACCAGAAGATACGATTAAGAAACTATTACATCTTGACATTCTAGACGATCTCGGCATTCTTCCTCGGAACTTGGGCGTTTTCTTTAAGAATGAATAAAACAAACCGAAGCACGCGCTTTTGGCTGCAGGTTTGGATTTATGAATTTCACATACAGTCTGACCGTAGCGTAGCAGCTTATCCAAAGAGAAATGCAAATAAACTGTTTCTGCCCCTCTTCGTTCTCAAACGCCTCATAGGAAAAGAGATAGTGTAGACATGCTCCAATCTTTAGTAGATCCTTGGTACAAATCGCTCGAGAATCCACAGCAGTCCCAAGAACAGACACTCTTAGGGCTGATTAAAGACTACGCAAAGACACAGTACGGAAGAAATCATAATGCTTCTAATATTAGAAACACTGCAGATTTTCAATCCAATTTTCCCATGACAGACTACAAGGCTCTTAACACCTACTTCGCTCAAGTCAACGCTGGTAACCATGCTGCGATTCTTCCAGAGCCTCTTCTGTGCTGGGTCATGACACGGGGCTCAACTGGACCAGCAAAAGTGCTGCCCATAACCCAGACACATGTGGAGCAGATCTTCACTTGCGGCGCAAGAGCCTTAGTAAACCATGCTTTGAGAAAAAATGATTTGGCTCTGTTTGCCGGGAAGATCCTTAACCTCAACTTTCCATCCAGCGTTCACACGGTAACCGTTAACGGGCGAGAAGTCAGCTACGGTTACAGTTCTGGAACGTATGCAAGACTGAATCCTGCACTCAACGAGATCAGCTTAGTTCCACGGCAAGAGGATGTAGATACTCTGGGCCCAGGAATCACTAACGAAGATTGGCGGAACAGGTTTGAATTGGCCTATCAGAAAGGGCTCAACGAGAACGTTGTTGCCGTGATGGGCGTCACACCAGTGATCCTTGCTTTCGCGCGATACGTGAACGAGAAACATGGGAAGAAGCCGAGGGATCTATGGAAGTTCAAGGCACTACTCTGCACGAGCGTTAGAAAGATACCCTTCAGGTATGCCCCGAAACTTGGGAAATATTTTGGCGAAGCGCCTGTGGTCGAGATGTACAGTGCTACTGAGGGAGTTTTTGCACAGCAGCTTGACGATCTGCCATATGTGACGCCTAATTATGATACGTACTTGTTTGAAGTTGAAACAGGACACGGTATCAAACTGCTTCATGAGCTCAAACGAGGCGAATGGGGAAGACTGGTTATATCTTCATGCTTGTTTCCAAGATACAAGATGCGCGATATCATAGAAGCTGCTGGAAAGAACTATTTCAGGGTAGTTGGTAGAGATAGGTTCTCTGTTCTTCTGGAGCATAGACTGTACAGGTTATTTTTCGGGAGGCTTATCTAGGGTTTAGGATGTCTCCTTGAAGCCAGCATTGCGCCGTAAAATGCTCCAACAATTATGATTGCGCCGATGAAGATTAGGAAGAACGCGTTGGCCATGTGTCTATGTTCATCGTCCACGACGTATCTTTGAACGAAATACATTGCGCCTACCAGTATGATGGCTAAGCCGCCGATCAGCCATCCTATGAAAGCGTGCTCGCGTTTTTCATGTTTTTCCGCTTTCTCATCTTTCTCGTGTTTTTCGTCCTTCTCTTGTTTCTCATCTTTCTCGTTTCTGCGGCGTGCGGGGCGAGTTCCTGCGCCTGTAGCTTGTTCAATTTTGATCATTGCTCCGCATTTTGGGCAGAAGGCTGCGTCTTCATCGACTTTGTTTCCACATTTTGGGCAATAAGAGGACATGATCTTCACCAATGGGTTGTATGACTCTATTTAGTTTGTCTAATATTTAAAATATGTTCGCAGTTTGGGCGTCAAACATAGAATAAAGAGGTTGCGTGTCGTCTTTTGGGCGTCAAAGTCGTGAATGTTGGCGGAAGGAGCTGACTCTGTTCAGTCTGCGTGTTTGATATGGAGTGATGTATGTTTCGATTGCATTTATTAGGAACGGTGCGCACGAATTAAGGCAGTAACGTTGTATCGTTGTAGAAAACGCGGACGTGGCAACGTTACACACCACAAGCAACAAACCATAAAAGGAGTGAAAAAAGGAATGACTGAAAACTCGGGAGTCGTTTTCATTGGAAGGAAACCAGCAATGAGTTATGTTCTAGCGATCATAACCAGTCTATCGTCTTCTAACGCCAAAGAGATAACCTTGAAAGCACGCGGACAAGCGATCACGACAGCCGTTGACGTTGCAGAGATAACTCGCAGCCGCTTCCTGAAAGACCTGAAGGTAAGCAAGATAGCCATCGGCACAGAAGAGATCCCACCGAGAGAAGGCGAAGACAGGTCAAGAATGGTTTCCACAATGGAGATAACCTTGATAAGATAAAGCAGAGCATTGGCGAACAAAATACCAATGACGAACAACCGCTTTTTTCTTTTTTATAAAACAAGATTTTTGAGGACTGTTTTGAATTAATGCTGTCCGTTTATCTGTCAAATTACAATGACATCCGATAATGCTTGAACAAAACAATCGAAGTCCAACATCTCTCTTGACACGTAAATTGACTGGGCCTCGTCCTTCTTTTAGCTTGTAGAATGTACAATCGTTGAAGGCGATCTAGACGCGCCTATATCAGTCATGCCAGATCAAAGCTTCACTTTCAAACCAAAAGAAGAATAAAGAGCTCCACAGAGGTGTCGCTTCTTCTTACAATATGCTTCTGGAGAAAAGGCCGGCATCTGTACTGGTTGCTGTGATCACAAATCGCGCGTTGGGTTTGTGTAGCGGGTGTGAGTCTTTGTATCACCTTCAGAGGGGAGAAAGGAGAAAGGAGATAGGAACATTAGAATGATCCGACTTTCACCCGCGCTCCGCTCTTTAGGCGGTATCCATAGAAAAGGTTTATGCATCGTTGATTCACATCTGTCGGATTCTGAATAAAACAATTACTGGCTTTTTGATTAGAGCCTGCTATAGAAGATGATTACAGAAGTCTTAAATGCCTTGAATATGCAATTGAAACACGTTAATTGCAGGTGCACCGCTCTCCATGACGACTTTCAAAAATGTAATAGAAAAAATCAAATCTTTGGAAACCGAACGCGGAAGCTTACTCCTAGAAATTGAGGAGCTCAAGAAGATGGCTGATTCAAAAGCTAACGCCTTGGAGAACGAGGTAAGCATGCTCAGAGAAGAAGTCAAATCACTGAGGCTTCTTCTCGGTACCGGCGAACCCGAATTTAGTCCAGAGCCCAAGAAGAGGCAGAAATAGCCACACATCATTTTGAAAACTGTCAAATACTTAGAACTGTCAATTTTGCTTCTACGCTAGTCAGGAGCATGTATGAAGTATGCCTATCAAGTATGTTGAAGCCCCAGACGTAAAGGAACTTGCAGACGAGATCGCGAGCCAACTGGATTTCTTCCATGTAGTTCCCCAGTTCATCCACTGCTTCAGGAGCACAGGCTCCAAGGCAGGTCGCACCATTGCGCGTATTCACGGTTTGGGCAAAATATGGCAGGAAGCCCTGAATCTTTCCCCCTCATACGTGATTGAAGTCATATCTGAGCGATACGATCGGCTGAGCCAAACCGAAAAGGAGAAGACAATAATCCATGAACTTCTACACGTGCCGCATGGTTTTGCGGGTGGTTTTCGCCCGCACAAAGGCTATATTGACCGCGCAATTGTGGAAGAATTATATATGAGACTGCAAAAACAGAGAACTGCAAGAAAGACATCACGCGAGTGATCAAATCTCAATGAAGTATCAAATGCAAAGCCTTTGCCACAATGGCATCTATGTTCCGCCATATGATTACAAAGGCTTCTCCGTGAAAATTCAAGGAACCATGATAAAGCTGAGTCTGAAGACTGAGCAGATGGCTATCGCTTGGGTTAGAAAGGAACAGTCGAAACTGTCTCCTCCGGACAAGCTATTCTACAAGAACTTCATGGAAGACTTTGCTGAAGCATTAAGAGTAGAAAACCCCTCTTTGAAGATTCTTGCGAATTTGAAGATTCGATCAGACGTTGAACCTCTGAACGATGGAAAACCGCGGCCTGATATGGAGATTGACTTTTCGGAAATCAGACAGTACGTCTTGCAGGAACAGCAGAAAAAAGAGCACATGTCAAAAGAAGAGAAGAAAAGAATTGCACAAGAACCTAAAGCTAAGAGAGAGGCGCTGAAAGAACACTTCGCCAAAGCCATCGTTGATGGAAAACAGATTGCCATAGCAAACTGGACTGCTGAGCCGTCATGCATTTTCGCTGGCAGAGGCGATCATCCCAAACGTGGAAAATGGAAAGAAGGTCCAACAGAGGAAGACACAATTCTCAATCTTTCGTCTAGTAGTCCACGGCCTGCTGGCAAATGGAAAGACATTGTCTGGGAACCTAGTCGTATGTATATTGCCAGTTGGAGAGACAAGCTTGCTGGAAAGATGAAATACGTTTGGTTCTCTGACTCAGCCTTTCTGAAACAGAGCAGAGAGAAAGAGAAATTTGACAAAGCCGCAAAGCTTGACGACAAGGTTCCAAAGATCGCTGAACACATCCTGAAAAACTTGGAGGCTAAGGATGAGGAAAGAAGAAAAGTTGCCACGGTTTGCTGGCTAATTCTTGAAGTCAACATGAGGGTTGGAGACGAGAAAGACCCGGATGAAGCTGACACTGTCGGAGCAATAACCTTGAGGCCTGAACACGTGAAAGTGGAAAGAGACGAATTGCACTTCGACTTTCTGGGCAAAGACGCGGTCAGATGGGTTAAACAGGCAAAAGCACCGCAAGCAGTAATGGCGAACATCAAATATTTTTCACAAACCCGTAAGGAATGTCTCTTTGAAGGGATAGATTCAAAGAAAGTCACCCGCTTTCTGAATGAGAAAATGGAAGGTCTAACGGCCAAGGTTTTCAGAACTTGGAAGGTGAGCAAAACTGTAGAAGAGAGTTTAGAGAAGAGCGAAGCCAAGAAAGAAGACCCTGAGCACCTGAAGCTCTTTCATGCGAAGATGGCTAACCTTGAAGCAGCTATAATCGCAAATCACAAGAGGAAAATTCCGTCAAACTTTGACGAGCGTCTGGCAAAGAAAGAAGAAAAACTGAAGACTCTTGAAGTTCAGTTGAAAGAAGAGGCGGCGCAAGGCAAGAAGACTGAGTCTCTGTCCAAAAGGCTTGAGAAAACAAGGATTGACGTAAAGCTGACGATGGCGACTAAAGAGTACAATCTGGGAACATCGCTCAAGTCCTATGTCGATCCGAGAGTATATGTGAAGTGGGCTAACCAGGTTGATTTCGATTTAGATAAGCTGTACCCCAAGACTCTGAGAAATAAATACAGTTGGGCTTTGGGAGGAACTGCCAAGAGCTAGACCGCGATAACACTAGCTAGTTGTTGCAGTTTTTCGTCTTTATTGATATCGACCGAAAATGGTTCAAGCAAAGATTGTTTCAGCGTGCTAGCGAATCGCTATACTGAGATATGTCAGATTCTTGAAGGATCTCTCTTCTCTTGACTATTTCAGCAAAACTTACGAAATCGCCGCCCACTATTTTGAGCTTGGCTTCAATGTTTCTTCTTTTCACTTCTATAATGTTATAAGAGTTGCAGAAAAAGCCTCTCAGCTTCTCGCATGACACGCTGCCTGCATGCACAATGTGCATGTTCTCCATCTTCCATCTCCAAGGTCTGTGGCGATGTCCGCAAAGCACCAGATTTGCCTTAGACTTCACCAAGCTTCTCAGCACATCGCCCGCATCCACTATCGTTATTTGATCTGCACCTGTGTCTGGAACTGGTATTATGTGATGGTGTATTGCTACTATCTTGACTCTGTCTTTGTATCTCTCCAGAGTATGTTCAAGCCACAAGTTTTGCCTGTTACCCACTTCGCCATCGTCTCTATCTGGTCTGGCCGAACTTAGCACTATTATGGCTGCCTCGTCAATTTCTGTTACTTGTGAAAACGGGAAAAACTTTTTAAAAAGCAAATAACCTGTGGAGCGGTAATCGTGGTTTCCGCTCACGTATATTATTTTCTTTGCTTTCAGCTTCTTCAAAGCATTTGAAGCTGCCTTGAACTCTGAAATGATTCCGTTCTCAGTCAAGTCGCCTGTTACAAGCACCGCGTCAGGGTTCGTTTCGTTAATTTCTTTAACTGCGGTTCTGAATTTTTCTCTGTCCAGCATTGGGCCGAAATGAATGTCTGAAATTTGGACAAGTAACATTGTTGTTATTCTCTGCTGGAGAGTATCACGATGTAGTCCGCCGTGTCAGCGCACATGTCCGCAGCTTGTTCAATGAACTCGACTAAATCGTCGAATATGACCATGGCGCCACAGTTCATCTCTTCTCCATACTTCACGAACGAACCTTTGGTTTTGAAATAGTAGCCATCAAGCTCATGTTCAATCTCGTCAACCTTCTCGGCGCCTGCAATGGCTTCCTGCGGGTTTACTGTTATCTTCTCGATGCTTCCTCGAAGAGCTGAGGCGCAACCCACAAGCAGTGTTGTCATGTGCACAGTGTTCTCACAGAATTCTCTCGGAATTTTGGCGTCCTTCAACATTTCAATGCATCTTGCAGCATCTTTAACGTGATCTGCAAGTGTGTCCAATCTTTTGACGAGATGAAGTATGTCTTCGCGGTAGTCTGCGACCAATGCGGCTCCTTTTGACAGCTCTTTGAAAACTTCCATCCGGAGTCTGTCCACCTCCTCCTCCGCTTTGAACAGATTTTGGATATATTGTGCAGCTTCCTTCTTTTGGCCCTCAGATGTGCTTCGAATGGCTTGGTTTAGAAGGTTAACCGTATCAAGAGCTTTCGTTATCTGTTCTTGAGCTAAATCTAAAGCTTTCGTTCTGCGCCGTTTTTCAAACCATGCAAAACTTCTTTTCTCCAAATCGCTTGTCTCCTATTCATATTATTCTTTCTAATTCACTTATAATAGTTCTTAAGGCTCTTTGTTTTCTATACAGCTGAAGAATATTGTTACCATATAATCTTTGTCACTTGCCTTCCTTCTCATTTGTCCATCGGATTTTTTGTTCGCCTTTTTTCATAATAATTTGTTCCTTCTTAAAAATAGGAGCTTCTTTCTTGTATCGTTCCACAGCTTCCTCCAAAACTGGAAAAACATCCTTGCGATGTGAGCCTGCAACCAAAACGTATACAAGGTCTTCACCTACGTCAAATTCACCGAGTAGATGGTAAATCTGGACATCGACTACCCCTGGTCTATTGCGTAAGTCACTGCAAATATCAGTCAAGACTTCGTTCGCCTTATCTTCATATGCTTCCAGCGTCAGCCGCTGAACCTTTTCACCTTCTTCGGTGCTTCCACGCACAACGCCGACAAAAGTGGCGATTGCACCTGCCTCATGGAAACCAGTCTGTTTCTTCATCGCATCAATAACATCTTGAAGAGAAAACGTTCCTTTTTCATGAACTCCTGATTTGATAGGCATAAAAACCACCAATCTTTAGAAATGTTTCAGTTATCGTTTTGCTAACGGTTTCTAATTAGCATATTGCTAAGGTTCTCAAGGGTTCTGTTGTGTTCTGCTAATCTTTGATGTGCTTCCTTCAATGTTATCTGCATAAATCTGACCTCATTGCTCGGCCTAGCTTGTCCAAGCCTCAAAAGATCAGAGGTTATGGTCACCGCGATTTTTGGATATCCTCCAGTTGTTTGTGCATCCCTCATTATCAGGATCGGCTTTCCGCTCTTTGGTACCTGGATTACTCCAGGTAAGAGTGCATCTGAAACGATGTCTGCTTTATCTTTGTGCTCTATTGCTGGGCCTTCAAGGCGGTATCCCATGCGGTCTGATTCCGGTGTGACCTTGTAGGGTTTGGATAAGAATGTCTTCAAGCCTTTCTTTGTGAACATTTCTGCTTGTGGACCCAGAATCACATGTACGCATATGCTATGTTCAAATTGGGGCACAAATTCTTCTGGAAACAAATATTCAGCACTCACAAAGGATGCGCCAGTCGTTTCAATGGTGTCTCCTGTTTTGAGCTGTCTGCCGTCTAATCCGCCAAATTTGCCACGTACATAAGTTGATTTGCTGCCTAAAACCATGGGTATTTCTATCCCGCCTCTTACAGCCAGATACGCTCTGCATCCGCTTTCCATTCTTCCAAAAGATAGGGTGTCACCTTCTTCTACTTCAATTGTCTGCCACATGGGAATGTCGATGCCATTAATCATTGGAGAGCACTGTCCACCTGTAACTGCTATCTGCGTTTTTCCTAACACTCGAAGTTCTGGTCCGATGAGCGTAGTTTCTATACAAGCGCTGTTCGAGTCGTTTGAAACCAGACAATTTGCCGCTGTAAGCGAAAACTGATCCATGGCGCCGGAGACTGGCACGCCATATCGGAGATAGCCATATCTTCCCCTGTCTTGAATTGTTGTGAACATGCCTGGCTTGGTCACTTGAAATACTTTCATCTATCCTTGCTCCTCAAAGGAGGCTTTGTACTCTGTTTCTGTGATCGGTTTGAACTTCACAGTGTCTCCCGGGTTCAGAAAGGTTGGTGGTTCCTGTTTTGGATCAAACAATGTGAGCGGTGTTCTGCCAATTATTCGCCATCCACCCGGAGCTTCGCAGGGGTAGATGCCTGTTTGCTTCTCCGCTATTCCGACTGATCCTGCTGGCACCTTCAATCGTGGTGTTGCAAGGCGTGGCATCGCAATCTCGTTAGCGACCTCTCCTAAATATGGAAAGCCTGCTACAAAGCCTATCATGTAGACACGATATTCCTTCTCTGAATGCGTCTTCACAATCTGCTCCTCAGTTAACCCATGCCAGTCAGCGACACTGTTGAGATCCGGTCCATATTCTCCGCCATAAACAACTGGAATTATGATTCTTCTTGTAGGTTTCGCATTCGGCTCTGTGCCTTTGTCTGCGAGATTTTTGACTTCTGAAATCAACTGGTCATGATTTTTCTCTAATGGATTGTAACGGATCAACAATGATCTATAAGTTGGTACTAGCTCATCGACGCCCTGAATCTTGGCCTCAGCAATGGCGTTTTGTAGTGCAAATACTCTTTGATTGATTTTTGAGTCTATTGTGTCGCCAAATTCGACAACGAGAGCCATGTCTCCAAACGGTAGGTATCGTGGAAAAGCTCGCATATTGCTGATCACGGAATTACCTTTTATGCTCAAACGAAGTTGCCTGCAGGCTCAATTTTGACTTCTGCTTCGGCGAGCCCTCTTTTTAATTCTGTGGCAAGTTTCACAGCTGCAGGTGTATCACCGTGCACACAAATCGTATGCACTTCCTCTAGGCTCAAGTCTTTGCCGTTGATTGTTTTGACTTTCCTTAACTTTACAGCTTTGGCAGCTCTTTCGACAACAATCCGCGTATCTTGGATAATCGCGCCTGCCTGTTTTCTTGAAACTAGGCTTCCATCTGAATTGTATGCTCTGTCTGCAAAGAACTCGTGCGCCACTTTAATACCTGTTTTTGAGCAGGCTTTAGCCAGCTGTGATTTCGGCATTGCAAACACTATCAGTTTACTGTCCAAAGATTTGACCGCTTCCGCGATCGTTGAGGAAATATCTTCATCTTCTGTCGCCATGTTATATAGGGCTCCATGAGGTTTCACATGTTGCAGTTTCATATCCGATGTCTTGGCGAATCCTTGAAGTGCACCAACTTGGTAAATGATAGCTGTTTTCAACTCTTCTCGTGTCAACTGCATTTCTCTTCTCCCAAACCCCATCAGATCAGGGAACCCTAGGTGCGCGCCGATAGCCACTTTGAATCCTTTTGCAAGTCTGACCGTTTTCTCCATCGTCGGGGGATCGCCTGCGTGAAATCCGCATGCAATGTTTGCAGAAGTTATGTGGGGCATTATCTTTTCATCATCCCCGATCTTGAAATTTCCGAAGCTTTCGCCTAGATCGCAGTTCAGATCCACTCTGAACTTCAAATTCATCTCCTCAACACTTACTGTCAGTCTGTATTGAAATATACTTTCTTATGTCTTCAATTGCGGCTGATGGCATCGGCAAATCCTTCATTGTAAGCAAGCCCGCCGGCGCTTCAAGTACTCTTGGGATAGCGTTCACAACCATTGCTACTGTGCCTACATCGCCGTGAACGCATGGCTGAATCCTTTGTTTGATGGTTGGAGCGCCCGTAATAGTTATGGAATCGTATTCTTCTTCAGCGCCTATATATGCTTGAAAATCAAGAACAATCGCTTCTCTTCCTTTCATGATGCCTTTAGCTTTCTGCCTAAGTCCTGCAGCATTTCCCGCTTTGACCTTTATATCCTTGCTTTCAACAGTCTTTTTGGCGATTACTGGCTCAACATTATCCACAGAAACCCTGTCAAGTTTCCAAGCTAGAGCGGCTGCGATCATCGCAATTGACTGTTCAAGTCCAACATGCCCGGTAATCTGTCTTTCCGCGATTTTCCCTTTGAACTCTTCAACTGTCAAACCTGCGCCTATCTTTTTCTGAAAAGGTAGTCGTCTCGTAGCCGCGTTCATCACTCTGACTGCTTCAATTTTCTGTATCTTTTGACAAGGCGCAGTAAGTGCTATAACAAGCGTATCCATAAGAAAACCTGGGTTTATGCCTGTTCCCAACACGGTAACGTCATTTTTCTTTGCGAGTCTGTCGAGATCTGCAGCAAGCTTCGGTTCGGTGGAATAGGGATACGATAGTTCTTCACATGTGGAAACGACGTTCACTCCATGCTTCACTATTGAGGCTATCTGCAGGTAAGTGCCTTTGAGATAGGAGGAGGTCGCGTGAATTGCCACATCTGCTTCAGTTTTTCTGAGTAGTGAGTCTGCGTTGTTTGCGACTTTCACTCCAAGGCTTGTGCCTGTTCCAAGAGCTTCACCCAAATCTTTGTTGATCTTGTCTTTTGCTATGTCAACAGCGCCTACAATTTCGACTCCTTCTTTCTGCAAGAGAAACTTCGCGATCATGCTGCCGACAGCACCTATACCATATAAGACGATTTTGATCTTCTTCACTTTGATTTTCCCCTAGATTGCGGTCTGTATCTCTGTCTGATTCTGCTAAAAAAGGATGCGCTGTCCTCAAACCTTTACGTTTGTAAACTTTTATATCTGGAGTAACTCCCAATACTAGAGAGGCTCACATCTTGGCAACCGCAGGAACCATAGTCCCCAAGGATTTCCTTGAAAAACTATTGGACACTGAAAAACTCAAATACTGCTATGAATGCGGCATCTGCACAGCCAGCTGCCCAATGGCCGAGCTAATGGGAAAAGACTACAACCCAAGAAGCATAGTTGGCAAAATTATGTCAGACCCCGAAGGGCTTCTCGCGTCAGATGCACTGTGGCTTTGTGCTTGGTGCTACCGCTGCCACAAACGCTGCAATCAAGCTCTCAAGTTACCTGAAATATTTCTTTTAATACGGAAGCTTGCTGTGGAGAAAGGGTACACTGCTTCCGTAGAAAAAGCCTTTCAGAAAATCGCTGAGAACGTCCCTCTTCCTCTTATAACTACGCTCGCATGCTTCCATCCTGAAAGAGCGGGTCTCAACCGGGAAGAGACTCTGGTTAAGATTGCACAGATACATGAGGATTACTTGAAGCGCGAAAAGGTCAAACGGGCGCAAACAGTGTCTGAAGAGAGAATTGCCGTAATAGGTTCTGGACCTGCCGGGCTCACGGTCGCATATGAATTGAGCCGAAGAGGCTATGGTGTAACGGTTTTTGAAGCGCTATCTGAAGCCGGCGGAATGTTGAGGAAGTGCTTGCCATGCTTCCGTTTACCGCGAAATTTTCTAGACATGGAAATTAAGGCCATAAAAGACTTAGGTGTTGACATCCGAACCGGTAACGTAATTGGCCATGAGCTGAATCTTACTGGCTTGTGGAGGGAAGGGTTCAAAGCTGTTTTTGTTGGCATGGGCACTCACAAAACTCAAAACCTCAAAATTGATGGCGTCGAATTGAAAGGCGTTGTTCACGCTCTCGACTTTTTATGGCAGATCAATTCGGGCGAAGATGTAAAAATCGGTGCGAACATCGTTGTTATAGGCGGCGGAAACGTTGCCGTCGATGCTGCTCGCGAAACCTTGAAAAAAGGAGCAAAAGCAGTCACCATTCTTTACCGTAGGTCAAGGGAAGAGATGTCTGCTATTCCGTGGGAAGTTGAAGAAGCAGAACATGAGAGTGTGAAGATCGAATTTCTCGTTTCGCCTAAGAAGATTCTTGGAGAAGGTGGACGAGTCTCGGCTGTTGAGTGTGTTCGCATGGAACTAGGTGAACCAGACGAGAGTGGAAGACGAAGAGCTATTCCGATCGTTGGTTCAGAGTTCACGCGAGAGACAGATATGGTGATCCTTGCAGTAGGAGAAGCTCCTGATGTCGAGTTTCTGCCCAAAGAAATCTTGCTCAATGATGATGACACGATTTGGGTTGACCCAGTGACCATGGAAACCACGTTGCAGGGTGTTTTTGCAGGTGGCGACATTGTTACTGGACCTGCTACGGTTATTGAGGCGATCTGCGGTGGGAAACGAGCTGCAGAATCTATTGATAAATATTTGAAGTCTTTGAGGAGATGATGCTATGACAGAGAAGAAGGAAATTGAAGCTAGCAGCGTCAAAGAGGAACCTCGCATCGGCGTCTATGTTTGTCATTGCGGCTTGAATATCGCTGGCTCCGTGGACTGTGAAGCTGTGGCCAAGTTCGCTGCAACTCTTCCACATGTTGTGTTGGCACAAGACAACCGCTATACCTGCTCCGATCAAGGACAAGAAGGCATAAAAAAAGATATCAAAGAGCATAAGCTCAGCCGAATTGTGGTCGCTTCGTGTTCGCCGCGTCTTCATGAACCCACGTTCAGGAAAGCGTGTGAAGATGCGGGTTTGAACAAGTACCTTTTTGAGATGGCTAACATTCGTGAACACTGTAGCTGGGTTCACTTGTATGACCGCGCCTCGGGCACAGAGAAAGCTAAAGACCTCGTGAAAATGGCTGTAGCTAAAGCTGCCCTACTTGAGCCGGCTGAAGAGATTGAGGTTTCCATAAACCGCAAAGCCCTTGTTATCGGAGGAGGAGTCGCAGGGATTCAAGCAGCTCTAGATCTTGCTGACACAGGCTACAAGGTGTACTTAGTTGAAAAAGAACCAAGCATAGGCGGAATGATGG
>Ga0209253_10003182_pt1 | contig 14444 bp, 12 predicted proteins | sample FrelakmetBRP12BR_FD_187145 | JGI IMG/M metagenome (GOLD analysis project Ga0209253, IMG submission 187145) | Freshwater lake sediment microbial communities from the University of Notre Dame, USA, for methane emissions studies - BRP12 BR (SPAdes)... | ecosystem: Environmental > Aquatic >...
GCGAGCTGCTCCAGCGTCACCGCCTCCAATTTCATTTCCACCCGCGACAATTTCAGGGCGCTGTTCTTCTGCTCGATTTTCGAAGGCCGCATGTAATTCACCCGTTCCTTGATCCGGGACTGGCCGGCCAGCTGATCCAGGAAGGAAAACAGGGTGAACCCCTTGTCCCGACGGGTAAAGCGCGCCTCGGACTGCTTGGTGCGGGATTTCAGGCTGTCGTATTCGGACTTCATGCGGTGCATTTCCGCCAGCATGAGCGTCTTGGAATTAACGGCCTGCCGCATCTGGACACTGCGGCTGAACACGGGCGCAATCACGAACTGAACCAGCAGAAACAGAACCAGGGCGCAGCCGCCCCCGGCCACGATGATTTTTTCCCGCCGGCTGAGCTTGCTGAGGTTGATGCGCTTAACTATGGATTCTATCGTCATGTGTATTTTTCAGTTTTAATTTCAGTTGCTGCAGGATGCTCGACACTGGATCCCGGCTAAGTCCCGGCAACAGGTTTTTCCCTTAGGGATCGCGGCTGAAAGCCGCTCCCACACAGCCTCCCTCACAGGTCCACCTTGAGCTGAAAGTTCACTTCCTTGCCGGAGCGGTCCGTGTTCGCCGAGCTGATGGTCACCTTCTTGAAGGCGGGGATGCGCTCCAGCTGCCCCTTGATCTCATCCACGGCATTGAACGCGGCCGTGGTGCCCGAAATCAGGATGGCATCCGGGCCGATCACCATGCGGTCGAAGACGACCGAGATGTCCTCGGAAATACCGTCGCTGATGCTCTTGAGAAGATCGATGCTGCGGGCGGCGGGCAGGGACTCGCCCGGCTGGGCGGCGCCCTTCTTGAGTTCCTGCAGGTTGATCTTCATCTGCTGATAGGGGTCGGCGACCTTTTTGGCGTCCGGAAACGCGTCCCTGAAAACGGCGGCGATCTGCTGGTCAAGCCCCTCCAGCCGGTTCTTTTGGAAGAGCGATTCGACCAGAAGGCTGGCAAACATCAGCACGAGCACCGCTGCGGCCAGGGCGCCGGTCTTGACCAGGTTTTCCCGGTAGCGTGACAGGATTTTCCTGCCCGGGAACTGGCTGCGATGAAAGCTCAGGCTTTCAAGACCTTCGATTTCCGCTAGCGCCAGCGCCAGCGCCCCGTCCATGAGGGCGGGGTCCCAGGCCGATGCGTCCCCTCCGCCGGCCACGCGGCGCTCTTGCCTCACATCCGATGTTCGCAGCGCGACGGGAAGGGCGGCGGCGAACCGCTCCAGGTCCATCCCCGTCTGCCCGCCGCCGGACAGGACCGCTTCCGTCGGGCTGCCGGCCTCGCCGCCGAGGTCGGCCAGCGCGCCGAGCGTGGTGCGAATGTGGTGGTGCAGGGCGCGCTCGCGGGCGGGCGGCGCCGCCGGCAGGGGAAAGGAGCGGATCAGCCGGACATCGGGCCCATCCACGATCTGCAGGGACCCGAAGGTGTCGCCGACATCCAGGCACAGGGCGGCGCCGGCTGCTTCGGGGTTGCGGCCGATCCACAGGGCGATGGATAGCCCGCTCAGGGTCAGGCGTTGCGGGTCGATGTGCACGGCGGAGAGCGCCTCCAGAACGGAGGCGAGCCGGTTTTTATCTACGGTCGCCGCCAGGACCTCCGTCTGGCCCGGGGTCGTACCGGGCCCGAGGACGCTGAAATCGATGGCCATTTCCTCTATCGAAAAAGGCAGGGAGGGCTCGATCTCAAACGGCAGAACCATCCGGATTTTCTTCGGGTTGGGGAACGGGACCTGCGCGTTGCGGCAGGAAAAGAGCACGGCCGGGATGGACACGGCGCAGTCGGCGTCCTTCAGGTCCATGTTCGCGGTGATCGCCCGCAGCGCCGCGCGCAGGCCCCCTCCGTCCTCGCTCTCCGGGGGGATCGGCGCGGACATGAAGGCGGCGATGCGGCTCTCCCGCAGGCTGCTTTTGACCAGCACCGCGCGGACGCTGTTGGATTGTATGTCCAGCCCAAGAACTTTTCGGCTCATGTCAATTCACCTGCCAGCTCAGGATGCGGCACGTCCATTTTCCCGTCTGGGGGGCTTTGACCCGCTGCAGCACGGCCGTGACCGTGGTTGCGGCATCGTGCAGGCTGGCCGTGGATTCGACGCGGAAAAGGTCGCTCGACATGGTGATCAGCTTGGGGTCGAGCTTGAGCCCCGCCAGCCCCGGGACCTGGTTCAACCAGGCGGGGTTGCGCATGTCCACCTTTTGTTTGCCGGAAGCGATGTTCCGCCGCAGCTCGTCGATGGCCTCCACCAGGTCCTTGTTTTCGGCCGGCAGCAGCGCGAAGAGCACGGGGATGTCGGCCGTGGTGATGTTGATGCGGCCGGGGAAGCTGACTCCCGTGCCTTGACCGGGCTCCAAGCCGAAGACCGTCAGAGAGCGTGAGATCCCGGGGACGTCCTCCGTCCCGGAATAGAGCTCCGGAGTGATCCCCTTGACCAGCAGCAGTTCGTTCAAGTCGGTCAGCGGGCCGTTGCGGGCGGGATAAGGCGGCCGCCGGCTCTCGTAGTAGCTGGTTTCGGCGCCGCTCAGCCCGGTGATGGCGTCGTCGTCCCCGCTGTCCAGCCAGTCTTTCAGCGAGTTGATGATGGCCGTCGGTTCGCTGTCGTTCTTGAGCTCGAGCTTGAGCTCCTTGCGATCGACGTAATACTGCAGGAACCGCTCCCACAGGGTCCGCTGGGTCTCGTTGAACTGGCGGCTGTCCGGGTGATTGACCAGGGCGTTGACCTGGATCTTACCCAGCTCGTCGGTGATGACCAGCGACAGCCGGCCGTCCTCGAAGGGGAACTCCCTCAGCACGTCCTCGATGTGCACCGGGTCGGCCCAGTCGTCCATCGGCGTGTCATACTCGTTGTCGACCTTGTCCTTGGCGAGGATCGCCATGGCCACATGCACGCCGGCGGCGGCCATCTCGGTCATGCTCAGATCGTTGCGCGCCGCGGCGCTGGAAACCACCGCAAACCGTGCCCGGCGATTGTATTCGAGGGCGGCCGCCACCAGCACGGTGGTCACCCCGAGGGTGATCAGCAAGGCCACCCCGCGTCGATTCCGCAGGCACTGGACGAAAGCCGCCATGGGTCACCCCGACTTCCGGCGCACCAGCGGGAGCGCCACCGTGGTCTGAAAGCCGTAGCTTTCGTTCCCGGCGCCGATTTCAAGCCGCACGGCCACCATGACCGGGGTCGCGGTGCCGGACTGCGAAGATTCCGAATCCCATGCGTCGAACTTCTTGCCATCCGCGTCAACGTACTCAAATGCCAATGATTTGACGTTTTCACAGAGCACGGGATCTACGCTGCGCTCCTCGAAGCGAGGATAGGGATAGAGGTTGTCGGCGCGCTTCAACCGCAGACCTCCGCCGGGGGCGGCCTGCACGTAATAAATGATTTCGGCGATCCCGTCCTCCCGCGACCCTTCGAGCGCCACGTGCGCCCGGCTGGTAAACCTTAACTTTGCAAGCGCCGTGCCACCCCTGTTCTCAACGGAGCCCTGGAACCGGTAGGGGTCCGGAAGGCTGTCGACTCGCGGCGCTTGGTACAGCGGCCGCTCAAGGATGAACGCGTTTTCCAGGTCGAGGGTGATGCGGGTCAGACAGGTCCGGCCCATGTCGAACACGGACGCCGTCGCCTCAAGGGTTTCGGCGTTCGAAAAAACCATGTTGAACGACGACAGGACCGTCGTTACCACAAGGCCTAAAATAAGCACGGCCACCAGGATTTCCAGGAGGGTGAATCCATGGGCCTGCGGCCGCTTAGTTGGAGTTCCGAGTTCCGAGTTCCGAGTTCCAAATGTAGACGACCCCGTCATAATCAACCAATGTCGAGGATTGGGCAATGTAGGATACTTTGATTTCACTCGCTGCTCATCCCTTTTCACTCCGACTCCGACTCATTACTCGTCACTCTCTCATAAACCGGTACGTCCTGAACCCGTACGAGTGTTCGCCGTTGTTGAGCGTCACCAGCACATCGATGCGCTTCATGTCCCGCGAGATGTCTACCCCCAGGGCGGCCGACGGCGCGTCCTCGACCGTGATTTTCCACTGGTAGCCCGGGTACTCACGGCCGAAATCGCCCTGGCTGGTGGCGAACCGGCGCTCGGTGGATTCCTCGAAACGGGTGAGCGCGCTGCGTGCCAGAAGCGGCGCCTGCGTGGTGAAGCGGCTCTCGATGCTCATGGCGACGGTCTGGGATTGCAGGCGGTACACGCTCATCAGCACGATGGCCATGATGCCGAGCGCCACCATCACCTCGAGCAGCGTAAAGCCGGCTCGAAGCTCACGATCAGCAGGATTGGCAGGAAATGGAGCGTCTATCATTCCCGGACATCACATTGGCAATTCTACGCGCAACGGGTTGACCGGCCAACGGGTGGACCGGTTGACCTCAAAGCCGCACATCGTCGAAACCGATTACGCGGTCGAACATCTTCACCTGGGAGAGGAAGGGCTCGAGCAGAAACGAGGTGTAGGTGTCGCCGTGCTGCAAATGGATCAGGGCGCGGTCGCTGTGCCCGTCCCGCGAAAACCGGATCTCCGCCCGGCCTGCGTTCACGCGGCCCTGGCGGGGGAAGTCGACGCTGACCACGCGGCCGCCGCCCGGCAGCGGCTGGGCGCGGCGGACGGCGCGGTCCGCCTCCTCCGGGGTCATGGCCTCCGCCGTTTCCCAGAGCCGGTTGGTTTCCAGGTCGATGTGCAGGACCTGCTGCCGGCGCGTGCGCAGCGCTTCCTCGCGCAGGGCCTGGAGCTTGCCGATCAGCCAGCGCGAGCTCCGCTTGGCGTCGTCGACGAAAAACGACCCTTCGAACCGCGGGACGGCGAAGAAAAAGACGATGCCGATCAGGGCCATGACGACGATCAGCTCCAGCAGGGTGTAGCCGGCCCGGCGCTGCGTCATCAGTCGATGTCCCAGTTGGTGATGTCCTTGTTTTCGTTCTCGCCGCCCGGCACGCCGTCGGCGCCGTAGGATATGATGTCGAAATCCCCCTTGAGGCCGGGCGACAGGTAGATGTAGTCGTTGCCCCACGGGTCCTTGGGCACCTTGCCTTTTTCGAGGTAGCCGCCCTGCCGCCACTTTTTGGGGATCACCCCGGACTCCGGCCGCTGCACCAGGGCGAGCAGGCCCTGCTCGGTGCCGGGGTAGATGCCGCTGTCCAGCTTGTAGAGCTTGAGCGAGGTTTCCAGGGCGGCGATGTCCATCTTGGCCCGCACCTGCTTGGCCTCCTCCGGTCGGCCCATCAGCTTGGGGGCGACGTACATCGCCAATATCCCCAGGATGATGATGACGACCATGATTTCTATCAGAGTAAACCCCCGGTGGTTGGCGACTTCGCAGAAGCCCCGACTTCGGCGTTGCGCTTCGCCCCGCAGTCGCTGCGGCGTACTAAAAGTACGCCTCGCTCCGCGCGGCTCGCGCGCCTTGAATTCGGGGCTTTTGACGAAGCCGCAGAGGGCTGCCTTTTCGTTCAGTTGAGAAAATAGTCTAGACATCATATTGTGTCGGCCTTTCTTCTTATTGCCTTGGGTCCTTGAACCACTTTATTTTATCTAATCAACTGATTCATTTCAAAGATGGGCAGACAGATCGACAGCACGATGAACCCCACCGCGCAGCCCATCACCAGGATCATCACCGGCTCCAGATAGGAGGTCAGCCGCAGGATCGTGGTTTCCACCTCATTTTCAAAGACATCGGCGATCTTGTAAAGCATTTTTTCCAGTTCGCCGGACTGCTCCCCGACCTGGATCATCTGGATGGACAGCGTGGGGAACACGCGACCCTCGGAGAGGGCGAGCCAGAGGCTCTTGCCCTTGCTGACCTCCTCACCCGCCCGGGACACGGTGTCGGCGATCAAGACGTTGCCCACGATGTTGCGGACGATGTCGAGGGCGACCAGCAGGGTGACCCCGTTTTCCAGCAGGGAACCCAGGGTGCGGCTGAACCGGGCGACCGCCAGCTTGCGGGAAAGGGTGCCGAAACCCGGCAGCTTGAGAAGGGTGGTGTCCCACCAGCGCCGGCCGTTTTGGGTCCTGCGGAACTGCCGGACGCCCAAAACCGCCGCTGCCAGCAGTATCAGGACCATCCACCAGTAGTGCTTGAAAAAGTCGCTCAGCGCGATCAGCACGCGCGTGGGGGTCGGCAGCACCTGCTTCATGTCGGTGAAGATCGAGGTGATGGTGGGGACGATGTAGGCCAACAGGATGAACAGCACGACGACCCCGAAGAACAGCATGAACACCGGGTAGGCGAGCGAGGCCTGGATCCGGTTGGAGAGGGCCTGCTGTTTTTCTGTGATTTCCGCAAGGCGCTCGAGCACGATCTCCAGCGTGCCGGAGCTCTCGCCGGCCCGCACCATGTTGACGTAGATCGGCGGGAAAATCCCGGGGAACTGGGAAAGGGCATGCGCGAAGCTGTTGCCCTCGACCACGAGGTCCTTCACCCGCGCCAGGGTGCGCTTCAGGGCGTAGGAAGGGGTCTGCGGCAGCAGCGCGTCCAGGGCCGACACCAACGGGAAACCGGCGCCGATCAGGGTCGCCAGTTGACGCGTGGTAATGGCCACGTGGGCAGGCTTGACGCGCGAGAACCAGTCGCCGAAGCTGAAGCGGTGGCGAGCGTCTTTTTTCGCCTGAGCTTCCTGCGCCTCGCGGATGGCCACCGGGAATTTCCCCGTGGAGCGCAGTTTCTGCCGGGCGGCCTGGATCCCGTCGGCGTCGATGATGCCGGAGGTGTTCTTGCCTTTGGCATCGAGCGCTGTGTATTCGAAAACGGGCATAAAAAACCTGCGTGGTTTGTGAAATATTTCAATGATAACAATTTGCTAAATTAATGGCAAGCTGTAGTGACCTTCAGGGGGGCACACGACCGAAAAATTGGATTTCCAATGAAGTCGCTTTGAAAATCCCCCATCACCTTTTGGGAAAGGGCGCGAAGGGGGATTTTGTTCCAACAAGGCAATATATCTGTGGGAGCGGCTTTCCAGCCGCGACGTCTCCCCTCCAAAGATCGCGGCTGGAAAGACGCTCCCACAAAAAGCCGACGGCTGAACCGGCGGCTTTTTTACTTATAAAAGTCCGGGCTGAGGAACGCCGGGTTGGGATAGGTGTAGAACCCCTTCCCGCTCTTCACGCCCAGCTCGCCGCGGTCGATCATGTCCCTCAGTGCCTGGGGCGGGTGGTCCTTGGGGTCCTTGGAGTCGCTGTAGTAGACCATTTCGATGTCCCAGATCACGTCCAGGCCGACTTTGTCCATCAGGGCGAAGGGCCCTTCCTTCATGCGCGTGAAGATCATCCAGGCCCGGTCCACGTCCATGAAATCCACGAACCCGTTGCCCCACATGTAAAGGGTCTCGCGCTTGATGGCGCGCCAGACGCGGTTGAAGCAGAAGCCGAGCAGCTCTTTCTTGACCGTCAGGGGGACGAAGCCGATAGACTTGATCCAGGCGATGCCCTTTTCCATGACCTCCGGCCGGGTGCGGGTGCCGCCCATGATGTCCACCATGTTGACGCCCTGCATGGGGAAGTAGAAGTGGATGTTGAGCACCTGCTCCGGGCGGCCGCCTTCTTTTTCCATCCGCGACACCGGCATGGAGGAGCTGTTGGTGGCGAGGATGGCGCCGGGCGCGGCCTTTTCGCCGATTTCCTTCCAGACCTTTTTCTTGATCTCCAGGTTCTCGGGCACGGCCTCGAGGATGAGGTCGGCGTCCTTGACCGCCGCGCGCAGGTCCTGCACCTGGCGGACCTTCCGGGCGCAGGCCTCCCACTGGTTCCAGGGGATGATGGGGGTCACTTTTTTAGCCTTGAGGTCGGCGCGCAGCTTCTCGAAGGTCTGACGGAAGGCGCCCTCGCGCGGGTCGAACACGGTGACCTCGTAGCCGGTGCGGGCGGCGATCATGGCAATCTGCGTCCCCTGAATCCCGGTCCCGACCATGGCGAACTTCTGCAGCGCCAGCTTGGATGTTTTTTTCTGGGGCATGGTTGTCTCCTCACCTTCTTTTCTTGTTCTGCGTTGAATCCTGCTCCGAATATGTTTCAGAACGTCAGGTCACGCAGTCGCTTTTTCAGGTAATATTTTCCGGCGGCCGTGATGCCCACGACCCCGCCCTGAACCATGGCGTTAATGGCCTTGGGCCGGAAGTCCCTCAGGCCGATGCGAAACATGTTGGTCTTGGCATAGGGCAGATCAATGGCCGATGCATCATCATGGGCCTTTTTGAGGTCGAGTTCCCGGGCAATATTTTTGGCGGCACGCTTAATGCGGTAGCCCACCACCATCTGGGTGAGGATGTAGACGCCTACGAGGAGGATGATGCCGACGATGATCTGTAAGGTTTCAGACATTAGTGCCGTTCCCTGTAGACATGGAATTCCGGCTGCGCGGCCCGGGTGAAAGCGTGGAATCGCCTTCGGATGATCAAGTCCGTCAATAGGTCAACACCACGCCGCCGTCGAAGAGCAGATCGCCGCCGACGAGATACCGCGCGTAGTGCGAGAACCCGTAGATGAACATGTTGGCCACCTCGACCGGGTCCATCATTTCCTTGATGCGGGATTTGCCGAGCATGACGTCGCGCACCACCTCCTCCTGCGTGATGCCGCGCTGGGCGGCCTGGGCCGGGATTTGGTTGAGAGCGAGGGGGGTTTTGATGAAACCGGTGCTGACGGTGAAGGAGCGGATCTTTCCCTCGCCCTCGGCCGAAATAGACTGGGCCAGGGCCCGCAGGCCGAACTTGGTGATGTTGTAGACCGGCTTGTTCTTGGTGCAGATGTGGGCGTGGATGGAGGCCATGTGGCCGATGACGCCCACGCCGTCTTTGCTCTTGCGCATGTGGGGGATCGTGAGCTTGGAGAGCAGGAAGGGCGCGCGCAGCATGAGCCGCTGCATCAGGTCGTATTTCTCCATCGGGAAGTTTTCGATGGAGTCGATGTGCTGGAGGCCGGCGATGTTGGCCAGAAACTTGATCGTCCCCAGCTTGGCGGCGTCGGCCACGGCCTGGGCGACTTCCTCGTCTTTGCAGAGGTCGGTCTTGATGAAGATCATCTGGCCGCCCATGTCGCGGGCCATTTTCTGGGTCTTCTTGCCTTCCTTCTCGTTGATGTCGAGCCCGACGGTCATCAGGTTGTTCACGGCGGCTGCGATGGCGGTCGCCCGGCCGATCCCGGTTCCCGCGCCCGTGACGATGCACACGTTGCCGACGGTGAAGTTGTCGTCCTTGAGCATGAGGATCTGTTCGCGGGTGATTTCAGGCTCTCGAATGTCCATGGACTGCGCTCCTCCTTCTCCTGTAGGCGATGATAGAATTGCAGCGGGTAAGAATGAAAAGCAGGATGGACGCATGCAGCCACATCCATCGATATCCCCAAATTCGATGACGAAAAAGAGAAAACTGAAGCTTTTTCATTTAATTTTTAGTATCGCAATCATCTAAGCAAATCTTGAGCCATGACGGTTCCTGCGGCGCCACACCTTGCCGCAGCCGTCGACATTTCAATTTTTTTAATTTATATCAGTGTATTAAAAATTTATCGGTTTTCAGACGGCCGTCGCGGGGTTTGATTGCGAATTGCAATGAAAGTGTAGTAAAAAGGTATCAAGTATTAAAATTGATACGTTTTAGGTTGACAACGCGGCTCGGCAGCAGGGCACAACCCGATGGATTATCATATCCAACCTACTAATAAAAATCTAAAATTAATAATTTATTAAAGTTTGGGGCCTTTTTTAGCACCCGGCTGATGACGGGGGCGTTCCAGCCAGGCGAGTGTAGCAAAAATTATTCACTTTACCGAGCCACAATCGTCATTCGCGGCCGCCCTCAGTCGAATAATAAACTTTTATAACATTATTACAATAAGTTGCATTTATTCAAACAGTCCATTCCTCCGAGCATATAGAGGGCGACAGTGCACCTCTCGCAGTCTGCTTTTCGGTTGTTAAAATTATTCAACATATTGAAATTGAATGAATTTATCAATTTCAATCATGGCATATTTATTGCTCAATCCGACAGTCCAGGTGGGCGACGTTAGACAATTCACATAACAACCCCTTTCGATGTTGAAGGAGAACCTTATGAAAGTGCTGGATCAAGGGGTCAACCCGATTTTCATGGATCCCGACCCGGACCAGGCGCGCGAGTTCTTCCGCAAGAAGACGCGGGCCATGGTCGACAAACGCATGACCGAAAAGGAGGCAGTGGAGAAGTTCATCCCGGACGGGTGCTACCTCGGGATCGGCGGCTTCGGGGCCAATCGCATCCCCACAGCCGTCATCCACGAGATCCTGCGGGCGCGTCGCAAGAACCTGGGCTTTCTCGGCCACACCTCGACCCACGACTTCGAGCTGCTCGCCGCCGGTAAATGTCTGAACCGCTTGGATGCCGCCTACGTCGTCGGGCTGGAAGCCCGCGGGCTGTCCCCGAACGCCCGCCGCTACATGGAGTCCGGCGAGCTCAAGGTCACCGAGTGGACCAACTACTCGTTGGCCGTCCGCTTGAAGGCCGCCGCCGAGGGGGTTTCGTTTGGCATCGTGCGCTCCATGCTGGGGACCGACACATTCAAGATGTCCGGGGCCAAGGTCATCGAGTGCCCCTTCACCGGCAAAAAATTCGCGGCGGTGCCCGCGTTGTGGCCGGATGTGGCCGTGATCCACGTGCACGAGGCCGACATGTACGGCAACTCAGTCTTCCGCGGCATCTCCGTTGCCGACATGGAGCTGTCGCGGGCCGCCAAACACCTCATCATTACCGCCGAGCGCCTGGTGACCAACTTCACCATCCGCAACAACCCGACCGCCACCTCGATCCCATTCTATCTGGTCGACGCCGTGGTCGAGGTGCCTTACGGCAGCTACCCCGGCAACATGCCCTATCTTTATTTTTCGGACGAAGAGCACCTGGCCCAGTGGATGAAGGTCGAGAAAGACCCGAAGGAGTTCGAGAAGTTTCTGGACCATTACATCTACGGCGTGTCCTGCTTCGAGGAGTACCTGGAGCGCTGCGGGGGGCTGAAAAAGCTCAAGGAGCTGCAGAAGCTGGAGTCCTTGGTCGACAAGGGATGAATGCTCACTACCTGATGAAAAGTCCAATTAATCTTTTGCCTTGAGCTCCTTGCGTCGCGCATTGAGCTCATTTCAAGGAGCTGCGGATATGGCACCCGAATACAATATGATGGAGATGATGATCTGCGTGGCCTCGCGCTACCTCGAGGACGGCAAGACCGTGGCGGTCGGCACCGGCGCGCCCTGCGCTGCCGCCATGCTGTCGCAGAAAACCCAATCGCCCAACTTGATCATTCTCTTCGAGGCCGGGGGAATTTCGCCCATGTTGCCCCAGATGCCGATCTCCGTGGGCGACTCGCGCACCTTTTTCCGCGCGGTCATGGCCGCCGGCATGACCGAAATGATGACGACCTGCTGCCGGGGCCAGGTGGACTACGCCTTCCTGGGAGGCGCCCAGATCGACAAGTACGGCAACATCAACTCCACCGTCGTGGGCGACTATTACAAGCCCAAGGTCCGCTTCCCGGGCAGCGGCGGCGCCAACGATTTCGCCTCCTTCTGCTGGCGCACCATGATCATGACGGTGCACAGCAAGTCGCGTTTCGTCGAGAAGTGCGAGTTCGTGACCTCGCCGGGCTTCCTCACCGGCGCCGGCGCGCGGGAGGCGGCGGGGCTGCCGGAAGGCGGCCCCTACAAGATCGTCACGGACCTTGCCGTCATGGGCTTCGACGAGAAGACCAGGGCCATGATGATCGAATCCCTGCACCCGGGCGTGGAGCTGGACAAGGTGAAAACCGAGACGGGCTTCGAGCTGGTCGTCCCCAAGCAGATCGGCCGCACCGCGCCGCCCACGGAGAAGGAGTTGAGGATCCTGCGGGAGGAGGTGGACCCGCTCAAAGTCGTGATCGGGCGCGCCTAAAAATCTTTGCAGCGAGCTGCAAAGATTTTTAATGAAGGGGATTGATGAAAAAAGAATTGGAGGGGGTCGGGTTCGGACCTGAATGGTTCATGCGTCTTGGCCAAAGGCTGGCCGCGAGTTGAGCCTCGAAGACCCTTTCTCAAGCCCTTTCTCGGCGTTAACGCCGAGAAAGGGCTTTTTTTAGGAGTGGAGGGGTAAACCCGTTATGAGTTATTGCCAGTTTGATGGCAAGAAACCCTATCATCGGCTCGATCCTAAGCAGGGCGGCTTCGTAACAAGCCCAAATTCAAGGCGTGCAAGTGCCGTGGCGCGAGGCGTACTTCAGTACGCCGCAGCGGCAGCGGCACGCCGCACAACGCGGAAGTTGGGCTTGTTACGAGGTCGCTCTCCAGGCCGGGACGGCCTTCCCGTGAGCATCCCGCCGATACGGCAGCCACACCAGGCCGAAAAACTCTTGGGTGATGCCGGCCGGGGTCGGGGCCACGACGACTTCCTGCAGTTTTTCAGCGACCGGGTCGAAGGCGGTCTCCAGCTTGTCGATGTCCGCCTGCAGGGACTGATCCAGTTCCGCTATCTTGGCTTTGACCGCCTCGGCGCTTTCCTGGGCGCGGGCGGTGTCCATGCTCTCCTTGCGAAGGCGGCCGGCGGATTTCGCCGCCGTTCCCAACCGGCCGGCCGAGGTGGAACTCACCGCCTTGCGCCCCAGGAAGGCACCGAGGATGGCTGTCCCGAAAGAAATTGCCGTTTCCACCTTCTTTGCGGAAAGCTGTTCCTGCTCGCGCATGACCGCCTGCTCCGAGCGCATCAACCGGTCCTTCAAGGCGTTGAACTTGTCGGCATAGCGGCGGCGCAGCTTTTCCACCTCCAGGTCCCTCTGTTCCCGGGCCGTCTGGGCCAGTCGGGCCATGAAATCCGAGTTGGATTCTTCGGGGCGCGCGGCCAGCCCGAAGCGTTCGGAGCGGCGCAGCCGCAGCGCGCAGCTCTGGCGCACCCAGCGGGTCATGTCTTTGCGCCAGGCGTCGTAGGCCTTGGGCTTTTTACCCTCGGCCGGCAGTTCGGCGAAAAGGGCCCCGGCCGACGGCTTTGCGGCGAGCTCGGTGGGGTCCAGCGCGATCGCGATGGCCTGGTCCCAGTCCAGGGCCACCGGCCCCTCGGACAAGGGCGCGGCAAAGGCCAGCCGCCGCGACAGGTCGACCTGCTGCTTGGCGCTGGTGTAGTGGATGTCCAGGCTGGCAGCCACTGCGGGGAAATATTCGATTCCCGGCGCGCCCTCGGCCGGCGGAAGGTAATAGGCGGTGACCCCCGGCGGCAGCAGCGGCGGCTGGGATTCCCGGACGACACCCGAGGAAGGCGCCGCCGGCACCTGCTCCCGCGAGGACGCCTCGGAGGCCGGCACGGCCTGTTTGACGGCCGCATCAGCGGCCGTCAAGGCCTTGATGTTCTCCCGCGTCATGGGGCCGCGCAGGTAGGACAGCGTCCAGCGCGTCTGAAAAAGGGCGGGCTCGTTTTCGTGAACGTTGTTGAGCAGAAAGACGCGTTTGCCGAGCCCGGCCAGAGTCTTTTCCATCCGGCCGCGGTCGAAGTGCTTGCCCGCCGAGGCCCCTTCCAGCCCGGCCATCACCCGTTCCTTGTCGCCCTCGGTCTGAAGCCGGCCGATGAACCAGGTGCCGGTGTTGGCGAGCCCCTTGTAGTCGAGGTCCACCGGGTTCTGGGTGGACAGCACCACGCCGAGCCCGAAGGCCCGCGCCTGCTTGAGCAGGGTCAGCAGGGGCTGCTTCGACGGCGGGTTGCTGACCGGCGGGAAATAGCCGAAGATCTCGTCCATGTAGAGGACGGCCCGCAGGCTGGAGGTGCCGGGCTGGGTGCGCACCCAGGCCAGGATCTCGTTCAGCAGCTTGGCGACGAAGAACATGCGCTCGGCGTCGCCGAGGTGGCTGATGGTGAAGATGGAGGCGCGCGGCTTGCCGTCGGCCGTGAAGAGGAGCCGGCCGATGTCGAGGGGCTCGCCCTCCAGCCAGGCCTCGAATCCCGGCGCGGCCAGGAGGTTGTTGAAGCGCATGGCCAGCTGAAACCGCTCCTTGGCGGGATAGAACGAGTCGAGGTCCATGACCCCCACGCGCGCAAACGGCGGCTCCTGGACGGCGCGCACCAGGCCGGACAGGTCAAGGCCCTTGTTCTGAGACCAGGCGGCGCTGAAGATGGTGGAGAGCAGGATGTGCTCGCGGCTGGTGATGGGGTCGGCATCGATGCCCGCCAGGGCCAGCAGCGAGGTCGTCGTCGTCATGATGCGTTCACGCAGAAGGTCCCGGTCTTCCGCGATGGCGGCGGGGGGCGGCGCAAAGCTCCCCAGGGCATTCACCGGCAGGCCGGCGCGGCTGCCGGGCGTGTACACGGCAAACTCCGCGGCAGCGCGCAGCCGTTCGATGCGCTCCGTGCCCTGGCCCCAATCGGCAAGCCCCTTGCGCCACAGGTCGGCCTGTTTGCCGGCAAACTGCTGCCGGCTGAGACCGGCGG
>Ga0209253_10003183_pt1 | contig 14442 bp, 15 predicted proteins | sample FrelakmetBRP12BR_FD_187145 | JGI IMG/M metagenome (GOLD analysis project Ga0209253, IMG submission 187145) | Freshwater lake sediment microbial communities from the University of Notre Dame, USA, for methane emissions studies - BRP12 BR (SPAdes)... | ecosystem: Environmental > Aquatic >...
CACCGGCAGCGCCAGGTGCACGCGGGCCGCGACCACGCCGTCCAGGGTCTCGAGCGTCCGCGACAGCTCACCCTGCAGCGCGAGGAGGTAGCGGGCCCGCTCCTCCACCGGCGTGGGCACGAGCGCCGGCTTGCCGAAGAGCTCCGAGAAGCCAGGGGCGCGGGTGCGCGGCAGGTCCCGAGCCGACAGAACCCGGCGGGCGAGCGCGGCCTCGGCCTGCGGCACGGAGACGGCCAGCGCTGCCTCGGTGCCCTCCTCGCGGGAGGCGCGCGCCCGGAGGCCGGCGTCGCCGAGCGCCACCAGCACCTGGTTCGCCTGGGACTCGTCCAGGCCGTGCAGGAGCGCCTCGTCGCCGCAGGCGACGAGCAGCAGGAGCGCGGCGGCGCTGCGCCGGGGGGCGGCCATCCGGGCTCCTCAGACCTGGGTGTGGATCGCCTGCTTGACCGCTTGGACCCCGTGCTCGGCGGCCCGAGCCACGATCTCCACGGTCTGGGCGAAGCGGTGGGCGTCGGCCTGCAGGCAGAGGAGCTCGGCGGCCGTGAAGGAGCGGCCGCGGCGGGCCTCGGCGAGCGCCGCGTCCAGCCGGACCCGGGCCCGCTCCACCCGCCCGAGCACCTCCAGCGCGGCGGCGCCCGCGCCGTCCGGCGCGCCCACGCCGGGCAGGCGAGCCGGCGCACCGCCCGGAACCGCGCCGACACGGGCTGCGACGAGCGCGTCGCCGAAGCTTCGCCCCGCGAGCGCGGCCGGAAGTCGCGACGGAGCCCCGGGCCGCAAGGCCGGATCTGCGCCGGCGGGGACGGCCGAAGGCAAGGCCGACAGGAGCTGGGCGGCGCTCACTGGATGTTGTGGATGGCGGAGCGGGCGGCGTCGTGGCGCACCTTCATGGTGTTCGACAGCGCCGTGAACTCGCGGCTCTCGCGCTGCAGCCCTTCCTGCAGCGCCAGGTAGCGCATGTTGAAGCCCTGCGCCTCCTGCTGCAGCAGCCGCGCCGCCTCGAAGGCGTCCCCGCCGGCCGGAAGCGAGCCCGGCGAGCCGGGCGCCGCGGGCAGGTCGGATGCGGGAGGGGAGAGCGCCCCGCGCGCGGCCGCGGCGGCACCCCGGGCGACACCGCGGATCGCGCCGGCCAGGACCATTCCGACCGGAGCGAGCGGCGCAGCGATCCCGGCGGCGGCCGCGAGGCCATCGGCGGCTCCCGCGGCGGCGGCCCGCAGCGACGCGCCGAAGCCGGAGGGGGCGGTCTTCCGCTCCGCGGTGGGGGCGACGAGGATGTTCGAGATGGGTTCCATGACGACCTCCTGGACCGATACCCTCGAGCAACCGGCGTGCCGACCGGCCACGCCCGGAACGGCGCCGCGCCGGCCGGGCGTGGGAGTCCCTGCGGCGACCGTCGGTACGCGCGGCGACCGAGGTCACGGCCGGCGCCGCCGCCGCCCGTGGTAGCGTGCGGCGGTGACGCCCGAGTACCTGCGCCGCTTCTCCGACGCGCTGGTCGCCGCCCAGCGCCCCATCCGCATCCTCAAGGCGATCAACTGGGACGCCCGGGTGCACGAGCAGTTCTTCAAGAGCGGGTGCCGCGAGCTTCCCCGCCCCGAGTACCCGCCGCTCGGCTTCGACCCCAGGGCCAAGGTGAGGGAGCTGCGGGGCCTGAAGCGGCAGATCCGGGGCCGCAACCCGGTGGAGGAGATGCTCCGGGAGAAGTGCGACGAGTTCGCCCTCGTCGCCGAGATGCTCGCAGCCCGCGGGACGCGCCGCTTCTACGAGCGGTCCCGCCGCGTCTTCGGCGACCCGCGCGACCGCTTCCCGGACGTGCGCGCCGACAACCTGGCCATCGCCCGGCTCTGGGCCTCGCGACCGCGCGCACGCGACGAGGAGCAGACGCTCTCCGCTGCCGCGGCGGCGAAGCTCCTCCACCGGATCTGCGACCCGCTGCTCGGCGGCCAGGTGAAGGTGGTGGTGCGCTCGCGGCTCACCGCCAACGCCGCCGCCGGCGCCACTCGCATCACCCTGAAGCGCGGTGCCCGCTTCTCGCCGCGCCAGGTGCGGGCGCTCGCCCACCACGAGGGGCTGTGGCACGTCCTCACCTCGCTGAACGGGTTCCGCCAGCCGGTGCTGACGGTGCTGGGCGTCGGGCTGCCGCGCCACACGGAGTCGCAGGAGGGCGGCGGCATCGTCGCCGAGTACCTCACCGGCAACATCACCGACGAGCGCTACATCGAGCTCGGCGAGCGCACCATCGCCATCGACATGGCCGCCCGCGGTGCCGACTTCCTCGAGGTCTACCGCTACCTGCTGGCCCGCTTTCCGCAGCAGAAGGCGGCCCAGATGTCGGAACGCGTCTTCCGCGGCGGCGTGGTGGAGGGCGGGGCACCTTTCACCAAGGACGCGGCCTACCAGCGTGGCTACTGCCGGACCTTCAACTTCCTGCGCGCCGCCCTCGAGCAGCGTGATGCGGACCTGGTCCGCGCCTTCCTGGCGGGGAAGATGAGCGTGGACGAGGCCGAGCTCGTCCGCGAGCTCATCGACGAGGGGCTGGCGGTCGGGCCGGTCCACCTGCCCGAATGGTTCCTCGACATCGACCGGCTGAACGCCATCGCCACCCACTCGGTCACCATGAACCGCTTCAGCCTCCCCAAGGTGAGCCGTTACTACGAGCGGCGCCGGCGCGGAGCCGTGGCGCGCGCCGCGCCGCCTCCGCTGCCGGAGGGCGGTCGAGACGAGGAGGGCGCGCCCGCGGAGATGCTTCTCGACGAGGGCGACGGCGGCGAGGACTAGGCGGGGCGTCGCGAGCGCGACCCGGCGGCGGACCAGCCGTCGATCCGCTTCGTGCAGCGCGGAATCGGCAGGCACGGCCGGCCCGCCGCAGCCCGATCCGGCCCAAGAGGGGCGTTGTCGTCCGGTCCCCGACGCGTCACACGTCTTGTCTCACGAACTCGAGCGCGACGACGCCGCCGCGCGGAGGGAGCACATGCGCAACCTGATGAAGGCCATCCTCGTGGCGGGCACCCTGGCGGTCGCCGCGCCCGCCTCGGCCCAGTACACCTTCGCCCAGCCCGGCCAGCCGCAGACGCAGCCGGTCGACATCTACAACAACGTACTCCGGGTGAATGTGGGCGTGGGCTTCTACAACTCCGGCTGGTACAACTGCTACTACGGCTACTACTACGGAACCTGTACCTCCGGCTCCTACACCAGCTTCATCCCGTTCCTCGTCGGCCCGCAGCTCGACTTCAACCTGGGCGGCGTGAACAACATCAGCGTCGGGTTCACCGCGAACATGGGCACGGTCAATGCCGAGTACTTCAACGGGATCAACAACGTCAGCGAGTCGAAGAACGTGACCATCTGGGAGCCGACGATCGACTACGTCGCCAAGTTCGGGCCAGCCACCCAGGACACGGTGGGACGCTTCCGCGTGGGCGCGGGCATGTACATCGGCCCCAACAGCGGCATCGGCGGGACGTTCCGCATCGGCGGCGGCGCCTCCTTCCTGAACGCCAGCCGCCTCGGCGTCGGCCTCGACGTGGTGTTCGAGGGCGGGTCCTATCAGGGCTACTGGATCGGCGGGCTCCAGCTGGTGGCCTCTCCGGAGTTCCACTTCTAGCCGCACCGCAGCCCGACGCACCTGGCGCCGCCGCGCCCCCCGGGGGGCGGCGGCGCCCTCGTCTCCGGCCTCGTCAGGAGACGCTCGCCCCGAAGATCCGCCCGACGACCCAGGTGACCCCGGCCGCGAGCGCGGCCAGGCCCACCATCCGCCCCGCCGACTTCCATGCCGGGGTGCCGGAGAGGAACCCGACGAGCGCGCCGACGCCGGTGAGGACCACCGCGGCGGCGGCCGCGGCCACCCCCACCGCCCAGGTGCCGCGCAGGAACAGGAAGGGCGCGAGCGGGATGGCGGCGCCCACCGCGAACATGGCGAAGCTCGAGACCGCGGCGATCCAGGGTGACCCCAGGTCGGCCGGGTCGAGCCCCAGCTCCTCCCGCACCAGCGTGTCGAGCGCGTGCTCCGGGTTCTTGAGGATCTCCGCGGCGGTGCGGCTCGCCTGCTCGGTGGAGAGCCCCTTCTGCTTGAAGATCAGGGCGAGCTCGGCGGCCTCCTCCTCCGGCGCTTCGGCGAGCTCGCGCCTCTCCAGCTCCACCTGGCGCCGGAGCACGTCGCGCTGGGAGGCGACCGAGGTGTACTCCCCCGCCGCCATCGAGAAGGAGCCGGCCAGCAGCCCCGCGAAGCCGGTGACGATCAGCGTGTGGCTCTCGGCCCCGGCGCCGGCCACCCCCAGGACCAGCGACAGGTTGGAGATGAGGCCGTCGTTCACGCCGAAGACGGCGGCCCGCAGCGCGCCACCCCGGCCGCCGCGGTGCCAGCGCTCGCGCACCGCGATGGCGCTGCGCGCCTCGACCGGGTGGCCCTTGCCCAGGCCGGCCAGCACCGCCTGGTGGGCCCGCTCCTCCGCGGCGAGCGGCGCCGCGTCGCCACCCTGGGCGGCGTACTTGTCGGCGTCGCCGGCCTCACCCTCCTGCACCATGGGCAGCACCGCGCCGGTGCCGAGGCGGTGGGCGAGCCACAGGAGCACGCGGATCCGCGAGGAGGGTCGCTCCGGGGGGAGCGCGACCCCCTCCTTCCGGAGCTTCTTCTCCCAGATCTCGGCGTGGCGTCGCTCCCCCTCGGCGAGCTCGCGGAAGCTCCGCGCGCGCTCGGGGTCCTTCTCCAGGCGCGCCAGCCCCTCGTAGAGGGCGGCGCCGTCCCGCTCGTCCGCGAGGTTCTGCAGCCAGAGGTCGGGCCGGGAGGTCGGGGTCATGGCGGGAGTCTAGCCGCTCGAGGCGCCGGGCGCGCCGCCGGCCCGGACGGCCCGACCCGCTTCCCTCGCCCTGCCCGGGGGGTTTGGGTTATGAGAGGGATCCCGCCGGAGGGACGAGACCTTGCGGATCTTCAGCACCACAGACCCGGCGTTCGCGGAGCGGTGGCGCGCGCTCTGCGCCCGCGGCTCGGACGAGGACGAGGCCGAGGTCCGCGAGGCGGCGGCCCGCATCGTCGCCGACGTCCGCGCTCGCGGGGACCCGGCGCTGCTCGAGCACACCCGCCGCCTCGACGGCTGGACGCCTTCGGCCGCCGCGGACCTCGTCGTCGGCCCGGAAGCCTTCCGGTCGGCATGGCGGTCGCTGCCGGCGGCAGGGCGGAAAGCGCTGGCGCTGGGCGCGAAGCGGGTCGAGGCCTTCCACCGCCGCGAGCGCGACGCCGTGGTGCCGTCCTTCCGCGACGTCACGGGCGCCCGGCTCGGCCAGGTGTCGCGCCCCCTGGGAAGGGTGGGGCTCTACGTGCCCGGTGGCACGGCCCGCTACCCCTCCACCGTGCTCATGACCGCCATCCCGGCGAAGGTCGCGGGCGTGCCGGAGGTGATGGCCTGCTCCCCGGCCGACCGGGCCACCGGGCGGGTGGACGCCTGGACACTGGCCGCCTGCCACGTCTCCGGGGTCTCGCGGCTCTTCAAGGTGGGCGGCGCGCAGGCCGTCGCCGCCCTGGCCCACGGCACGGCGACGGTGCCGCCCGTGGACAAGATCTGCGGCCCCGGCAACGCCTACGTGGCCGCGGCGAAGCGGCTCGTCTTCGGTCGCGTGGACATCGACATGATCGCCGGGCCGAGCGAGATCCTGGTGCTCGCCGACGGCACCGCCGACCCGGTCGAGGTGGCGAGCGACCTGCTGGCGCAGGCGGAGCACGACGTCCGGGCGGTGTCGGTGCTGGTGACGCCGTCCGCCCGCCTGGCCGGCCGCGTGCTCGCCGAGGTGGAGCGGCAGCTCGCCGACCTTCCCCGCCGGGAGATCGCCGGCCGCTCCATCGAGGCGCGCGGCGCGGTGCTGGTCACCCGGACGCTGGCCGAGGCGCTCGCGCTCGCCGACGAGTTCGCGCCCGAGCACCTGGCCCTCCACGCCGCCCGGGCGGCGGCGATGGTCCCCAAGCTGTCTCGCGCCGGTGCGGTCTTCGTGGGCTCCTCGACGCCGGAGGCGCTCGGGGACTACCTGGCCGGTCCGAGCCACGTGCTGCCGACGGCCGGGACGGCCCGGTTCGCCTCGCCGCTCTCGGTGGCGACCTTCCGGCGGCGCATGAGCGTGCTGGAATTCACGCCGGCGGCGCTGCGGGCAGCGGCCCCGGCGGTGGAGGCTCTCGCCATGGCCGAGGGGCTGGAGGGGCACTGGCGGGCGGTGAGGGTGCGCCTCGAGCGGCAGGCGTCGCCGTCCCGGCGGAGGGCGGCGGCGAGGCGGGCCGCGCGCCGCATCCTCGGGGCGAGGGGGGGGAAGAGATGAAGCGGGCGAAGGCGCGGAGGGGCGAGGTGGCGCGGAGGACGAAGGAGACCGAGGTCCAGGTGTCGCTCGCGCTCGGCGCTGGCGAGGCCTCCATCTCCACCGGCCTCCCGTTCTTCGACCACATGCTCGCCCAGATCGCCCGCCACGGCGCCCTGACGCTCCAGGTGAAGGCGAAGGGGGACCTGGAGGTGGACGCGCACCACACCGTCGAGGACGTGGGCATCGCCGTGGGCGAGGCGCTCCGGGCGGCGCTCGGCGACAAGGCCGGGCTGGCGCGCTACGGCCACGCCGTGGTGCCGCTCGACGAGGCGCTGGTGGAAGCGGTGGTGGACCTCTCGGGCCGGCCGCACCTCACCTTCAACGCCAGGCTCCCCAGCGGCAAGAAGTTCATCGGCGCCTACGACGTGGACCTGACGCAGGACTTCTTCCAGGCGCTCGTGAACCACGCCCGCATCTGCATCCACGTGAACGTCCGCTACGGCCGCAACCTCCACCACGTCGTCGAGGCGGCCTTCAAGGCGGTGGCCCGGGCGCTGCGCGCCGCCACCGTCCGCGAGGGGACGGGGCTGCCGTCGACCAAGGGCGTGCTGTGAGGGAGGCGTCCATCGCGCTCGTGGACTACGGGGCGGGCAACCTCCGCTCCGTCGAGAACGCGCTCCGGGAGGTGGGGGCCAGCGTCCAGGTGACGCGCGACCCCGAGGCGGTGCGGCGCGCCGGCCGGGTGGTGGTGCCGGGCCAGGGCTCGATGCCGGCCTGTGCCGAGGCGATGCGGCAGAGCGGCGTCGCCGCTGCGCTCGTCGAGGCGCTCGGGCGCGGCGCGCTCGTGCTCGGCATCTGCGTGGGGCTGCAGATCCTCTTCGAGGAGGGGGAGGAGGGTGGCGGCTCGCGAGGCCTGGGGCTCCTGCCGGGCAAGGTGATGCGGCTGCCGGAGAGCGCCAAGCTCCCCAACATCGGCTGGTCGCCGGTGCGCGCCGTGGAGGCGGCACACCCGCTCTTCGCCCCGCTCGACGGCCAGTACGTCTACTTCGCCCACTCCTACGCCGCGCCCGCCGGCGCCCGCGGGACGCAGCTCATCGCCGTCCACGGCCGCCGCTACTGCGCGGCGCTCGCCGAAGGCAACCTCTTCGCCGTCCAGTTCCACCCCGAGAAGAGCCAGCGGGTTGGGCTCTCCTTCCTCGACCGGTTCGTGAAGCTCCAGCCGAGCGCGAGCTAGCCCGCCATGCTCGTCATCCCCGCCATCGACCTCATGGACGGACAGGTGGTGCGCCTGCGCAAGGGCGACTTCGCCACCCGCACCGTGTATTCCGACCGCCCTGCGGAGATGGCGGCGGCCTTCCTCCGGGCCGGCGCGACGCGGATTCACGTGGTGGACCTGGACGGGGCCCGCGCGGGCCAGCCGATGAACGGTGACGCGGTGCGGGCCATCGCCGCCACCGGGGCGGAGGTGGAGGTCGGCGGGGGGCTCCGGCGCATCGAGGACGTGGAGGCGGTGCTGGCCCTGGGGGTGCGGCTTGCGGTGCTCGGCACCGCCGCGGTGGAGCGGCTCGACCTGGTCCGCGAGGCCTGCGCCCGCTTCCCCGGGCGGATCGTGACCGGCATCGACGCCCGCGACGGCGAGGTGACGGTGGCCGGCTGGAAGCAGGGCACGGGGCTGCCCGCCGTCGAGGTGGCGCGCCGGGTGCGCCGGGCCGGCGTGGCGCTGGTGGAATACACCGACGTGGCCCGCGACGGGATGTTCAGCGGCGTGGACGCCGAGGGGGCGGCGCGGCTCCAGGCCGAGGCCGGCGTGGCGGTGGTGGCGAGCGGCGGGGTGGCGTCGCTCGACGACGTCGTCGCCTGCCGGCGCGCCGGGCTCGCCGGCGTCATCGTCGGCAAGGCCCTCTACGAGAAGAGGATCGACCTGGCGGAGGCGGTGCGCCTGGCGGGGGCGGACTAACATGCCTGCCAAGCGCATCATCCCCTGCCTCGACGTGAAGAACGGCCGCGTGGTGAAGGGGGTCAACTTCCTCAACCTCCGAGACGCCGGCGACCCGGTGGAGGCCGCCGCCCGCTACGACGCGCAGGGCGCCGACGAGGTGACCTACCTCGACATCGCCGCCACGCAGGAGAACCGCGGGACCCTGGTGGACCTCGTCACCCGGACGGCCGCCCGCGTCTTCGCTCCGCTCACCGTGGGCGGGGGCGTGCGCACCGCCGAGGACTTCGTCAGCTTGCTCCACGCCGGGGCCGACAAGGTGAGCGTCAACTCGGCGGCGGTGGCCGCCCCCGACCTGGTGGACCGTCTCTCGGCCATCGCCGGCGCCCAGGCGCTCGTCGTCGCCATCGACGTGAAGCGGCGCCCGGGGACGCACCCCCAGGAGTGGGAGGTGCACGTCGCCGGCGGCTCCAGGCCCACCGGGGTCGAGGGCATCGCCTGGGCCCGCGAGGTGGCGCGGCGCGGCGCCGGGGAGATCCTGCTGACCAGCATGGATCGAGACGGCACCCGCGCCGGCTACGACCTCGAGCTCCTGGCGCGGGTCTGCGACGCCGTCACCGTCCCGGTCATCGCGTCCGGAGGCGTCGGGACCCTCGAGCATCTCTACGAAGGGCTGCGCATCGCCGACGCGGCGCTGGCCGCCAGCATCTTCCACGACGGGCAGCACACCGTGGGAGAGGCGAAGCGCTACCTGGCGGAGCGGGGCATCGAGGTGCGACCGTGACCGGGCCGGGTGCCGGCGGCACGGGCGGGAGGGGCGCGGGCGCAGCCGCCGCCGGCGGAGCGGTCCCGGCGCGCCCGGTGGTGGTCCCGCTCGACCGGGTGAGGTTCGACGAGCGGGGGCTGGTGGCGGTGGTGGCCCAGGAGCTCGACGGCACGGTGCTGATGCTCGCCTGGGCGAACCGCGAGGCCCTCGAGGCCACCGCCCGCACCGGGCGCGCCCACTACTGGTCGCGCAGCCGAGACGAGCTGTGGCGCAAGGGCGACACGAGCGGCCACCTGCAGGAGGTCGTGGAGGTGCTCGCCGACTGCGACGGCGACGCGGTGCTCTACCGGGTGCGGCAGACCGGTCCGGCCTGTCACGAGGGCTCACGCAGCTGCTTCCGGCCGCGCTGACGCGGCCCGGGGACGACGGAGAACGCATGGCGAACGAACACTTCCTGGCGCAGCTGTGGGCGGTCATCGAGAGCCGAAAGGCCGGCGCCGGCCCGGAGACGAGCTACACCCGGCAACTGCTCGAAAGCCCCGCCAGGGCCCGCAAGAAGGTCTCGGAGGAGGCCCACGAGGTCGTCGAGGCTCACCAGGCACTGCTGCTGGGCCACGATACGAAGGACCACCTGGCGAACGAGGCCGCCGACCTCATCTACCACCTGCTCGTCCTGCTCTCGACGGCGGACGTCACCCCGTCCGAGGTCTACACCGTGCTGGAGGGGCGCCACCTGCGCCCGTCCGGGCCGAAAACCCCTTGACAGACACGGGATTTCCCCCTAAACGACCGCATTCACCCATTCGCGAGCCGGGCGTCGCTTGCCCGGCTCTCATGCCTTTTCGAGAGCGTCTGCAGGTCCCAGGGCCGGGCGCGAGGTGCGCATGACGGGAGTTCGAGTCAAGGACGGCGAGTCTTTCGAGAGCGCCATGAAGCGCTTCAAGAAGTCTTGCGAGAAGGCGGGCATCCTCTCGGAGATCCGCAAGCGCGAGAGCTACGAGAAGCCCAGCGTGAAGCGCAAGAAGAAGGCGCTGGCCGCCAAGAAGCGGGCCATGAAGAAGGCTCGCAAGAGCTGGTAGGCGGAAGCCGGGAGGCTCGACCGATGGCGCTCCGCGAGAGGCTCGACGAGGACCTCAAGTCCGCGATGCGGGAGAAGGCTCAGCTACGCCTCTCCACCATCCGCATGCTGAAGAGCGCCGTGAAGTACCGCGAGATCGAGCTGATGAGCACGCTCGACGACGCGGGCATCCAGGGCGTGATCGCCTCGGAGATCAAGCGGCGGCGCGACTCGGTCGAGCAGTACAAGGCCGGCAACCGGCAGGACCTCGCCGACAAGGAGGATGCGGAGATCCGCATCCTCCAGGGCTACCTCCCGCAGCAGCTCACGGCGGCGGAGCTCGAGGCGAAGGTGGACGAGGTGGTCGCCCAGGTCGGCGCGAAGGGTCCGAAGGACATGGGAGCGGTGATGAAGGCGCTGCTCCCGGCGGTCCAGGGGCGCGCCGACGGCAAGTTGGTGAGCGAGCTCGTGAAGCAGCGCCTCGCGGCGCGTTGAGCCGCGGGCCGCAGCGGCGGCCCGGGTCGTGCCCGGGCGCAGGAGGGACCGGGGGGTGCTTCCCCTCCCGGCTCGGATGATCCCGGATTCGATCATCGATGAGATCCGGAACCGGGTGGACGTCGTGGCGGTGATCGGCCGCCACATGGACCTCAAGAAGTCTGGGCGGACGTGGAAGGGCTGCTGCGTCTTCCACGGAGAGCGCACGCCCAGCTTCCACGTCTACCCGGAAGACAAGCACTACAAGTGCTACGGATGCGGTGAGCACGGCGATGTCTTCAAGTTCCTGCAGAAGGTCCAGGGGAAGGAGTTTCCCGAGGTGGTGAGGGAGCTGGCCGCCGAGGTGGGCGTCGAGATTCCGGAGGAGCAGGCCGAGGACTCGGCCGAGGCCCGGCGTCGCCGCAAGGAGCGGGCCGAGGGGCTCGGGGCCTGCGACGCCGCTGCCCGCTACTGGCAGGCGCGCCTCTGGAGCCGCCACGGGGAGGACGGGCAGCGCTATCTCGCCTCGCGCGGGGTCTCGGAGGAGACCGCCCGGCTCTTCCGCCTCGGCCTCGCGGCTCCAGGATGGAACGACCTGGCGGGCCGGCTCGCTCCCAAGGGCATCGGGGAGGAGGCGCTCGCCCGCGCCGGCCTCCTCATCCCCAAGGAGCGCGGCAGCTACGACCGCTTCCGCGGGAGGCTCATGTTCCCCATCTCCGCCATCGACGGCCAGGTGATCGGCTTCGGTGGCCGGGCCATGGGCGACGAGAAGGGCGCCAAGTACATCAACACCCCGGAGACGCTCCTCTACAAGAAGAGCCGGGTCCTCTACGGGCTCGACCTCGCCCGCGAGTCGATCCGGAAGACCCGGGCGGCGGTGCTGGTGGAGGGCTACTTCGACGTGATCGGGCTGCACCAGGCCGGCGTCCGGAACGCGGTGGCGGTCTGCGGGACGGCCCTGACGCCGGAGCACCTGGAGCTGCTGCATCGCTGCGACTGCCGCGAGATCGTGGTTCTCTTCGATGGCGACGTCGCCGGGCTGGCAGCCCCGAGCAAGGCGGCCGAGGCGCTGCTCCCGTCGGGGATCACCGGCCGGGTGGCGGTGCTGCCCTCCGACCAGGGCAAGATCGATCCCGACGAGTTCGCCCGTGCCCGCGGTCCCGTGGCGCTCGAGGCGCTTCTCCAGGCGGCCGTGCCGCTCACCGACTTCCTCATCGACCGGGCCGTCGAGCACCACTGCCGCGGCCGCACTGCCGACGCGCCCGTGGAGGGGAAGCTCGCCGCGGTGCGGGAGCTCGCCCCGGCCGTGCGGCTCGCCCCGGAGGGGCTCGCCCGGGCCACCTTCGAGGAGCGGATCGCCCGCCGGCTCGACCTCGATCTGGCCGCGCTGCGGGCCGAGATCCTGGGGCGAGCCGGGTCCGCCGCCGGCGCTCGCTCCGCACCCCCGGCCCGAGCGCCGCCGACCCGCCCGTCGTCGCGGGTCGTGTCGCTTCTCCCTGGCCCGGCGCTCGATGCGCTCGGGATCCTGGCGGGCCACCCGGACCTCGGTCCGGTGGCTGCCGAGGAGGACCTGCCCCGGCTCCTGCCGGAAGGGCCGCTCGCGGAGCTGGCCCGCGACCTGTGCCGGGAGGCACTGCCCCTCGATGCGGTGCTGGCCCGGCTCGCGCCCATCGCCGACGCCCGCGTCGTGGCGCGGGTGAAGGGGCTCGCGGGACCGGGGCGCCTGGCCACCGCGGCCGCAGCCGAGCGCGAGCTCCGCCGGGCCGTCGTGGAGGCGAAGATCGAGGCTCTTCGCCGCGAGCAGGAGCGGCTCTTGGCCCTCGTGGCCCGCGCGGGTACGCCCGCGCCCGAGGACCTGACCCGGGACCAGCTCGTGCTCTCGAGCCGCCGCCGCGACCTCGAGAAGCGCCGCGAGGAGCTGAAGAGGCCGTGACCGGAGCCTGGAACAAGGTCCGGGGGATGCTCGGCAAGTTCGCCGGGATGGGCCGGCCGGACCGCGTTAGAGACATGGATCGCACCGCCGGGAAGTTGGAGGAACGCCGCCACATGAAGAAGAAGCCCCAAGCTCCCAAGAAGCAGAGGAAGGTCGCCAAGCCCGCCCGGCGTCCCGCGCCGCTCCCGACCCGTGCCAGGGCCGGCAAGGAGGCCGCCCGGCCGCCGTCCCGGGCCGCCCCGAAGGTCGCCGCCAAGGCCCCCCCGAAGGGGGCTTCGAAGGCCGCCGCCAGGGCGAAGGCCCCCGGGAAGCCGCCGGTGAAGGCGCCCGCCAGGGGCGAGCCTCGCGTGCCGGAGCGGGCCGAGCTCCGCGTCCTGGCGAAAGGCGTCGCCAAGGGGGCTGCCAAGGGGGCCAAGAGGGGCGTCGCGCCGGTTGTCGCGAAGGGCGCCCCTGCCCGGGAGCCCGGCCGCAAGCTGACGCGGGCCGAGGAGAAGGAGCGGCGCGAGAAGGGCGCGCCGGCCGACGCCGAAGAGCGCGAGGCCGGAACCGAGGAGGGTGAGGAGGTGGAGGCCGCCGAGGCCGAGGACGACGAGGCCGAGGACGCCGACGACGTCGTCGTGCCCGACGACCTGGACATCACCGAGCGCTCCGAGGTGAAGGCGCTCATGGAGCGCGGCCGCGAGAAGGGCTTCCTCACCTACAACGAGGTGAACGACGCCCTGCCCTCCGACATCGTCTCCTCCGACCAGATCGACGACGTCATGTCGATGTTCGGCGAGCACGACATCGAGGTGGTGGACGACGCCAAGAAGATGAAGCTCCCGGACAAGCCTCCGGAGCCCGAGGCCAAGGCCCCCGCCGAGGAGGAGCGCGAGGAGGAGGAGGACCCCGGCTACGGCAAGTCCAACGACCCGGTGCGGATGTACCTGCGCAAGATGGGTTCGGTGTCGCTCCTCACGCGCGAGGGCGAGGTGGAGATCGCCAAGCGCATCGAGGTGGGAGAGAAATCGGTGCTGACCGCGGTGCTCGGCTCGTCGCTCGCCATCCGCGAGATCCTCGATCTCGGCGAGCGGCTCCGGAAGGGCAAGATCCGCGTCCGCGAGATCATCAAGGACGCCGGAGAGGAGGCGGTCCCGGAGGCCGTCGTCGAGGAGGAGGTCGAGGCCGAGGTCGAGGAGGTGGCCGAGGTCGTCGCGGAGGCCGAGCCCGCCGAGGCCGGTGAAGCCGCCGGGCCGCCGGCGCTCCCCAAGGACGAGGAGCGCAAGGTCGAGCAGGTGCTCGAGCACATCGAGAAGATCCAGAAGCTCGAGCGCGAGGTCTCCCGCCTCAAGGAGGCGCTCGAGCAGAAGAAGCTCTCCGACATGAAGCGCCGCGACCTGCGGGAGGAGATCCGCTCGGTCGAGGGGCAGATGGTGGAGCACCTCGAGGCCATCCAGCTCAACAAGAAGCAGATCGACCGCATCGTGCTCAGGCTGAAGGGGCTCATCCGCCGCGTCGAGGAGTCGGAGCGCGAGGTCCAGGACACCGAGCGCCGCGCCGGCGTGCCCCTGCGCGAGCTGAAGCGGCTGCTCGCCGAGTGCCGTGCCGACGATGCGCAGCGCCGCAAGGTGGCGCGCAAGCTCGGGCTGGGCGTGGACGAGCTCGAGGAGCTCGACCGGACGCTGCGGGCGTCGAAGCGCAAGATCCAGCGGGTCGAGGAGGAGGCGATGCTGCCGGTGGACGACCTGCGGCGGACCTACCGGGCCATGTCCGAGGGCGAGCGCAAGGCCGAGCGCGCCAAGACCGAGCTCGTCGAGGCGAACCTGCGCCTGGTGGTCTCCATCGCCAAGAAGTACACGAACCGCGGCCTCCAGTTCCTCGACCTGATCCAGGAGGGGAACATCGGCCTGATGAAGGCCGTGGACAAGTTCGAGTACAAGCGCGGCTACAAGTTCTCGACCTACGCCACCTGGTGGATCCGGCAGGCCATCACCCGCGCCATCGCCGACCAGGCCCGCACC
>Ga0209253_10003184_pt1 | contig 14442 bp, 12 predicted proteins | sample FrelakmetBRP12BR_FD_187145 | JGI IMG/M metagenome (GOLD analysis project Ga0209253, IMG submission 187145) | Freshwater lake sediment microbial communities from the University of Notre Dame, USA, for methane emissions studies - BRP12 BR (SPAdes)... | ecosystem: Environmental > Aquatic >...
ATGAGCGTAGTGACGCTTGTCCGTCTCGTACTCCACATGCGCAATGTTGATCGTGATGCCGCGCGCCTTTTCTTCCGGGGCATTGTCAATCGAGTCATAAGCACGGTACGCCCCTTTTCCCAAAAATTGGCTGTACTTCGTGATCGCCGCCGTCAGGGTGGTCTTGCCGTGGTCGATGTGTCCCATCGTACCCACGTTCATGTGCGGCTTCGTCCGCTCATACTTCTGCTTCGCCATATCTCTCTCTCCTTCCAGAACTAAGAACTAATTATTTATGATTTCCTGCGCCACCGCAGTGGGTACCGGCGCATAATGATCAAATTCCATTGAAAACACGCCCCGCCCCTGGGTTTCTGAACGCAGTTCAGTCGCATACCCAAACATCTCGCCTAGCGGAACAGTCGCGTTGACAGCCTGGGCATTCCCAGGACGCATTTCCATGCCCCGGATGGTCGCCCTACGGCTATTCAATCCGCCAATAATCTCTCCCAGAAAATCCTCCGGAGCAACTGCTTCCACTTTCATGATCGGCTCGAGCAGGACCGGTCCACCTTTTTGGACTCCCTCCCTGAAAGCAAAAGTGGCTGCCATCTTAAAAGCCATTTCACTCGAATCCACTTCATGGAACGAGCCATCGTACAATTTCACTTTCAGGTCAACCACCGGGTATCCGGCCAGCACACCACTTTCTGAGGCTTCCTTGATACCTTTTTCCACTGCCGGGATGTATTCGCGTGGGATCACACCACCGACAATCTTATTCTCGAAAACGATACCGCTGCCACGCTCACCAGGCTCTAACGAGATGACCACATGCCCATACTGACCGTGACCGCCTGACTGTTTGATATACCTGTAATTTACTTCATTGACAGGTCGCGTTATTGATTCTCGATATGCCACGCGTGGCTTGCCAATATTTGCCTGCACATGGAATTCGCGAACCATCCGATCTACAATCACTTCCAGATGCAACTCACCCATGCCTTCAATGATGATTTGGCTGGTATTTTCATCTGCATGAACCCGGAAGGTTGGGTCCTCCTCAGAGAGTTTGCGTAGTGCCTCGCTCATCCTGGCCTGATCGGCATTCGTTTTGGGCTCTATGGCCACATTTATTACCGGTTCCGGGAAAGTGATGTTTTCGAGAACAACCAGTTTGTTGTCGCAAAGAGTATCACCGGTAAAGGTGTCTTTAAACCCCAGGACTGCTGCGATGTCTCCAGCACGCACCTCGGTGACATCCTCGCGATGATCAGCGTACATTCGCAACAATCGTCCGATGCGCTCCCGCTTTCCCTTGGTTGAGTTGGTGATCATTTGACCTTGACTCAAGGTTCCGGAGTAAACCCGCAGGTAGGCCAGGCGACCTACATATGGATCAGTAACAATTTTAAAGACCAGTGCACTTAACTGTGCGTCATCTTGAGGTGGTAATACCACCAGCTCATCATTGCGCGGGTCCGTTCCGGATATCGCAGGAACATCCAACGGAGAAGGTAGGTAATCGATCACTGCGTCCAGCACCAGCTGGACCCCCTTGTTGCGTAACGAACTGCCACAGAATACCGGGGTGGCTTTGCTCGCAATCACTGACCGCCGGAGAGCTTGTTTCAAATCAGCACTGCTGATTTCCCGACCTTCAAGATACTTAACCGTCAGGGCATCATCCAATTCGGCGATGCGTTCAATCATGGTGTGGCGATGCTCATCAGCCTCGACCTTCAAATCGGCAGGGATTTCAGCTTCGCGTGGTTCTTGGCCCAGTTCATCATCCCAAAAGACAGCTTTCATGGTCATCAGGTCAATGACGCCTGTGAAGGAGGATTCCATCCCGATTGGAATTTGCATCGCAATCGGATTGGCCCCCAGGCGCTGTTTTATGGCGTCAACCGTGCGCTCATAAGAAGCGCCAACACGATCCATCTTGTTCGCAAAACAAATTCTGGGAACGCCATATCGGTCGGCCTGACGCCAGACTGTCTCACTCTGTGGTTCCACTCCTTGAACGGAGTCGAAGATCACCACACCCCCATCCAGTACTCGTAAAGAACGCTGCACTTCTGCGGTAAAGTCTATATGGCCGGGCGTGTCAATAATATTTATTTGATAACCCTTCCACTCTGCCGTTACCGCTGCGGAGACTATCGTAATCCCACGCTCGCGTTCCTGGTCCATCCAATCGGTGACCGTAGTACCATCATCGACAGAGCCGATTCGATGGGTCATCCCGGTATAAAAAAGGATGCGCTCAGTGGTAGTTGTCTTCCCGGCATCAATATGAGCAATGATGCCGATGTTACGGTACCGTTCGAGCGGGAACGCACGTGTCATAATAATCGACTTGGTAAGGATCAAAGACCGCTAGTTACATGCGGTAATGAGAGAAAGCGCGGTTGGCCTCTGCCATTTTATGAGTCTCTTCGCGTTTGCGAATGGAAGCGCCTTCATTTTTGTAGGCATCCAATAATTCGTCCGCCAATTTCTCGGAAAATGATTTTCCGGCGCGCGCCTTGGCTGAATCAAGTACCCAGCGGATTGCCAGGGTAGTACGGCGAACCGGTGGAACTTCCATGGGAACCTGGTAAGTGGCACCCCCGACACGGCGGGGTTTAACTTCCATGGCAGGCGCGACATTTCGCATGGCAGTATCAAAGACCTCAACCGGGTCCTTACCTCCGCTGCGTTCACGGATAATGTCCAGAGTATCGTACATCAGGCTCACCGCAGTACTTTTCTTGCCGCGGTGGAGCATGTGGTGAATCATGGTCTGGATGGTGACACTGTTATAGCGGATGTCTGGCAGGATCTCATGCTTTACTGGCTTAGCTCGACGCATATCATCACTCCATAAAATCAGTTAAGCGGCCGTATCTTTTGGGCGCTTGGCACCGTACTTGGAACGACCCTGCTTCCGGTTACTAACGCCAGTCGTATCGAGCGAACCTCGCACGATGTGATAACGTACACCCGGCAGATCCTTGACACGACCACCGCGTACCAATACCACCGAGTGTTCCTGCAACTGATGTCCCTCGCCTGGAATATAAGCTGTTACTTCAATTCCATTGGTCAGTCGCACGCGTGCGATCTTCCGCAGCGCTGAATTCGGCTTCTTGGGGGTCGTGGTACGGACGATCGTGCATACGCCCCGTTTTTGTGGGGCGCCCTTGGGCTGACGGACACGGCGCTGTTTCTTTGTATTCAGCGTATACATCAATGCCGGGGCTTTGCTTTTGGCTCTCTTGGACTGGCGTCCATTGCGGATCAGTTGGTTAATTGTTGGCACACTCGCCTCCGAAACGAATTTCCTTGCTGTTTGCTTTTTCCTGTCAATAAATGAGGCCATCGCGAACATGCCTTGATGGCCTCACTCCTACGAAACAACGCAGGGGCCGCGCGATGCGACAGCCCGTTTAGGCAACGAAGGGCAATTCTATCATGACGGGTCGAAGCCCGTCAAGGCGAATCAAATGGATTCTTTGATTCCTGTTCTTTTCATCACATCATCACCAATGTCCATCAGGCCAGTGGCGTATCTGGGTGGATGAACCTTTTCTTCATCCTTGCCGAACCTAATTACTTCACCATTGTCGGTGACAGCTTCTACAGCCAAACCCAACGACTGCAATTCCTTGACCAATACCCGGAACGAGGCCGGTATGCTTGGTTCTTCAATCGGCTCACCTTTGACAATGGCTTCGTAGGCGTTAACGCGACCCTGTACATCGTCAGATTTGACAGTCAGCATTTCCTGGAGGGTGTAAGCCGCCCCATAAGCCTCCAGGGCCCACACTTCCATTTCTCCGAAGCGCTGGCCACCGAACTGGGCCTTACCACCCAGCGGCTGCTGGGTAACCAGGCTGTAGGGTCCTGTGGAGCGGGCATGGACTTTATCTTCAACCAGGTGATGTAGTTTAAGCATGCTCATCACACCGACCGTCACAGGCTGGTCATAAGGAATACCAGTCTTGCCATCACGCAGGATCTGCTTGCCAAGCGTGGGAGCCGGGATGCCCTTTTCCAGCATGGTGGCCTTCGCCTTCTCCTCCAGCTGTTTTTCAGGAATATTTTCAATGCCGAAGGTATGCAGCCATAATTTTATGCATGAACGGATGGCATTTTGATTAAAGGTTTTCCGTTGTGAGGGGCTGGGGATGCCATCGCTGAAAATACTGGCCGGATCAATCTCATGGTCGCGCAACCACTCGGTGACCGTTGCATTACGGGCATAATTCACTTCATTCAAGCGATAGACATCGTAACCTCGTTCACCCAGCCATTGTTCCAGGTAGAGCCGTCGGACCTCGTCATCATCCTCGATCATCTCAGGACTGTATTCCTGGCCTTTGATCCAATTCCAGGCCACGTCAGCGGTTTCCTTCCAGGCGTAATCCACCATCCAGGCACGCGCCAGTTCAGACTCGATCTCATCCTCACGGGCACCATCAAAGACTGGGGTAATGGCGCGGAAACCAAGTTTCTGTGCCGCCCATCCCAGGTGAACCTCGAGCACCTGGCCCAGGTTCATACGACCAGGGACCCCGGTTGGGTTTAGGATAATGTCAACAGGAGTACCGTCATCCAGGAATGGCATATCCTCCTCACGGATGACACGCGAAACAACGCCTTTATTCCCATGGCGCCCCGCCATCTTATCACCGGCGGTGATCTTGCGGCGCTGCGCCACCGAGACGCGCACCATCATATCCACGCCTGCCGTAAGATCGACATTATCTTCACGCGTAAACACTTTCACATCCACAACTTTTCCGCGTTCGCCATGCGGCATGCGCAGGGAAGTATCCTTGACATCACGCGACTTCTCGCCAAAAATGGCGCGCAAGAGGCGCTCTTCAGGTGTCAATTCCTTTTCACCTTTGGGTGTGATCTTGCCAACCAGGATATCATTAGGTCCCACCTCTGCACCAATGCGAATAATACCGCCCTCATCGAGATCCTTGATGGCATCTTCACCCACGTTCGGTATGTCACGGGTGATTTCCTCCGGGCCGAGTTTTGTATCACGCGCCTCGACCTCATACTTTTCGATGTGAATCGAAGTAAAGCGATCCTCCTGCACCAGGCGTTCAGAGATCACGATGGCATCTTCGAAATTGGCACCTTCCCATGACATAAACGCCACGGTGACATTTTGGCCGAGACCCAATTCGCCACTTTCCGTCGAAGAGGAATCGGCAATAATATCGCCCTTGTGAGAAATCTGTCCCTTAATTACCGCTGGTCGTTGATCAATGCAGGTAGACTGGTTCGAGCGCTGATACTTGCGCAGATTATACGTATGCAGACTGCCGCCCTTCTCTTTAACCACGATGGAAGAACCAGTCACCGAGATGACGTCCCCATCCGCCTCAGCCACGATCACCTGACCTGAATCCAGGGCGGCATACTGCTCCATCCCAGTGGAAACGGTCGGAATCTCAGGGCGAACCAACGGTACAGCCTGGGCCATCATATTCGAACCCATCAAGGCACGGTTGGCATCATCGTGTTCCAGGAAGGGGATCAAAGCCGCACTAATCCCTACCACCTGATGAGGGGCAACATCCATGTAATCCAGGTTCTCAGGTGCGGTAAATATGAAACCGGAATGATAACGGCAGGAGACCCGCGAGCTTTCGTACTCACGGTACTCATTTAGAACAGCATTAGCCTGTGCAATTACATACTTGTCTTCGGCATCCGCGGAGAGATATTCATACTCATCCGAAACATATGGAACGATCGTTACATCATGCTTTGTTTTCCCAATCATCTTGAGCATTTTGTTCGTGATGCGTTCTCCAGCCTTAATGTTGACTTCCCCAGTCTTGGGATCGGTCAGATCTTCCCGCAAAGCATGCCCTTCCATGGCCGGATCGTTATATGCCATCTGTTTGATGACACGGCGATAGGGTGTCTCAATGAAACCATACTCATTGACGCGTGCAAAGGATGCTAGCCGGCCTATCAGGCCAATGTTTGGACCTTCAGGGGTTTCAATTGGACAAATACGTCCATAGTGAGAATGGTGCACATCGCGGACATCAAAGCCGGCGCGTTCACGGCGCAGGCCACCCGGACCCAGAGCCGAGAGGGTACGTTTGTGCCGCAGCTCGGCCAGGGGGTTGGTCTGATCCATGAATTGTGACAACTGGCTCGAACCAAAAAACTCGCGCAGTGCTGCTACCACCGGGCGGATATTTACCAGTGTCACCGGGGACAATTGCTCCTGGTCACGGATGGACATGCGTTCTTTTATGACCCGCTCCATGCGGCGCAGGCCAATACGCAGTTTATTCTGGATAAGTTCACCAACTGTCTTGACACGGCGATTTCCGAGGTGATCAATATCATCGGGTGGTTCAATACCGTTGTTGATGAGTATCATACGTCGCAAGAGTGAAACAATGTCCGATTTTGTGATAGTACGGTGCGGGATGGGAATATGCAAATCCAGCTTTTGATTCAACTTATAGCGACCCACACGCTCCAGATCATAATGCCGTTGGTCGAACAATTGCTCTTCGAGGAAGGCGCGCGCATTATCCAGCGTGGCTGGGTCACCGGGGCGCATGCGTTTAAAGAATTCGATCAGGGCGGCCTCGGCGATCGTCAGTCCCCCTTTAAGATCCCATCCGGGCTCCTGGCGTAATGTGGATGCGATGAACATACGCTCGGGATTGTTGTCCACATCTTTGAAGAGGTTGATGAGCTCTTCATCCGTGCCGGATGTAAGCAGATGATCTCCACCATTTCCATCATCCACGGTCGACAAGGCCCGCAGGAAAACGCTGATGGGGACGGTGCGCTTGCGGTTGAATTTCAGGATGATGTAATCACTCTTGCGCGTTTCAAACTCCATCCATGCACCGCGGTCGGGGATGAGTTTCGCCATCGCCAATGGACGACCGGTAGCCCGGTCGGTGGGCGCTTCGAAATAAACGCCTGGGGAACGGATCAACTGGGAAACGACTACACGCTCGGTCCCATTGATGATGAACGTTCCCTTGTCAGTCATTTCAGGGAAATCGCCCAGGAAGATATCCTGTTTAATCGGTTCTGGCACATCCGGACCGGCCAGCAGTACTGAAATGTAAAGCGGGCTGGCATATGTCAGGTCGCGCTCGACGCATTCATCAATTTCATGCTTTGGGTCACCAAACCAGTATTTCAGTCCCCATTGCTTGGATTCTGCACCGCGGCTGGGAAAGAAAAGCTTCATCCCCTTGTTGTACGATTCTATCGGTGAAATTTCGTGCAGGAGATCCCCCAATCCTTCTGCTTTTAAGCGGGCAAATGAATCCAGCTGTACTTCGATCAGGTCGGGCAGGTTAAGCGTAACCGGGATGCGCGCATAGTTCTTCTCGGGTAGGACAGATGCCATAACTTTCTCCTGAAATGGTATACTTTGGTAGAAAGAAAATGCCGCATGCAACATCCCACTTGAGGGCGGTCACAACGACAGATATGCAAACTATTATTATACCTATTCAATCAGACAAAGTCAAGACTATTTTGACATTTTTGGGGGGTTTTCATCGGTTTTTCTAGCAGAATCGTTGACAAAAAAGCTGCGCCATAGTAACATCGAAGCCGCCCGCCGAGGTAGCTCAGTGGTAGAGCAGGGGACTCATAAGCCCTTGGTCGTGGGATCGACTCCCACCCTCGGCACCTGTACCCACAAAGTGGGCACAGTCTTTCTATACGCAACCCCGTTTTGGAATTTGCGTTTCAACCAAAAGTCCGCTCGTGAGTGGACTTTTTGGTTTCTCCAGCCTGTGCAGGCGTTCCAGGCAGGGATTATTTGACAAGGCATCACTCATTCGTTCGAATGCTATGACGCCGGTAACGTTTCTTGATCTCCGGAATAAAGTATTCATCAAAGAATTTATCCAGATCGTAATCCGGCTGCCAGCCCCATTCCTGTCGGGCCAGCGAGTCGTCCACATGCTCCGGCCAGGAGTCCACAATTCCCTGTCTGCGCGGGTTGGTCTGGAAAGTAATTTGAGCATTCGGGAAAGCCTGCATCGCCTTTTGACGGAAATCACCCGCTGTCAGGCTGAAACTGGCAATATTGTAGACCACATGCGTCAAATTCTCACGTGGTGCCTCTGCCAGCATCAGCAAGGCCTTGATGGCATCCGGCATGGCCATGAAGGAGATCTTGGTATCCGGCCGTACGAAACAGGCATAACGCCGGCCTTCTGCAGCTGCATGCAGCATATCGGGCCCGTAGTCACTCGTCCCTCCGCTTGGCAATGTGAAGGCGCTGATCAGGCCAGGAAAACGAATGGCGCGGAAGTCGCACATTACCGGCGGTTGCGGGTCAAGGTGGCGCTGGCCATAGTACCGGCTGTAATACATGCCCAGCTTCTCGCAGTACAGTTTGTTGCAGCCGTACATCGTATGCGGTGTGATACAGTCATCTTCCTTGACACTTCCGGCAGCCAGCTTGGCGGCCAGGTTATCGAAACCATATACCGCGATGGAACTGGGGAATAAAAACCTGACTTCTTTTTTATACTTCTCGGAGCGATAAGCAGCCAGCATCAGCAGCTGCATCGTCCCTTCAACATTGATACGGTGGGCTTCCTCGGATGACACCTCCGCTTTCGAGGAGAGCGAGGCCGCCAGGTGGAAAATCATATCGAAATCATAATCGTAAAATATCTTGATTTTATTAACCAGATCTCCCTGGATATGTTCGCCAGAAAGTGGCAGGATGGCTTCCGGCAGACCCACCAGGTCGGCCGTCACGATGCGGAATCCTCCCCGCCCGGCCAGATTTTTTACAAGCGCCTGTCCAATCTCGCCACAGGCACCGGTCACCAGGACGGTCTTTTCACTCATTTGGTTCTCCTCCTTAATAAATCACAGGGCAACGTTTGCGTGAGCCGGACAATCGTTTCTATGCCAGAAGGAAGTTAAAGATTGCCAGATTCAAGCAACTCGCAGTAGAATGAAGAAGAAAAAAGACGCAGTGCAATGTCTCTGTAATTGTACAACAGCTTGGGCGATATTTCTTCCGGTTTTTAGTACGATGAATCTCACCATTCTTTTCAAAAGGCTTTTCTCCTCCCTTCTGGTCTTTTGCGGATTTCTGCTGACTTCCTGCAACGGTCCTCGTTCCACCCCATCCATAATGCCAACCTCCCTCACCACCGATGCCCCTACTCCCACCATAGTCTGGTTCCCACCTACCGACACTCCCACCTTATTCCCAACGCAACCGCCTGCACCAACGGAAGATTACCATCCCGGACTGGGCGACATGATTCTCTACGATTCCTTCACCCAGCCGGCAATATGGGATATGCCCAGTTCCGCCCAAGCCAGTGCCACGCTGGCACGTAACCGGCTATTGTTATCGATTAACGGTCCTGGACCGCTGCGAGTCATCAGCATGCGCAGCCAACCAGTGCTTGGCGACTTTTACGCTGAAGCAATGGTTGATATCAGCCTGTGCAGCGGCACGGACCAGTACGGCATGATATTTCGCGCCACCTCAAGGAATGATTATTATCGTTTTGTCGTCAACTGCAACGGCCAGGCACGTCTGGAACGCTTGCGCGGCGGAGAGACCTATCCTTTGTTGGATTGGTTGTCCAGCGGTGATGCGCCCTTCGGAGCTCCGGCACAAGTGAAGATGGGAGTCTGGGCGGTCGGGCGGGAGCTGCGCGTTTTCTTGAACGATCATTTCCAGTTCAGCCAAACCGACCCGGTCTTTACCAACGGGACACTCGGCTTTTTCATTTACGCCGGTGGGCAGACTCCTGTTACCGTCTCCTTTTCAGATCTATCCGTTTATTCCGTTTTCTACATTTCCCCTACGCCTTCCCTCACGCCTTCCAATACTCCTTCCTCTTGATCTCCTTATCCCTCATTACCTGGTTCCTGATCACCATTTTCCCAATCCATGAAAAACAAACTCAACGACCTCGACCCGAAGACCTGGCTCAAGTTCCAAAAATCCTGGTTCATCCACAATCCGCCGCCGCGCAGGCAGGGTGTACTGGTCCACCCCGCCAAGTTCCCGGAGACAATGGCGCAGGAATTCATCGAATTTTTCACAAAGCGCGGCGAGACCGTGCTCGATCCGATGGTTGGAACCGGCTCCACGCTGGTGGCGGCACTGCGTGCCGGACGCAATGCCTACGGCATCGAGTTAAATCCCAAGTACGCCGAAATTGCCCGCCAGATTGTTGCCAATGAACGCAAGGCTCTTGAAAAGGTGACCGAAGGCCTGATATCTGAAGTGATCACCGGCGACGCCGCTCATGCCTCTGACTTTCAACTTTCGACTTTTGACTATGTTCTGACCTCCCCCCCATATTGGGATATTCTGCATGCCAAAGGCGCTGCAACTCAGAAAAAGCGTCGTACTTCACCGGAACTGGATTTGTTCTATTCAGACGATCCGGACGATGTGGGCAATCTGCATAATTACGAGGAATTCCTGGGAAAAATAGTAACCATCTACGCGGGTTTGAAACCCTTGTTGCGGGAAAAAGCCTATCTCACCATCATCGTTAAAAATGTGAAAAAAGGTGGAAAAATCTATCCGCTTGCCTGGGACCTGGGCCGTGAATTGGGCAAAACATATACTCTCAAGGATGAAAAAATCTGGTGCCAGGACAATCAGCGCCTGGCGCCCTATGGGCTCGGTTCGGCCTGGGTGAGCAATACTTTCCACCACTATTGTTTGCAGTTCAGGAACGATTAACAAAAAACAATTCTACATGCCCAAGCGTTATAATACCTTGTGGAGGCGCGATGATTTACCTTCTGAGAGAACCGGCCAGTTCCATCCAAATACTGGAAATGCTCCAGGAATACGAAAGGATGGTCAAGATAGTGGTGGACATCCGCCGGCGGATCTTGTCGGGCGGGGGAGAAATGCACTCCGACTGCGAAGCGGTTTTACTGGAGCAGGGCAGCGAACAGGACGATCTGTGGGGAGCAAACTGGTATCCATCAGAACAGCGCATCGAATTCGAATCATTGATCAATATCCGCCCGCGCCTGGGGAACCGCAGCATCCTGATTCAGGATGAGGGTATTCGCCGGAAGGTTGAATCCATTACAAGGGAAATCCTGGGAGGTGTGCCATGAAAAACCTGGAAAAAAAGCGGGAGCGTTTTTTACGAGATCCGCTTCCCCGTCGCCTGGGGGGGGTGGCAGCTACTTTTGGACGCATATCTTCCTCCGCCATGAAAAGCACCGATCCAGGCATTGTTTTGGAACTGCTTGACGAAGCCCGGCATCTGATCGAATGGACGGCCGGCGAGGCCGAGCCGGGGGTCGCGGCTGAATTGGTCCGCATCCAGACTTTTCTTTCCATCTGGCAGAAAACCTGGGGGACGGCCCACCAAGACCCACTGCAACGCCTCCTGCTTTCCTTGCTGGCCAAGGACTGGGCCGACAAGGCAGTTGATTTTTCGGGCTTGGCGTGCTGACACTCTCAGACCTGATCCATCTACCATACACCCCCGGCTTGAGCGATGGTGGGATTGCTTACACCTGCCGCTCATTGGCGTACACCTATGGCAGAAAGGGCAGTTCCCGCGTGGAGAGTCTGCGGCACACTGTCGCTGAGGTGGCAGTGGAATTGGCTCTCCGGCATTATCTCACCGAGCAGGCTGTCCCTTTCGACGTGCTCGCAGCCGCGCCCTTCACCCGACCTGACCATTACGATATCGCGCTGGGCCGGCATCGCTGCGAAGTGAAGAGCTATCTGATCACCCACCGCAGCCAGATCTCACAGATTCGTCGAGATCCGGGTATCCTGCTCCAGGTGCCTGCGCTGGTTCCACTTGATGAGTTCGCTTCCGGGGAGCGCAAACCGGATGACCTGTACCTTTTTGTTTTCTTACTAGGGGTAGTAGCGGCTGGCCAGGCAGATATGCAGAAAGCTGTTGCCGCTGGTCAGCCGGTTTATCTCATTCACCTGCTGCCGGAGGCGTGGACCAGGCCAGCGAAATGGCTTCCACTTGAAAAACTGGTCCTGAAAAGCGAGTGCGAGTCGCCCATCACGGTGGAAATCGGCGGGCAGGACAATGAGCGCAATTTCATCAGCGCCACACTGGAACTCCTGCCAAGGCAGCGCATGCTCGTGGAAGTAACCTTTCAAAGCCTGGCCTATATCCACGCAGACCGCAGGCCGACAGCCCGCATCGGCATCTACAGCCCGGTACATGGTGAACCCTATCTCATCCCGGCCCACACCTGGGGTAACCTGTGGGTCTACGGCATGGATATCCTGCTAACCGGCTGGCTGACCCACGCAGATTTCCGGCGCAAGGCCAAAGTTTTGAGTGCCGGGATGCGCACCTTTTTATATGATCGTACAGGTGTGAAGAACTTATTTGTCCCATGTGAGCAGCTTAACCCGCTTGGCCCCTTGTTCAAACGGGTGACAGAGTGGACAATGGCTGGAATCCCTGCAGGAGGATAATATGCGTCAACTGGCTTGTCTTTCACTTTTCGCCCTGGTGCATGCTCTCTTAAGCAGCTGCGCCGCTCCCTCTCCGGTCGCAACGGTCACTGCCACTCCCATCCCAACCAGCACTTTGCAGCCCTCCCAACCCCCCACCTCCACCCTTGCCGAAACCCCGACGGCAATAGCGACCGCGACTGCGACTGAAATTCCTAAACCTTCAGGTTGGGAAAATATACCGCAAAATGTCAAGGCTGTTCCTAATGCAGACGGTTCTTGGGGAATCAGTCTGGGAAATGAAATCAAACCCATTCCCGGAGCGGTCTTTGATTCAACCGGGCTTCATCTGACTTTGAACACCGGCAGGATTTTGGATATTTCAACTTCTGAATTAAAAACAAAATTAACATATAATCAAGAACTCAATCTTTTACAGATATTTAATACAGATAGTAGTATGTCCGCTGAATATGATGGGGGAATTGGCCAGCCTGATTCTCCAGATTATATTTCCGGCCAAGGCTGGATTGATATCCAGAATCTGGTAGATAAAGCTTGCTCCGGCTCTACCATTTGTATTAATCAAAATCCCAGGGGTTTACCAGAAGGTTCGGTCGAGGTTTTTTCTATATCAACCGGTATTTTTAGGAAAACCGACGCAATAAATTATCAGACAAATAGTACTGCAGGTAAGTTTCTTCTGCAGCAGTTTGTCACCAAAAATACATCAGGCAAGCCGGCAGCTGGTTGGATGATTGTTCAGGCAGAGAATTTACAAGGGGAGTGTACATTTTCACACTATGCTAAAGCCTTTAACGAAAAGATAGTACCGGTTAAACAGTGGCAAATATCAATACCACAAGGATCAGAAGAAGGATATGGATTTTTAAAGAATGGAAATCTTCAATGGTGGTTCTGGACCGGAAATTATTTAGCTCCGCCTGATTATCAGAATAAAGTCTATCAGTTTTTTTCAAATGGTACTTATTTAGATAGTTTATATCCATTATTGCTTAATGCAGGATAAATACATTTTGGTATTGAATCTATAATATAGAATCAGTAAACTGGTTTCATGGGGATAAAAATAACCAAAAAACTTTCTTTCATCACCAGGATTTTGATATTCTTTTATGTTTTTTTATCTGCCGTATTTACACCAACAGTCTACGCCGGTTGTGGTACAGGTTACCGTTGCTACGGTTCAGTTGTACTAGACATAAAGTCTGGATGTAACCCTGTACGTGACCCTAATTATTTGGACAAAATACTTTACTGTACTCAGCAATATAACTATTTAACTGGTAGCTATTCTACTATTTATTGTGATAGTAATTGTAATTATAGTGTTACCTGGTCTGAATGTTATGATTTAGTAAGTTGTCAATCAACTGAAACAACAATTTCAGGCCAATGTTGTATAGTCGATACAAACCCTACTACCACTCCGATTCCCCAACCAACCAATACCCCAACCCCGCTTCCCGGCAATATTCAAGGTTGTAAAATCATGGGAGTTGGAGCTGACTATAATTGCTATAAATCATTTAATTCGCCTTTTAGTGCGAAAATAGTAAAACTAGACGGCTCAATAACTGAATCACAACTAGGTAACTCTCAGCAATGGTCTTATGTTTTTCCTAGTGTGTCGTCAGTCGGTTCACATTCAGTGTCTGTCCCTTCAGTGCCAGCTGGATATACGTTGTCAGGTTATACTCTCTGTCTTCCCAATACTACGGGCTGTCATACAGGTAGTCTTTCTGGGACTACTTCATCAGTGAATGTAACTGTCCCACCAGGCGGTTATGCTGATTTATATTGGCATTTTGATGGTCCGGTGGTAATCCAGGGCAGAATCGTGCTTCCGGACGGATCTACCTATGTCTGGCCATCTCAAGGTTATTCATTATCTGTCAGTCCATCTGCGGGATCGCTTAATGAGGGACCTAATAGTGGGAAATACTATAGTTATAGTGGTTTTTCTTATCTTGACCGCACGGTTA
>Ga0209253_10003185_pt1 | contig 14440 bp, 15 predicted proteins | sample FrelakmetBRP12BR_FD_187145 | JGI IMG/M metagenome (GOLD analysis project Ga0209253, IMG submission 187145) | Freshwater lake sediment microbial communities from the University of Notre Dame, USA, for methane emissions studies - BRP12 BR (SPAdes)... | ecosystem: Environmental > Aquatic >...
CCCTAGGTTTTGTCCGTATAAGGTAACATGTGCGAGCCTGATAGTAGGCTTTCAGGCAGGGTCTGCGGTGCATTTTGTAAGGTTTCTATGTTGAATTTCAGTGATAAAAGTATGAGAGTGTGTCCTTAGGGATGATGAGAGAGCTTTCATTTGAGAAGGAGGTTGCTTTAGCGTTCTCTTTTTCCTTGGATGAATTCTTCGACTGCTTGTCTAGCTGTGGTGTCTGGTACTTGTATGGGTGGGTGTTTGAAGGCGTATGAAGATATGCTCAGTAGTGCGCCCCCGATTTTGCGGTCTAGGGCTATTTTCACTGCGCGTATTAGGTCGATGACCACGCCTGCACTGTTGGGTGAATCTTCGACCTCTAGTTTTGCGGATATGGTTAGTGGTCTGTCGCCGAATTTTCTTCCTTTTAGCCATAGATAGCAGATTTTCTTGTTTCCTAGGAATGGCACGTAGTCTGAGGGTCCGATGCGCGTTGGCAGGTCATAAGGGACCATGCTTGTGACGGCTTCGGTTTTGCTTATTCGTTTGGTCTTCAGTCGCTCTTCTACCGTCATGTTTAGGAAGTCGGTGTCTCCGCCGAGGTTTAGCTGGTATGTTTCGTCAATTATGACTCCTCTGTCTACGGCTAACCGTGCTATGACCCTGTGCAAGATGGTTGCGCCTAACTGGCTTTTTATGTCGTCTCCAGCGATTGGGAGTGCTTTTTCCTCGAATTTCCTGCTCCACGTAGCGTCTGAGGCGATGAATTCGGGCATGCAGTTGATCATTGCGCAGCCCGCATCTATGGCTGCTTGAGCGTAAAATCGTGTTGCGTTTCGGCTTCCAACAGGCAGATAGTTTATGAGTATTTCTGCTTTGGTCTTTTTCAAGACTTCGGCGACGTGTTCGGGGTTGACTTCGTTCTTGTAGACGTTGAAGACTTTTTTCATGTGGTCGGCCACGCCGTCAAAAATCGGTCCTCCAGTGACTTTGACGCCTAGATTGGGTACGTCTGCAAATTTGGCACAGCAGTTGGGCGCGGTGAAGATGGCTTGAGACAAGTCTTTTCCAATTTTGTCCTTGTTCACTTCAAAGGCCGCGACAAACTTCACGTCTCTGATGTGATATGGTCCAAACTTGACGTGCATCAAACCGGGCACGGTAGTCTCTTCCATCGCATCTTTATAGTATTGGACTCCTTGAACGAGTGCTGATGCAGAATTTCCGACGCCTACTATTGCGACACGAATTTCTGGCAAGCTGATAACTGCTCCTTCGTTATTGTTCGATTCAAAGTTTTAACAGGCGTCGGCTGTATAACTTTTTCTGGGAATATGATAAGATTAAAAGGGAACTTGAAACAGTTAGACAACATCGAAGAGAGTGCATGAAATGAGCGGGGAAGACGTTGTTGTGACTTATGAGCCCTTCAAAGAAGTCTTCATCATGGAGAAGGACTATTTTGCTACGGTCGAAGAAATATCCAGGTTCGCATCTATAGTTGCCGGTGGCAAAGCCGCAGGCTTGTACTGGGCTGACGGCGTGATTTTCCTGTATTTTCCGCTTCCCGCGTCAACAGAGACAACAGCCAAGCTGCTGGTGGAGAAGGGACGCGTTTACTGGACTTATCTCGGTTATGCCTTCATGCCGAAATATCAGCCAGTAATCGAAACGCGAGAGAAAATGATAGTTCCAGTCGTTGACATGACTAACAACGCGCTTATCAAGAGAGTTACGGCTTGGCTTAAAGAACAAAAATAGCTATGGTTTCTCCAACATCGTTTTTTTGCGGGAGCTCAATGTGAAAAAGCGGGTTCGGGGCTTCTTGAAAAAATTATGCGTGCAGGGGAATATTTTCTCAGGCAATGGCGAGGGCGCGAAATTCATCCGCCTTCCCTGGGTAGAAAAGCAAATCGAAGAGAAATTGGGTTTCACACCTTTTCAAGGAACACTGAACATAAGGTTATGCCTTGCCAGCATCGCTGTGAGAAAGTCGCTGACAGAAGCTGCTGGCATCGAAATCTCGCCTGCCCCATGTTATTGTCGGGGAAGACTTTTCAAAGCTAGACTTCAAGGTGTAGAGTGTGCCATGGTAGTCCCGGAAGTCGCCAATTATCCTGAAGATGTTATTGAAATTGTTGCGTCGGTAAACTTGAGGGGCAAATTCGATTTTGTTGATGGCGACTCAGTCGAAATTGAGATTAAAGTATGATCCTCTTTCCTCTTTTATCTTCCGAGAAATTCTTGATGTATTCTTGGAGGTGTCCTTTTTTCTGCAAATATACTCCGTATCTTACCAGTGCACTCATTGCTCTTGCCGTGTCTTCTGGCGATGAATAGGCTGGGACGCCTAGTCTGTCGAACCTCAGACGTGTGCTCAAAGCCATTTCGGTTTCACCAATGTCGCATGCAACCATTGGCTTTTCAAAATTGCTGGCGACTTTGGCCACTTTGTCGATGTAATCCTCTTTCAAGGCTGGAGTATGGTGCAGTCCTAGCATCAATATGCCGTCGATTTCTGGGTCTTGAAACACAACTTCCGTTGCCAGCTCGAACATGTCAGACGTGCCTGACCCAGTTATGTCTACTGGGTTGAAGTTTGTCGCGAATTTTGGAAGTCTGCCTTCTTTTTTCAATTCTTCGAACTTCTCGATTGTGCGTTCCGAGAAGCGTTTGACATTCAATCCTCTCAAAACGCATTCGTCTACGGCCATTATCCCCGGGCCTCCTGCATCGGTGATTATTCCAACGTTTTTGCCTCCGGCCGGGATTTGCATCGATAATGCCTTCCCTGCATGGAAGAAATCGTCCATGTCTCTGGCTCTCAGAATTCCTGTCTGTTCAAAGACGGCGTCATAAATCTGGTCCGATCCAGCTATGGCACCAGTGTGCGAAGCAGCAGCTCGTGCGCCTGCTTCAGTTCTGCCAGATTTTAGGGCTACAACCGGCTTTTTCTGGGTTATTTGCCCAGCTGCTTGCATGAACCTTTTTCCTGACTTTATGTCCTCAACATACAGAAGTATCACTCTGGTTTCATCGTCATAGTACAAGTAACGCAGCATTTCTGCCTCGTCCACGTCAATTTTGTTGCCGAAACTCACGAATTTGCTGACTCCCGTATGAAGTCCAGCCAAATAGTCCAAGGCTGCCACACCGAAGGCTCCACTCTGCGTGACGATTGCTATGTTTCCAGGCATTGGCCGAGGAGTTGCAACCACCTCGTCTCCTGTGATCAGAACCTTTGTCTCGGGCAGAAACAGCATGTCTACGCCTGTTCGTGAGTCATACACTCCCAGACAGTTTGGTCCCAAGACGCGTATTCCAGCTTCTTTGGCAATTGTCAGCACTTCACTTTCAAGTTCATGATTCCCGATTTCTCCGAAACCTGCGCTGATAATGACAGCTGTCTTGACCTTCTTGGCTACTGCGTCTTTCATTATTTGCGGCACGATATTTGCTGGAACAACAATTACCACGAGTTCGATTTCTGCCGGGATCTTGGTGATTGTCGGGTAACACTTCACGCCTAGAATCGAGTTTTCGTTCGGGTTGACGGCGTATATTTCACCTTTGAAGACCTGTCTCCGTTTGTTCTCGACAAAATTCTTGAATATGACTTGTCCAGCTTTCTCTGCTTTTCTCGTTGCGCCAACGATAGCAACTGATCGAGGGTTGAAAAAGGCGTTGAGAGCTTTCACTTGTTCCTCCATTATCGCCTTCACCCGCTGGTTCTTACAATAACTATGGGTTTATGCTTTACTCTCGCAAGCATTTCCCAGGTGACGCCGCTCAGATCCACTTTGAATCTCTCAGCCATGTTCCACACCGTCGTACCTGCGCCGAATCCTCGGGCACGATTTGCCAATTCGGCAACATTCAACGTTTCGCCGACAGTCAAATTGCATCCTTTGAAAGCCAATGGCGTCGCTCTTTTTTTCAGTTTGAGAAAGCGTCCTGCAACGTAGGCAACGACTCCGCCGCAGGAGTAGATGCCTTTCATCGGTTTTGGGCGTGGAGTAAAATGAAAGTTCCTGAACGAATAGGTCTTGTCGGTGTCAACAATCATTACTGCAACCTTTTTCTTTAGAAGATTGTGAATTTCCCTGCGGATCGTTTCTGCTATTGCATCGGCATCGTTCAGGGACAGACTCACGAAGGCGAACGGTAGGTTGCTTCCGTCAATGGCGCCTTCTGATCCGAACATGAGCGCCTGCAGCAAGCCTGCACGTTGCAGGGCAACTTGCTTGTGGCGGCTTCCCATCTCAGACGGATAGTGCCGAATTTGGTTAAGCAGCTTTTCTTTCAGATGGCAGAGTGGACCCAAGAGGTAACCCCATGCTATTGGCATCCAGTGTGCAGCGATGAATCTTGCGCTGAGACCTGGGGCGACGTGGCTTTCGTCTACTATGTTGTTTCGTGCAGTTGACAATGCTTTTTCTGAGATGACAACCGTGTCGTGGTCGATTATTTTTCCGTTAATATGATCGACGATTTCTTTCAGGTAGTCATGTCCCGGCTTCCAGAATTCCGTAGCTATTGACAGAACCTTGTACTTGGTCATTTGAATCGCGTTGCTTTTCACAAAGACTTGTGCGTTTACATTTTACGGAATTTTTCTCTTATTTGCGCGATGTCGCAGTCTGCAGGCTTCATTTTTCCTTCCGTGCAATAACCGAGTTCCACGCAGGTTGGTCCGCTGTCTTCGAACAATCCTGGCGCGGCTTTCCTTGCCTGTTTGAGCATTTCAACAGCAACCTCTCTAATCTCCCATTGGGCACGGGCACAACAACGTAGGTTGAAAAAGTGGCGCAGCTCTCTGGCGTTCATTGTTACTATGATGTTGGTCTTGGCCGCGTTCGGAAGGATGAACCTTGCGTCTTCTTTCGGAATTCCCATTTTAAGGAGTCTCTGGTAGGTCTCAGACATCTTTTCAAGGGTGTCGTCGAAGATCTTCTTCGCTTCTTGATTGTTCATGATGCTTGAAGGCGTGACGTATTTTTCAAGGGTGTCGTAGGTTACGTAGCGTTGGCTCTGTTGAGTGTATGAGGCAATGCGATGTCTGACGAGTTGGTGTGTCATGGCTCTTGAAACGTCTTCGAGGCTGAAGGTGAAGTAGGCGTGTTCGATCACGGATGCGTGGCCGTATCCCGTCACTGTTTTGATTTTGCGTTTTGCGGTTTCGGAGTCGATTGTTTCAAGGATTTTTGATGGCTTTCCGCTTTTTATCGTTGTCTGGGCTGCTGTTCCACATAGCAGCTCTGCGTCTGCAGTGTGGCGGAGTAGTTTGATCTTCAATTTTCCATGCTCTCCTTTCCTGTTTGTTGGGGAAGGCGATGTCTACGATTATCTGTTTATGGGCATATAAAACAGTGTTAGCGAGCCTGTTTAGACAGAGATCTTTAGTTTGTTAGACATGGGCGTACACGCGGTCTGTCGTGTATTTGCCGGTTTGCATTTCTTGTTCTATTTCTTTCAGGAGCATTATTCGTCTGAACGTAGGCGGGTGTGTTGAGAACCAAGTGTTTATTGTTTTCCATGTTGATTTGGCTTCTTTTTCCATGGCGAGTTCCAGTTCTCTTCCGTCTAGGACTCCGTCGTGGTCTAGGTCGTATTCGTCTTTCTTTTCCATTATTTCGGATATTTCCTGTTTGGCCAGTGCGGGGTCGCCTATGTAGAAGGCTCTGACGCCTGATGGTGCTTTGGGTGAGATTGAGAGTCCATAGGTGATTTTGGCTAGGGCACTTTCCAAGTTGTTGGGCGCGCTTGTTACATAGGCTGAGTAAGCGTCTGCGTAGTGCTCTCTGAGTCTGCTCAGTCTCATTACGCATAGGAGTGACACGATGTAGACTACGTATGATAGGATGCCGATTATGAATAGGGCTGCTCTCATGTCACCTTCGTTTCTTTGTCTTGAGGATCTGCCAGATATCCAGGCTGTTTGCCATGTTCCCCTTGCGACCAGGTACGCGATCAGCGGTAGCGCAGCGAGCACCGTCATGACAATGTAGTCTTTGTGTCTCAGGTGCCCGAGTTCGTGGCCGATGACGCCTTTGACTTCGTTTTCGTTCAAGTTCTTGAGCAATCCTTCGTGGACGGCTAATGTGGCGCTGTTTGCTGTTCTGCCGAAGACGAAAGCGTTAGGTGTGTTGTCTGGAACCGTTGCGAGTTTAGGCATTGGCAATCCGCTTTTGTCTGCTAATTCCTTTACCGTGGTTTCGAGCCACGGGTTTTGCCCAGGCTGCAGATATTGAAGTCTCGTCGACATTCTCACTATTGCGGGTCCGATTAGATATTGGAAAAGGATGAACAGGATCGGAAGGGCCACTATAAGGATCACCCAGTATGTCAGAGTGAATTGGAAGACGAATTGTTGGACTATGAGCAATATCATGAAGAGGAATGCGGCGAATATTAGGGATACTAGGAATATGCTTGTTGCCATTGCGAGTTTCAGTTGACCGAGCCTTGGCAATTTTGTTCCTCTGTTCTTTATGAAGGGAAAGTGTGTTGGAATTAAAGTTTTCTTAGTTCATCCTTCAGAGTTGTGCAAGAAAAAAAGCGAAGACCGAGGCATACGCGCTTGCACGTGATGTTCTCGAATCGGCTTGATTGGCTTCCTAACAATTCCAAGGCAGAAACAAGGCTGATTTGAGTGGTGCTCCGGCCGGGATTTGGACCCGGGTCCGCGACTCGAGAGGCCGCTATACTTGGTCCTTCAATGAAGTTTGACCGGACTATACTACCGGAGCACTAGACAATACCACTTTGCGATGTAGGCTATTTGCGTTTGCGATATATCTTTGTTCCGTTTCATTCAGCAACGAACTGAAAACATAGTTCTATGAGCCACTGTTCTCCTTCGATATTTCTAGCCATTTTTGCCGCGCCAAGGAAGAGACGTTGCCAAGTGTTAAATATGAACGCGTTCTGATTTTGTGAAGGGGAATGCTTGCTAGTATGTTTTTTTCTGTGACCCTGCTCTGTCTGCGCTACTTCAGGCAAATTTGCATGAGGAGGATGGCGGGGACTATTCCTTGAATGAGGGAACGGTTCTAAGAACCTTTGTCGCCACCATTCTTCTCATGCAATAGAACTTGGGTTGTTGGTAACCTTTAGTCTTGTCGCTGACATCGGAGAGATAGTTTTCTCAAAAAAGTGTGTGGGAATTAAAAAAATGTTTGGGGTTGACTAGTCTTCTTCTGGTGGTTCGCCGCCGGGTCCTTTTCCTGCTCCTGGTCCTTCTTTGGGTTTGGTTGATGCTATTACGTCGTCTATGCGGAGTATCATTGCCGCGGATTCTGTGGCTGATTTCACTGCTTGTTCCTTGACTACGAATGGTTCGAGCACGCCTTTGTCGCGCATGTTTTCGATTTTGCCTGTGAAGACGTTGACTCCTTTGTATTGGCCTTCAGGTTTTTCGTGTGCAGATCTGAGTTCCACTAGCACATCTATTGCTTCGAAGCCGGCGTTTTCGGCAAGTATCTTGGGTATCACTTCCATTGCGCTTGCGAAGCTTTCTATTGCGAGTTGTTCTCTTCCGCCCACGTTTGTGGCGTATTTGCGGAGTTCTTTGGCAATTTCAACTTCCACTGCACCGCCGCCTGCGACTATTTTGTTGTTTTCTATCACGTCTGAAACTACAGACAATGCGTCAGTCATTGCTCTTTCTGCTTCGTCGACCATTCTTTCAAGTCCAGCGCGTATGATTATGGCAACTGAGCGGGGGTCTTTGCATTTTTCGACAAAGATCATTTTGTCTTCGCCGAGTTTGCGTTCTTCAACGAGGCCGGCTATGCCTAGGTCTTGGGTTTTGAGGTCGGATAGGTCTGTGACTATTCTTCCGCCTGTGGCTCTCGCTAGTTTTTCCATGTCTGACTGTTTTGCGCGTCTTGCCGCGAGGATTCCTTCTTTTGCCAGGAAATGTTGCGCCATGTCGTCGATGCCTTTCTGGCAGAAGACCACGTTTGCGCCTGAAGCCTTGATTTTGCCAACCATTTCTTGCAGCATATTATTCTCTTGGTCTAAGAAGGCTTTCATCTGACTTGGATCGCGTATCCTGATTTCAGCGCTCATTTCTGTTTTTTCAATTTCCAGCGCCGCGTCCAGCAGGGCTATTTTGGCTTTTTCAACCATCTTAGGCATGCCTGGATGGACTACTTCTTTGTCGATTACCAAGCCTTTGACGAGTTGTGATTCAAAGAGGCTCTTTCCTGTCTTCTTTATCACTTGGATGTTGTCTATGTCGGCGATGTTCTTGTCTCCTCGTTGTTCAACTATTTGTCTCACAGCATCGATTGCCATGTCTGCGAAATGTTCTCTTGCTGAGCCAACTGCTTTGCTTGCCATTGATGTTATCGCGACCTTCTTGAGGGTTGCGCGATCGTCCATGTCAACTGGCATTGCTACATTGTTTATTGTCTCCACTGCTTTCAACGCTGCTTTGCGGTAACCGCTGACGACGATTGTTGGGTGGATATTTTGGTCTAGGAGTTCTTCAGCTCTCTTTAGCAACTCGCCTGCCAATACGACGGCTGTTGTGGTTCCGTCGCCTACCATGTCGTCTTGCGTCTTGGCGATTTCCACCATCATTTTTGCTGCTGGGTGTTCAACTTCTATTTCGTTAAGGATTGTTGCTCCGTCGTTTGTTATTGTTATGTCCCCTAGGCTGTCAACGAGCATTTTGTCCATGCCGCGTGGTCCCAAGGTTGACTTGAGGACTTCTCCTATGACCTTTGCGGCCATTATGTTGTTTCTCTGAGCTTCTTTTCCTCTGTTTCGTGTTGTTCCTTCTTTAAGGACCAGGACTGGTTGTCCCGACGCTGTCGTCGTTAAGTAAGCCATACATATCCTCCTTTCAAGTCTAAAACTGTTCTAATCGCAGATAAGCAAAAAAGCTCGGCAATATAAGTTTTACCTTCGCATCTTCACTTCTCGAAGTAAGCATCATCAAATTCAGCGACTGAAACGTTGATTCGCATGAGTTTCGGCGCAACAGTTTAAATTTCAGGTTGGCATGCTATTTTCTCAGTGGCTCTCACATGCGCGTTTCAGTTAGGTTTTTCACAACCCTCCGGGAAATCACCGACAAGAAGGAGGAAGTCCTGCAGTTTTCCGCGGGTGAAAAAGCCACCGTGAACGCTATTCTTGAAAGATTAAAGAAAGAGCATGGTAGAGCATTCAAAGAATACGTCTACGACAGCAACACCGGCGAAATCAAGGGGTATCTCCAGTTTCTGGTCAACGGCAGAAGCCTATCTTCTTCGAGCGGTCTGGAATCCGAGCTTTCAGACGGGGATGTTCTTGCAATTCTTCCACCCGTGAGCGGCGGTTGACATTTTTCACAGGTCAGGTCAATGTCTTTTGCCTGTTAACCTGCGCGCGTGAGTTGCATGTCTAATGATTGCAAGGTGTGTTTTAGAGAATTGGAAGAGATTCTATACTGTAGCGGTTCATGGTCTCCTTGAGTGTTCTTCTCAAATCGTTTTCAACGTCAACTGGAAGAGCCTCTGGCACATGGTTTTTCAAAACGTCGTCAACAACCATTCGGGCCTTACTCACAATGTCTCTTGATCCTTGTTTCTGCTTAGCTTCCAAAGTCAACCTGTCAATGATGTCGGGCGGCATGAAGTGTTCTTTTTGTAGCCACTCGCGCGTGTGTTTCTCTCCAAGATAGTGACCGCCAGGTCCAACTTTGCTTATGCTTTCCAGTCCGTATGTTTCAATCTCAGCGTCTATTCCTTCGGTGAGTCTCAGCGCCATTCCACATATTATATTGTCTATGACCAATTTTTCAAGCGACTGGCAATTCTCGAATGCCAGCATTCCAGGTCCAGAAACCACGTTCACGCCAGCTAATGCGCCCAGAATTATTCCGGAACTCGTTTCAATCCCGCTCTGTACGTCGAGCGTCTTGGAATCGCTGAGTCCCAGGTACGCGTGGCACGGCAACTTGTAGTATTTGGCAACCTCTGAGGCGGCACAGGCCACCATCATGTTTTCAATCGACCCGAGGCAAGATGAAAGATGCTTCATGTCGAATGTCGTCGGAGAACCTCCATATATGATCGGCACACCTGGATTCACGAGTTGAGAAATGACAAGTCCGCTGAGAAATTCAGCGTTAGACTGAACAAGGGTTCCGGCCAGGGTTATTGGACTTGTTGCACCCATTTGGGGCGCCGGGATGATTTCAGCTGGAATGCCAAATCTGGCGCAGTCGATCAGGTTTTGGCATGCGGTATCTCCCCACACAAGTGGGGAAGATGGGCAGACATCAAAAATCGCCATCGGCTTTTCCCTTAGATGGTCTTCTCCGCCAGCAACGACTTCGAGCAAACGCTTCATGTCAACTAGGCCTTTCTTTGTGAACGCCCCTGTTATGATGCTCTTCGTCGAGTTCTTCAGCACCAGATAGAGCCTGTACAGGTCGCTTATCTCCTTAGGCGCCTCGGAAGGAACTATGGCTGTGCTTTGGGCACGTATGTATCTGAGTCCGTCGACTAATCTCACTAGGTCAACCAGGTCCTTTGAAAGCGCATGTCTTATCTCTCCTGTTTTGTGGTCGGAGAAGTAGACTGCACTCGAGCCAGGGTTGAAGACTGTGTTGTCCATGCCGATAGTCTGCTCATTCTCTCCATTCCGATCATACAATTTGAGGATCGAAGCTGTTTTGCCGAGACATTCCTTTATGACGTTGCGGGGTATGTGAGCAATATTCTTGTCTGAATCAACTTTGCAACCGGCATCCTTGAGTAGAAGCAATGCTTCGGTGTTCTTGATGTTGATTCCCACTTTCTCAAGGATTACACATGAATTATCGTCAACGTCTTTGATCGCATCAGTCGAGAGCAGTTTCAGAGACGGTTTTCTGGAAGAAGATAGCCTGGTCACATTTCATCCCTTGCTCAATTAGAAATCATTATTCCTTCCCTAGACACATAAGGTTTAGCGCAGGCAACGCATCGGAAAATTCAGATTCAATTTTCACGAAACAATAGTAAAGATGCATTTTTCCGAGGCCTGTGAATATCCAGCATCGACTCCAAATGCTCCGAAACAAGAAATAGTCAAGCAGGTTCGAACTCTGAATGGTAGGGACTCACCAAACTGTTGAGCCGCCGGATTTACAGTGCCGTTGCTGGGCACAGTTTTGATCGCCGTCAGAAGCGCTAGAACCCCAACAATAGTCACCACTGCCGTAAAGACTGCCAAAGCCACTACTAAAGCTGCAATCAGAATTTTTCTCCGTGAAAGCATCTGCTTTTCCTTTGATCCGTACTTTATCCTTGATCTTAATATCAGTTCAGAAGTCAAAATCCATAGCAGAAATACATATTCAGCCACCACCGAAGCTGACAGGCTAAAAGATAAATGGAGCCAGCCGCTTTGAAATTCCTGAAAATCGGTGATAAAAATGAGAATAATGAAGCGCGAAGAGGCTCCATCATTAGAGACAGTGAAAGGAAGACACGGCGTGATTCTTCAATCTGGAAAAAACGTCATGATGATGATGCTCACGGTCGAACCTGGAATTCCAACTCCACCTCACAATCATCCACATGAACAGATCGGCTATCTGGTTGAAGGGCGCGGGATACTGTTTGCAGGCGGCAAATCCGTAGAAATTGAGGCAGGGACCTCTTTCCTAATTCCGCCAAATGAAAGCCACAATTTCAATGCAAGTGGAAACAAACCTGCGATTATCATTGACGTTTTCAGCCCGCCTCGAGAAGATTACTTAGAAAAAGCGAAATAGCATGTGTGTTGACGTGGGCAATTCCATTTTTCAGAAGGATCTACTGATAAAGGCAGCAAGTGGCATCAAGAGAGACAGCGGTAGTCGTTTCATGCCCCCCAGAATGGCACTTTCTTTCTCATTATACTGACGTATTCGTTCAGTGCTTCTTGCTCTTCTGCAGTTAGTTTTGCAACGAATTTCTGTTGCAGTATTTTGGCGTGCTGTTCAGGTATTTTGACGTAGAGCACGTCCTTTTCGAATATGTGTCTTCCCACTGTTGGTTTTTCCACGGATACTGCTATCTGCATTCCTTTACCTGCGCAGGAAAGTGCTTCGCCTTTGTCTTGAATCTGCTGGATGTCTCCGATTTCCTCGCCGTCTTCGGCCCTAATGAGGCCGATTTTTGGTTTGATGTTGCCTGCGAGTATTTCAACTCCGAATATGGCGGGTTTGGCTCTTCGGAATACGTAACCTTCCATTATGCGAAGTTTAGCAGGCTTCACGAGGGCGTCAAAGTCTTGTTCAAGTCCAGCGTCACGTTTTCCCCTGAACCATGTCAAATAGTTCTCTATTACGTGATAGATTATGTTGTCTCGGAAAATGGTGATACCTCTGGCCGTGGCTTCTTCTTCGGCATCTGGAAGAGTTCTGACGTTGAACCCGAGTATTGCGGCGTAAAGGGGCTGGTGTTCCTTCACGGCGGCCGCCTCGACGATGTCCCTTTTCGAGATGTCTCCGACATCTGCCAGTCTTATTGGGACCGAGTTTTGTTTGAGAATTTCCGCGATTGCTTCAAGTGAGCCGAGCGTGTCGGTTTTCACTATTACGCCGTCAACGTCTGTGGCTATTCTGATTTTTCCTATTTCTTCCGTGATCATTTCTGCGTATTTTTCGGGTGCGCTACCCTTGGGAACCGCGTACAAGGTCGCTCCGGCTAACACGCCTTCCAGGTCCGGTGCCACGATTTTCACTCCTGCCGCGGCTGAAACGGAATCCACAGAAGAGAACTTGTCTCTTGGATCCCTGATTTCATCAAGCGGTTTGGGAACGAGAATCGCTCTAGTCCGAGTGACTATTGGCTTTTCCTTTCCGCCTACAACGATCACGTCGTCTTTTGACAGAACGCCGTCGTAGATTATCGTGTTGAGCGTGAGTCCGAGTCCAGGTTCTTCTTTTACTTCTAGAACTGTGCCTTTCGCTGGACCTTCGGTTGTATGCAGACGCTTCTTGAGGTATTGTTGTGTGAGTCCCACGAGGACCATGATGAGTTCGGCTATGCCTTCGCCTGACTTGGCGCTTGTAGGCACTATGGCCACGGTTGTGCCGAACTCCTTCACATGGTCAAAACGATCTGTCTTGAACCCCATACGGGAAAACGTGCCAATAATGTCGTATATCCTGTTGTCTAAGTCTTCTCTGACATAGGGATCTTGGAGTGCGTACGATTTCAGGAAAGGTGTGTCTGGATATGATTTCCATCCTGGAACTCGGTCAATCATGTTTGCAGCAACGAGGAACGGTGTTTTCCTCGTCTTTAGGATTTCTATGCACTCATTGGTCTGTGCCTCGAAACCGCGTAGGACGTTTATTACCAGGATGGCTATGTCTGCGACGCTGCCTCCTCTTCTGCGGAGATTGGTGAAAACTTCGTGTCCAGGCGTGTCAACGATGAGCAGGCCGGGGATTTCTATTTCGCCTTTGATTCTGGTAAGCATTGGACCGACAAGTTGGGTGAGGGTCTCGACGGGGAAATAGCTGGCGCCTATGTGTTGTGTTATGCCACCGACTTCTCGGGCTTGAACGCTTGTCTTGCGGATTTTGTCGAGCAGAGAAGTCTTGCCGCTGTCAACATGTCCCAACACGCACACGATGGGTTGACGGGTGGGCATCCTGCTATCGCTCCTTCAGTATTGTTGAACAAGGCGGTACAATGAAAGTTAATAAGCTATTGCCCTAATAAATTCTCAGTTAAAGGAGCAGGATTGTTTGACATATTGCTGGAAATGCGGAGCAAAGTTGACCGAGGAAGACAAATTCTGCACCGTGTGCGGTGCGAAAGTCTCCAAGTTCACAAGAGAGGAGTTCACGGTTTCCGGCGACGACCTCATCGAAAGAGTCAGGCAGTTGCTTCATGAAGGAAACGTGACCAGGGTGATAGTTAAAGACGTCAAAGGCAGAGTTCTGCTTGAAATCCCAGCTACCATCGGCGTCATCGGCGTGGTTCTCGCGCCCTGGCTTGCAGCCTTAGGCGTCATAGCCGCTTTGGTCACAAACTGCAAAATCGTCGTTGAGCGAAGAGAATAGCACTATTCGACTTTGGCCGTAATCAACACTACGCCGAGTATTATTAGGATAAAGCTCAGAAAGCCAAAGAAACCCGTGAAAGCCAACAGAGACTCAGCACTTGTGAGAGTGTAGAACATGCTCACAAGGCCTATGGCGAGGATTAAAAGACCGAAAAACCTTTCAGCAACGCTGAGTCCAAAGCCGCCTTCTTCACTCATTTCAGTTCATTCCTTATGGGTATGCTTTGCACTTAGAACTACACACACTTATTTTATGGTTTCGCTATGAAATTGACCCTTGAGAAATCCGTGCGCCAAATGTGACAAGCCTGTTAGGGATTTGTACAGGCGGACGTTAGACTGCGATAATTTAGTGCGCACGCTGAAGATGAAGACAGAAGGGGTGATTTATTGAATCACATTAAAGAGGTTG
>Ga0209253_10003186_pt1 | contig 14440 bp, 14 predicted proteins | sample FrelakmetBRP12BR_FD_187145 | JGI IMG/M metagenome (GOLD analysis project Ga0209253, IMG submission 187145) | Freshwater lake sediment microbial communities from the University of Notre Dame, USA, for methane emissions studies - BRP12 BR (SPAdes)... | ecosystem: Environmental > Aquatic >...
CGCCGACGAGCTGCCGGCGGCGGGCGGCGCCCGCGTCTCCAATTCGGACCCGATCACCGGACAGGCCGCGTGGTACGACGTGCGCGTGCGCATCCGCAAGGCGGATGCCGACGAGCCGAAGGCGACGTGGCCGCAGTTCGAGCCGGTGCCCGCGGCGCCGGGGACGGCGACGGCGCGACCGCGGCGGCTCGCGTTTTTCGCCGGGCGCAAGAGCGGACGATGACGGCGGGCCGACACCCGGGATGTCCCCGATGACCCTGCTCGCGGACTTGGCAGGGGGCTCGCGGTGACCCAGCTCGCACTGGTCATCGACCTCAACGTGTGCGTGGGCTGCCACGCCTGCGTGACGAGCTGCAAGGAGTGGAACACCTCGGGCTCCGCGGGGCCGCTGGCCGACTTCAATCCGTACGACAAGGATCCCACCGGCACGTTCTTCAACCGGGTCCAGACGTTCGAGGTCGGCGAGTATCCGGACACGCAGACCGTCCACTTCCCGAAGTCGTGCCTGCACTGCGAGGACCCGCCGTGCGTCCCGGTGTGCCCCACCGGCGCCAGCTACAAGCGCGCCGAGGACGGCATCGTCCTCGTCGACTACGACAAGTGCATCGGCTGCAAGTACTGCGCGTGGGCGTGCCCCTACGGCGTGCGCGAGGTGGACGAGGAGCGCAAGGTGATGACCAAGTGCACGCTGTGCGTGGACCGCATCACCGACGCCGCGCTGCCCGAGCGCGAGCGCAAGCCGGCGTGCGTGCTGGCCTGCCCGACCAGCGCGCGCCTGTTCGGCGACATCCACGATCCCGCTTCGGCGGTGTCGGTCGCCATTCGCGAGAACGCCGGCTACGCGCTGATGCCGGAATGGGGAACGCACCCGGCGAACCACTACCTGCCGCGGCGCAGGACCGAGCGCCACATCCACGACGACGAGCTCGCCCGCGCCGACAACCCGCTCAAGGTCGACGGGCTGCTGCCGAAGCCTCCGAAATCGGATCCCTCGCTCGACGACGTGATGTCCTGGTGATGATGAGCCCCCACGCTCACTGCGTTCGCTGCCCCCCGAGGGGGAGCATAGTGCCCTTCGGGCGGCCGGGCGGGCACTGATGAGCCCCCACGCTCACTGCGTTCGCTGCCCCCCGAGGGGGAGCACAGTGCCCTTCGGGCGGCCGGGCGGGCACTGATGAGCCCCCACGCCCCATGAATCCCCAGTTCTCCGTCATCTTCCTGACGACGCTGATCGGCGCCGGCCAGGGCCTGTTCGTCGCCCTGTTCGCGACCGAATTGGGCGAGCTGTTCGCCCTGCTGCCGCCGCCCCGCCGGCCGTGGTTCTACTTCACCGGCAGCCTGCTCGCGCTCCTGCTCACCGGCGCCGGGCTCTTCGCGTCGTTCTTCCACCTCGGGCGGCCGGAACGCGCGTGGCGCTCGGCAACGCGCTGGCGCACGTCGTGGCTGTCGCGCGAGGTCATCGTGCTGCCCGCCTTCATGGGCGCCGTCGCGCTCTACGCGGCCGCCCATTTCTTCCACGCGGGCGAGTCGCTCGCCCTCCTGCCGTCGGGCGCGCCGCTGAACGCGACGCTCCTCCTCGGGCTCGCCGGAACGCTGCTCGCGCTGACGCTCTACGTCTGCACCGCGATGATCTACGCGTGCCTGCCGTTCCTGCGCGAGTGGCACACGCCGCTCACCGTCGCCAACTACATGCTGCTGGGAGGCGCCTCGGGGTTCGCGCTCGCCGCGACCTATGCGACGTCCGCCGCCCCGGCGCTCGTCCGCTTCTTCGTCCTGTGCGCGCTGGCCGCGACGCTGCTGGGCTTCGCCAGTCGCGCCGCGACCCTCGTCCGCAACGCCCGGCTGCGGCCGAAATCCACGCTGCAGACGGCGATCGGGATCAAGCACCCGCGCATCGTCCAGATCACGCAGGGATTCATGGGCGGCTCCTTCAACACGCGCGAGTTCTTCCACGGCCGGCCGGCGTCGTTCCTGCGCCTGGTCAAGTGGCTGTTCCTGCTCGGCGCATTCGCGCTGCCTGCCCTGCTGCTCGCGGCAGCGCTGGCCGGCGCGCCGCCGGCCACGATCGTGGCGGCCTTCGCCGTCCAGTACATCGGGCTCCTCGCGGAGCGCTGGTTCTTCTTCGCGCAGGCGAATCACCCGCAGAACCTCTATTACCAGGCGGTCGCGTGAAGTTAATGCGGATCAAGAATTCCCCTGGCCGAAGCAGGTATGGTCATTAGCTTGGAACCGTTCGACCTGTCGCCCCCGGGTTGCGAGCGGTCGTGCGTGCCGACCGGGCGCGACTCCGTTGGAGGACACGGCAATCATGCCGCTCGTTGACCCGCACGGCGGCGGCGACCTCCGCCCGCTGCTGCTCCAAGGCCCGGCGCTCGCCGCCGAGCGTCAGCGTGCGGCCACGCTGACCCGCCTGGTCGTCACGTCGCGCGAGCGAGGCGACATCATCATGCTGGGCATCGGCGGCTTCACGCCGCTCGACGGCTTCATGACGCACGCCGACTGGGAGGGCGTCTGCGACGGGATGAAGACCACGAGCGGCCTGTTCTGGCCGATCCCGATCACGCTGTCGGCAGACGACGCGGTCGCGGCTTCCGTCAGGACCGGCCAGGAGATCGCGCTCGTCGACCCCGACAGCGCCGAGGTGCTGGCGACGATGCTGGTCACCGAGAAGTACCCGATCGACAAGGCGCACGAGTGCGCGACCGTGTTCCGGACGACCGATCCCGCGCATCCGGGCGTCAGGCTCGTGATGGAGCAGGGCGAGGTCAATCTCGCCGGGCCGATCAAGGTGCTGTCGACCGGCGACTACCCCGCCAGGTACGGCGCGCTGTTCATGACTCCGCGTGAGACGCGCGCGCTGTTCACGTCGCTGGGGTGGTCGCGGATCGCCGCCTTCCAGACGCGCAACCCGATGCACCGATCGCACGAGTATCTGGCCAAGGTCGCGATCGAGGTCTGCGACGGCGTGCTCGTGCACTCGCTTCTCGGCGCGTTGAAGCCCGGCGACATTCCGGCCGACGTCCGCACGCGGGCCATCGCCGTGCTGGCCGACAGGTACTTCGTGCAGAAGACCGTCGTGCAGGCAGGCTATCCGCTCGACATGCGCTATGCGGGCCCGCGCGAGGCGCTGCTGCATGCGCTGTTCCGGCAGAACTACGGCTGCTCGCACCAGATCGTCGGCCGGGACCACGCCGGCGTCGGGAGCTACTACGGCCCGTTCGACGCGCATCACATCTTCGACCAGATCCCGAAGGACGCGCTGCAGACGCAGCCGCTCAAGATCGACGTCGCGTTCTGGTGTTATGCGTGCGGCGGGATGGCGAGCGGGCGGACCTGCCCGCACGAGGACGCCCAGCGGCTGCAGGTGTCCGGAACCCAGTTGCGCAAGTGGCTGTCCGAAGGCGCCGACGTGCCGCCCGAGTTCAGCCGGCCCGAGGTGCTCGCAGTCCTGCGCGAGTACTACACCGGGCAGGACGCCGCGCGCGGCGCCGGAGCGAAGCCCGTTCGTTGACGCATTCGATTTTCGAGGAGGAAAGAAGAGATGCCGACCTTTGTACGTACCGACAAGTGCGATGGCTGCAAGGGGCAGGACAAGACCGCCTGCATGTACATCTGTCCGCACGACCTGATGATGCTCGACAAGGACGGCTCGCAGACGGGCCACCCGATGAAGGCGTGGAACCAGGAGCCGGAGCAGTGCTGGGAGTGCTACTCGTGCGTGAAGATCTGCCCGCAGAACGCGATCGAGGTCCGGCACTACGCCGACATCGTGCCGCTGGGCGGCTCGGTGCAGCCGCTGCGCGGATCGGACTCGATCATGTGGACGATCAAGTTCAGGAACGGCACGCTGAAGCGCTTCAAGTTCCCGATCCGCACCACGGCCGAGGGTTCGATCGACCCCTACGGCGGCAAGGCGATGCCGAAGCTCGCCGACATCGCGAAGCCCGGCTATTTCACGCCGAGCGGCGGCTTCCGCCCGGGCAAGCCCGACGAGCTGATCCGGCGCAAGTAACCCATGTACGCCCCCGGGCCGATCCCAGGCGCGCATTGCTCCCCCTCGGGTGGCAGCGCAGCGGCCGAATTGGCCAATGAGGCCGCCAGCGTGGGAGCCGTCCCACCCGGCCTGCGAACCCTCTGACGAAGCGGAGACAAACCAATGTCTGAAGGAACTTTTGGCAATCCCAAGGTCGTCGAGGAGGATCTCGACATCCTGCTGATCGGTGGCGGCATGGCGTGCTGCGGCGCCGCCTACGAAATGATGCGCTGGGCCGAGGCCGCGAAGGCCGAGACCGGCATCGAGCTGAAGATCAAGCTCGTCGACAAGGCGGCGATGGACCGCTCCGGCGCCGTCGCGCAGGGCCTGTCCGCGATCAATACCTACATCGGTCCGGACATGGATCCGGCCGACTACGCGCGGATGGTGAGCAACGACCTGATGGGCATCACGCGCGACGACCTCGCCTACGATCTCGGCCGGCACGTCGACGAATCGGTGCACCTGTTCGAGGAATGGGGGCTGCCGATCTGGAAGACCGACGCCGACGGCGTGCGGCACGACGGCGCCGAGTCCCAGCGGGAAGGCATCCCGGCGCTCAGGGACGGCGGCAAGCCGGTGCGCTCCGGCAAGTGGCAGATCATGATCAACGGCGAATCCTACAAGTGGATTGTCGCCGAGGCCGCGAAGAAGGCGCTCACGCTGTCGCGGATCCAGGAGCGCATCTTCATCGTCAAGCTCGTCAACGACAAGAACGACCCGTCGCGGATCGCCGGCGCGGTCGGCTTCTCGGTGCGCGACAACACGATCCACGTCTACCGGGCGAAGGCGATCCTGCTGGCCGCGGGCGGCTGCGTGAACCTGTTCCGGCCGCGCTCCGTCGGCGAAGGGACGGGTCGCGCGTGGTACCCGGTGTGGAACGCCGGCTCGACCTACGCGATGGCCGCCGAAGCCGGCGCCGAGATGACGATGATGGAGAACCGCTTCGTGCCGGCGCGCTTCAAGGACGGCTATGGGCCGGTCGGCGCGTGGTTCCTGCTGTTCAAGGCCAAGGCGACCAACGCCTACGGCGAAGACTACATGGTGAAGAACAAGGCGCTGCTCGACGACTATCCGCCGTACGGGCAGGCCGCGGTGCCGGCGTCGTGCCTGCGCAATCACCTGATGCTGAAGGAAATGAAGGAAGGCCGCGGCCCGATCTACATGGACACCGTCGCCGCGCTCGCGAAGCTGCGCGAGTCGCTGACGCCGAAGGAGGTCAAGCACCTCGAGTCCGAGGCGTGGGAGGACTTCCTCGACATGTGCATCGGACAGTGCGGCATCTGGGTCGGCGAGAACATCGAGCCGGAGAAGAAGAACTCCGAGCTGATGCCGACCGAGCCCTACCTGCTCGGATCGCACTCCGGCTGCTGCGGCATCTGGGTGTCGGGACCCGAAGACCTCGGCGCCCCGACCGCAGAGGAAGGCGACTATGACGGCGTGCCGGCGCACCTGCCGCGCGGCTGGAACTGGGGCTATCGCTCGATGACGACGGTCAAGGGGCTCTTCACCGCCGGCGACGGCGTGGGTGCGTCGGGGCACAAGTTCTCGTCCGGATCGCACGCCGAAGGGCGCCTCGCCGCGAAGGCGATGGTCAAGTTCGCGCTTGACCACAAGGACTGGAAGCCCGAGCTCGACACCGCGCCCGAGGTGCTCGCCGCGGAAATCTACAAGCCGGTGCGCACGTTCCTCGAGCACAAGGACTACACGACGGCGATCGACATCAATCCGCACTACATCACGCCCAAGATGCTGCAGTTCCGGCTGCAGAAGATCATGGACGAGTACGTGGCGGGCTGCGCGACCTACTACAACACCAACGACAAGATGCTCGCGGTCGCGGAAGAAAAGCTGGAGATGCTGAAGGAGGATGCGCTGAAGATGCGCGCGAAGGACCTGCACGAGCTGCTGCGCGCGTGGGAGAACTACCACCGCGTCCTCACGGCGGAAGCCCACATGAAGCACATCCAGTTCCGCGAGGAGTCGCGCTACCCCGGCTTCTACTACCGGACCGACAAGAACTTCGTCGACGAGAAGAACTGGCACTGCTTCGTCAATTCGGTGTACGACCGCACGACGAAGAAGTGGACGTGCTTCAAGCGCAAGCACGTCGATCTCGTCGACAAGTCGAAGCTCTTCAAGGCGGCGCCGGCGAAGGCACCGGAGGTCGCCACCGCCAAGTAGCGTGCGGCGGCCGGCGAAGTGATTGCGGCCGGGCGTCCACGCGGACTCCTGCCGCACCGCCGCCTGAAGGCGGCCCCACGGGGCGTCGTGGGGCCGGCTTCAGCCGGATGCCACATGGCCGCCTGAAGGCGGCCCCACGGTCCGTCTCAGCCGTGGGCCCGGCTTCAGCCGGACTTTCACCGGGATGACCAACGATGCCCGTATCCGATCCGCCCGATGCGCCGTTCCCCGAGAGCCCGGTCCTGCCGCAGACCTTCGGCGAGGACAGGACGATCCGTTTCCGCTGCCATCGCGGCGTCGCCTGCTGGAACGCCTGCTGCAGCAACATCGACATCTCGCTCACGCCTTACGACATCCTGCGTCTCAAGCGGCATCTGGAAATCCCGTCGACCGAGTTCCTCGAGCGCTACACCGTGCCGTACGAAATGGAGAAGGACGGGATCGCCGGCGTCAAGCTGAAGCCGGTCGACGCCGGCACTGCGTGCCGGTTCATGGTGCCGGAGGGATGCAGCGTCTATGCCGACCGTCCCACCGCATGCCGCTACTACCCCGTCGCGCTGCTGTCGATGCGCCGGCAGGACGAAGCGACCGACCGCGACTCCTATGCTCTGGTGAAGGAGCCGCACTGCCTCGGGCACGACGAGCCGCGCGAGATCACCGTCGCCGATTACCGCAGGGAGCAGGGTCTGCCCGAGTACGACGAGCTCGCGCGCGGCTGGCGGCAGCTGATCCTGAAGAAGAAATCGTCGGGGCCGACGATCGGCAAGCCGTCGAAGCGCAGCCTGCAGCTCTTCTTCATGGCATGCTACGACGCCGATCGCTTCCGCGCATTCGTCGCGAGCGACGGGTTTGCCGAGCTCTTCGACATTCCCGCCGACGAAATGCGCAAGGTTCTCACCGACGACACCGAGCTGATGCTGTTCGGCTTTCGCTTCCTGCGGCAGACACTGTTCGGCGAGGTCACGATTCCGGTTCGACCCGACACCGCGGACCGGCGGCGCGCGCGCTACGCCGAGAATCGGGCACGGCTCGAGCGCGACGCGGCGGAGCGGCTCGCGCGGGAGGAAGAAGGCGATTCCGCCATCGATTGAGGGCCGGCCGCGCCTGTCGGCTGCCCGCTGGAAACCAAGGAGATTGTGATGCGCATTGCAATGGGACGGGTATGGATGGGAGTGGCGATGTCGCTAGCCGCCGTTTCGATTGGCGCGCAGGAGCCCTCGTGGGTCAATGACGCCAGGAAGGTCGCCGGCTCGGTCCCGCCCAAGCTGCTGGCGGTGCTTACCGAGGAGATCGCGAAAAGCGGACCGGAGGGTGCGATCCTCGTCTGCCGCGACAAGGCACCCCAGCTGGCGAAGGCCGCATCCGAGGAGACGGGCTGGAGCATCCGCCGCGTGAGCCTGCGCAACCGCAACCCACGCGCCGTGCCGGACGCGTGGGAGCGTGCGGCGCTCGAGGACTTCGACCGCCGCGCCGCATCGGGCGAAAGCCCGGCGACGCTCGAAAGGGCCGAGGTCGTGACCGAGGACGGCAAGCAGTCCTATCGCTACATGCGGGCGCTGCCGACACAGCCGCTGTGCCTCAACTGTCACGGTCTGCCCGAACAGTTGTCGCCGGCCGTCAAGGAGAAGCTGAAGGCGCTCTATCCCGACGACAAGGCGGTCGGCTACCGTCCCGGAGAGATCCGCGGCGCGATGACGATCAGGAAGCCGGTCTGACCGGCGAACTTCCGATGTCCGACCCTCGCGTCTTCTTCGCCGCCGAACGCACGCTCCTCGCGTGGATTCGCACCGGTCTCACGGTGATGGGCTTCGGCTTCGTCGTCGCGCGGTTCGGGCTGTTCCTCACGCTCCTCGCAGCCCAGCACGTTTCACTGCCCGGTCCCGGGTGGTCGCCGACGCACTTCTCGAACCTCGTCGGCATCGCGCTCGTCCTGTTGGGCGCCGTATCCATGCTCTTCGCCGCGGTCCAGCACCGGGGTTACGTCCGGTCGCTGCCCGCCGAGGACCTGCCGCCTTCGCACAACCGGAGTTTCCCGATCGCGCTCGCGTTCCTTCTCGGCCTGCTCGGGCTCGCCGTCGCGGGCTACCTCGCCGTCTAGCCCTGCCATGAATCGCGGCGGAGCAAGGTCGCCCTTCCTCACCGTCGTCACGTCCGGCGCGCTCTATTTCGCGCTCGTCTTCGGCGCGGGGTTCATCCTCGGCCCGATACGCATCCTGTGGGCCGTCCCGCGCTTCGGAACGCGCGTCGCCGAACTCCTGGAAATGCCGATCATGCTCGGCGTCATCGTCGTCGCCGCGCGGTGGATCGTCGGGCGCCTCGGTGTGCCGTCCACGGTGGCGAGCCGCCTCGGCATGGGCTGCCTCGCGCTCGGTCTCCTGCTTGCCGCCGAGTTCACGCTGGTGCTCCGAGTGCGCGGGATGTCGGTCGCCGACTATTTCGCGGACCGGGATCCGGTGTCGGGAACCGTCTACTACCTGGTGCTCGGCGTGTTTGCGCTGATGCCGGTCCTCGTCCGACGGCGCTGACGCGGCACGCCGGTCAGGCGCGCGGTTGCGCGACCTTGCAGTAGCAGTAGACGAACTGCTGGATCGAGCCCGCCGGCGTGCGGTGCAGCTCGGTGCGATGCTGCTCCCGCAGGAACCCGGGGCCGAATTCGCCGTGCAGCATCGCGGCATCGTAGCGAACGACCTCGAGCCCGCTGCATTTCGTCGGTCCCTCCGGCCCGAACGTCGCCACGATGACGTGGCCGCCGGGCTTGACCGCGCGCGCCGCCTGCCGCACGTACGCGGCGCGCGCCTGCGGATCCGTCAGGAAGTGGAAGACCGCGCGGTCGTGCCAGACGTCGTACCGGTGCTCGGCAAAGGCGAAGGTCGTCACGTCGCCGCACAGCCACGCGACGCGTCCGGCGGCGGCACCGAGCCGCTCCCGGGCCACGGCCAGCGCCGTCGGCGACAGGTCGAGCACGGTGACGTTGCGGTACCCGCGCACGAGCAGATCGTCGACGAGCGTCGCCTCGCCGCCGCCGACGTCGATGATGTGCGCGTCGCGCCCGGGCGCGGCCTCGCCGATCAGCTCGATCGAGACCTCGAGGTGCGGGCGGTACCAGCTGACCTCGCTGGGCTTCCGGGTCCGGTAGACGTTATCCCAGTGCGCCTTGGGGTCCATGATCGGCCATTGCCTTCCGGATGACCGACGCGAGCGCCGCCGGCGGCGAGACCAGCGTCAGCGCCGTCTCGCGCCCGCGCGCCGACATCTTCCTCCCGGTCTTCCGGAGGATATCGACGAACTTGGCCTCGTCGTAGTCCGGGTGCTTCGCGACGAAGTCCAGCAGGTAGTTTTCGAGGAAGACGAGGTCGACGACGTCCTCCAGCGCCTGCGCCTCCGGGTCGGACTTGAGCGCCTCCTTGCGGATCAGCGAGCGCACCCGGCCGATCGTCGTCTCGTCGTAGCCTTCCTCGCGCAGGATCGCGCCCGCGAGGTCGGCGTGGAAGTCGCGCAGCCGAAGCCGCCACTGCTGGTAGCCGACGCGCGTCGGCGGGTAGTCGGTGCGCGGGATCTTCCAGCGCTGGATGTGCTGGCAGCGCGCGGCGAGGCGGAGCACCTCGGAGGCGTCCGGGGCGAAGCGCGCGAGCATCGCCGTCATCCGCTCCGCGTAGAGCAGCTCCTTCGGGTGCTCGCTCCCGGCGGCCGCCTCGCGATGCGGGTCCTCCGCGTTCGCGGCGTCGAAACGGGCGATGGCCCGGGCGAAGCGCTGGTCGCCGGCGCTCATCGTGCCTCCGGGAGGACTGTCCCGCGCGCCGTGCATCGATCGTGCCGCATGGCGATGCCGCCTACTTGCCCTTGCCGTCGGCGATCGCCTGCAGCTTCACCGGCGCGATGAGGTGCCCGTCGAGGCCGGCCTCCTTCGCGGTGCCGCCGTACGCGACCGTCATCAGCTGGCTGTAGTACGTGACCGGCATGGCGAGGTTCGTCCCCTGCCGGCGGTTGATCTCCGACTGGTAGACCTCGACGTTCGCCTGGCAGAGCGGGCACGGCGTGACGATCATGTCGGCGCCGTGGTCGTACGCGGCCTCGACGATGTCCCGGATCTGCTTCTGGCTCTTCTCGGGTTCCGAGAAGGCGAGCGCGCCGCCGCAGCAGGTCACCTTCTGCTCGTACTCGCTGGCGGCCTCGCCCCCGACGGTCTCGACCAGCTTGTCGAGGTACTTCGGATTCTCGAACGACTCCCCGGCGATGCCGAACGGGCGGTTGGTCTGGCAGCCGACGTATCCGGCGAACTTGACGCCCTCGAGCGGCTTGACGACAGGTTTCGCAAGCTCGTCGTAGCCGAAGTCCTCGATCAGCACCTCCACCATGTGGCGCACCGGTGCGTCCCCCTTGTAGGCGAGCCCGGCCTCCTTCAGCGCCTCGTTGGTGTCGGCGAGGAGCGCGGCACTGCCGTCGAGCTTCTCCTTCGACTCGCGCGCGTTGAGCCAGCACGCCGCGCACGTCGCGACGATGTCCTGCCCGGGAAGGTGCGTCTCGGCGAGCGCGAAGTTGCGCGCGTTCATCACGTGCCGCGCGAGCTCGCTGCCGCCCGCGTAGCCGATCGATGCGCTGCAGCAGTTCCAGTCCGGAATCGGCGTGAGCTTGACGTCGAGCGTCTTGCACATCGAGTTGACCGACACCAGGTAGTTGGCGGCCGAGGCCTTCAGCTGCGACGAGCAGCCGGGGTAGAACGCGTATTCCTTCTTCGCCATGTCGTGCAACTCCTGCCGTGGGTCGGGCTTCAGCGCGTGCTTCTCCGTGGGGCGGGCTTCAGCCTGCCTTTCGCTCTTTCCGCGCCTCGATCTCCCGCGCCTTCCTGAGCATCGCTGCGATCCCCTTCCGGTCCCTGCAGCGGTGGCCGCCGAAGAGCTCGAACGGATTGAGCCGGCCCGCCTTGAGCAGGCCGAGCGCGACGTTGCGCATCTGCCATCCCTTCCTGACGCCGGCCGCGAGGCCGTCGCGGAAATACACGCCCAGCGTGAGTTTGAGCTCGTTGACGCGACCGGTCTTCGTGCAGTTGTCCCAGAACTGCAGCGAGAAATCGCGCGTCGGCTGCATCTTCGGCGCGAGCCCGAGCTTGTGCGCGTAGGTCGCGAGCCCGTGCATGATCTGCGTGATCGGCAGCTTGCGCGGGCAGCGGACGACGCAGTTGTAGCACGACGTGCACATCCACATCGAGTCGGACGCGAGAACCTCCTCCCGCTTCCCGGCGCGGATCATCATGAAGATCTTCTGCGGCGAGTGCTCCCAGTGCGGCCCGAACGGGCACGACCCCGCGCACACGCCGCACTGCATGCACATCTTCACCCACTCGCCCTCGTCGACCTCGTGCTCGACCTCGCGGAGGAAGTCGTTCTGGTAGCGGGCCACGGCCTGCTTGCTCAAATCGTTCATCGGAGTGACCCGCGCCCGCACGGCCGCCCGAAGGGCGCGGTGCGCCCCCCCGGGGGGCAGCGAGCGAAGCGAGCGTGGGGGCTCATCAATTGAAACCCTTCATCGGGCTCATGCCGATTTCCTTGATCTTCGCCGCGTACTCGTCGATCAGCCGCGGCAGACGGTCGATGTCGCTGATCGCGACTTCATACGTGGCCACCCGCTCGGTCTCGAGGCCCATCTGCTTCAGCGTGTCGTCGGTCTTGCGCGTCCGCTCGCTCGCCAGCTCCGATCCCTTGACGAAGTGGCACTGGTAGTCGTCGCCCTTCTTGCATCCCAGCAGCATCACGCCGTCCCAGCCGCCGTTCAGCGCGTCGGTGAGCCAGATCGTGTTCACGGAGCCGAGGCAGCGCACCGGAACCACGCGCGCGAACGCCGAGTAGGTCCTGCGCCTCAGCCCGGCCATGTCGAGCGCCGGGTAGGCGTCGTTCTCGCACGCGAGGACGAGGATGCGCGGCTTCTCCGAGAACTCGTCGGGCATGTCGATCGACTTGATCTGCGCGCCGACCGTGTCCACCGAGTAGTTCTCGAACGAGATCACGCGCACCGGGCACGCGCCCATGCACGTGCCGCAGCGGCGGCAGCGGCTTTCGTTGAACACCGGGTAGCGCTTCTCGTCCTCGTCGATCGCGCCGAACGGGCACTCGACCGTGCAGCGCTTGCACTGTGTGCAGCCTTCGAGCCGCACGATCGGGTACGACAGGTCGCCGGAGCGCGGATGCGCGGCACGGCCGGCCGCGGCGTTGTCGATCGCCTGGATCGCCTTGAGCACGGCGCCGGTCGCGTCCTCGGTCGCCTGCGCGATGTCCATCGGCCGGCGCACCGGGCCGGCCGCGTAGATCCCGGTGCGGCGCGTCTCGTAGGGGAAGCAGATGAAGTGCGAGTCGGAAAAGCCGTGCTTCAGCTGCGGCAGGTCCTTCCCCTGCCGGTAGTCGAGATTGAGGATCGACACCTGGCGTGCCTTCGCGGGGTCGTCGTCGGCAAGATCGATGTCGATTCCCGCGTTGGCAACCTGCCCGGTGGCGAGCACGACGAGGTCGGCGGCGAGCGCGACGTCCTCGTCCAGGATCAGGTCGCGGAAGCGCACGGTGCAGCCGCCCTCGGCGGTCTCGACCGAGGACGCCCGGCCCTTGGTGAACGTGACGCCCTTCTCCTGCGCGCGACGGTAGAAATCCTCGCCCATGCCGGGCGCGCGCAGGTCCGTGTACAGGACGACCGTGTCGACGGCCGGGTTCACGTCCTTGAAATACATCGCCTGCTTGATGCTGGTCGCGCAGCAATGCCCCGAGCAGTAGGGGAGATGCGTTCCCGTCTCGTCGCGCTGACCGGCGCACTGGACGAACGCGACGCTCCGCACCTCGCGCCCATCGGCACGCCTGATCGGCGCACCGTTCGCGGCCTTCGCCAGCGCTTCGAGACCCGCCTGGTCGACGACGTGGGGGCTCCGGCCGCCGCCCAGCTCCGGCAGCTTCGCGATGTCGTACAAAGCAGACCCGGTGGTCTGCACGATCGCGCCGACGTCCTCGTCGCGGGTCGCACCGGCACACGCGACCCGCACGCGGAAGCGGCCGGGGGCGCCGGACGTCGCTCCGATCGTCGCGCCGAGCCGAACGTCGATGCGCGGGTGCGCGGCAACGCGCGCCGCGAGCGCCGCCACGCCGGGGTCCTGCGGCTCGGTGTGCGGCGCCTTCCACGGCACGCGCTTCCACAGCTTCGCGGCCCAGCCGCCGAGCTCCGCCTCCTTTTCCACGAGCAGGACGTCGTAGCCGGTCTCGGCCGCCTCGAGCGCCGCCGTCATGCCCGACATCCCGCCGCCGACGACCAGGACGCGCCGGTTCTTCCCGGTGTCCGCGTTGCCGGCAGGCACCTTCATCTTCTTCAGCTCCGCGCAGCCCATCCGCACGTAGTCGGCGGCCATCTCCTGCCGCACTTCGTCGTGTTCGCCGCCCTCGGCAACCGCCCACAGCACGCCTTCGCGCAGGTTCGCGCGCGCCATCGCGACCGCCGGAAAGTGGAAGGCGTCGGTCTTGGCGCGGCGCGAGCAGGCGCCGATCATCACGTGCGTGACCGCCTCCTTCTCGAGGTCGTCGCGGATCGACTGCACGCCTTCGCCGCTGCACAGGAACGCGTGCTCCCGCACGAGCGCCATCTTGCCCTCGCGCTGCGCGATCTTCGCGAGCTGCGGGACGTCGATCTTCTCGCCGATGCCGCAGCCCGAGCACAGGTACGCGGCTGTCCTCATCTCGCTCATGTCCGTTGCTCCGCGCCGGCCGTCCTGCGTACGACCTTGATGGCGCGCAACGCCGCCGCCGTCGCGCTCTGCGTCGCGCGATTGACGTCGTAGGGACTGGCCGCGGCGCCGGCGGCCTGCTGGCCGCCGTCCGCCGCGCCCTCGATGAATCCCGACGAGTCGCGGATCACGTCGTCGGGCAGCGCGAGGCCGTTCGTCTCCGGCTCCATGCCGATCGCCAGCACGACGAGATCGTGCTCGGCCGCATACCGGTGGTAGCCCTCGGTGTCGACGCCGTGCAGCGTCAGGCTGCCCGCCTTCCGGTTCAACGAAATGCGCGCGACCTTCGACTTGACGAACTTCACGGTCGGGTCGCGCTGCACCTTCTGGTAGAAGTCCTCGAAGCGGTCGATCGCGCGGATGTCGATGTAGTAGACCGTCGAGCGCGCGTCGTCCCCGTAGGCGTCGCGCACGTACTGCGTCTGCTTCAGCGACGCCATGCAGCAGATCCGCGAGCAGTGGCGCAGGTGATT
>Ga0209253_10003187_pt1 | contig 14436 bp, 13 predicted proteins | sample FrelakmetBRP12BR_FD_187145 | JGI IMG/M metagenome (GOLD analysis project Ga0209253, IMG submission 187145) | Freshwater lake sediment microbial communities from the University of Notre Dame, USA, for methane emissions studies - BRP12 BR (SPAdes)... | ecosystem: Environmental > Aquatic >...
GCTTGCGATTGTACGGCCCCAGATGGGTCACTTCAGCGAGAAATCAACCCGCGTCGGCGGCAACTTCGCGTCGCCGGAGCCGTCCAGCAGCGGCGCGACAAGGAACAACCGCTCGCGCCAGCAGCCCGACCTCGTCAAGCACGACTTCGAGCGCGCGTCATGCGACCAGCGGTTCTTTCACGTCGTTCGCGAGCACCGCGAGGTCGCGCACTGTCGCGCGGCCGGTCAGCAGCAGCCGCAGCGGCTGCGCAGGGCGGCCTTCGGGCGCCGCCACGGCCCGGCGGAATGCCAAACGCAGGTCGGTGTCGAGTTCGCCGCGCGGCAGACTGAACTGCAGCGGCAGCGGCACGTAGGCCAGGTAGGTCGGCAGGTGCAGTCCGGTCAAGCGGATCGTCACCGACGTGTCGAGCGACTCGGAGAACGGCAGCGTCTCGCCTTCGCGTTCGAACGGCGTTCCGTTCACCCGCGCACAAAGCGCGGGCTTGACGTGGGCCTCCTCGTCGTCCGGGAGGCTGGAAATGAACGGGATGCCGACGGTGATGTCGGTGATCGCGTTCTTCTTGCCCACGAAGCGGTCGTCGAGCGCGACGGCGCGGTCGACGATGTCGCTGAAGGGGAACCGGTTGGGGGCCAGCCGCGTGATGTTGGCGCGCAGGGTCTGCAGGCGACGCGACCGCACGATCGGCGCCAGTCGCCAGATCGACCGGGCGCTGACCTGCGCATGCAGTTGGCCCGGGGTCAGCAGCGGCAACGGTTCGCCCGGCGCGCCGCCGACCGCCAGGTCGCGAAGTTCGAGTCGGAGCGTGAGCGGGTTGAAGCGGATGTCGCCAATCTGGGTCGGGCGGCCGATCTCGCGCGCGACCACGGTTTCGATGCCCCAGCGCGCCGCGGCCGGCATGCCGAGCCACAGGCCGACGATGAGGGTGACGACGACGGCGGCGATTGCCGCGGCGCCGATGGTCAACTGGCGACGGGTGATGCTCAGGCGCGGGAGGCTCCGGTCAAGCGGCGGGCGTCATGGCTCCTGCAGGCCGATCCACGCCAGCAGCTGCGGCGGGGAGTCGATCACGTGGTCGCCGCCCCACGCCGCAATGTCCGCTTCGGCGCCGAGGTAGCCATAGGCGGCAACCACAGTGGCCACACGCGCGGCGCGTCCGGCTTCGATGTCGCGCCGGTCGTCGCCGACGTACACGGCGCGCTCCGATGCAACGGTGCAGGCGTTCAGCGCGTGGTGAATCGGCGCCGGGTGCGGCTTGGCATGCGGCGTGGTGTCGCCGCTGACGACGACCGCGGCACGCCGGTGAAGGCCCAACCGTTCCATCAGCGGCCCGGTGAAGCGGCTGGCCTTGTTGGTGACGACGCCCCAGCGGCGACCCTCGGCCTCGATGCGATCCAGCGTCTCGGCCATGCCGGTGAATAGCCGCGTGTGCACGCAGAGAGCCTGCTCGTAGAAGGACAGGAACTCGAGTCGTGCCGCTTCGTAGTCGGCATCACCGGGGGCCAGCCCCAGTGCGCTGCCAACGAGTCCACGGGCGCCATGGCTGGCCATCGGCCGCAACTGCTCGAGCGGCAGTGGCTCGAATCCGCGCTCGGTGCGCTGCCGGTTGGCAGCGGCGGCCAGATCCGGCGCCGTGTCGGCAAGCGTGCCGTCGAGGTCGAACAGCACCAGATCGATCTGCTGCGCCTTCATTCGGGCTTGCGGCAGGCGACGAGGTAGTTGACGTCCGTGTCGCGGCCGAGCGCGAAGCGCCTCGTCAGCGGGTTGTAGGTCATGCCGAGAATCTCGACCACCTCCAGGCCGGCCCGCCGTGCCATCGCCGCCAGTTCGCTGGGGCGGATGAACCTGGCGTACTCGTGCGTGCCGCGCGGCAGCAGGCGCAGCACGTGCTCGGCGCCGACGATGGCGAACACGAACGACTTCGGGTTGCGGTTGATTGTCGAGAAGAACACCCAGCCGCCGGGCCGGGCGAGCGTGCCGCAGGCCTGCACCGTGCTAGCCGGGTCGGGCACGTGCTCGAGCATTTCCATGCAGGTGACGACCTCGAACGCCGCCGCTGACTTGGCGGCCAGCGCCTCGGCGCTGCTGTCGCGGTAATCGACCGCCACGCCCGATTCGAGCGCGTGCAGTTGCGCCACGCGCAACGGCTTGGTCGACAGGTCGATGCCCGTGACCTGGGCGCCGCGCTGCGCCATTGCCTCGGCCAGGATGCCGCCGCCGCAGCCGACATCGAGCACCCGCTTGCCGGCGAGCGCCGCCAGCCGGTCGATCCAGTCAAGCCGCAGGGGATTGATCTCGTGCAGCGGCCGCATGTCGCCTTGCGGGTCCCACCATCGGTGGGCCAACGCGCCGAACTTCTGCAGTTCGGCCGGGTCGGCGTTCGGGACGGTAGGGGGGTCGGTCGTTTCCATGAGCCGATGTTATCCCGTGCCTGACACCGCCGTCCGCATGATGCGGAACACGACGCCGGTTCGGCTAGAGTTTGGCTCTCATCACTGTTGGAACGCTGACGAGAGTTGCCCATGACCCGACTGAAAATTTTCGCCACCATGCTGGCGCTGGCTTCGCCGCTGGCGATCGCGCAGACGCCTGCGACCGTCGTTTCGCCATTGCCTAAGGTCGACGTGGAACCCGTTGCCGACGCGAAGGCGCTGAACGTCGTCGCCGTCGACGCGCTCAAGGGCGATGGCCTTTATCACCTCCAAGGGACGCGGATGGTGAACCTGCGTATCAGCGGCAATCCGCAGGGCGACCGCCATCCGTTGAAGGAGACGACCACCGAAGTGGGTGTCGGCGCGTTCAACGGAAATATCGACGTGGCTCACTTCGTTCGCGACGGCGAGAGGTGGGCGATCGGCGAGCCGAGTTTCGCCATCCCCGAAGCCGACGGCAGCGTGCAACTGGTCTACCAGTCGTCGAGCCCGCTGCACCTGAAAGTGTCGATGCGGGGCTACGATGTGTCCGGCCTGCCGATCCGCAACTTCCTGCGCACGGCGGCGAACTACACCAGGCCGGAAGCGGCGCGTGTCGGGGAGGCGAAGTTCCCGACGGGTTCGGTCGCCTATCTGTCGACCGTGCGCTTCCAGGACGACGTGCTGATGCTGCCGCGCAAGGAGTCGTTTACGGGCGCCTCGAATACCCGGCAGATGGTGACCAACTTCTCCCGCGAGACGCCGTTCTGCCTCTCCTACGAGGACCGCAACGGCGCGCGTCCCTACGCGGTGATGTTCCGGGATCCCGCTGCAACGAAGGCCGGGCGGGTGCAGCTCTACGCCGCCAAGCCGGGGACGATGTTCTGCGCTCGGGCGACCGAAGATGTGCTGGCCGAGGGCACCTGGGAGGAGATGACCGTCGGCGGTACCAAGGCGGTCGTCCTGTCGTTCGGCGCCAACGTCGATCCGCTCGACACCGGCGTCATCGACGTGGAGCGGGAGGCGGCACGGATCGCGTTTATCGAGCCGCGCAAGGGTGCTCCCGGCGTGCGCCCGGGCAAGCTCTACAAGGCTGGCGCCAAGATCGCCGACTATCAGTACCGGTTCAACGGCACTGCCGCGGCAGCAGTGCGGGCTGCACTGGGCATGCCCTGAACTCCGCACCGCACTGCGGCGGCAGGAGCCGACCCCTCCAGCCGCAGCAACGGAAACAGAAAAGCCCCGCCGAAGCGGGGCTTTTTCTTGAGCCGGCGCAGGTTACTTCTTGACCGTACGTGTGCCGATCACCTCGATCTCGACACGGCGGTTCTTCTGGCGACCCTCGGCCGTGCGGTTGTCCGCCACCGGCTGCGACTCGCCCTTGCCTTCCGTGTAGATCCGGTTGGCTTCGATGCCCTTGCTGACCAGGTACTGCTTGATCGCGTCGGAACGGCGCTTCGACAGACCCAGGTTGTACGCCTCGGTGCCGATCCAGTCGGTGTGGCCGACCGCAACGATCACCTCGAGGTTCACGCCGGCGAGTTTCGACACGAGGTCGTCAAGCTTGGCCTTCGCCTCGGGCCTGATGACGGACTTGTCGAAGTCAAACAGCGCGTCGGCCGCGAAGGTCACTTTCTCAACCGACGGCGGCGCCGGAGGCGGCGGCGGGGGCGGCGGCGGGGGCGGCGGCGGGGGCGGCGGCGCGGGCGGCGGCGGCGGCGGAGGTGGCTCGCAGACCTCTTTCGGCAGCACGGCCTTGTCGCACTGACAGCCGGCGCCTTGCGGGCCGTCTATGCCGGCGAGCTGCGGCGTCCACCAAGGGGTGCGCCAGCACAGGCCAAACGGATCGACGACGACGTTGCCCCGCTGGTCGAGGACATACGCTGGCGCATTCTTGGCGCCCGGGATGTCCTTCGACTGAGCGATTGCAGTGCCTGAAGCAACTGCCATCACTGCTGTCGCGAGCAGGACGCCTAGTTTCGCGGTTTTCTTCATGGTTCTCCTCACTGAGAATGGCAGGGCGATACGGATCCGCACACGCTTGCTTGTTGCACTAACGCGGCGTCCAATTGCCTGAAGCTGGAGTCTTCGACGACGGCGATCTTGCCGGCGCCTTTTCCCTCAACAACTGCCGACAGCGATTCTGCCACGCTGACGATGACGACAGAACGGCGCGATCAAGTGCGATTCCCTCATCGTTGATCAGCTGTCGCGTCTGCACAACATGGCGGCCGGCAACCCACACGTCCGTCACGTGTTCGCGTCCGCTGGCATAGAGCAGGTGGGAAACCGGGTCGAAAAGGGGGAACACCTCTGGGCTGGCCAGTTCGATGGCCACCAGATCCGCCTCCTTGCCGGCTTCGATCGAGCCGATCCGCTTGTCCAGGCCCAGCGCCCGGGCGCCATTGATCGTTGCGCACTCCAGCGCGGCGGCGGCCGGCAGCATCGAGGCGTCGCCGGCAACGGCCTTGGCCAGCAGGGCCGCGAAGCGGGCTTCGTCAAACATGTCTAGGCGGTTGTTGCTCGCCGCCCCGTCAGTGCCCAGCGCGACGTTGACCCCGGCGGCGAGCATCGCCGGCACCCGCGCCACTCCGTTTGCCAGCTTCAGGTTCGACACCGGGCAGTGAGCGACGCTCGCCCCGACGCGGCCAAGCTGGGCGATCTCCGCATCGGTCAGATGGACGGCATGCACCGCGATCATCCGCTCCGACAGCAGGCCGAGCCTGTCGAGCCGCTCGAGCGGGCGGAGGCCGTGTTGCTCGATCGAATCCTCGATCTCCCGGGCAGTCTCGTGCACATGGATGTGCACGGGCAGATCCAGTTCCTCGGCCAGAGTGGACACCCGCGCCAGGGTCTCGTCGCTGACCGTGTAGGGGGCGTGCGGCGCCAGCGTGAAGCTGACCAGCGGGTCATCGCGCAGCGCGTCGCGCGCCTGCAGTCCCTTGCGCAGGTAGTCCTCGGCGTCGACGGCATAGGCGGTCGGAAAGCCGATGGCGATGATGCCGACCACCGCGCGCATGCCGACCGAAGTCAGGGCGCGGGCCACGACGTCGGGATAGAAGTACATGTCCGAGCAGGTGGTCACGCCGGCACGCAGCATCTCCACCGCCGCCAGCCGCGCGCCGTCGTGAACGAACTCCTCGCCGACCAGCGCCTGCTCGAGCGGCCAGATCCTTTCGGTCAGCCACTGCTGCAGCGGCATGTCGTCACCGACCCCGCGCAGCAGCGCCATCGAGGCGTGCGTGTGCGCGTTGACCAGTCCGGGGGTGACGCAATGATCGGGCAGGCGCACGACCGAGCGAGCGCTGAAGCGGCGCTCGGCCTCGGCCACCGGCAGGACGGCGCGGATGAGGCCGCCGTCGACGGCGATTGCGTGGCTCTCCAGCAGCGCGCCATGGGGCCGCACCGGCACGATCCAGCGGGGCTCGATCAGCGTGTCGATCTGCGCGGTGTCCACTTCCCTTCGGGCGCGATTGGCGGCAAACGGCTGCAATAGTGCCACGCGGGGCCCGGCTGCGAGCATCGCGCTGATAAACTTCATAGCTTGCTTGCGGCCCGAAAGCACGCCGGCTGGGCGTCCGTTGCGGGCCCTATGCCGGCAGGCGCGCGGGGCGCGCTGCCGCTGCCACCATGGACCCATTCGCCAAGGAAACCCTGCCCATCTCGCTCGAGGAGGAGATGCGGCGCTCCTATCTCGATTACGCAATGAGCGTGATCGTCGGCCGCGCGCTGCCCGACGTGCGCGACGGCCTGAAGCCGGTGCATCGGCGCGTGCTGTTCGCCATGCACGAGCTCGGCAACCTCTACAACCGCCCGTACAAGAAGTCGGCGCGCATCGTCGGCGACGTGATCGGCAAGTTCCACCCGCACGGCGACCAGGCTGTCTACGACACGCTGGTGCGCATGGCACAGGATTTTTCCCTGCGCTACCTGCTGGTCGACGGCCAGGGCAACTTCGGTTCTGTCGACGGCGACAACGCGGCAGCGATGCGGTACACGGAAGTGCGGCTGGCGAAGCTGGCGCACGAGTTGCTGGCCGACATCGAGAAGGAGACGGTCGACTTCGGGCCGAACTACGACGGCTCGGAAAACGAGCCGCTCATCCTGCCGGCGCGCCTGCCCAACCTGCTTGTGAACGGCTCGTCGGGCATCGCGGTCGGCATGGCCACCAACATCCCGCCGCACAACCTGAACGAGATCGTCGACGGCTGCCTGCTGCTGTTGCGCAATGCCGAGGCGTCGATCGAGGAACTGATCGAGCTGGTGCCGGCGCCGGACTTCCCGACCGCGGCGATCATCTACGGCCTGGAGGGCGTGCGCGAGGGCCATCGCACCGGCCGCGGCCGCGTGGTCATGCGTGCCAAGACGCACTTCGAGGACATCGACCGCGGCGCGCGGCAGGCGATCATCGTCGACGAGCTGCCCTACCAGGTCAACAAGCGGCTGCTGCTCGAGCGTATCGCCGAGATGGTCGGCGAGAAGAAGCTCGAGGGCATCTCCGACATCCGCGACGAGTCGGACAAGTCCGGCATGCGGGTGGTGATCGAGCTGAAGCGCGGCGAAGTGGCCGAGGTCGTGCTGAACAACCTGTACAAGCAGACGCAGCTGCAGGACACGTTCGGCATGAACATGGTCGCGCTGGTCGACGGCCAGCCGAGGCTGCTGAACCTGAAGCAGATGATGCAGGCGTTCCTCGCGCACCGGCGCGAGGTCGTCACCCGCCGCACGGTGTTCGAGCTGCGCGAGGCGCGCGACCGTGGCCACGTGCTCGAAGGCCTTGCGGTGGCGCTGGCCAACATCGACGAGTTCATCGCCATCATCAAGGCGGCGCCGACGCCGCCGGTGGCGCGGGTGGAACTGATGGCGCGCGCCTGGGATTCGTCGCTGGTGCGCGAGATGCTGGCGCGGGCCGGCAGCCAGCGCAACGCCTACCGGCCGCTTGGCCTCGAGCCGCAGTACGGGCTGAAGGACGACGGCCTGTATTGGCTGTCCGAGACGCAGGCCGAGCAGATCCTGCAGATGCGGCTGCAGCGGCTCACTGGCCTTGAGCAGGACAAGATCCGCAACGAGTACCGCGAGGTGATGGACCGCATCGCCGACCTGCTCGACATCCTGGCGCGGCCGGAGCGGATCACGACCATCATCGGCGACGAACTGTCCGCCGTGAAGAAGGAGTTCGGCGACGCGCGCCGCTCCGAGATCGTGCGCAGCGCCGAGGACCTGCAGACCGAGGACCTGATCGCGCCGCAGGACATGGTGGTGACGCTCTCGCACGCCGGCTACATCAAGAGCCAGCCGCTGGCCGACTACCGCGCGCAGAAGCGCGGCGGGCGCGGGCGGCAGGCGACGGCCACGCGCGAGGACGACTGGATCGACCAGCTGTTCATCGCCAACACGCACGACACGATCCTGTGCTTTTCCGATCGCGGCCGGCTGTACTGGCTGAAGGTTTGGGAAGTGCCGCAGGGCTCGCGCGTATCGCGCGGCAAGCCGATCGTCAACATGTTCCCGCTCGGCGAGCAGGAGAAGATCACCGTCGTGCTGCCGATCCGCGAGTACGACGAACTCCACTACGTCTTCATGGCCACCGCCCAGGGCACGGTGAAGAAGACGCCGCTGACCGATTTCTCCAACCCGCGCAAGGCCGGCATCATTGCCGTCGACCTCGATCCCGGCGACTACCTGATCGGCGCGGCGATCACCGACGGCCGGCATGACGTGATGCTGTTCTCCGATGCCGGCAAGGCGGTGCGCTTCGACGAGAACGACGTGCGTCCGATGGGCCGCACCGCACGTGGCGTGCGCGGCATGCACCTCGAGCCGGGGCAGCACGTGATCGCGCTGCTGGTAGCCGAGGACGAAGCGCAGAGCGTGCTGACGGCAACGGAGAACGGCTTCGGCAAGCGCACGCCGATCGGCGAGTACACGCGGCACGGCCGTGGCACCAAGGGGATGATTGCCATCGCCACCACCGCGCGCAACGGCAAGGTGGTCGCCGCCACGCTGGTGCGGCCTGAAGACGAGATCATGCTGATCACCACCGGCGGCGTGCTGATCCGCACGCGCGTTGCCGAGATCCGCGAGATGGGACGCGCCACCCAGGGGGTGACGCTTATCGCCCTCGACGAAGGCACGACGCTCACCGGCCTGCAGCGCATCATCGAGACCGACGAAGAAGGCGGCGGTGACGGCGGCAACCCGGCCGAGGATGCCGGTGCCGCATCGGCCTGACCCCGGGGCCGGTTCCACCAATGGACGAAGCACTGAAGGCACTGCGCAGCGCGATCGACGAGATCGACCGACGGCTGGTGGCGCTGCTCAGCGAGCGGGCGCGGCTGGCGCAGGAGGTCGGACGGATCAAGGACGCGGCGGACGCGGCGGTCTACCGGCCCGAACGCGAGGCGGAAGTGTTGCGCAATGTCGCGGCGGCCAATCCCGGCCCGCTGCCTGAACCCGCGCTCGCCGCGATCTTCCGCGAGGTCATGTCGGCCTGCCGGGCGCTCGAGCGCCGGGTCCGCGTGGCCTACCTTGGCCCGGCGGGGACCTTCTCGGAACTGGCCCTGCTGAAGCAGTTCGGTTCCTCGGTAGATGCTGCGCCGTGTCTTTCGATCGACGAGGTTTTTCGCTCGGTCGAGGCGGGCAGCGCCGATTTCGCGATCGCCCCGGTGGAGAACTCGACGGAAGGCTCGATCACACGCACGCTCGACCTGCTGTTGGCCACCCCGCTGGCGATCGTTGCCGAGGTGTCGTTGCCGGTGGAGCATCACCTGCTGAGTGCGAGCGGCAGCATGCAGGGCGTGGCCCGGATCGCCGCGCACGCGCAGGCGCTGGGCCAGTGCGTGAACTGGCTGAACCAGCACTATCCGGCGATCGAGCGGCAGGCCGTTGCCAGCAACGCCGAGGCCGCACGCCTGGCATCGACCGACCCGACGGTGGCAGCCATCGCCGGCGAAGCCGCGGCAAGCCGTTACGGCCTGGTCCCGGTGGCGACCCACATCCAGGACGACCCGGCGAATCGCACGCGCTTCGTTGCCCTCGGCCGGCAACACGCTCAGCCGAGCGGACGCGACAAGACGTCGCTGATCCTGGCGGTGGCGCATCGCGCAGGCGCTGTTCATCACATGCTGGCACCGCTGGCGCGCCATGGTGTTTCGATGACGCGCTTCGAATCGCGGCCGGCCAAGACCGGCGCTTGGGAGTACTACTTCTACGTCGATGTCGAGGGCCACGAAGGCGATCCAAAGGTCGCCGTGGCGCTCGAGCAACTGCGCGGCGAGTGCGCCTTCTACAAGAGCCTCGGTTCCTATCCTGTCGCCGCCTGAGAAGGAAAATCAGAATGTCTACCGCTGCTCAGTCCGGACAGCCGCCGCAGGCCATCGAGGCGCTGCCCTACGTGCGGGCGATTGCGCCGTACCAGGCGGGCAAGCCGATCGAGGAACTCGCTCGTGAGCACGGGCTGCGGCCGGAGAGAATCGTCAAGCTGGCGTCGAACGAGAATCCGCTCGGCATGCCGGCCTCGGCGCGCGCGGCAATCGAGGCGACCCTTGCCGACCTCGGCCGCTACCCGGATTCGAACGGCTTCGCGCTGAAGGCCGCGCTGTCGCGCAAGCTCGACGTGCCCGCCGACTGGATCACGCTCGGCAATGGCAGCAACGACATCCTTGAGGCCGCGGCGGCGGTGATGCTTGCGCCCGGTCGCAGCTGCGTCTACGCCCAGCACTCGTTTGCGGTGTATCCGCTGGCCACGATGGCGCGCGGGGCGCGCTCGATCGTGGTGCCGGCACGCGACTTCGGCCATGACCTCGATGCCATGCTGGCGGCGATCGAGTCGGATACAAGGCTCGTCTTCGTCGCCAATCCGAACAACCCGACCGGCACCTTCGTCAGCGCGGAAAAAATGGCCGGGTTCCTGGCCCGGGTTCCACGCCATGTGGTGGTGGTCCTCGACGAGGCCTACAACGAGTACCTGCCACCCGAGCTTCGCCATCCGAGCGTCGACTGGGTGCGCCGCTTCCCGCACCTGCTGGTGTCGCGCTCGTTCTCGAAAGCCTATGGGCTGGCGGGGCTGCGCATCGGTTATGGCGTCGCCCAGCCTGAACTCACCGACCTTCTCAATCGCGTGCGCCAGCCGTTCAACTGCAATTCGCTGGCCCAGGCAGCGGCGGTTGCGGCACTTGCCGACGAAGCCTTTGTCAGCCGCAGCGTCGAGGTCAACCGCGCGGGCATGGCTCAGGTCACAGCGGCCCTTGACACGCTTGGCCTGCGCTACCTGCCGAGCTTCGGCAACTTCGTCCTGGTGCATGTCGGCGACGGCGCTGCTGTGTACCAGGGGTTGCTCAAGCGCGGCGTGATCGTGCGGCCGGTGGCCAACTACGGCCTGCCGCAATGGCTGCGGGTCACCATTGGGCTTGCCGAGGAGAACGAGAAGTTCGTCAGCGCGCTGCGCGAGGTGCTGCAGGGCGCTCGCGCATGAGGATCGCGCTGATCGGCGTCGGCATGATCGGCGGCTCGCTGCTCGCCGCCTGGCGACAGGCTGGCCTGGTGACGACGGCGACTGGCTACGACATCGATCCAAGGGCAGTGGCGGCGGCAGTCGCGCGCGGCCTGATCGATCGAAGCGCCGCATCCGTGGCAGACGCTGTGGCGGATGCAGAACTGGTGCTCGTCGCCACGCCGGTTGGAGCGATGCGTCAGGTGTTTGCGCAACTGGCGCCGTCGCTTTCAGCCGACGCATTGCTCACCGACGTCGGCAGCACCAAGAGCGATGTCCTTGCGGACGCACGGGCAGCCCTTGGCGCTGCATTCCCGCGTTTCGTTCCTGCCCACCCGATCGCCGGCAAGGAACTGCCTGGCGTCGACCATGCCGATGTTCGTTTGTTCACTGGCAAGCGCGTGGTGCTGACGCCGACCGCTGACACCAGTGTCGAGGCGCTGGCTCGGATGGAGGGCCTGTTCGCACGGACCGGTGCGCGCGTCGAGCGCATGGATGCCGCCGACCACGACCGCATCTTTGCCGCCGTCAGCCACCTGCCGCACCTGCTTTCCTTCGCGCTGATAGCCGCGATCGGCTCGGAGCCCGGGGGCGAACGCAAGCTCGGCTACGGCGGCGCCGGCTTCCGCGACTTCACGCGCATCGCCGCGTCATCGCCCGTGATGTGGCGGGACATCTGCGTCGCCAACCGCGCGGCGCTGGGCGAGGAACTGCGCGGCTACCGTGCCTTGCTCGACCGGTTGCAGCAGGCGGTCGACGATGGCGATGCGGCGACGCTGCAGCAGACCTTCGAACTGGCTGCGCGCCTGCGCCGGCAGTGGGCGAGCCCGGACGATGGCCAGTAGTTCCGGCATCGAACAGGAGCAGCGCTGGCCCGCCGAACTGACCGTCCGGCCGATTGCGCGCGCGCAGGGCGTGGTGCGGCTGCCGGGCTCGAAGAGCATTTCCAACCGGGCGCTGCTGCTCTCGGCGCTGGCTGAAGGCACCACCGTGCTGTCGCGCCTGCTCGATGCCGACGACACGCGGGTGATGATCGACGCGCTGCGCGCGCTGGGTATCGACATCGAACGCGACGGCGACACCGCGCGTGTTCGTGGTTGCGGCGGGCGATTTCCGGCGCGCAGTGCGGACCTGTTGCTGGGCAATGCCGGCACGGCGACACGTTCGCTCACCGCGGCGCTGGCCTTTGCTGACGGCAGCTATCGCATCGACGGCATCGCGCGCATGCGCGAACGTCCGATCGGCGACCTCGTCACGGCGCTCAATGCGCTCGGGGCGCGCATCGAATACGAAGGCGCCGCGGGCTACCCGCCGCTGCGCATCGAGCCGGCGCAGCGGCTGCTGCGCGACGAGGTGGCGATCCGCGGCGACGTCTCCAGCCAGTTCCTCACCGGAGTGCTGATGGCCGCGCCGCTGGTTGCTCCGCGGGAAGGGCTGCGGGTGCAGGTCGCCGGCGAACTGATCTCGCAGCCGTACGTGGCGATGACTGTGGCGATGATGAAGCGGTTCGGCGTCGAGGTCGGGCGCTCCGGCGACACTTTCGTGGTGCCGCACGCCGGCTACAGGTCACCGGGGGCGCTTGCGGTCGAGGGTGACGCGTCGAGTGCTTCGTATTTCCTGGCGCTTGGGCTGCTGGCCGGCGGTCCGGTTCGGGTGCAGGGCGTTGGCCGCGACAGCGTGCAGGGCGACGTCGCCTTCGCCGACCTGCTACAGGCGATGGGGGCCCGCATCGATCGCGGTGCCGACTGGATCGAGGCTCGCGCCGGCGACGGCCTGCATGCGGTCGACTGGGACTGCACGTCGATTCCCGACGCGGCGATGACGGCCGCGGTGGTCGCGATCTTTGCGCCCGGCCGCACCACGCTGCGCGGCATCGGCTCCTGGCGGGTCAAGGAAACCGACCGCATCGCCGCGATGGCCACCGAACTGCGCAAGCTCGGCGCGACGGTCGAGGAGGGCGCCGACCGGATTTCGGTCAGCGGACCGACGGCGCTGCACGAGGCGACGATCGATACCTATGACGATCACCGGATCGCGATGTGCTTCGCACTGGCTGCGACCGGTGGCATGCCCGTGCACATCCGCGACCCGCGCTGCGTCAGCAAGACGTTTCCGCGATTCTTCGCGGAGTTGGCGGCGTTGACGCAGTCGAGCGCGACGTGATGCGCGCCCACGCCCGCTCGTGCAGCAGGTAGGCGACGGTATTGGCGAGCGGCTCGAGCAAGGCGAGCGCGCCGGCGATCGGCACGCTGCCGGTGAGCAGGTAGGCAACGGTGAAGGCGACGGTGAAGTGAACGACGGCGAAGGTGCCGGTCTTCGCCAGGCTATGTGAGAGCGGGACTCGCATCGAATACTCTGGAGTTGAGAATGGTTCTCGGCATGCTAGTGACGGCACCGCTGCCGTCCATTGAATTGTGTCGATCGAACTGATAGCGAAAGGCTGTTGATGGACAAGGTGCCGGTGATTGCGATCGACGGGCCGACCGCGTCCGGCAAGGGCACGGTTGCGCAGCGCGTGGCCGCTGCGCTCGGCTGGCATTACCTCGACAGCGGGGCGTTGTACCGCCTGGTAGCGCTGCGCGCGCTCGAATCAGGGGTAGATGCCGCGGATGCGCCGGCGCTCACCGAACTGGCGCGCCGCCTGCATCCTCGTTTCTCCAGCGATCGAATCGCCCTGGAGGGGCGCGACGTGACGGACGAGATACGCCGCGAGGATGTCGGCGCAATGGCCTCGCGGATTGCCGTGCACCCGGCGCTGCGCGCCGCGCTGCTCGACCTGCAAAGAGGCTTCCGCCGTCCGCCGGGCCTGGTGGCCGACGGCCGCGACATGGGCACGGTCGTATTTCCCGATGCCGGGCTGAAGGTCCTCCTCACGGCCAGCGTCGAGGCGCGCGCCGAGCGGCGTCATAAGCAGTTGAGCGGAAAGGGTTTCTCAAGTAATATCGCCATCCTTTTGCAGGACCTCAGGGCGCGTGACGAACGCGATAGCAGCCGTTCCGCGGCGCCCTTGAGACCGGCAGAAGACGCCCGCCAGCTCGACAGTTCGACGCTTTCCATCGAACAGGTCGTATCGCAGATTCTGCGCTGGCACGGCGAAGGCTGACCCGCGATAGCTTGGCGGGAGGGCAAAGGGTGCGCGGTTTCGCTCGTCGGGCAGGCCGCGTGGTGTTCAACTCCGCCGGGGCGCAACGCTCTGGCGCGATTGAAGGTCAATGATGTCTTCTGTTGCAACTCAACATACCGGCTCTGGCAAAGAGAGCTTCGCAGCACTGTTCGAAGAAAGCCTGGCGCGCAAGGAGATGCGGCAAGGCGAAGTGATCACCGCCGAGGTGGTCCGCGTCGACTACAACTTCGTTGTCGTCAACGCCGGCCTCAAGAGCGAGGCCTACATCCCGCTAGAGGAATTCAAGAACGATCTCGGCGAGCTCGACGTCAAGCCGGGCGACTTCGTCTCGGTGGCGATCGAATCGCTGGAAAACGGCTACGGCGACACCATCCTGTCGCGTGACAAGGCCAAGCGCCTGGCCGCCTGGCTG
>Ga0209253_10003188_pt1 | contig 14435 bp, 13 predicted proteins | sample FrelakmetBRP12BR_FD_187145 | JGI IMG/M metagenome (GOLD analysis project Ga0209253, IMG submission 187145) | Freshwater lake sediment microbial communities from the University of Notre Dame, USA, for methane emissions studies - BRP12 BR (SPAdes)... | ecosystem: Environmental > Aquatic >...
TTGCCTCGGCCTTGACGCCGATGTACATTGGCCCGGCCCAAACAGAGCCATCAAGGCCATTCGGGGACAGGCCGGGGCGCCGCACGCGGTTCCGGCATCACGATCACTCAAGGAGTCGAAGCATGAAACTCGCGCACGCATTTCGCGCCACCGCGGCCCTCGTCTGCTCGCTCGCGCTCGCGGCGGCAGTGCAGGCCCAGACCAACCCGAACTGGCCGAAGAACCTGACGCTCGGCACCGCCTCGGTCGGCGGCACCTACTTCGTCTACGGCCAGGTGTGGGCGAGCCTGGTCAACGAGAAGATCGGCACCAACATCAGCACCCAGCAGACGCAGGGCCCCAACCAGAACGTGATCCTGACCAACGACCGCCAGATCGACTTCGGCATGACGACGATGGGCGTGGCGCTGCAGGCCTGGGAGGGCAAGGGTGACTGGACCAAGGGCAAGCAGCACCGCGACATCCGCGCGATGTTCCCGATGTACGACACGCCGTTCCACTTCGTGGCGATGGAGAAGTCGGGCATCAAAGCCGTCAAGGACCTCGCCGGCAAGCGCGCCGGGGTCGGCCCGCGCGCCGGCACCTGCGGCACCTACTTCCCGATGATGTTCGACGCGCTCGGCATCAAGGCCACCATCCGCAACGGCCAGGCCTCCGACATGGCGGCCAACCTGCAGGACGGCCTGATCGACGCCTTCCCGTTCTGCGCCGGCATCCCGATCGCCTCCTACTCGGAGCTGGAGACGACCAACAAGGTGACCTTCTTCACCTTCACCGACCAGGAGATCGCCACGCTGAAGAAAGCGATGCCCGAGCTGTCCGACGCGGTCATCCCGAAGGGCACCTACAAGCAGCAGACCGCCGACCACAAGACGGTCGGCATCTTCAACTTCGCCATCGCGCACAAGGACGTGCCCGAGGACCTCGTCTACGCGGTGACCAAGACGGTCATGGACAACAACGCGCTGCTGGTCAAGGGCCACGCCGCCGGCAAGGAGACGCTGGTCGAGAACTGGAGCCGCAACACCTTCCTGCCGTTCCATCCCGGAGCGGTGCGCTACTTCAAGGAAAAGGGCATCAACATTCCCAAGCACCTGCTGCCGCAGTAGCGGGCGGAGCGGATACCGACCGAGCAGCCGCGCCGGGGCCCGTCGCCCCGGCGCGGCTTTCTGTTTCCCGGGGAGGAGAAGATGACTTCAGCGCACGAGCATCCGCAGGCCGCGCATGCCGGGCCCGGCGGGCATGAGGCGCCTGGCGCCGGGTTGGCGCCCATGCCGGAAGAGGAGTTCGCCGGCAACAAGCGCTCGCTGCGCCCGTGGGAGGGCTGGCTGCTCGCCGCGCTGGCGATCGGCTTCACCATCTTCCACATGATCGGGCTGAACTTCTATCCGATGGAGCCGCTGCTGTTCCGCGCCATCCACGTCGGCTGGGGGGCGGTGCTCGGCTTCATGCTCTACGCGCCGCTGGCGCGCGGCCGCCAGACCGGCGTGCCGTGGTTCGACTGGCTGCTGATCGCCGCCTCGATCGCCTGCGCGGCGTACGTGACGGTCGAGCTCGACGGCCTGCTGTTCCGCGCCGGCGCGCAGTTCACCCCGGGCGACGTGGTGGTCGGCTTCGTCGGCACGATGATCGTGCTGGAGTTCGCGCGCCGCACCGCCGGGCTGGCGCTGCCGATCATCGCCGCGCTGTTCATCCTCTACTCGTTCGTCGGCCCGTGGATGCCGGGCGTGCTCGAGCACAAGGGCTTCAACATCGACCGCTTCTTCACCTACATCTACAGCGAGTACGGCATCTTCGGCGTCACCACGCAGGTGTCGTCGACCTACATCATCCTGTTCGTCACGTTCGCCGCGTTCCTGAACGTGTCGAAGGTCGGCGACTACATCAACGACCTGTGCAACGCGCTGTTCGGCTGGGCCCGCGGCGGCCCGGCCAAGGCGGCGGTCGCCTCCGGCGTGCTGGTGGGCACCATCTCAGGCTCGGCGGTGGCCAACGTCGTCGCCTCGGGCATGGTGACGATCCCGATGATGCGCAAGGTCGGCTACGACAAGGAGACGGCGGCGGCGATCGAGGCCACCTCGTCGACCGGCGGCCAGATCACGCCGCCGGTGATGGGCGCCGGCGCCTTCCTGATGGCCGAGATCACCGGCATCCCGTATGGCGAGATCGCCTTCGCGGCGATCATGCCGGCGCTGCTGTTCTACATCGCCTGCTGGGTGCACGTCGACCTGCACGCGCTCCGGCTCGGCCTGCGCGGCCTGTCGCGCAAGGAACTGCCGTCGCTCGGCCGCATGATGAGCCTGCTGTACCTGTTTGCGCCGATCGTCGTGCTGGTGTGGGCGCTGCTCGACGGGCTGTCGCCGTTCCGCGCCGGCGCGCTGGGCATCGGCACGGCGATGATCGCCGGACTGCTGGCGTTCCGGCTGCGCGACTTCGATATGGACGACGAGACGGCCTCCCGCTTCAGCGCGCTGCAGGTCGGCCAGCGGCTGGTGGTGCGGATCGTGTCGATCGTGCTGCTCGGCGCGCTGTTCTACTTCGTGCCGGCCAGCATCGTCGGCTACGCCGCGGCCGGCCTCGGCGAGTGGGGCACCTTCGCCGTCGCCGTGGCGGCGATCCTGATCCTGACGGCGCTGTTCGGCTGGAAGCGCACCGGCGACGGCCTGGTCGGCGCGGCCAAGGACTGCACGCAGCTGGTGGCGGTGTGCGCCTGCGCCGGCATCATCGTCGGCGTAATCGCGCTGACCGGCATCGGCGGCCGCTTCTCGCAAATGCTGCTGGCGCTGGCCGGGCAGAGCGAGTTCGTCGCCATGCTGTTCGCGGCGCTGGTGGCGCTGGTGCTGGGCATGGGCATGCCGACCACCGCCGCCTACGCCATCGCCGCCGCGGTGATCGCACCGGGGGTGATCAAGATGGGGGTGCCGGCGCTGGTCGCGCACATGTTCATCTTCTACTTCGCGGTGATCTCGGCGATCACGCCGCCGGTGGCGCTGGCCTCCTTCGCCGCCGCCGGCCTGGCGCAATCCGACCCGTGGAAGACCTCCTGGGTCGCGCTGAAGATGGGGCTGGCGACCTTCATCGTGCCGTTCATGTTCTTCTTCAGCCCGGTGCTGCTGATGCAGGGCACCTGGCCGGAGATCATCCAGGCCGGCATCACCGCGTCGATCGGCGTGCTGTTCCTCGGCGCCGGCACCGAGGGCTGGGCCCGCGGCCTGCTGGCGATGCCGCTGCGCGTCGCCATGGTGATCGCAGCGCTGCTGTGCATCCACCCGGGCACCGTGACCGACCTGATCGGCCTCGCCCTCGGCGGCCTGATCTACGCCTGGCAGGTGCTGCATTACAGGCGACAGCGGCACGCGCCGACGCATCACTGATCCCGGGCAGCCGGGCACGCGCCGGCTGTCGCGGCGGGCGGCAGACGCCCCTACGGCGCCGCGGCCAGCCGGCCCGGCGCCGCGGCCGCCGGCGCGGGCCGGGCGAAAGCCAGCGGCTGGCCCGCCCAGCGCTCGCGTTCGGCGCGCGGCAGCGTGCGCATCTGCTGCAACACACGGACCGCGCGGGCGCTGTCGCCGGCACCGGCGAGGTACACGTCCGCGTGCGCCTGCGTCGGATTGGGCAGGATCGCCGCCAGCCACGCCGCCTCCAGCGGCGTCAGCTGCCGCGGCCGCTTGCCGAAGTAGGTCCGCGCCGCGGCGTCGGCGCCGCAGATGCCGGGGCCCCAGTGCACGGTGTTCAGGTACAGCGCAAGGATCATGCCCTTGCCGAGCGTGCGCTCCAATTCCACCGCATAGAGCAGTTCGCGCAGCTTGCGCGCGCCGGTGCGTTCGCCGCCGGTGTTAAGCGCCCGCGCCAGCTGCTGGCTGATCGTGCTGGCACCGCGGCTGGGCGCCTCCCCTTCGATCGACCGCAGTACGTGGGCGATCTCGACGGTGTCGTAGCCGTGGTGCTCTTCGAAGCGCTGGTCCTCGGCGGCAATCACGGCGGCGGCGAGCAGCGCGCCGGAAGCCGCCGGGCTGATCCAGCGGCCCTCGCCCGGCGTCACGCGCCGCGGGACCGGCAGACCCTCGGCGTCGGGACAGGCGAACGCGACCGGTCCCGAGGCGAGCTTTTCCGTGCCTAGTCCGTCGACACGGAAGCCGTCGATCGCCAGTTCGACGCGCGCGCGTCGCTGCGGCAGGCGCAGGCTGCCGCGCGCCTCGATGCGGCCGTCGATATTCGCCAGATGCGCCTCCGGGATCACCGACCCGAGCAGTCGATAGACGGCGGCGATCTCCGTCGCGGGCAGCTGCCAGTCGACGTCGACGCTCTCCGGCAGCAGCCTCGCAGTGAACGACACCTTGACGCCACCGCCGGCCAGCTCGCCGGCGATCGTCCGTACGTCCGACTGGCGCAGGCGCAGTTGCAGGCGCTCGGCGCGGACCGGCTGCGTCGCGAGTCGGGGCGTCTCCAGGCGGCACGGCGCGCAGACCACCTGCAGCGTGCTGCCGTCGCGCGCGAAGCGCAGCTCGCCATGACGGCTGGCGACCGCACGGCCGTCGAGCAGCCGCAGCGCGGCGGGCGAGGTGGCGAAGCGAACGAGCCCCGGGACGCTCAGTTTCACGCGCAGGCCGGGTACGGGGCTGACGTACACCACCCACGCCCCCGGCGGCGTCGTCAGCACGCCGCCGGCAGACAACACCACCACGGCGAGCGTCGCCAGCGCCGCGATGCCGAGGGCGGTGCCGCCGGCGAGCAGCGCCAGCCAGACGAACGTTCGACGCACGATCATGACTCGCCTGCCGGGCCGAGCGGCGTGACGACGGTCAGCGCCCACCACGCGGACCCGCTGCGCCGGAATTGCGCGTCCCAGAACCACGCCGAGACATCGGTCCAACCCGACTCGCTCGCCTCGTCGAGGCTTTCGCCGATCCGCTCGCAGACGCGCAGCCGTTCATCGCCGCGGGTGGCGACGAAGCAGCGCCAGCGCACGCCCTGCGCATCGACGGCGGCCTGCGCCTTGCCGACCGCGTAGCCGGCAGCGCGGAAGCAATCGGTCGCCGGGTGCAGCAGCCGCGTCGGGCGGCGCACGTGGCGGACGATCAGCAGCTGCTCGCCGTCGGTTAAGCGCGCCACCGCGCCCGGGAAGCGCGCGGCGAAGCGCGCCTCCAGCGCAGTCGGCGGCAATTGGGTCAGCGGCTGGCCGCGGAAGTGGGTCGGCCACTCGATGGCAGACGATCGAGCGCCGACCACCGCCGCCGGCTCGCCGCCCGCCGCCCCGGAGGCAGCAGGCAGCGCACCGAGCGGCGGCAGCACCGCCGCGGCCAGACAGGCGCCGACGAAGAAGGTGCGGACGTTCATCGCGTCCGCCATGTTGTGAACGCAAGGATCGGGCCGATTGCCGCGGCAAACGCGGCGAGCCCGATCGCCGGGTGCAGCCAGGCCGGCGCAGGCACCAGCCCCGCCTCGGGAAAGAAGAGCAGCACGTTGCGCAGCACGTTGGCGGCAAACACCACCACCGCGGCGAAGCAGCCGTTGACGAGCGTGCGCCGCGCCGATGCATCGTTCAGGTACGACAGCAGCGCCGCCGTCCACGCGCCCACCCACAGCATGCCGATGCCGGCACAGGGTGGATCGACGAGGATCGTCCTGCCCTGCCACAGCAAGGTGGCGCCGATCGCCTGCGCCTCGATGCCGCCGCGCGCGAGCAGCGGCGCCGCCGCATGCGCGGTGGCCAGCCGCAGCGGGTAGCCGAGGTAGAACTGCAGCGAAGCGATGACCGGCAGCGCCAGCAGCAGCAGCGTGACCATCGGCGCCGCCGGCCGTCGCGGCAGCGCCGCGGTGACGAACGCCGCCAGCGCCAGCATCGCCGCGGCGGCGGCGAAGATCGGCGGCACGGCGAAGGTGAGCAGCGCCGCCAGCACGGCAAGTGCGCCGCTGGCGACCAGCGCCGCACGAGTCGGCATGATCAGTTCACGCCGCGCGCGCACGACCAGGGCCAGCACCGCAACGAGCGCGAGCAGTCCCCAGGGTTCGTCGGAACCGTCGGTCAGCCGCCGTGCCAGCCACAGGCCGTGCGGCCACAGCGCGGCAAGCAGCAAAGCGAGCAGCCACCACGCGCGGGGCAGCCGCGCAAGGCGCTCGCGCCAGGAGCAGAGCGCATCGCGGTCCTCGCCGCCCGCGCGCCCCGACAACTCGGCCAACTTGCCGAACAGCGGATTCGGCACCACACGGCCGACTCGCGCATGGAGCAGTCCGGCGTCAGCCACAACGCATCTCCTTGCGACGGCGCTGCCACCACACCAGCCCACCCGCGAGGGCCGCCAGCAGCGCGAACTCCGGCTCCGGCGTGCTCGGCACCTGACCCACCGCCAGGTTGCTCACCCCCTGCGGCAGCGGCAGCGGCTGGTCGACCGTCGTCGAGTTGCCGCCGGGGTTGCGAACCACGTGGTCGACGGCAATGAAGGACGTGAAGTCGGTGAGCAGGTTGTGCGCGAGGCCGAGCCGCGTGATCTCGCGCGCCGCCTCGTCGTCACGGCCGAGCCGGTTGTAGTCGCCGAGCTCGGCGATGCGGCTGCGCGCCCACAGGTAGCGCAGCGCCGGCGTGTCGTCGCGCACCGCCGCCTGCGCGACGTCGATCGGCAGCCGCACGGCCCCACCAGCGGCCAGCCCCTCGATTTCGATCCTACCCTTCACCTTGCCGCGGAACTTGCCGCTGACGACGATCGGCCGCTGCGCGAACAGGTCCGGCACCTGCGGCGCGTCGAGGTCGTAGGCATCGAAGCCGTCGAACTTCACCCGGATCCGCGTGAGCACCGGCTGCTCGATCATCGTGCGCAGCCGCGCCGCCTCCGCTTCCGCCTGCTGTGCATTGAGCACGAAGAACGGCTCGCCCTGCCCCGCGCGCGCCAGGCCCTCGATCAGGAAGCGGTTGACCGAGGAGCCGATGCCGAAGGCGAAGAGGTTCGCCTTGCCAAGGCTGGCGCGCACCAGTTCGAAGGCCTCCTTCTCGATGGTCACGTAGCCGTCGGTGACGATGACGAAGGTCCGCGCGCGCCCTTCGTCGGCAGGCATGCCAAGGGCGGTGCGCAGGGCCGGCAGCAGCTCGGTGCCGCCGCTGCCGTTCTGGCCGTCGAGGAGGCGGATCGCGCGGGCGATGTTCTCGCTGCTCGCCGGCACCGACGCCGGATGCAGAGCCGAGTGGCCGCCGGCGAACGGAATGACGTTGAAGGTGTCGGTCGGCTGCAGGCGGCCGATCAGTTCGCGCAGCAGCGTCTTCGCCGTGGCGAGCGGGAAGCCGTGCATCGAGCCGGACACGTCGACGATGAAGACGTATTCCCGCGGCACGATCTCGGCGGCCGCCACGCGCGCCGGCGGCTGCGCCAGCAGCAGGAAGTAGCTGGCATCCGCCCCCTCGTGCACCAGCAGGCCGGCGTCGATCGACCTGCCGGCAAGCGCATAGTCGATCACCACGTCGCGGTCGGCGTGCGCCGTGTCGGCCGGCAGCGCGATGCGCACCTCGCGGTTGCCCTCGCCGCTCGCCTGCAGCGCGTGCGACGGCGAGCGCAGGGTGGCGATCGGCAGCGGCGAACGGATCGTCGCGTTCAGCGTGAAGGTGGCGCTGCTCTTTCGCCCTTCCTTCAGGGTCGGCTGCGCGATCCAGCCCTCGGCCTTGTGGCTCTCCGACGGCCCCTCCGCGCCGACGCCGCCGTTGTAGCGCGGCCCGACGACGGTCGGGAACACGAAGCGGTAGGTGCCGTCGGTCGGCACGATCGTCTCCGTGTAGCGCAGGTCGACCGCGATCTCGTCGCCCGGCAGCACGTTGGCGATCGCCATCTGCATCACGTTCGGCCGCTTCTGCTCCAGCAGCGACGCGCTTTTTCCCTCGCGTTTCGCCTGGTCGAACTCGCGCCGCGCCTGCTGCTTCTCGCGGATCCGGGCATCGACCACGCGGTCGCCGACGCGCAGGCGCAGCGCGTAGACCGCCGCGCGGGTGGAGGCCGGGAAGACGTAGCGCGCGTCGATCGGCGCGGCTCCCTCGTTGCGATAGACCTGCGTGACGCGCACGTCGGCGATCACGCCGACGATGGTCGCCTCGACCTCGGTGCGCTTCAGCGGCAGGGTGTCGATGCCGGGCGTGCCGCCTTCGACGACAAAGTACGGCGCCAGGCTGCGCGTCGCTGGCGGCTGCTCGGCCGCGAAAGCCGGCAGCAGCGCCGCCAGGCCGAGCGCTGCGATAAGAGTGCGAAAGCCGATCATCGACGCCTCACCGCTTGCGGCTGACCGGCGTGCGATCGAGCGCGGCAACGGGCCTGCTCTTGCTGCCCGCATCGAGTTCGAACTCGACCGCGAACCGCGCCTGCCGGTAGACGAAGCCGTCGGGCACCGTCAGCAGCGCGGTGTGTTCGCCCAGTCCGTCGACCAGCGCCTGGTGCGTCGGCGACGACAGGCGCCGGATCGGCTGCTCGGCCTCGACCAGCACGTCGGCAGTGAAGCGCGGCACCCACGGCGCATCGCGATCGACCGGCAGCGGCAGTTGCAGCCGGTACACGCCGCCCGCCGCGACCACCGGCACCTCGCGCTGCACCTCGACGCTGATCTGCTCGCCGGGTGCAACGACGATCACATCATGTCGCTGCACCAGCCGGCCGGGTGCGGTCTCGGCCTGCTCGGCCACCTGCAGCGAAAGGTCGGCGTCGTCGCACAGCGCCGCCACGTCGGCCCGACCGAGCAGGCCGCCCATATCGCCGCGCACGACGCGCGCCGGCTGCGGCAGCAGGTACTGGACGGAAATGTCGGTGGGCCGGTCGTTGCGCAGCAGCATCAGCGCCTGCACCGAGGCACTGCCGCCGGCGATGCGCACGTCGAGGTGATGTGCGGCGAGCGTCAGGCCGGAATCGGCCACCGATCCGTCGACGGCCAGTACCGCGGCCGCAGTCGGCGTCGCCGCCGGCGGCTGCGCAACTGCCGGCGGCGGCGCATTCAGGCCGAACAGCATGGCGGCGTAGGTCGCGGCGCGACGGGCGCCGTCGAGCAAAACAGCGGATATCGACATCGCTCTTCTTCCCCAGTCCGCGCAGCCACGGCGGCTGCGCCCGGAACGAACTGTGCGCACGGCCCTTGAACCGCGTGCGAAGCACAGCGGAAGGCGACGTGAAGAGACGATGAACAGCCGGCGACGGCTGTGCGTTACCTGCCCGACGACGCGGCGGTCGCGCGCGGCAACTGCAGCGTGGCCACTGCGCCGCCATCCGGATGGTTGGCCAGCCGCGCCGTGCCGCCGTGCAGGGTCGCGACTTCCCTGACGAAGGCCAGGCCGAGCCCGGTGCCCTTCTTGCCGGTATCCGGCCGCGCGGTCGAGAAGAACTTCTCGAACACCCGCCGCTGCGCGAACGGCGGCAGCCCCGGCCCGTAGTCGCGCACGGTGAGCACGATCTGCCGGCCCGCCTCGCGCGCGGTGATCTCGACCGACGAATGCGCCGGCGCGAAGTCGATCGAATTGCGCACCAGGTTCGAGATCGCCCGCTGCAGCAGGAAGGCGTCGCCGCTGGCCAGCAGCGGCTCGGCCACGTCGACCTCGAAGCGCATGTGCTTGCGCTCGGCACTCGGCGCCGCTTCGGTCACCACCAGGCGGACCAACTGCGCCAGCGACACCAGCTCGACCCGCTCGAGCGCGCCGCGTCGCTCGAGGCTGGTCAGCTCGAGCATCCGCTCGAGCAGGTCCTGCGCGCGCGCGACCTGCTCGACGATGTTGCCGGCGAAGCGCGCCCGCGCCGGTTCCGACATCGGTTCGCGCAGCAGTTCGGCGGCGCCGCGGATCGCCGCCAATGGGCTCTTGATCTCGTGCGCCAGCGTCTGCACGTACTGCTCGGCATAGCTGCGGCCGGCCAGCGCATCGCGCGCCTCGGCCACCGAGGCGCGCAGCGCGTGGGCCATCAGCCGCAGCCGCGCCGCCAGCGACCCGGCTCCCTCGTGGCGCAGCGCCCGCCACAGGTCGCCGATCAGGCCGAGCGGCCGCAGCAGCCAGATCAGCGCGAAGGCGAGCGCGGCCAGCAGCGCGCCGCCCGAGATCAGGCCGACCTGGACCAGCTTGGCGCGCGCGTTGGCGATGAAGGGGGCGAACGATTCGATCGGCTTGCCGACGCTGACCATGCCGACGATGTCCTCGCCGGCCTCGGCGTTCGCACCGCGGCCGCGCTCGCGGATCGCCGCGCCGACGTACATCACCGCCGAGCCCGTGTCGTCGTCGGCAGCCAGCGTCGTGCGCGCGCCGTAGGCGCCGGCCAGCGTCAGCCTCACGTCGCGCCAGTCCAGGTAGCTCTTGCCGACGTCGCGGCCGCGCGAGTCGAACAGCACGATGCCGTTGCGGTCGGTGACGTAGACGTGCAGGTTCACGCGCGTCTTCTCGATGTCGAAGATGCGCGCGTACACCGGCCGCTCGGCCAGCTGCGCCAGCGTGCGCTCCAGCTCGTCGGTCGGGATCACGCCGCTGAACGTGCGCCGCTCGAGCAGCGTGGCCAGCAGCTGCGCGGTGTCGACCAGCGACTCCTCGGCCGACTCGCGGTAGCGCGGATCGATGTCGGCGGCAACGCGATACAGCAGCAACCCGACTGCCGCCAGGTAGACGACGAAGATGCCGATGAAGACGCGCGAGCGGCGGCTCAAGCTTCTTCCCGCAGCGAATACCCCATGCCCCGGTGCGTGACGATCGGGTCCTCGTCCGGGGCGACCGCGCGCAGCTTGGCGCGCAGCGTCTTCACGTGCGCGTCGACGGTGCGGTCGAAAGCGGCGCCAGGGTCGTCCCAGGCGCGCTCCATCAGCTCGTCGCGCGAGAAGACGCGGCCCGGGCGCTCGACGAGCACCTTGAGCAGCCGGTACTCGATGCGCGACAGGTCAAGCGGCGTGCCGTGGAAGCGGATCAGCTTGCGCTCGTCGTCGACCGCGAACGCTGCCGCCGCAGCCGGCGCCGCTGGCGCAAAGGCCGTGCGCTGCGCCCGCCGCAGCACGGTGCGCACGCGCGCCACCAGTTCGCGCGGCGAGAACGGCTTGGCGACGTAGTCGTCGGCGCCGAGTTCGAGGCCGACCACGCGATCGATCTCGCCCGAGCGCGCGGTGAGGAAGATCACCGGCAGCGCCGGATGCGCCGCCTGCAGCCGGCGGAACAGCTCGAAGCCGTTGATGTCCGGCAGGCCGATGTCGACGATCGCCAGCGCAAACGGCGTGCTTGCCGCCGCCGCCAACGCTGCTTCGCCGCTCGCTACCCACTGAGGCGCGAAGCCGTCGGTGGCCAGCGCGTAGACGACGGTATCGGCAATCGCCGGCTCGTCCTCGACGAGCAGGATCGCTGCAGTCATGACGACAGACGATAGCCGACCACGGCCACCGCTTCAGGAGACAAGCTTCAGCGGCAGCGAGATCTGCGGCTCACGGCCCGAGATGACGATACGGTTGCGCCCGCCACGCTTGGCCTGCAGCAGCGCGCGATCGGCCGCGGCCAGCAGTTCCGCCAGACCATCGAGCCCGTTCCAGGTGGCGATTCCGGCCGAGAAGGTCTGCTTCTCCGGCATCAGCGGCTGCAGCCGCTCGACCATGCGCTCAGCCTGCTCCTCGTCGCAGGCCGGCAGCACGAGCGTGAACTCCTCGCCGCCGTAGCGGGCCAGCAGATCGGACGGCCGCAGCTGGCGCAGCCACGCCTGCGCGGCGTTGCGCAGCAGCGCGTCGCCGGCGGCGTGGCCGCGGCGATCGTTGAAGCGCTTGAAGTGATCGAGGTCGATCATCACCACCGTCAGCACGTACTTCTGCCTCGCTGCGCGCGCCATCTCCTGCGGCAACCGCTCGTCGAGGGTGCGCCGGTTGGCCACGCCCGTGAGTCCGTCCTCGCGCGCCAGCTGGGTCAGTTGCGTCATCAGCGAGGCGTTGGTCGTCAGGGAGCGCCACGCCACCACGGTCAGCAGCAGGCCGAGCGCCAGACCCACCGCCCCGGCGGCAAACACACTGATGCGCGCAAATTGATCGGCCCGCTGCTCCACGCGCGCCGCATCATCGATGCGCGCCCGTCGCGCGGCGAGCAGATTGCCGAGCGCGTTGTTGATGGTCTCGAACTCGCCTTCCGCCACGGCCGCCAGTCGGCTGCGCATCTGGGCCGGGTCCGCCGTTGTCCCTTGGCGTTGCCATTCGCGGGCCAGCGCCAGCAGGTGCGTGGTCGCTTCGTCGGCACGGGTGAGGTCGCGTCCCGAAAATGCCTCCGGCTCGAGCTTGCGCAAGGCGGCCAGTTCGGCGCCGAGCGCCTCGAGGCTTTCGGTGAGCCTCTGCAGCGCCTCGGACAGCTGCTCGGCACGCAGCGCCGTGTCGGCGCTGCGTCCGGTGATACGGACCAGATTGCGATTCACGCGCGCCGCGGCCTGCTCGGCATCGAGCGACCGCGCCGCCAGGTCGAGGGCCTGCGCGTACCTCTCGTGCAGCGCCGCGTCTTCCCGCGCCGCGCCCACCGCGAACAGCCCTCCCGCCAGGACCAGCAGGATTGTCGCCAGGAGCAGGCCGTTCCTTGCCCAGCGGGCCTTCGCCGACGAGAGAAGCGTCAGCGGCAACCGCGCCCCCTGCTGCTGCCGTGCCCGGGCTGCATCGTGCCGGCTCGCCGCGGCGGCAATGCGACTGAGACGTTACTCACGCTGGTAGTCACACCCCCCAGGTGACATCGACGCGCGTTTTCTGCGCAGCGCGCAGCATTTCGAGCAGCGGGTGCGCGCGCTGGGCCAGCGTGATCGCGCGCGCGCCTTCTTCGGCGGCCGGCTCGCCGCGCCGCTGCGCCTGTTCGGCTTCCTCGCGCGCCTGCTTGACCTGCGCCTTCTCCTCCTCGACCGCGGCGGCGAGTCGACTGAGCGCATCGCCGACCTGCTCGGCGCTGATCACCCCGCGAGGCGTGTCCTGCTTGCCGATGATGGCCAGGATGCGGCGCGCGGTCTCGGCGAACATGAAGATCTCGCCGGCGGCTTTGGAACGGAACACGACCAGGGCCATGGAACCCTCAAATGGTGTGCGATTGCAGCCAGTCTAGTCGACCGGCGCCCGCCGATATACTTGCTGCCTTCGATCCAGCAACGCGATCAACGGAGAAATTCATGGGCAAAGGCGACCTGCGCAGCCGGCGCGGCAAGATCTACAACGGCAGCTACGGCAAGACCCGTCCGGGTCGCGCGCCCAAGAAGAAGGAAGAGGGCGCGGCCAAGGCTGCCGCCCCCCGTACGCGCAAGTAGCAGTTCGGCGCGCAGCCGAAGAGCCGGGGCAACCCGGCTTTTTTCTTCGTGGGACTGCCCCGCATTGTCGTTGTCGCGACATTCGTCGCGCTGGTTGCCGCCTGCAGCCCGCGCTTCGACTGGCGCGAGAACCGGCAGCCGGCAGCCGGATACGTCGTGGCGCTGCCGGGCAAGGCGCAGACCGCGATGCGCGAGATCGTCTTTGAGCACCCCGGCGGGGCGGTGCGCGCCGAAATGACGATGCTTTCCACCGGGGTCGGCGCGTCGCTGTTCGCGGTCGGCAGCGTGAGCCTGCCGCCGTTCGCGGTCGATTCGCCGACCGCGCTGGACGCCACGCTGGCCTGGTTCAGCGAAGGCCTGCTGCGCAACGTGCAGGCGAAGCGGGCTGTCCCCGAGGAAACCGGCGCACCGGCCGGGCTCGGCACGCGCACACTGCGGGCCGCGCGGGCCTTCTCGGCCCCAGGCTCGGCCGGCAGCGGCCGACCGGCGCGACTTGCGGTGCGCCTGTACGTGGTCGATGATCGCCTTTTCCAGCTCGTCGCCCTGGGCGCCGAAGGCGAAATCCCGCCGCAGGCGCTGGAGACGTTCTTCGACTCGTTCCGACTCACGCCCTAGCGGGCGCCGGCCGGCACACAAGCGCGACGCAGCCGGCCGCGCAGCAGCGGCCCGGCCCGACATCACTTCGCAACGGAGGTCCGAATGAAGCTCGAGAACCCGCTGACCGGCACGATGGTCTCGCTGGACGAATGGTGGATGCCGTTCACCGCAAACCGGCAGTTCAAGGCGGCGCCGCGGCTGCTGGCCAAGGCCGACGGCATGTACTACTGGACGCCGGACGGCCGCCAGATCCTCGACGGCACGGCGGGCCTGTGGTGCATCAACGCCGGGCACAACCGCAAGCCGATCGTCGAGGCGGTGCAGAAGCAGGCGGCGACGATGGACTACGCGCCGCCGTTCCAGGTCGGCCATCCGGTGGCGTTCGAGGCGGCCACCGCGGTGGCCAACGTCGCGCCGGCGGGGATGCGGCACGTCTTCTTCGTCAACTCCGGTTCGGAAGCGGCCGACACGGCGATCAAGATGGCGATCGCTTATCACCGCGCCAAAGGTGAGCCGAGCCGGCGCATCATCATCGGCCGCGAGCGCGGCTACCACGGGGTGAACATCGGCGGCACGATGGCCGGCGGCATCCCCGGCAACCGCAAGGTC
>Ga0209253_10003189_pt1 | contig 14434 bp, 13 predicted proteins | sample FrelakmetBRP12BR_FD_187145 | JGI IMG/M metagenome (GOLD analysis project Ga0209253, IMG submission 187145) | Freshwater lake sediment microbial communities from the University of Notre Dame, USA, for methane emissions studies - BRP12 BR (SPAdes)... | ecosystem: Environmental > Aquatic >...
ACCGGGACGGAACGGTGGCTGCGGTGCTCGAGGGCGACAACGTCCACTTCGTGCCGGCCAGCTCCGCGCTGCGCGTGCTGGATCGCAGGACGCAGAAGGCACGCGCGCCGAGCACGGCGGATTTCGTCGAGTACGTCCGCCTCGCCGACGGCCTGAAGAACATCTCCTACCTGTCCACGGCATTCATACCGACGGACATCCCGCAGGACGTGGCCGACGTCTGGCGGCTCTACCTGGTGCTCGCGCACTCGAAGCGCCCGGTGGTCTCCGGCGCGTTCACCGCCTGGGGCGTGCCGCGCATGGGCCAGGTGATGGCCATGTTTCGCGACGGTCGCGAGGACCTCGTGCGGCGGCCGATGTCGATTTTCACCTGCTGCCCGAACACGCCGCTGCGCTGGGGCGAGGATCCGGTCGCGAACATCATGGACTGTGCAGAGTGGGGCATCCCGATCGAGATCGTGCCCGTGCTGCTGCTCGGCATGATCTCGCCGGTCACGACGGTCGGCGCGCTGGTGCTGCACACCGCCGAGGTGCTCTCCGGCCTCGCCATCGCGCAGGCCGTGCGGCCCGGTACCCCGGTGGTCTTCGGCGGCGCGCCCGCGTCCTTCCACATGCGCCTCATGAGCAACCCGATGACGGCGGTCGAGGCGCTGCAGCTCTACTGCGGCTATGCGCAGGTCGCGAAGCGGCTCAAGCTGCCGTGCCAGGCCTACATGGCGCTCTCCGATTCCAAGTTCAACGATCCGCAGGCCGGCATGGAGACGGGCGTGGGTGCCTTCCTCGCCGCGAGCGCCGGCATCAACTCGGTCTCGGGACCCGGCATGCTCGACTTCGTAAACTGCTTCAGCTTCGAGAAGCTGGTGTTCGACGACGAGATCGTCGCCCACGCCAGGCGTTTCGTGCGGCCCGTGGAGGTGCGCGGCGACCTGCCCGCCGGCGATTTGATCGCAGAGCTGGTGCGCGACCACCACCTGCTCACGTCGGAGCACACGCTCGAGCACTGGCCCGGTGAGCTGTACCTGCCGGGCCCGACACTGGATCGCACGAACTGGGACCAGTGGGCGGAGCAGGGCTCCCGCGACTGGCGCGCCCGGGCCAACGAGGTCATCGACGAGACGCTGGCGAACTACGAGGTCGAGCCGCTCGAGCAGCGGGTGCACGACGAGATCCAGCACCTCATACGCAGCACGAGCAGCGACCCCGGCGTGGTCCTGCCTGCCTTCACGGAGAGTGCGCATGGCTGACTACGCCCTCATGAACCAGCTGCTCTTCGAGGGGCAGCAGGATCCCGTGAAGAAGATGACCGAGGACGCGCTGGCCGAAGGACGTCCCGCGATGGAAGTGCTCGAGGAAGGGCTCATCGCCGGCATGCGCGTCGTGGGCGAGGACTTCAAGCACAACCGCGTGTTCGTGCCCGAGGTCCTGCTCGCCGCGCGCGCCATGAAGGCCGGCCTCGCCGTGCTGAAGCCGCACCTGGTGTCGAACCGCAGCGAATCCTCCGCGCTGTCCGCCACCATCGTGCTCGGAACGGTGAAGGGCGACCTGCACGACATCGGCAAGAACCTCGTGGGCATGATGGCAGAGGGCGCCGGCTTCACCATCGTGGACCTCGGGACCGACACGTCTGCCGAGCGGTTCATCGCCGCCGCCAGGGAGCACCGGGCACGCATCGTCGGCATGAGCGCGCTCCTCACCACGACCATGATCTACATGCGCACCGTGGTGCAGAAGTTCGAGGAAGCGGGAATGCGCGACGTGAAGCTCTGCATCGGCGGCGCACCGACCAGCGCGGATTACGCGAAGCAGATCGGCGCCGACGGTTACGCGGCCGATGCGGCGAGTGCCGTGGAACTCTTCAAGCGACTCATCTCCGAGCGGGCGGTCGCCGCGCCGTGACCCCGCCGGCCGTAACGACGGCTGCCGGGGACGCGACAGTCACGATCGACGGCGTCACCGGGCCGGCCCCGCTCGGCCAGAGCCTGTTCGACTGGGCGGAATCGCGGCAGATCGCAGTCCCGACCTCGTGCCACAAGCAGGGCAAGTGTCGCGAGTGCCTGGTCGAAATCGAAGCGGGCGCGGAATTCCTGAGCGAGCCTGCGGCGCAGGAGAGTCACCTCGAGGGCAGGTTCCGCCTGGCCTGCCGCACGCGCGTCGCAGTCCCCGGCGAGGTCAGGGCGCATACGCTGCGCCGCGGGTCCATGCGCATCGAGACGGATTCCGCCGCGGAGCAAGACGAGCGCGTCGCGGTGGAGCCAGCCGTCACCCGGGACGGGCGGCACATCCTGCTCGACGGGGAACCCATCGCCGAATCGGACGGGCCGATCCACGGCCTCGCGCTCGATCTCGGCACCACGACGGTCGCGCTGCGCCTGCACGACCTCGAAACCGGGCGACTGGTGGCGACGCGATCGTTCGAGAATCCGCAGCGCTTCGGCGGCTCGAACGTGATGTCCCGCATCCACTACGACGGCGCGCACCGCGGCCGACTGCTGCAGCGCACGCTGCTCGGCTACCTGACTCACAGCATCGAGTCGCTGCCCGTGGATCCGGCGACGATCTACGAGCTCGTGGTCGCAGGCAACCCCACCATGCGCGACCTGCTGTTCGGGCTCGACGTGCAGGGACTGGGAGTATTGCCGTACCGCTCCGTCACCGAGGCGGCCCTGGGTGAGGGCCGCGCGACCACGACCAGCCTGCACGCCGCCGCGAAGAGATTGCGACTGCCGGTGCATCCTTCCGCACGCGTCTACGGCCTGCCGCTGGTCGGGAGCCACGTGGGCGCCGACGCGGCCGCCTGCCTGCTCGCGACCAGGATGGCCGAGGGCAGCGAGATCTGCGCACTCCTCGACATCGGCACCAATACCGAAGCCTTCTTCGGCAATGCCGGTCGCATGCTCGCGGCGTCGTGCCCGGCCGGACCGGCCTTCGAGGGTGGCGGCGTGGGCTGCGGCATGCCGGCGCTCGATGGTGCCGTCGAACGCGTGTCGCTCGACGACGATGGATCGATGCGCATCGAAACCGTGGGAAACGCCGCGCCCGCCGGCATCTGCGGATCGGGCCTCGTGGACCTGATGTCGGAACTCCGCCGCGCCGGTCGCATGAACGGGCAGGGGCGGTTCATCGAGTCCGAGGCACCTATTCCGCTCGATGCCGCCGGCCGCGTGTCGGTGAGCGAGGCTGACGTCAACGAGCTCGCGCAGGCGAAGGGCGCCAACGCGGCGGGCCTGCGCGTGCTTGCCGACGAATACGGTGCGGACCTCGATCGCGTCGACCGGCTCTACCTCGCCGGCGGTTTCGCTCGTCACCTGGACGTGGACGCGGCCTGTCGCATCGGGCTCATACCGGACCTGCCGCGCGACCGGATCGTCAAGCTCGGCAACGCGGCGCTTGCGGGCGCCTCCATCGCGCTGCTGTCGCGGCGCCGGCGCGAGGACCTAGAGGCGATCGTGCGACGCGTCGAACTGGTCCGGCTGGAGGCGCACCCGCAGTTCTTCGAGTTCTTCGTGCAGGGCTGCCAGTTCGAGACCTTCGGAGCCGCCACGTGAGCGCCGCGACGATCCTGCACATCTCGGCCGGGGATGCGGCCGCGGGCGTGTCCGATGCGGAATTCAAGCGCCTGATCGGGATTCCGCGCGGCCGCGAGGTGTCCGAAGAGGTGGCCGCGCGCGCGGGTCTTGCGCGCCCCTGGTACATCGAACACGGGCGGCCGTTCGTTGCCACACGTCGCATCGAGTTGCGGGACATCGGGGTCGCCTCGGTGACCCTAGGGACCGGCGAGGTGATCACGGGTGCCGCGCTCGCCGAGAGGCTGCGGGACGGCGAGGCTCACGCGCTCGTCGCCCTCGCCGTGAGCGCCGGCTGCGAGGTGGCCGACGAGGCGGCGCGCCTCTGGGCCGCCGACCGCCTGGACGAGTCCTACTTTCTCGACAGGTTCGCGACCGCGGTCGCAGAGCAGCTGGTCTGGCAGGCTTCGGCAGCGTTGTGCGGTGATGCCACGGCGGCGGGCGAGGGGCTGCTGCCTCACATTTCACCGGGCTGCGGTCGGTGGGAGATTTCGGCCCAGCAATCGCTGATGGCGCTGCTGCTCGGGGTGTCTCCTCCGGCGGGCCGCGATGCGGACCCAGCCGGCCACGATCCGGATGGCGTCATGACCATCGGCCCCCTGACGCTGCTCGAGACCGGGGCGCTCCGCCCGCAGCACTCGTTGCTCGCCGCGCTCGGTGTGACGCGCCGTGCTATCGTCGCGACACCCGAGTTCTCGTGCCGCAGCTGCGACCTCGCTCACTGCCGATACCGCAGGGCCCGCTGCGCGCGAGAGACTCCCGTGCCCAGGGTGATTGAATGACGCAACCCTCATTGCTCGAAGCGCTCAAGACGCGCGTTCTGCTCGGCGACGGCGCCATGGGCACGCAACTCCAGGATGCAGGCCTCGAATCGGGGCATTGCGGCGAGGCCTGGAATCTCGACCATCCGGACCGGGTGCTCGGAATCCAGCGCCGCTACGCGGAGGCGGGTTCCGACGTGATCCTCACCAACACCTTCGGGGCCTGCAGGATCATGCTGGATCGGCACGGCGAGGGCGCGCGCACCGCCGACATCAACCGCGCGTCGGTGGCGATCGCGCGAGAGGCGCTGGGCGGGCGTGGCTACGTGCTCGGGGACATCGGGCCGTTCGGCGGCCTCATGGAACCCTACGGCGAGATAGCGCGGGTCGCCGTCGAACGGGCGTTCCGCGAGCAGGCGCGTGCGCTCGTGGAGGGCGGCGCGGACGGAATCATCATCGAGACCCAGACGGCCTTCGAGGAAGTCGAGATCGCGATCGCCGCGGCGCGCGAGGCCGGCGCGCAGGTCGTGATCGCGTCCTTCGCGTTCGATCGCATGCTCGACGAGGACGACGTTCGCACCATGATGGGCATCGGGCCGGAGCAGGCCGCGGAGTTCATGGCGAGGCATGGCTGCGACATCGCGGGATTGAACTGCGGCACGGGCGTGGACATGCGCTTCGCGGCCGACATCACACGGCGTTATCGCGCCACCTGCGGGCTGCCGGTGATGGCGCAGCCGAACGCCGGCGCGCCGGTGCTCGAGGACATGAAGGTGCTCTACAAGCAGACGCCGGAAGAGATGGGCGAGGGCCTCATGGGACTGCTCGCCGCGGGACCGCGCATCGTGGGCGGCTGCTGCGGAAGCACCCCCGCCCACATCCGGAGATTCCGGGAAATTCTCGACGGCAAGGCGGGGGGAGAGCGCGCATGAGAGTGACGATTCCTGCGGACGAGGCGCTCCTCGACACCTACCTGCCGGCGGCGAAGCCCGACGGGTCCGGCGTCGGGGCGAACTATGCCGACCAGGTGCTCAAGCTCATGAAGCAGACGCTGCCCGATGGCCGCAAGCTCGTGGCGAAGCGCCGCGGGCTCAAGCTGTCGGTCACGATCGGCGAGCGTGCCGGTCACGCGATCATGCGCCGCATCGAGCACGGACCCGACGCGCGCGTGATCTTCGAGCGCGCGCTCGGGGATGCGGCGCGCGAAGCCGGGGCCGAGTTCAGCCGCGAGCCGGGTGCGCTGCACCTGGACCTGTGACGCCGGTGAACGTGCATCCGACGGCCATCGTCGAGGAGGGAGCGCGGCTCGGCGACGGTTGCGTGATCCACGCATACGCGATCGTCACGCGCCACGCGGTGCTCGGCGACGGCGTCGTCGTGCATCCACATGCGGTGGTGGGCGGCGATCCACAGGATCTGCACTTCGATACGTCCCTGGCCACCGGTGTTCGCATCGGCGCGCGCACGGTGATCCGCGAGCACGTGACGATACATCGTGCAACCAAGCCCGACGGCTGGACCGAAATCGGCGCCGACTGCTACCTGATGGTCGGCAGCCACGTCGGGCACGACTGTTGCCTCGCGGACAGCGTGATCATGGCCAACGACGTGCTGCTCGCGGGCCACGTGCACGTGGGTGAGGGCGTGTTCATCGGCGGCGGGGCCGGGATCCACCAGTTCTCGCGGATCGGCGTGGGCGCGATCGTGGGAGGGGCGGCACGCATCTCTCTGGACGTTCCGCCTTTCTCGATGGCGACGGAACGCAACGAAATCGTCGGGCTCAACGTCGTCGGCCTGCGCCGCCGCGGCCTGCCGCGCGCGACGGTCGAGGAGCTCAAGAAGGCGTTTCGCGCCGTCAACGTCCCGGTCGGCAACATGCGCGATCTTGCGGCCGCCGCGCTTGCGAGCGGCGACTACGCTAGCGCGGAGGCCCGGGGCTACCTGGAGTTCTTCGGCGCGGGCCGGCGCAAGATCGCGCGCGCACGGCGCGGCGCCGCCGTGGCGGAGTCGAACGACTGATCACCCGGCGGACCCGGAGGCGCGTGAACGACATGAGAGCCGTCGTGCTTGGAGCGATCCTGTTCGCCGTGGTGAGTGCGGCCGTGCCGCCGGCCGTCGCCGCGGGCGATACTGCGACCGACCATGCAGCGGCCGATTCGCGGATCGCCGCGGCCGAGCAGGCGTTTCTCGAGTTCCTCGATGCGCATGGAGCGCTCGCCATCGTCGAGTCCGGCCTCGATGCCCGGTATCTCGGCCGGGATCGCGGGGAGTGGGCGGCGTTCGCAGGCTCGAAGCGCCGCCTGCTCGATGCGGACCTGTCGGCCCTCTCGGGCCGGACACTGTCGCCAGGCGACGCCCGGGCCGTTGGGGCAATGCATGCCTCGCTGGATGCCCTGGCCGTGGAGGACGAGACCACGGGCGTGCTCGAGCCCGCGTGCGGCGATGCCGGGGATCGAAGGCTCGACTACGCGAGGCTGCGCGCCGCGCTCGTGGCCTGTTACGTCAAGTTCGGCAATGCGCTCGCCTTCGAGGGTGGATCCATCGACCGCGGTACCGCATTGCAGCTGCTGCACGTGGTCGACGAGCCCGCGCGACGCAAGTCCCTGTTCGATTCCTTCCTGCCGCTGTGGCAGGCGCTGTACGGCGACGGCGGGACGGCGAGCCCGTACCGTCGCATGATCGCGATGGCGGCGTTGGAGGCGGCGAAGCATGGTTCCGAGATCGATGCCGCGGCCCGCGCGCTCGGCGTGGGCGCGGCGGGCGTCGAGCAATGGCTCGTGGAGATCCTGGATGCGTGGCGGCAGGCGAGCGACCCGGGCATGGTCGAGCCCTGGGATTACCGCTACGCGAACAGCGCGGCCAATCGCGAACTCGCTCCGCGGATTCCGCCGGAGTCGCTCCTTCCGGTAAATGAACGTTTCTACAGGGACCTGGGCGCGGATCTCGGGCAGCTCCGGGTCATGTTCGACCTTGCGCCCAGGGCTGGAAAGTCTCCGCTCGCGTACACGGACTTCGTGACGCGAGGCCGCATGTCGGGTGGCCAGTGGCAGGCGTCCCTCGCGCGCGTGGTCGGGACGTATCCGGCGGGCGGGCTCTTCTCACTGAACGAGCTGGTGCACGAGAACGGCCATGCGGTGCACCTGAGCGCGATCCACAGCCGACCTGCCTACATGGACTGGCCGGACACGCTGTTCACGGAAGCGTTCGCCGACGTGCCGTCGTGGAGCGTCTACGAGCCCGCGTGGCAGCGGCGCTACCTCGGTGCGGCGGCGGGTGAGACCGCGTCGCTGCGTGCGCTCTTCGGCGACGTGATGCTGGACGTGGCCTGGGCGCTGTTCGAGCTGCGATTGCTGCGGGATCCCGGTGCGGATCCCAACGTCGTCTGGACGGCGATCACCAGCCGCTACCTGCACGTCGTGCCGCATCCCGAGGTTCCATGGTGGGCAATGCGCGTGCAGCTCGCGAGCGACCCGGGTTACATGGTGAACTACGGGCTCGGCGCGATGCTCACGGCCGAGATGCGGCAGCGCACGACCGAGGCGGAGGGGTCCTTCGATTCCGGTAACCCCGCCTGGTATGCCTGGACGAGCGAGCACCTGCTGCGCTACGGATCGGAGCGCGATACCCGGTCCCTGATGCAGGACCTGCTCGGGCGGCCGGTATCGCCCGCGGCGTTGCTGGCGCAGATCGCGCGGTGCCGCGCGGCGGCGCCGGGTCCTTCCCCCGCGGCTGCGGACTGAGTAGCCGTCCGTCGGCCAACGGCAGTCGTTTCAATCTGTCGGCGCAACCTGGCGCGTCGCGTGCCTCGGCGCACGGCGCAGGGGGCACATTCCCCGGCAGCAGGCCCTACGCGTAGCTCACGTAGCGCGGCTCGTACATCTGCGATCGCACGTAGTCGAGCAGGTCGGCCGGCCGCTCCATTCCCGCGAGGTCGCTGCGGTAGGCTACGTCGGCGACCGATGCAGCGATGTGCGCGGACACGTCACGGACGCGGTTCAGCGGCGGGTAGAGGCTGCCCTGCGCGAGGTCGGCCTCGCTCACGTGCTCTGCAAGCGTGCGCGCGGCGGCCATGAACATCTCGTCCGTCACGCGCGAGGCGCGCACGGCGACGACGCCTAGGCCGACGCCCGGGAAGATGTAGGAGTTGTTGCCCTGCCGCGGCACGTAGCGCTTGCCGTCGAGCGTGACTGGGTCGAACGGGCTGCCCGAGGCGAAGAGCGCCTTCCCGCCCGACCACGCATAGGCCTGTTCGGCGGTGCACTCGGACTTCGACGTTGGATTGGACAGCGCAAACACGATGGGCCGCTCGTTCAGCCGGGACATCTCCTCGATCACTTCACGCGTGAACATGCCGGGCGTGGCGCCCACGCCAACGATTGCAGTCGGGCGCAGTGCCTTGACCGCGCCGAGGAAATCGGCAATTGGCGCATGCTCGTGCGCGTAGGGCTGCTTGTGCGATGCGAGGCCCTGCCGGCTCGCGACCACGAGTCCCTTTGAGTCCACCATCCAGCAGCGCCTGCGCGCCGCGCTCTCGTCCATTCCCTCGTCCATCATGGCAGACACGAGCAGGTCCGAGATGCCGGTGGCCGCCTCGCCGGCACCCAGGCAGAGGAAGGTCTGCTCCGACATCGTCTTGCCGGTCACCCGCAAGGCCGAGAACACGCCGGCCACGGTCACGGACGCCGTGCCCTGGATGTCGTCGTTGAAACTACAGATCCTGTCGCGGTACCGGTTCAGCAGCCGGAAGGCATTGTGGTTGGCGAAGTCCTCGAACTGCACCACGATGCCGGGGAATACTTCCTGGGTCGCCGCGACGAATTCCTCGACGAGTTCGTCGAACGCCTCGCCGGTCAGGCGTTTCTGCCTGAGGCCGAGGTAGAGCGGATCGCGGAGCAGGGCTTCGTTGTTCGTCCCGGCGTCGAGCATCACCGGCAGGCAGCGGCGCGGATGGAGGCCTGCGCAGGCGGTGTAGAGGGCGAGCTTGCCGATGGGGATGCCCATGCCGTTCGCGCCCAGGTCGCCGAGACCGAGGATGCGCTCGCCGTCGGTGACCACGATCATCGCGGCCTCGCGGTGCGGCCAGTTGCGCATGACCTGGGCGATGCGTCCGCGGTCCGCCGCGGAAATGAACAGCCCGCGCGGCCGGCGGTAGATGTGGCCGAACTGCTGGCAGGCGAGGCCGACGGTCGGCGTGTAGATGATCGGCATCATCTCGTCCGGGTTCTCGACGATGACCCGGAAGAAGAGCGCCTCGTTCCGGTCCTGCAGTGCCTCGATCAGGATGTACTTCGCGAGCGGCGTCTGCAGCCTGTGGAAGTTCTCGAGCACCCGGGCGACCTGGTCCTCCTGCGTGCAGATGTGGGGTGGCAGCAGGCCGCGCAGCCCGAGGGCGTCGCGCTCGTCCTCGGTGAAGGCCGTGCCCTTGTTCAGCGTCGGGTCGCGCAGCAGCGCGGTGCCGCGCGGGAACCATTCCGGCAGGGGGGGTGGCAGGGGGCGTCGAGTGCGATCGGACTGCATGGCGTGCTCCGGCATCCGGGTGTGGGTGGCCGGGCGGTGCGGCCCGCCGGCCTGCCGCGATCCTAGGCGCGGCTCACGGCGAGTCAACGACGGGAACCCGGTAGCGGGCTGCGGATTGCCGCAGGTCGGCGATGAGGTGCTTGACGCCGCCGCGGGCCGCGCTCTTCGCCGCCAGCCGGTCCTCGGCGACGCTCCCCGGCGCCTCGGGAAGCCGCCGTCGGGTCGAACCCGTGCCGCCGTCGGGGGGAGTTGGTACTATTTCCCCACCATTCGGGAGACCACACATGCATCACATCGGAAAAGCCGCACCGGCCGGCGGGTTCGCCGGCGTCGTCGCTTTCATCACGTTGACCCTCTTCACCGGCGCCAGCGCATACGCGGACAGCCCGGACCAGCAGCGGTCACAGATCGACAGGATGGCGCAGCAGACGCTGCAGGCCCTCTACGCACAGCAGCCTTCGGCGGCCCGCGCCATCAGGGAATCGGCCGGCTATGCGGTGTTCAGCGACATGAGCACCAAGATCTTCTTTGCGGGCGGGGGCGGCGGCAAGGGCGTGGCGGTGAACAATGCGTCCGGCCAGGAGACCTTCATGATGATGGTCTCGGTCTCCGCGGGGCTCGGCATGGGCGTCGCGAAGAACCACCTGGTCTGGGTCTTCCAGACGCCGGAGGCGTACGCGAATTTCGTCAACACGGGCGTGGAACTCGGCGCCGGCGCGAACCTCACGGTGAACCCCGGCGCGGGCGGCGGCCTGTACGACGGTGCGGTCGAGGCTTCGCCCGGGGCGTGGCTGTACCAGCTCTCGGACGCGGGCCTGGTACTCGAGCTGACGGTGCAGGGCACCAAGTACTTCAAGGACACTGATCTCAACTGAGATGATTGCCGGCCCTGGCGGGCCGACGGGAGAATGCTGCCATGAAAGTACGGTACGGAATTTTCGCCTTCGCACTGCTCGCCGCGGCCGCGAGCGCTTCTGCAGGTGAAGTCATCAGCGTCGTCGAACACGCCGATACGGACGCCGTCACCGACACGGGCGCCAAGGGCGACTCGGCCGGCGACGTCCTCACGTTCGCGAATCCGGTGTTCGACAAGGCGAACAAGGCGCAGGTCGGGACCGACCAGGGTTACTGCGTGCGGACCGTCGTGGGCAAGGCCTGGGAATGCAATTGGACGATGTCGCTCAAGGACGGTCAGATCACGGTGGAAGGGCCGTTCCTGGACACGGGCGACTCGGTCCTCGCGATCACCGGCGGCACCGGCAAGTACGCCGGCGCGCGCGGCCAGATGAAGCTGCACGCGCGCGACGCGAAGGGCACGGCGTACGATTTCGCCTACGAGTTGCAGTGACGCAGGAAGGGTCGACGCAACCGACGCAGGCGAGTGTGGACACCCGCGAGCAGCGGGCCGCGGTGGAGCGCGCGCTCATGGACCATGCGAGGGCCCATGCTTCGCGGGAACACGAGCCGCCGCCGCGCCTGCTGCGCAACACCATTGGTTTCGCGGTGACGCTCGCGCTCCTGGCCATCGTGCTGCTCGGGCTCGACGCTTTCCTGACCGCCATGCAGAAATACATGGAGACGAAGGTCGTGGATCCCGCGCCGGCCCCGACCGATCCGATGCCGGCCTACGCAGTTCCAGCGGAGGTCAGTCCGCCACCGCCGGCGGATCAGGGTCCTCGTCCCAGCCCGGCTCAGGCTCCGGAAACTTCGCAAGCCACTCCCTGATCAGCCGGACGTGCTCGCGCTCGTCGGCCGCCATCTCGAGCGCGGCTTCCCGGACGTCCGCGGGAACCTTCGCGGCAGCGAAGTGCTCGAAGAACTCGGCCGCCCGTTCCTCGTTGTGCAGGGCCAGCTTGAGCGCGTGGTAAGGCTGCATCAGGTAGTGCAGGTCGCCGTAGTCCGTGGTCTCCGGCCCTTCCGGGGTTTCCCAGTGGAAGGACGCCGTATCGGGCGGCCGGGTCCAGCCCATCTGCGCCGCGATCTGGTCGCCGTGCTTGCCCTCGATCCGCGCGAGCTTGACGAAAAGTTCCGCGACCTCGGCGTTGTGGTGCGTGTCCATCTGCTCGGCGAGCTCCGCGTAGCGCTCGGCCGCCTCGACTTCCATGGCCCAGGCGTAGGCCATGAACTCCTCCACGGTGCGCGGCAGCTTGTGCTTCACAGCGAGAACCTCTCCTCGAATATCGAGGGGTCCTGCGTGGCGCGACGTCCCCGCGGTTCGTAGGGCCTGCGACTGCCGGCATACAGCACGCCGAGATCGAAGCCCGTGTCGCGCAGCATGCGCCGCGCGGCGCGCGCGAGGTCCGAGGTCGGCTTCACGGCATCGTGTTTCACTATCTTCTTCCAGTCCCGTTGTTCGGGACGGAACGTGACGCAGGGCGACAGCACTTCGACGAATGAGAATCCCGGGTGGCGCACGGCCTGGACGATCACGTCTGCCAGCCCGTTGGGATCCCCGGTGAACGCCCGCGCGATGAAGTTGGCACCGGACGACAGCGCCACGACCATGGGGTGGAATTCGCGCAGGCCCGTGCCTTCGGGCGAGAGCTTCGAGTCCCAGTCGGGCTCGGTGGTGGGCGAGGGCTGGCCCTTGGTCATGCCGTACACGCGGTTATCCATGACGATGTAGGTCATGTCCACGTTGCGCCGGCAGGCGTGGAGGAAATGATTGCCGCCGATCGAGTAGCCATCGCCGTCGCCGCCGGTGACGATCACGGTCAGGTCCGGGCGCGCGATCTTGAGGCCCGTTCCGGCCGCGAGCGCCCGGCCGTGCACGCCGTGGAAGCCGTAGCAGCTCGTGTAGGCGGGAATGCGCGAGGAGCAGCCGATGCCGGAAACCACGGCTACGTTCTCGGGCCGGAGTTCCATCTTCGCGAGGGCCTTGGTGAGCGCATTGACGACGCCGAAGTCGCCGCAACCCGGACACCAGACGGGCTTGATGTCGGACTTGAAGTCGGTGTACGTGAGCATGTCGGTCATCCTCGGCTCCACTCGACGAGCCGGCGGTGGATTTCGCCCGGCGTGAACTGCAGGGCGCCTGGACGGTGCAGCGCCGTGACCACGCCCGGCAGGTCGTACTCGGCGCGCAGGTGCCGGAAGAACTGCCCCATGTGGTTCTGCTCGATCACGAGCACCTGGCGGACGCCCTGGAGCGCGGCGGCCAGTCGCAAGGGCTGGGCGGGCGAGAGCAGCCGCAGTGAGACGAGCCGGGCCTCGACGCCGTCTACCCGCGCGCGCGCGAGGCCCTCACGCACGACTCCCGTGCAGGAGCCGAAGGTGAGCACCGCGAGTTCGCCGTCGCCTTCGACGTCGGCCCAGTGTGCCCCGTAGTCGAAGAGCTCGAGCTTGCGGAGTCGCTTGTCGAGCTGCGCGAGGTGGTCGGATCCCTGCGAGGAGGGCGTGCCGCGCTCGCCATGCTCGAGCCCGTCCGCCGTGTACGTCACTCCGGCCGTGCCCGGAATCGCCATCGGCGAGACACCATCGGGCGTGAGCGCGTAGCGACGATAACCGGGCTCGTTCGCTCCCGCGACGAGGCGCGGGGCGGGCCCGGTGTCGGTCACGTCGGGCGGCCGGTCGACGACCGCGCGCGCCTGCCCGAGGAACTGGTCGGAGAGCACGATCGCAGGTGCCTGCAGCGCCTCGGCGAGGCGCACGGCCCATTCCGTCGTGCGCAGGCAGTCCGCCACGGAATTCGGAGCGAGGACGAGGTGCGGCGCGTCCCCGTGCAGGCCGTAGAGGGCGATGTTGACGTCGCCCTGCTCGGACTTGGTGGGAATGCCCGTGGACGGGCCGACGCGCATGACGTCCACCACTACGACCGGCGTCTCGGACGCCACCGCGAGGCCGAGCGACTCGACCATGAGTGCGAGCCCGGGCCCCGAGGTCGCCGTGAGTGAAGGCACGCCGCCGTAGGAGCCGCCGATTGCCATGTTGATGGAGGCGAGTTCGTCCTCGGCCTGCACCAGCGTGCCGCCCACCTCCGCGAGCGCCGGACTCAGCCACTCGAGCAGCTCGGTCGCCGGAGTGATCGGGTACGCGGCCACGAAACGCACTCCGCCCCGGATCGCGCCGTAGCCCGCGGCTTCGTTCCCGGTGATGAGCCAGCGCCGCGAGGTTCGCGCCGGCGGCGGCTCCAGGGTCCAGCGGCGCGGGGAGGCCGAGGCTGCCTCGCGCCCGGCGGCGACAGCCGCAAGGCTGGGCGACAGGGCCGCCGGGCGCTTTGCCAGCGATTTCCCAACCGCCTGCGCGACGGCGTCGTCCGGCAGGCCGACCAGCGAGGCCACGACACCCAGCAGGAGCATGTTGGGGCGCCCGTCCGGGATGGCCTTGGCCAGTTTCTTGAGCGGCGGCGCCGCGCGGGCGGCACCGCTTTGAGTGAAGACCTCGTGCGGTTCGCCCTGGTCGGGATCGCCGACGATGAGGCTGTCCGGCCCGAGCGGGATTTCGGCTCCGAAGCGGTGGATGTTCTCCCAGTCCACCGCCGCCAGGACGTCGAAGCGGTCCGCCATGCATTCGATCGGGTGGCACGCGATCCGGATCATGGCCGCCGCTTCGCCGCCGCGGATCTGGGGGCCGGAGGAGCGCGTCATGATCGCG
>Ga0209253_10003190_pt1 | contig 14433 bp, 10 predicted proteins | sample FrelakmetBRP12BR_FD_187145 | JGI IMG/M metagenome (GOLD analysis project Ga0209253, IMG submission 187145) | Freshwater lake sediment microbial communities from the University of Notre Dame, USA, for methane emissions studies - BRP12 BR (SPAdes)... | ecosystem: Environmental > Aquatic >...
AAACAAAACAGGGGCGCCTTTGAGACTTGCTTTTTGTGTCTCCCAATCCCATTTTGGATCATTGGTTCCATAGGGAATTTCGCGCTTGACAAACCAATCGGGAAAAACTGGCACAATGCGCTTTTCTCCTTGTATGGTAATCTTCGATGGGAGACTCTCTATCAGTCTTGAACTGAAAAGATCGTCTTGGGATCCATCTGTATCGGTGGCAAACCAAACGACAAAAGGAATGGCATAGGTTGCTATACTGATACTGTGAATGGCGCGGGGAAAGTCGATCACAACTGGCTTATTTCTGAACTTGTTCAGCGCCTTGAAATAGGTTTCGATGTGCTTGTTGACAGTTTTGCTCAATTTTGCGATCTGTGTATCCTCTGTTGCCACATCAATATCATTGCGCAGCTTTGGTGTCAACAAATTCACAATGCCGGTCAGCTTTGGTATCACTTTCACAACAGTTGTTTTGAAAGTCGCCAAAAAATTGTCGAAGTTCTCCTTTGTGTCATAATCGTAGGCGCGACGAATTTCCGGCTCGTAGCCAAGACCAAGGGGTTTGGCATATTCCCAAAAGGGATAGTTGGCACTCCACTCTTCAAGTTGTGATATTTTTTGGTTTGTTTCATTCAAAAGGGCAGCATTGGCCGCCACAATTTCATCAAACTTGGCAATGAGATCGAGGAGTTCTTTTGAGCGTCGTTTGATGTCAAGTGTAGTAGTCTTTGGTGTCTCTTTTGGAGGTGGGGGTTTCTTCCGCAGACTTTCAGGGCTTTTTTTCGGCATGTCAGCCGTCTTCTTGGTCTTGGACGGGGCCGGTGTTGGCAGTGCAGGCAAAGGCGCAAACTGTAGGTCGTATTCTGGAACGCCATAAAACGCACGAGCAGCCTCTTTCACGGTATTATCGAAATCGCGGACTGTGAGGTAATGCTGGACAGTGCTTTCTTTGACCCGCTCGTCTTCAGTTTCTGCACTGTAGATCCAAATCTGGCCAGGGGGTTTTGTCTTGACATAAGCTTCAATATCCGTCAAGGTTTCGTCGGGTACATCATAGAAACCAACGATGGCAGAGCCATATTTTTTGATGGCCGTGTCAACTGTGGTTTGCCATTGCTTATCCAGCAAGCCTCGCCTTGCAACGACTGCACCTTTTTGAAGCCATTGATAACGCACGAGCACTTCATCAGGCAAGTTTGTTTGAATGCGCTGTTCTTCATCTAAGGAGAATGACGAACGTATACCCGCACCCGGGTTAAACAACAAGTCAGTGTTTGTTGCACCGAATAGAAGAGGCACATAGATTTTTGTCCAACGCTCGGATAGAGTCTGAAACATACTCCTGAAGCGTTGCAATTCATCCCAATATTGTGCCGAGGCTGTTGCAAATTCACTGGGTTTCGCAAGCATGACGGTTTTGAGAGCATTCAACTTGATTTCCAGATCCTTACTGGCTTGCTCCAAGTTGGTCATGCCCGTTGTGAAAGTGTCCATTTCTTCGCCTTTGAGGCGGTTTGCTTGCCATTGGCGGAGGTCACCAATCCAACGCCTGACTCCTTCGAGTGCTCTCAAATTGTCAGAATGCCATGTTGGATCGGTGGGAACAAGCTTTTTCGAACTAGGTAGAGGGCTGTAGGGAGTGGGTTCAGGTTCCACAGGCAGGGGAACAACAACCGGCATCGGCGTGCAATCATCGGCTGCTGGAGGCGGGACAGGAAAGTCCCGATAGAACCGTGGTTCGTCGTCTCGGTAGCGCTTTGCTCGGCTCTCCAATTGTTGGATAACAGTCATATTGCTTTGGATGTGCAACTCGCCATCAAAGCGCACAGTCTCAAGTTGTTCGACGCGACTGCGATACCATCGGCCGCTGTTACTGCTCAGACCTCGAGCGGCCGCGACTGCTGTCCAAAAAGCATCATACAATGCAACATTCTGAGGATCACGCAGCAATCTTCGGTAGGCCTTGTCTATTTTGTTGTTGAACTTGACATTCTTCGGCACGCGGATGCCGCCATGTGCGCGGTTGAACTCAGCAAGCAAAGCGCGGGCGTGCTCGCGGCTCACAAGTGTGTTTGTCCTGTAGGCCGTGTCAATTTCTTGCATCAACTTCTCAGTGCTGGTGTGCAGATTCACATGATCAGAGCCGCGCTGTTTCACTCCGCTCGCTCCCTGAATGTGCAAGTCGGGCTGTACATCGTCCATCGAGTGCTGTCCAGTGTAGCAGGGCTCCTGCTGACCACAGCATGCATAGATCAGCCGGCCTTCAACACGGATTTGGCCATGGTGCCAATGCGGACTCACTGTGGTGCCGGGCACCTGGCGCTGGTAGGGCGATGGTGCTGTGCGATCATAAAGTTCCGGGAACTTGGCAGCATGAATTTCGTGCTTGCGCTCGATCAGCATTTGTGAGACAGTCAACTCGCGCTGCTGAGTGTCGCAGAACACAAACTGCAGCGGCTGAGTGACCGGATCACGCGGGTCAAAGTCTTGCGGCTTCAAGCACTTGGACACACTGCGCTGGGTGAGCAGCCGTGCGTAGAGTCGGCTGCACTCGCGCACCACAACATCCTCGCTGTTGATGCGGCTGTTGCTGTTGGCGCTGTGCATCAGCGTTTCCAAGTTGGCAAGCGAGCTGTGGAAGAGGCCGATTGGTCGACTCTTTTGCTCTTCTGCATCGATCTTCTCATGGGCATGCCGCAGCTCACGCAGCTGGGGATCACGCTGCTCCAGCACATCCATCTTCTCCTTGATGCGCTGCATCATCTTGCTATTCGGGCAGAGTCGGTAGAGTTCACTGAACTTCATTTGCGCAGGCCAAGCAGTTGGGATGTTGAGTTTGCCGCGATTGTCACGCAGGAAATCATGCAGAGTTCGCAGTTTCATCTCACGTTGGCGGGCAATGTACTGCGGGTGCACCGAGTGCCAATGGCAGACGCCGTGGTGATTCGTCTCATCAGTGAATCCGGTCTTGCAGCGCACACACAGCTTGTGTGTGGTCAGCCACAGTGTGACATCATGTGGATCGCCAGCTGAATCGGTAAAGGTGTAGACATATTCGTTGTCACCGCGTTCATTCGCAGCTACAACAAGCGTAGAACTAGACGAAATCACATTGCTTTTCAGCCAGTCAGCATTTCGTCTGCCGGAAATCTTCGCTTTCATACCAGGAACGAATCCTTTGAACCAATCTGTCCATGATTGAGGCTTTTCTTTGCTTGCTTCGGCCAAAAGAGATTCAACCCATTGAGGCCGTCGCTGAGTCAATGCCTTGTCAAAACTACCATCCTTGACAGATCTCGGTGATAGAATAAGAAAGCGGCTTTCGTCGATTTGATGTTCCCTTTTGAGAAAGGCAATATTGTACTCAACTGTTTCTTGCACTGTCGGATCGCTCACAAAAATGATAAAAAACCCCTGATTGTAAAAAGACCAAGCCTTTTCGTTGGGGTCGAAATCTCTCAAATTCAAACCAAATCCACGATCCGCAAAATTGGGAACTCGCTGTCTGTTGGTGGCCACGATGAATTTGAACTTTCCAGTGGCATCTTTTTGCATCTTCCTTCGGAGTGTCTCCATTTTGGCCTCGTCCAATTTCTTCTCTGCACTGACTCTTATTGGATTTGCGTACTCCAGATACACTGGGATCTCAATTGCGTCCTTTTTCGCTTGTTCCTCTTTTGCCTTTTCCTCGGCCTCTTTTTCTTTTCGCAACCGCTCTGCCTCCGCTGCTTCTTCGTCTGCCTTTTTCTTGGCAGCAGCTTTTTGTCTTTCCTCGTCAAGACGCTGTTTGGCTTCTTTGCGCCGTTTCTCTTCATCATCTCGTGCTTTTGCCTCGACGTAGGCCTGTTCTCCCATTTGCAAAGTCTCTGCATCCTTTTTTTCCAACTCTTCTTCCGTTGTTTCTGTCGTTTTCTCAACCGCCTCTTCTTTTGCCACCACAGTCGGATCACGGACTTTGACGCGCCAGCTGCCAGTACCAAAGGCCGGTTTGAAGCGGAACTCTTTTCCATAGTCGCGTGTCACAGCCGGCAGCTCAGTCGTGCGCTCAATTTGCAGTGTTTGCCGAATCAGCAAAGGCTTGTCAAGTTTCGTGTAGTCAAAGCCCGCAATTTTCGGTTGTTCATTGGGTGCATCGTACAGCGTGCCATCGAAGGTATCACTCGGCTGCACTTGTTGAAGTTGACCGTTTTTCCACATTCTCCAGCCATTGCGGGACGGGGGAAGCCGACCGGCATCAATGCTTTCGCCAATCACAAAAGTGACCGCAGCAACGTGTGCTTTGTGCTTCTGATATTTCTCTTCAAGGCGCTGGCGGAGTTTGTTGTAGAGTGTGCTCTTCTCATTCAGCTCAGCCAAAGAATTGCTGAACTCTGTCTCCGGTGTTAGCTGATCATTGCGGAACACTTGCACTTCATCCATCGCGATTGAGATAACAGCCAGCTCTGCAATTCGAACTGGCGGTGCATCTTTGTCATCGGTATCATCAAGAGGCGGAAGGTAGTGAGTTTTCAGCACTGAATCTTCTTTCATCTTCAACTTTCCATCTTGACCAACAAAAAGCACAATCCACCGTGCTGGTTTTGCAGAAGTGTACTGCTTTGCATTGTAGCGCGAAACGTAGTTCGGTGTGGTGGATCTGACAGGTGTTGGTTGTGGGGTCGGTGGCTTGGAGACAGGTACGTCTCCGGGAACATCGAGAATGCTAGTGTCGCTTTCCTCTTCCGACTCCATCCTATCCGCGGATTTATCAGTGCTCGCTGACCGACCTCTAGCTAATAGCCAGTGCTAGCTCCTGTACCGATCTTTATTTTGTCAACCACCTCAGCCACTTTGGTGCGACTGTCTGGCTGCCAACCTGCTGAATCAACCGCTGTGGGTTTGTGGTCATGTCAATGGTAAAAGCAATGCGATAGCCGCCAAGACCCTCGTGGATTGCCTCCTCCGTCACACTGACATTGACAATCTGCTTCTTCTCTCGAATCAGCTGGCAGATCGCGTCAATTCGCTCCTTCTCCAGCTGATAGTAGGTCGGGTAGAAGTCGGCAACCAGTGTCTTGCCGCTCGTGGTTCGACTCGCCTGCACCTCCTGCATCGTGTCGACAATGCTCTGCATGCGTTGTTGTAGCTTAGAGCGGGCCGGGCACTCTGCCGCAGGTCCCGGGCTCTTGAAGCCGTGAATGGGCGGATAGAAGCTGGCCACGCGCTTCACTGTGCGTGCCTGTGTCTCGGTCATGGCGGGATCGGTGCGGAGTGCGATCTTCGCATGCGGTCGCATCAGATCGTTGTACGAGAAGCCGCGCTCCCACTTACCCTCCTTGTTGACTGACATCGCAGTGAATGAGGCATTTGTGAAGCCTTGGTCATACAGCTCTGGCACCACAAAGCTCAAGAAGCAGCGGTAGAACTCATTGATCTTGGTCGGGTCTTGCCACTGCACCAGCTTCCAGTTTTCGAATGCGGTACTCGCCTTGTTACTGTTGCCCAGCATCAAGTAGCGATATCCATCGAGCAGGTTGCTGCGATAGCCACCACCGACCGGGTCCACATCACCGGTGCCCTCGCCAATGAATGGCTGGTCTTCAGGGAAGCTGAATGCCGCATCCGGGTCGTAGTCCTCAGCCCAGCCCTTGAAAAGCGGGCGGCTCTTGTTTAGTCGGCCCAACAGCTTGACAAAAGTCGACTTGCGCATCACCACTGACACCTCGTGTCCGCCAAGGTTGGCATAGGGGTCACTCTGTGCTGCTCTGCCATCGCTGACTTGTGCTCCATTCACACCACAGAGCGCCTGCAGCACAACATAGTTCTGTGAGATGCCCTGCAGTTCTTTGAGAAGCGGGTCTTTGAATTGCTGAATCTTGGTGTTCTGGAACTCAACAGCCAGCTTTTGGATGTCCTCTTCATCATCTTCGCAGTCCTGCAGCGGGCTGTACAGCTTGTCGCCAACAATGCCGCACTTGGCCCGACTCGTGATGCCAAAGCACTCCATCTGCACGTACTTTCCATCCCGCGTCTCGGTTTGGTCCGGATAGTAGCGCCAGTAGTTGCACGGGGTCACCCAGGCACTCACGAGTGCGGCCATCTTGTCGCGCTCTGTGCCCATGTCCGACAGGTAGAGCTTGGCGGTGTTGGCCGAGAGATCGGGATGTGCTCGCTGAATGCCCATGTCCACGAGTTTCTTCCACCAGCTTTCAGTCATTGGCTGGTGATTGCGCTTGGCTGCCAGCATCTGGCCGGGAATGAAGTAACGGTGGAACTGGTAGGGCGGCAGGCCGGGCAGCTCGGCAATCGCCTGGAAGCGACATGTCGAGTTCTGGCCAAAGTGCATCGATGCCTGAATCACAGCCTGGATGAGTGGATTCTGCAGCTCGGCCTCATGATCAACTGTGTACTCATTTTCTGGCAAAAACGGCTCAACTGCTTGCGATTTGAGCTGGCCAAAAGTCAGCTTCAGCTCGCCCTTGTCTTCGGTGTAGTGCGAGTCAGCCACCATCGCGTTGTAAACACGCAGCGCCTGAGTGGCCACAGCAGAACCTTGACTGCTACGCAGCACCTGGCGCAGCGGGAAGCAGGCGGTTCCAGCCTCATTGACACCGAGTTTGTGTTTGTGCTTGTCATCGGCACTGTTTGTTGCAATCAGTGCCACACACATCAATGCCGCATCTGCCGGCAGAAATGGCTCGCCTGCTGCAATGTGTGCGGGCTTTGGGATGTCAAAGCTGAGCAGTGGCTTGTCCGCGTGTCCTGGTACCACAATCAGCTTCTTTGAGACCACAGTGTGCTCTAGGCCGCCAATCCACACCAATAGTGCATAGGGCTGCTCATCTGGGCCCAGGCGTGGGCTGTACTTCACTGCCACATCAAAGCGTACGCTCATGGTTTCTATCGTTTTGTCTGCGTCCCGGCTACCATATAAGCCAACCATGGGCTGGCCAAAAGGCTAAGTCACCAACGGATGCTCTACACTGACAGCGCTCTCATCATCAGTGCGGCCAAGCGCGTTGTTGCCGCCTGCGAGCAGCACGGCATGGCGGTGCCGCGCCTGCAGGACATTCTTGTGGCACTTGTCGCCTCAAAGCTGTGCCGCAACACCGCAGCCAATGTCATCAAGAGCGCTGCGCCCGACATTGCTTCGCACATTCGCCAGCTCACCAGCAGCACACCGGAGTTGGCCCGCGAGCTGCAGGAGAAGTCGGTCATTGGCCTGCACATTCTTACCATGGCGCCGGTGAGCAGCAATGCCACGAAAAACGGCGATTTCATGAAGTTCTGTCAACACATGGGCCAGCCGGTGCCCAACACGCTAACGCAGATGATGTACTTCACGCTGGGCAGTTTGGAGAACAACCGCTCTCACCTGTGGCACAGCAATCTGATGCTGCATGCACTCAACATGAAAGAGGAGAACATCTCACGTGAGGTGCTGCCACTGGTGGATGAGTACGCACGCGAGCTGAATCCCGAGCGCCTCTCTGAGAGCTACTCGCAGCTGCTGTCCGGCATCACGTTTGATCTGAGTCGCCTTGACCCCAATCTCATGCTCGAAGCCGACTTTCCCTGCCAGCGGCCCATCCGTGCCAAAGAGGACAAGCAGAAGATGATTGCCGACATCTACTGGATGCACAAAGAACTCAAAACTCTCAAGCAAAACACCGATCCCACTCAAATCACACAGGCCGACATCAACGATCACAAGCGCGTTGGCCGCTTTCTCAAGGTGGCCAACAGCACCTGCACTCGGCTTGAGCTCGAGCAGAACCGCGCCAAGGCGGTTGCATTGAAAGACAAGTTCAAGAAATGCCAGCTCTCTGAGGCCGACCTCTGTGCCAACCTGCGGCAAACCATCTCAGACAAGCGCATTGCACTCGCCTTTGCCAAAGAGAAGGTCGATCATCACCGCCTCGAGGCGGCTGGACAGGCATCGGTGCTGCGCTGGGAAATGCCAGCCATTCAGGGCTTCACCAGCAATCTGCTCCGCAAGACACTGGCCGAACTCGACAGCAAACTCGTGTTGATTGAGCAGTTTAAGAAGTCAACAGTGTAATTAAACAAATTTGCTCTGCTTGATGGAATGGTCAATTAAATTATACACATTTCTTGGACATACGTATTTTTCCTCTGGATTCCTTTGACGTGCTCGACATATCTGATAGGCAGAGAAATAAAACGAGGCAGCGTCTCCTCTAAAGTACTCGCAAATCAATTGCCAGTTACGAACGAAGACATCACAATGCTCCGAGCCCACGGGAAGTACCACATAGTCGTCTGCCATGTGATGAAAGTGAAATCATTATCAATAAAGCGTATTCTTTACTGGGGAGTCGGCTGCTTTTTCTCAGGTGGCAAGAGAATCTTGAGAATGTGCGGTGAAACACCACCCTGACTGAGCGTGACATGGGCTAGCAACTTCTCCAGTTCGTCGTCATTGCGGATCGCAAGGGTCAAGTGGCGTGGTGTGATTCGCACCTTCTTTGTGTCTATGGCCACATTGCCAGCTAACTCGAGCACTTCAGCAGTGAGATACTCCATGACCGCAGCCAAGTAGATCGGTGCAGTGTTGGCAACACGGGCGCCATAGCGGCCACTGCGCATCGCGCGGCCAACACGGCCCACAGGAAATCGAAGACCAGCGCGATGACTACGAGACTCGGATGCTTTGCGTGGCTTTCCAGTGCGACCAGCATTCGGCTTAATTGTGCTGGCGATCTCAGCATGGACAGGCACTTGTTCAGTCATGACTGCGAAAAAATGACAGACGCCTCGGTCTCATTTTGCATTATTTCAGAAACCGAAGCGTCGCTCTGCCATTACCAGCAATGAGCATCATCGCAAAGCGCGGCGAGGTGATTCGAATCAACGACACAGAGATCTTTGGTGATCAATTGATGATCGTCGGAAACAACAACAAGATCTACGGCAACTATTGTCATGTGAAAGGCAATGGAAATCTGATTGAGGGCGCGGATTGTGTTGTGGCTGGGCGCAACAACCAATGTCCACACGGCTCGATTCCTGCCGTGCTGGTCTATGGAAAGAACAGCTTCATGCAGACAAAAGGCGTGCAGGCCATACTCAATCCGGCCAAACGGAAACCCCGCAAGCGCAAGGCCACGCCGCGCGTGAAGGAAGTACAAGAAGCTAGCACATAAACACAAAATGCCAAAACCGTGCAAGCGTCTTCATTGTGCAGCAGAGGGTCATTTTGAAGGTGATCAATGTCCAGGCAGCGATGATGAGATGCATCACTGTGTTGACTGCGGTGCATTGGCCTGGGAAGACAAAGGCAACAACTGTGCGCTATGCGGCGCCTACTGGTGTGTTGACTGGCAAACCACGTTTATCTTTTCGCATTGCAAACAAGTCGAATTGGATGGAGAAGAAGGCATATGTAGCGAGTGTTTTCTTGAAGGCCCCGAGTTTTGGTGCGATGATCCCAAATGCGATTGCAACTGCAAACGCGAGAAAGTGGAGCGCACTTATTTGGACTTTAAAGCGCACGGCTCACTGAGCGGGAGCGCAGTGCTTGGCAAGAATGGCCTACGAACAGCCATTCATGTCTATCGCTACCCGGGCAATGCCAAAGCACGTGTGAAAGACGACAGTGAACGATTCTTCTACGGCACAGACGCATTACGTCAGGCTATTGATCATGCCAAAGAACTGAAAGCCACCAAACTCGCAGAGGGCTGGACATTAGAGCCACCAATGTCAATGTGGGATGAAAATCCAAGCGGTGTGTTGAAAGACTAAACATAAACCTCTATGTTGGTATTATTGTCTGCACAGTGCCAGTGATCATCCACCAAATAATGCGAGCGGCAATCGTTCCAATAGCTAGCCATATCCACACTTCCAGTGCTGAGTTACAGAAATCAATGACAATAATTGCCGCATCAATCACTAACAACTCCCGGCTCATTGATTTACTGGCTTCGCTGTTTCCAGCATTGCAATGAAATTGCTCACCATACGGTGACGTGTGCAATCATAAAAACTCGCATTAAAATACCACTTCTTGCGCTCTTTCACGAAAATCGGTGTCGATCGGTACCAATCACGCTGTGCAAACAGAAAGTTGTCATCCAGCGCACAGGTCAGCATCAACTCCATCAACTTAGGCCACTCGGCTGACACCATCGGCAGTGCCGGTATGGACAATCGCAGCACTTGCAATCGCCACGGCACCACCACAGTGGCTTCATGTGGATATCGAATCCAATTCACATCAAAAATACCCTTCCAATTCTCACCAGCGACCCCGCGGAATGCCGGATCACTGCTAACCAGTGGAAGCAAAGAGCGTGACCGGCCGCTGAACACTTTGCTCCGCTTCTTCACTGTGGGGTAGTGGTGCCAACGAAATCCCACAGAGGCCAACTCCGCGTGCACATCGTTGGCATCGGTTTTGCGTGGGCCGTCTTGTCTCACGCTCATCAATTCATAGCGAATGGATGGCATGTAGTTTTCCAAGAGATAAACTGTCATGCTGGCATCCGCGTGATCGAGAAACACCCGTGTTAGGTTGAAGTCCTCAAACATCAGCGGTGTGTCAGTTAGCTCCTTACTGAACCACAACTCCTCGCAGATGCGATCAGCTATTGTCTCGGTCAGGAAGATCATGCCAGAAACACGCACAAACGGATACTTCTCGCGCACATACTGTGCAGCACGCTGGCTGTAGTCACGACAGAGGCGGAACTGGTCGGGACTGTAGATCGACCGCAAGCCCTCGCGTTGCAACTTCACTGCCAAATTGAAAAGCCGAGCGAAGAAGCCCATCTGACACGGAGCAAAACGCATGCACGGCACGAATACGTGCGGTTTTCGCGCTGGTTGCCACATCTTCGGCACAGACTCGCAGATGTAGTCAAAGGCCCGGGAGATATCGTAGCGGGGGAAGTGCACACCCGGTGCAAGGCCGGACAAGTAGATAAAAAGACAGCGCCAATAACGCCGTACCAGAGTGCTCTGCTTTTCCCAGGGCGTAGTGTGTGCTGGTATTGTGAATGTGAAGACGCCCATGCGATCGAGTGCTTCGAGACCGCTCTCACCCGCCTTGACACAGAAGCCCTTGCGGCGCACAAACTTGGGCGGGCGTGTTGTGCTCTTGGTGCATTTCCACCACTCCAATGGGCCTTGGGTCCAGCCGCTCTTTTTCAACTTCTTCTGTACTTCGTTCCAATTCAAAGTTGGTGTACAATCTTCTTGTTCTTCCTCGCCTTCGGAGCCCTTTGGTGCAATGGGCCGATTCAACTGCTTTTTGCGAAACTGCAAAACAGCATGGCTGCCCTTGGCATAGCCGAGAAAGAGAGTGTCTTCCCCGGGCAATAAACAGAGTTTCTGTGCGGTATCCGAATATACAAAGCGCTGTTCGCCCAGATTCTCTGGTGAAGGGCATTTTATCCACATACACTGGACATCTCACTGGTCCTTGTTTTAGGGCAAGTGAAATCTTGACTCTATAGAATCTATTATTTTGTAATCCCATGGACAAGAAGCAGCGCAAGAAAAGCGTCTCCTTCAAGCAGCCGCTCACAGAGGATCGCTACAAGGAAGAGCTGATTGAAGATGTGGAACTGACGCCGGATGTCGAAGAGGAACTGCGCCGCATTGGCCAGTGCTACAAGATGAAGCTGCCAAGTACACGAGTGAGTGCCTGGCGCCAGTTCCAGCAGAGCCAAACAGTTGAAGTTGATGAGTCAGTTCAGAGAAGCACAGAGCCGGTTGAAACTGCACCACTCGCTCGCACCCGACACGCAGCCCTTGTCCCGGTCATTGCACCCATTCCAATTGGCAGCAAACTTACTGACATCGAGACTTGGCTTCAACAAAAAACACTTGAACAACTGCTCAAATGTGCACCGGAAGAGCTGATTCGTAACAACGCCGCGTTGCAGAGCGACTTTGAGTTCCTGCGACCGAGTCTGGAGTCGGCCATTGGTGCCCCCGTGCAGGAAGCAGCTGCCTATCTGCTACACCGCACTTTCCAGCGCTACACATCGAATCAGTCACGCGCTGGTCTCCAGTTGTACATATCCAGCGAGTTCTGCATTGCTCTGCTTTTCGACCCTGCCAGCAGTGCGCTTCTCAACTACATTGCATTCGCTAATTTATAAATCCGGCTTCTCCCGCACCAGCAAACGCTCAGCACTCGCCAGCTTGAAGATGACATTCAGATCGTTGTACACGGTAAAGCCCAGGTCATGAGCGACCTGTTCGAAGACTACAGAGCGCGACAACGAGCCTCGAATTGTGGCATTCGTGAAGTGCTCGACAAATTTGTCTGCAGTGGTGGCGTCTGGTACGGGCACAGCAACTGCCACGTGCCACAGGCCTGTCGAATCGAGATTGCGCAGCACATTGGTGGTTTTCTCGATTTTCGTGTGCGAGCTGTAGTCGCTGTGCACCAGCAGCAACACCCAGAACCGCTTTCGCAGCTCATCCTCGCCCACCAGACCCGGTGTCTTGTAGGGCGAAAAGTCGACTGAAAACATCTCAGTCGTGCTTTGCTAGGTGGGGCGGCTGTAGCCAGCGACAATAGTTCAAGTAGATGGTCTTGATCGTGAGCGGACTTGGCTCACCACGGGCCCGCTGCAACTCCCACTCCTCGATCGCATTGTAGAGGCGCTGCTGTTGCAGGCGGTGTCTCGCCTCGTAGCATTGGCGCACAATCTGTCGCGCCTCTTGCAACGAGCTGGCGGTGAACTGGTAGCCATCTGGATAGGCCTCAGTCAAACACTCGATCAAGTCAGAGCGCAGCAGCCAGGGGCCCAGTGCAGCACTTTCATCAGGGAATTCTCCCACTTTTGGCCCATTCAGAACTATTTGGCGCATGCGAGTGCCACTGTTCAGCAGAACCGGTGGAATGTTGCCATTGAGTTGTACTCGCACCGTGATGCCACCTTCGGCCATACACTGCAATACACCAAGACAATAGAGAACAAAGTCCAGGGGTTTTCGCTTCTTCTTCTTGTGCACATCCAACATCTCTGTGACCAGGGGCAGTGTTGAGACTTGTGTCCAATGGTCCATAATTATGCGACAATAGCGAGCAGAGTCAATGCTGGCGGGAGTGTTGTAGAGCGTGCAGCCCACTGCATCACTCAGCTTCTCACACCAGACTGACACTTGCACAGCGTAGGGTATTTCGTACTCTTGCATCATCTCACTGACAGCTAGGTTTGCCACTTCAATGCCACGCTGTAATCGACTTGCGGCAATGCGATTCTTTGCTTCGGCACCAAACAGGTACCACACCACATCGATGGCGATTTCCTCGCTTCCCCGGGCCAAAAACTGCGCTGTCTTCTCTTCGGCACTCAACTGTAGGTATGTGCGCTTTGAAGCCTTGCAACGCTGCACAGTATCACCTTCTTCAGTCTTTGTTTTGTCTTTCAGTGCACTCAGTTGTGGTTGCACACGTGCCAACACCGTGCGCATCTCTCGGTTGTTGCTGGCGAAACCAAAGCGCTGTGCTGCTCGACTCCGCTTGGCATCGTACTCCGCCTTTTGTTCAAGTGCCCGCTGTTCTTCTGCAATTCGCTCGTGTGCCAAAAACACTGCCAACTCACTCAAACTAGGATTGGGATGTAGAGCGGTGGCCGCCCGGTGTTTCAGACTCTGGATTGGCGTGTCTACATCGCGTTTGTTGCGATCCACCAGGAAGGCTTTCACATTCTGTTCCGATGCATCATTGTCCTCTTCTTCTGTGACTATCTCTTCTTCTTCAGCAGCATCGGCTTCCAGCTCGACTTCCTGCTCCTCTGCTGGTTTGTTCTCCTCTCGCAGCAGTTCACCGATCTTGCGTTTTTTCGTTTCTTCAACTGGCTGTGGTTGTTTTCTCGGTACCGGTTCCTCGTCTTGTGCTTCATCATAGTCGACAAACTCCGCATCATCCGCTTCCTCATCTCCCGCTTCCTCGGCATCTCGATTGGCGATTTCATTGCGAATTTGTGCCAGGCGACCGGCAGAGTAGAAGTGCACGCCGTCCCAGGAGTTCCACGCAGTCACCGGTGCCGCCTTAGCATAGCCACTGATCACGCAGGAATAGGCCAGTGTGATGCCCTCTTCCTTCTGAATTGTCAACGCAGAGCACTGTTCGCGCCCAAGACACCGGTGCATGCGCCCTGTTTCCAGACAGATGAACCAACTCGCAGTGGCAGTGATAAATTCACGCGGTTCGGATAGCAGTTGTACCCGCTCGTTATGTGCAAAGTTGAATAGAGTGCAACCCCGTGTCATGCGTACGGTCTCCGAAGTGCACAGGTGATACTGCATCACATCGGCACGATGTAATCGATATCGCATCTGCAGAAATTGTTCAAGTGGATTGCCACTTCGGTCTTCGGCATGACACACGCTGCAGACAAACACATCTACTCTCCGACAGCGGTGTGTGCTGTGTGCGTCACGACGCCAGAACACCTCTCGATCGCGCAGCTGGCA